>OGWV01000614.1_pt1 | contig 21858 bp, 20 predicted proteins | sample 1576081 | NCBI WGS metagenome assembly OGWV01 (sample SAMEA3541541, study PRJEB24748) | human gut metagenome | biome: human gut; feature: human-associated habitat; material: faeces | place: China | collected 2012 | reverse complement strand
TTTGCTCTGCCAGTGACCGCACGATCAGCTCCATGCGGTTTCGTGCCGCTTCGTCGATCTCGGCGCAATACTGTCTTACGTACACCCAGCTATGCGGTACGGCGGCTTTTGCATTCTGTTCATTCACTGACTTTTCTTGGGCTTGGCGTAGGTGGAATAGGTGGTGTAATTCACCTTGCCGCCGACGGTGCGGGTGAGTACATACTGCTTGCCGATTTTTTTAATGCTGATTTTTACATTCTTGGGCTTTACATTCTTTTGCCCCATTACCTTGCAGGTGAGGGTGCCGTTCTTGGCGGTCATTTGCAGCCGAATGTCCGTGCCGCTGGTGTTCTTAAACTGAAAGTCCGTAGTGTTCCACTGGACGGTAGCGTCCCCGCCCAGGGGTACATAGCTAATCTCCAGCGAGTGGGGCGCCCGGCTGACTACCGTTAAGTTGGCTCGGAGAATGCACTCAAAAATGGTGCTGCTCACCTGGCATACCCCGCCGCCCAGGCCGTCTACAAACTCGCCGTCCTGCACCACCTTGGCAGTGGCGTACCCGGCCAGCACCGTGCGCTTGCCCACCGTTTGGTTAAAGCTGAAGGTGCGCCCTGCAGGGATTACCAGGTTGTTCAACTTGCGAATAGAGGCGGTAATGTTGGCAGTGCGGGTCTCGTTCTTGGCGTCGTAGTAAGTGGTGTAGCTGGCCAGCTCATGGCTGTACCCGCCGCCGCTTTTGCGGTGGAGCGCCGGATAAATGGTAGAGGTATAGCTCTCCCGGAAAGTGGTTTTGGTGTTCTCCGTGGTGGTGACGGTGGTTTCCGTCGTGGTTTCCTGTTTGGTTGTGGTGTCTGTGCCGGCAGCGGGCTTGGCGGCGCACCCGGTAAAGGCGCCCACCACCAGTGCTGCCGCCAGCAAGCAGGTGCAAATGCGTTTCATAACCATTTTACTTCTTTTCTTTATAAGGCTTCTTTTCCGTGACCCAGCCGGGCTTGTTTACCTGGCGGGCACGGGCAATGGACAGGGCGTCGCCGGGAATATCGTCCGTAATGGTGGAACCGGCGGCAATGTATGCCCGGTCGCCCACTTCTACCGGTGCCACCAGGTTGGTGTTGCAGCCGATAAAGGCGCCGTCGCCGATCTTGCAGCGGCTCTTATTTTTGCCGTCATAGTTGACTGTTACCGTGCCGCAGCCAAAGTTCACCCCGGCCCCCACATCGCTGTCGCCAATGTAGGTCAGGTGGGCACTTTTGGTGCCGGCGCCTACGGTACTGTTCTTCACTTCCACAAAGTCGCCGATGTGCACACCGGTGTGCAGCACGCTGCCGCCCCGGATTTGTACAAAGGGGCCTGCGTCCGCACCGTCCTCCACGGTACTGTCCGTTAGCTTTACATTGTCTAGGGTTACCCCGTTGCCCACGGTGCCGTCCATAATATAGGTGTTCGGCCCGATCAGGCAGTCCTTGCCGATGGTGGTGTTCCCCAGCAGGATGGTGCCGGGCAGAATGGTGGTGCCGGTGCCGATCTGTACCGTGTCAGCGATCATCACACCGTCGGTGCAGGGAATGTCCACGCCGTCTACCATCAATTGGTGCATGATCTTGTGGCGCAGGATTTCGTTGAGAATGTGCAGCTGGGCTCGGTCGTTGGCACCCAGTACCACATCGCTGTTCTCGACTACATAGGCGTTGGCGCCGTTGCCGGCTCCCAGCAGAATGGAAAGGCTGTCGGTTAGATAGTACTCATTCTGGGCGTTTTGATTGGTAATCCGATCCAGGGCGTACAGCAGCTTGTCGCCCATAAACCAGTAGCACCCGGCGTTGCTCTCGTTGATCTTTTTTTCTTCCTCTGTGGCGTCCTTGTGCTCCACAATGCACCGGAGCTTACCGTCGGCGCTGCGCTTAATGTGGCCGATCCCGTTGGTGTCCTCTACCAAGGCGCTAATGAGGGTGATGGCGTTGCCCTCGCTTTTATGCAGGGCGTAGGCACCGTTAATGGTAGGCTCGTCCAGCAGCGGACCGTCGCCGTTCAAAACCAAAATATCGTCTCCCCGGTGGCGCTCAATAAAATCCCGGGCGCACATCACCGCGTGGCCGGTGCCCAGCTGGGGCTCTTGCAGGGCAGTCTCAATGGTTGGATCCAGATTTCGCAGGTGGTCCTCCACCTCTGTATGCCGGTAGCCGGTGATCACGCAGATAGCCGCACACCCGGCGCTTTTTACGGCAGAAACCACATAGTCGATCATGGGCTTCATCAGCACCTTGCACATCACTTTGGGGCAATCCGCCTTCATCCGGGTGCCTTTGCCCCCGGCTAAAATAATTGCACATTTCATAGGTCTATTGTTCCTTTCCAAACCGAATATTCTTTGATTTGTGCTTTCATTATGCAACAATCGGCGGCGCTTTGCAAGTCTATTTGACAGAAAGCGTATAAAATAATAAAAAAATAAGAAAAAGTATTTGTATTTTAGCCCCCGCTGTGCTATAATTTTACCGCATTATACTGACGCAGTGTAATTTGCGGGTATATTACAAACTATTTTTTGGAGGTATTCTCAATGGCAAAAAAGTATTGCTACCTCTTCTCTGAGGGTAATGCAAACATGAGAGAGCTTCTCGGCGGTAAGGGTGCTAACCTGGCCGAGATGACCAACATCGGCCTGCCGGTGCCCCAGGGCTTCACCATCACGACGGAGGCCTGCACCCAGTATTACGAGGACGGCCGCGAGATCAATCCTGAGATCATGGATGAGATCAACCAGTATATCGTAAAGATGGAAGAGATCACCGGCAAGAAGTTCGGCGACAAGCAGAATCCGCTGCTGGTATCCGTTCGCTCCGGCGCAAGAGCTTCCATGCCCGGCATGATGGACACCATCCTGAACCTGGGTCTGAACGAGGATGTTGTGGACACCATCGCTACCCAGTCCGGTAATCCCCGTTGGGCTTGGGACTGCTACAGAAGATTTATCCAGATGTATTCCGACGTGGTTATGGAAGTGGGTAAGAAGTACTTTGAGGAGCTCATCGATGAGATGAAGACCAAGAAGGGCGTTACCCAGGATGTGGAGCTGGACGCTGACGATCTGAAGGAGCTGGCTTCTCAGTTCAAGGCCGAGTACAAGGCCAAGATCGGCGAGGACTTCCCCACGGATCCTAAGGAGCAGCTGATGGGCGCCATCAAGGCTGTGTTCCGTTCTTGGGACAACCCCCGCGCAAATGTATATCGTCGTGACAACGACATTCCGTATTCTTGGGGTACTGCCGTTAACGTGCAGTCCATGGCCTTTGGTAACATGGGCGATGACTGCGGCACCGGCGTTGCCTTTACCCGTGACCCCGCTACCGGCGCCAAGGGCCTCTTCGGTGAGTTCCTGACCAACGCCCAGGGCGAGGACGTAGTGGCCGGTGTGCGTACACCTATGCACATTCAGGAGATGGAGCAGAAGTTCCCCGAGGCTTTTGCACAGTTCACCCAGGTTTGCCAGACTTTGGAGAACCATTACAGAGATATGCAGGACATGGAGTTCACCGTGGAGCACGGTAAGCTGTTCATGCTGCAGACCCGTAACGGTAAGCGTACCGCTCAGGCTGCTCTGAAGATCGCTTGCGATCTGGTAGACGAGGGCATGAGAACGGAAGAAGAAGCCGTTGCTATGATCGATCCCCGTAACCTGGACACCCTGCTGCACCCGCAGTTTGACGCTGCCGCCATTAAGGCTGCTACCCCGGCCGGTAAGGGCCTGGGCGCTTCTCCCGGCGCTGCTTGCGGTAAAGTTGTATTCACCGCTGATGACGCTGTGGAGTGGAACGAGAGAGGCGAGAAGGTGGTTCTGGTTCGTCTGGAGACTTCTCCCGAGGACATCACCGGCATGAAGGCTTCTCAGGGCATCCTGACCGTTCGCGGCGGTATGACTTCTCACGCTGCCGTTGTTGCTCGTGGTATGGGTACCTGCTGCGTATCCGGCTGCGGCGACATTGTAATGGACGAGGCCAACAAGCAGTTCACTCTGGCAGGCAAGACCTATCACGAGGGTGACTACATCTCCATTGACGGTTCTACCGGTAATATTTATGACGGTATTATCGCGACCCAGGACGCAACCATTTCCGGCGACTTCGGTCGTATCATGGGCTGGGCCGATAAGTTCCGTGTACTGAAAGTACGCACCAATGCAGACACCCCCGCAGACGCTAAGAAGGCTCGTGAGCTGGGCGCTGAGGGTATCGGTCTGTGCCGTACCGAGCATATGTTCTTTGAGGAAGACAGAATTGCTGCTTTCCGTGAGATGATCTGCTCTGACACCGTTGAGGAGCGCGAGGCTGCTTTGGAGAAGATCCTGCCGTATCAGCAGGGCGACTTTGAGAAGCTGTATGAGGCGCTGGAGGGCTGCCCGGTAACCATCCGTTTCCTGGATCCCCCGCTGCATGAGTTCGTTCCCACTGAGGAAGAAGATATTGAGAAGCTGGCTAAGGCACAGGGCAAGAGCGTTGAGCAGATCAAGGCCATCATTGCTTCTCTGCATGAGTTCAACCCGATGATGGGTCACCGTGGCCTGCGTCTGGCTGTGACTTATCCTGAGATCGCTAAGATGCAGACCAAGGCCGTGATCCGCGCTGCCATCAATGTACAGAAGGCACATCCGGATTGGACCGTGGCTCCGGAGATCATGATCCCCCTGTCTTGCGATGCCAAGGAACTGAAGTATGTAAAGGACATCGTGGTTGCCACCGCTGACGCAGAAATCAAGGCTGCCGGCAGCGATATGAAGTATGAAGTGGGCACCATGATCGAGATCCCCCGCGCAGCTCTGACTGCCGGCGAGATCGCTAAGGAAGCAGAGTTCTTCTGCTTCGGCACCAACGACCTGACTCAGATGACCTACGGCTTCAGCCGTGATGACGCCGGTAAGTTCCTGAACGCTTACTATGACGCCAAGATCTTTGAGAACGATCCCTTCGCCAAGCTGGATCGTGACGGCGTTGGCCAGCTGATGCAGATGGCTGTGAAGAACGGTAAAGCTACCCGTCCCCAGCTGCACTGCGGTATCTGCGGTGAGCACGGCGGTGACCCCAGCTCCGTAGAGTTCTGCCACCAGATCGGTCTGGACTATGTGTCCTGCTCTCCGTTCCGTGTGCCGATCGCGCGTCTGGCCGCTGCACAGGCTGCTATCGCTGAGAAGAACGCATAAGTTCTCCTTACAAATCCATAACAAAAAGGACAGTCCTCGGACTGTCCTTTTTTATTGTTGCTTTTCATTATCGAACAGGGGGAACAGGGGACAGACCCCTGTTTCCAAATCTTGCAGGCTCGGTAGTTACAGCGAACCGCATTTATTTTTCTTTCCCCAGTAATCGGCGAAGCTTCTTTTTCAGGCGGGCGAGACCAATGCCAAAGGTGGAGGTGCGCTGGTACCAAGCCAGGCGGCGCAAGGGCTTTTTGGTTGCTTTCAGTTCTGTTTTCAGGGCTTTGCGCTCTTCTTTTAGCGCTTGAATTTGCGCGGCTTGCTTTTTGTTGCGCTCTTGCAGCTGGGTGACCTTGCGCTGACTGTCTCGCAGCTGCGTGGCCAGGCGGCTGTCGTCCTCTATCTCTTTGCGTTGCAGGCGCACGGCGGTATCTACCCGGCGGGCGATCTCCTCCGGCGGGCGCACCAGCATGGAATGTACCGGCTGAGCATAAGAAGTGGCTGCCGTTTTTTCGTCGTACAGCGAGTGGGCTGGCGTGCCTGTGCGGTCATCGTAAATGGTCTTGATCCCGTTTTCATTCAAGAAGTCGATTAGGTGCCAGAACCGCTCCGCGTGGCCGTTGTTCACCTGGCGGAAGTCGGTTCGATCATACAGCGCTGCCAGATCCGTGTCCGGTGTGACGGCAGAGGCGGGAATGGCAGGAATGTTGTGATACTCTGCCAGCTCCCGAATGCGGGCGTCCGTGGGGAACAGCAGGCTGGGCACGCCACACAGAATATTGCCGATGGCACCGTGAATGCGGGTGCCGTAGTTAAAGTCCATCTCTCGATTAAAGGCAAACATACTGGGCAGGTTGATGAAGAACCGGGCCTTGTCCTCCACAAATACCGGGTGGTTCAGATTGGTGGGGTGCAGCACGCGGCTGTCTGCCGTGTCCGGGTGGGGGATCCCCAGGTACATCAGCCGCAAATCGTCAATAAACTGAGGCACAAAGTAGGTGTTGGGGAACCGTTCGGTGCAGCGCACGGCGAACTTTTTGAAATCCGGCGGATTGGACACAGAGCCGGTAAAGCACAGCTTGGATTCCGGGGTCAAAGGCTGCTTCTCTCGCAGGGGTAGACCCGGGCCGTTCAGTGCCAAAGAGGGGCAGCCGGTCACATCGATCTGGGAAAAGCCCAGCCCTTTGAGATAATCATAGGTGATCTGGCCCCGCACGCCCACGCTGGCAGAATGATCCAGCACGGCGGCGATAAAGTCCCGGGCTGCGCCGTCAAATTCCCGGGGCTGCTCCAGGTGTGGCTCGTAGGGCAATTGAATGCCAATGCCGGTGACCGTTACGGGAATCGTCAGCTGGCGAATCAGTGCCGTCCAGTGCTTTAAGCACTTGCGGGCAAAGTCCTCCCGAAAGGCGTTGGCCATGGGCAGGATCAGCCGGTCGTAGTTCTCATTGATCTCTTGGGCTGTAATCTGCTTTTTCACCAACGTCAGGTCAGAGATAAAGTCCACCCGACTGTCCGCAGTGGCCACCAGCCGGGTGATGCTGTTGGCAAACAGCAGATTCCCGGTGTTGTTGCCGATGATTTTGTCGGTGATTACATCCAGGGCATTGTATTCCGCCCAGGGCGCTACCCCGGCGCGAATGAGTATCCGTTCCATTTTCTTCTCCGCTCTTTTTATTTTTGCGTAAAGTTTGATAGTCTACTTTATGATACAGTATAACAAAAAAGCCGCCCCTTGTCAAAATAGATGCCTGTGAACAGGGGACGGTCTTGTTTTGCATTTGTGCCGGATTTTTCTGCATTTTGGCAATTTCTATTGACAAGTTTTGAAAAGTGTGTTAAATAAACTTATGAAACATATAACTGTATTTTGTTTAAGCTGTTGTATGAATTAGAAGGTCATAATTTGTTGTCTTTCTCTGCACAATCCGATATATTTTATTTATGATAAAACTCTTTTTGTATGAGGACTGTTATGTTAAAAGATGATATTTATAATCAATTTGAATGCTATTATAATGAATATGTCGAATATATTCGTCGGTATTGTTATTATAAGCTTAATGACTACCCTGACTATGCTGAGGATTGCGTTCAAGATACATTCAGAGTTCTCTTTGAGCAATTATCAAAAGATACAAAACTTGAATATCCGAAACAGTTTTTAATCAAAACAGCAAGCAATTTTGTTAAATTAAAATTCAGAGATATTGATAAAGAAAAAAACAAGAATTTTTCTATGAATCAAACGGATTTTGATATTCCGATTGAACAGGAATTTTTTAAGGTTGATTACGATGTGATTGTTAGATTGAAAAATGAAATCCTTTCCGAATTGTCTGAGAGCGAGCGAATTTTGCTTTCAAAGACTTGTAAGAATTATAAAAGTTCTTATCAGACGACCAAACAGCTTGCTGCAGAATACAATTGCAGTGAGACCTGTATCAGACAGAGAATTTTCATTCTAAGACGGAAAATTAAATGTTTGGTAAAAGAAAAAACAAAAAATTTGTAATCTTTTATAACAAATCAAGATGTATGTTACGAATAGAGTAGGTGAGATAAAAGCAATGAACGATAATGATTTTAAAGCATTTATTAACGATGAATCTTGGGAGCTAAACAAAAAAACAATTGAAGCAATGATGGAAAAGGAACTTGAAAAGGATGTTCAAGAAATCAATGTTGATTTTGTTGATGCTTGTATGAATTATCTTGCCGGATACAGCATTGTAAATACGCCCCAAGGAAAGGGAAAGGTGATAAATAAAAATAAGAAAAAGCGTATAAAATTCAGCAGAATAATAATCGCTGCAATCCTAGTTGTCTGCTCAATTTCAATTGGTATGACAGTATATGCAAAAGCAAATGATATGCGCATATCCGATATTTTTGTTGACATATTTGATAATAAAGCTGTAATTAAATATTCAGATAAGGATTTGCTACAAAAATACAGTAATAATTTGAACGGTAATAAACTTTATGATGCATTAGAAGCTGAAGGTATTGAAAACATTATGCTTCCGTTCGATCTGTATTACATTCCATACAAAATTATCGAAAAAGAAGTTGAGGAAAACACAAAAACAGTTGTTATCGAATTTGAACATAATATTCAACTGAAATTGAAAGAATTTGAGCAAGAAACAAACATAAAAAATTTAGAAATCGAAGGAACGTTTATAGAATCAAAGCAAATTAGAATTCAAGATACGGATATTTATTTATTTGAAAGTCAAAACAATAATGCTAAGCAGACCTTTATCTCTTACCAAATTGAAATGACGCAATATTTGATTGTAATTGATGATGATATTACAGCAGCTGAAGAATTCGTTACAAAGAATAGAATTTAAAACTGCAATTTATCGTACTTTTAAATTCATGTGAAAGGGGTATAATAATGAAAAAACTCTTTTGCGTTACACTATCATTTTTGATGGCAATATCATCCAATATTTATGCATATGCTGCCTATGATTTTGATGAATCAAGTGTGCAAAATGATTATCAATATAAAATAACAAGTGATAGCGCTGAATGGAAAACGCTGAACTCACATGACGAAATGGTGGCTGCTTGCCAGATCGCTGATGATGAAATCCAAGAAATGACGACAGATATGCTTGTTTCAGCATATTTGAATTATCCACTTCTTGGTGACATGTATGCGTATAATACCATAGAAACAGGATTTGCGGCTTTGAGAAAGCAGTGCAATGCACTTGATGAATTGCTAACAAGAGAAGATGTAGGCGAAGTTTTGTTAAACAGGTATGAAAATATTAAATTGTGCGATCTGCATTCTTCAAATCGTGTTTCTTATAATGAATTTATTGCACCCAGTGCATTGGAAATTTTAGCAGCCCAGCCCGAAATTATCAATAATACAGATGATGAAACATTTACTGCAATAAATGATGCCATTTACAAGAAATGTTCTGCTAAATCAGACGAAGTGTATAGCGCTACAAAATCTTTGTATTATAGTGTACTGAATGAAAACCGCCGAACAGGGGACGGTTCCTTGTTTTGCGGGCGCGCTGCATTTTTTTGCTTTTCTTTTGCCTTTTGCCGTTGACAAGGGGCGTGAGTGGTGTTATAATACCACCTAAGCACTAATGGGCTTTAAAGCGCTAAAGTGGCAAGTGTAAAATGATAACAGGAACAGGAGTAACCAACCATGACCCCCAGAAAAGGCAATTTAATGGGCGTGCGCACCGACATTAAGGTGCTGGACGCCACCATTCGCGACGGCGGACTGTGCAACAACTTTGACTTCAGCGACGAATTTGTGCGGGAACTGTATAAGACCAATATCAAAAGCGGCGTGGACTATATGGAGTTTGGGTATAAGGCCAGCCGCTCCCTTTTCAACGAGGCGGATTTTGGCAAGTGGAAGTTCTGCAAGGAAGAGGACATTCGTGCCATTGTTGGCGAAAATGTCAGCGATATGAAAATCTCTGTCATGGCAGATGTAGGCCGCTGCGATTTTAAAACGGACTTTCTGCCAAAGAGCGAGAGCGTCATCGACATGGTGCGCGTGGCCTGCTACATTCATCAGATTCCGGCAGCCATTGAGATGATCGAGTATTTCCATGACCTGGGGTACGAGACCACCTGCAATATTATGGCCATCAGCCAGGCCGGTTCCGGCCAGGTGGGCGAGGCGCTGGAGATGCTGTGTAACTCCTCGGTGGATGTGATCTACCTGGTGGACAGCTACGGCTCCCTGTACCCGGAGAATGCCGGTGTGCTGGCCCAGCGGTACTTAGAAGCGGCCACTGCTGCCGGCAAACAGGTGGGCTTCCACGCCCACAACAACCAGAACTTGGCCTTTGCCAACACCATTGAAACGCTGTCCTACGGTGTGTCCTACCTGGATGCCACCGCCATGGGTATGGGTCGGGGCGCCGGCAACTGCGCTATGGAGCTGCTGCTGGGCTTCTTAAAGAACCCTAAGTACAGCTTGTACAGCCTGCTGATCTTTATTGAGAAGTATATGATCCCCCTGCGGGAGTCCGGGGTGCAGTGGGGCTTTGACCTGCAATATATGTTCACCGGCCAACTGAACCGTCACCCCCGGGAGGCCATGAACTTTACCGCCCAGCACCGCACGGATTACTGCGAATTTTACAAATCTCTGCTGGACAACGACTAAACATACAGAAAATCGCCCCGCAAGCGACCGTTTCGGCTGCCTGCGGGGTTTGTTTTGTACTTATTTGATTTTCTCCAGATCCCGGGCGATCTCTGCATGGTCAATGGGGTGATCCCGGAAGTAGTATTTTTTGTCCAGATCACTGATGGGGCGCAGCACCCGGCAGGGGTTGCCCACCGCCACTACATTGGGGGGAATGTCTTTGGTAACGACGGATCCGGCGCCGATGACTGTGTTGTCGCCGACGGTGACTCCGGGCAGGATGACTGCTCCGGCGCCGATCCAGCAGGTACGGCCAATGTGCACAGGCATATTGTATTGGTAGTCGTACTCCCGCAGCTCCGGCAGCACCGGATGGCCGGCGGTGGCGATGGTCACATTGGGGGCGATCATCGTGTTGTCGCCGATATAAATATGGGTGTCGTCCACCATGGTAACGGCAAAGTTGCAGTACACATGGTTGCCCAAATGCACATGGGCGCCGCCGAAGTTAGAATAAAACGGGGGCTCAATATAGCAGTTCTCGCCCAGCTGGGCGAACATCTCTTTCATCAGCGCCTGGCGTTTGTCCATCTCTGTAGGCCGGGTGTGGTTGAATTCATACAGACGGTCCAGGCACAGCTGCTGCCGGTTCATAATTTCATCATCGCCGGGTAGGTACAGCGCACCGGTGTGCATTCTGTCTTTCATTGCCATAGGGGGGCACCTCCGTGCATTTTTCTTCATTATAAGCAAAAAAACGGTCCATTGTCAACGGCCACTTGCAGCAGCCCCGTTGCCGTGCTATAATACACTGGATTTCTACCGGCAGTGCGCTGCTCGTCAAGGAGAAAAAAGATGAAAAAGCCCTATCAAAAGACCATGTATGCCTGCTTTATCGGCTATATTGTGCAGGCCATTGTAAACAACTTTGTGCCCCTGCTGTTTGTCACCTTCCAGACCGACTACCGGGTGCCGCTGCAAAAGATTACCCTGCTGATCACTGTGAATTTTCTCATCCAGCTGTGTGTAGATCTGCTGTCTGCCGGGTTCATTGACCGGATTGGCTACCGGGCGTCTGTTCTGCTGGCCCACGGCTTTGCAGCTGCCGGGCTGATGTTGCTGACGATTTTGCCGGATCGTACTGCCGATCCGTTTGTGGGTATTTTGCTGGCAGTGGTGGTGTACGCGCTGGGCGGCGGGCTGCTGGAGGTGCTGGTCAGCCCCATTTTGGAGGCCTGCCCAACAGATAACAAAGCCTCCGCCATGAGCCTGCTCCATTCGTTCTATTGCTGGGGGCAGATGGGTGTGGTGCTGCTGTCCACCCTGTTCTTTACCGTCTTTGGTATCGCCAACTGGAAAGTGCTGGCGCTGGTGTGGGCGGCGGTGCCCCTCTTAAACGGCGTGCTTTTTGCCACCGCACCGATTTATCCTTTGAACCCGGAGGGCGGCGCGGGTCTGACCTTAAAGGAACTGTGCCGCAACAAGGTGTTTTGGCTGTTGATGCTAATGATGCTGGGCGCCGGTGCGGCGGAGAATACCGTTAGCCAGTGGGCGTCCGCCTTTGCGGAGGAGGGGCTGGGGGTCACCAAAACCGTAGGCGACCTGGCAGGTCCTATGGCTTTTGCGGCGCTGATGGGTACCGCACGGCTGATTTACGGCAAGTGGGGTCACAAGCTGCATTTGGAGAAGTGCATGCTGGGCAGCAGCCTGCTGTGTGTGGCAGCGTATTTGGCAATCGCGCTGGTGCCAAACCCGTTCCTGTCGCTGGTGGGCTGCGCCGTGTGCGGCTTTTCGGTGGGTATTCTGTGGCCGGGCACCTTTAGCAAAGGCGCTGCCGCCATTCCTAAGGGCGGCACGGTGATGTTTGCCCTGTTTGCTCTGGCCGGTGACCTGGGGTGCAGCGCCGGACCCACCCTGGCGGGTATGGTTACCCGGGTGTGCGATGGCAATATGCGCCGGGGGATTTTGGCGGGGATCGTCTTCCCCTTGTTGTTGGTGCTGTGCCTGGTGTTTGGGAAGAAACGGAAAGCCGCAGCAGGAAATTAGCGGGCGGATACGAACCGCTCCCATGGTTAACCGATTAAAAAACAAAAACGGTGCCCTTTTCTATAAGGGCACCGCGCGGTTTTTATGGGTGTTTGGATTACATTTGGAATTTGCGGATATACTCATCCATGCAGGACTGGATGATTTCTTCCGCCTTTGCCCGGTCATCCACTTCCAGCACGGAGGTACTCTTGCTCACTTCCAGGGTCTTATACACCTCAAAAAAGTGCTTGATCTCCTCAAAATAGTGGGCGGGCAGCTGGTCAATGTTGGTGTAGCAGTTGTAGTTGGGGTCGTTTACCGGCACGGCGATGATCTTTTCGTCCTTGGCGCCGCCGTCCTCCATCATCAGTACGCCAATGGGGGCGCACTCCACGATGGTCATGGGCTGAATTTGCTCGCTGCACAGTACCAGCACATCCAGCGGGTCCTTGTCGCTGGCGTAGGTGCGGGGGATAAAGCCGTAGTTGGCCGGATAGTGGGTAGAGGTAAAGAGCACCCGGTCCAGCTTGAGCATACCGGTCTCCTTGTCCAATTCGTACTTGTTTTTGCCGCCTTTTTGAATTTCAATCACGGCGTAAAAGCGGTCTTTGCGGATCCGCTTGGGGCTGATGTCATGCCAAATGTTCATCGTGGAACCTCCTTCTTAGGGCCTTGCTGTTCTCTTTTTTGTACACTCTTATTTTATCATAGTCCCCGGCGGGGCGCAAGGGAGCGGGCGGCGGCATTTTCCACGAACTTTTGTTGTAATTCCCGCGTTTTTATGGTACTATTGAAAAAACAACACAGAAAGGAAGGGATACCCTGTGTTTGCAGATATTGCGAAAATCAAAATCAAAGGCGGCGACGGCGGTGCCGGCGCAGTGGCCTTTCATCGAGAGAAGTATGTGGCTGCCGGCGGCCCGGACGGCGGTGACGGCGGCAAGGGCGGCGATGTGGTCTTTGTGGTAGACGATAATTTGGCTACCCTGGCAGACTTTCGTTACAAACGGAAATATGCGGCCCAGAACGGCGAGCCGGGTCGTGGCGGTCGGCAGTACGGCCGTAAGGGCCAGGATCTGGAAATTCGTGTGCCCCGGGGCACGGTGATCCGCGAGGTGCAAAGCGGCGCCGTCATGGCGGATATGAGCAAGACAGAGCGGTTTATTGCAGCCAAGGGCGGCAAGGGCGGCTGGGGCAATATGCACTTTGCCACCCCTACCCGGCAGGTGCCTCGCTTTGCCAAGCCCGGCGTGCCCGGCGAGGAGTGGGAGGTCAGTCTGGAGCTGAAGCTCATTGCGGATGTGGGGCTGATCGGCTTTCCCAGCGTGGGCAAAAGCAGCCTGATCTCCGTGGTCAGCCAGGCCAAGCCAAAAATCGGCGACTACCACTTTACCACCCTGGTGCCCAATTTGGGCGTGGTGTCCATGGGCGCGGGCAACAGCTTTGTGCTGGCGGATATTCCCGGGTTGATCGAGGGCGCGTCAGACGGCGTGGGCCTGGGTCATGACTTTTTGCGCCATGTGGAGCGCTGCCGGCTGCTGGTGCACCTGGTGGATGTAAGCGGTCACGAGGGACGGGACCCGATCGAGGATTTTGACGCCATCAACCGGGAGCTGGAGAAGTTCAACCCGGAGCTGGCCAAAGCGCCCCAGATTGTGGCGGGCAATAAAATTGACATGGCGGAGCCGGAGCAAATTGAACGGCTGAGAGCCTATGTAGAGGCCAAGGGCTACGACTACTATTCCATTTGCGCTCCCATTCAGGAGGGCACCCGGGAACTGATGAACGCAGTGTGGAACCGGCTGCAAACGCTGCCCCCGGTGAAGGAGTACGAGCCGGAGGAGATCCCCACGGAGCTGCTGGTGCAAAACAGTACCGGCTTTACCATCACCAATCCGGAGCCGGGCTACTACCTGGTAGAGGCTCCCTGGTTTCCCAAGGTGCTTAAGGGCATTGATGTGGAGGACTACGAGGCGCTGCAATACATGCAGCGGGTGCTGGAGAAGAGCGGCGTGTTTGAGGCGCTGCGGCAGCGGGGAATCCAAGAGGGCGATATTGTCAGCCTGTATGATATTGAGTTTGAGTACATTCCGTAAGGAGCAAGTATGGAAGTGTTGAACACAGATCCGCGGCAGCTAAGCCCGCTGAATTTGGCCTTTATCGGCGACTGCGTGTATGAGATGCAGGTGCGCTGCCACCTGGTGGCGCTGGCCAACCGGCCGGTAAACGACCTGCACCGGGAGAGCGTAAAGTTCGTCAGTGCCAAGGCCCAAACGGCGGCCTTTGCCCGCATGGAGCCGTTGCTGACAGAGGAAGAACTGGCGGTGTTTAAGCGGGGCCGCAATGCCAAGACCGGCCACCAGCCCAAGAGCGCCACCGTTGGCGAGTACCACTGCGCCACCGGGGTGGAGGCGCTGTTCGGCTACCTGTACCTAACCGGCCAAACGGAGCGGATTGAGGAACTGTTTGCCGTAATCTTTCGGTGATCAGACCGTCGATAAAGCGGCTAAACCGCGCCGGTTAAAAAATGAAGTATTCCATTCGTAGGGCAGGGGCTTGCTCCTGCCGCTGACATTTGTTGTTATGATTGATTTGAAAAAAGCGGCTTGAACATCGAGTTCAAGCCGCTTTTGGCGCTTTTCGTCTTTCTCTTGGTCTGTCAGCGTGTAAAAAAAGACCGGCAGGCGAACCTGTCGGTCTTTGGTTTTCTCTGTATCGAGAGGGATTAGCCCAACTCGGAGAAGTATTTGATGGTGCGAACCATCTGAGAGGTGTAAGAGTTCTCGTTATCATACCAAGAAACAACCTGAACCTCATAGGTGTCGTCAGCAACCTTCAGAACCATGGTCTGGGTAGCATCGAACAGAGAACCGTAACGCATACCCACGATGTCGGAGGATACGATCTCGTCGGTGTTGTAACCGAAGGACTCGGTGGACTCAGCCTTCATAGCAGCGTTGATGGCCTCAACGGTCACTTCCTTGTCGGTCTTGATGACAGCGGTCAGGATGGTGGTGGAACCGGTGGGGGTGGGAACGCGCTGTGCAGAGCCGATCAGCTTGCCGTTCAGCTCGGGGATAACCAGGCCGATTGCCTTAGCAGCACCGGTGCTGTTGGGCACGATGTTTACGGCAGCGGCACGAGAACGACGCAGGTCGCCCTTTCTCTGCGGGCCATCCAGAGTCATCTGGTCGCCGGTGTAAGCGTGGATGGTGCACATAATACCGCTCTGGATGGGAGCAAAGTCGTTCAGGGCCTTTGCCATGGGAGCCAGGCAGTTGGTGGTGCAGGAAGCGGCGGAGATCACGGTGTCCTCAGCCTTCAGGGTCTCGTGGTTTACATTGTATACGATGGTGGGCAGATCGTTGCCTGCGGGAGCAGAAATAACAACCTTGCGGGCACCGGCCTTAATGTGAGCAGAAGCCTTCTCCTTGGAAGTGTAGAAACCGGTGCACTCCAGCACTACGTCTACCTTCAGCTCGCCCCAGGGCAGCTCAGAAGCGTCAGCCTTTGCATAGATCTTGATCTCTTTGCCGTCTACGATGATGGAGTCATCGGTAGCGGACACGGTGTCAGCCAGTGCGTACTTGCCCTGAGAAGAATCGTACTTCAGCAGGTGAGCCAGCATTTTGGGAGAAGTCAGGTCGTTGATGGCAACCACTTCATAGCCTTCTGCGCCGAACATCTGACGGAAAGCCAGACGGCCGATACGGCCGAAACCATTGATAGCAACTCTTACCATTTGGAATTACCTCCGAAAAATATTTGAATTTACCCGGGCGCTATGCGCCCTTGTATTGCAGTATTTATTTTATACCGCTTTTGCTAAATAATCAAGCGGAATTTCCACTTTTGTCAATGTTCACCAAAATTCAGCTTTTCAGCGGTGCTTTCTTGTGTTATAATGATTTGCAGCGGGCGGTTGCGTCGGGTGTTACAGCAGGAGCAAGCCCTCTGCCCTACAATATAGAAAGGGAACCTACTATGAAAAGATTAAACATTAACAAATACTACAGGTACTGCTCCTACAGCTTAGATGCGCAAGAAGCGAATCAGCAGCACTATTGGTTCGACATGAAACACTTCAAGATGATCGATCACAGAGGTCCGTGCGATATGTATGATGATAATCCAGATATTATCCCATTTCCTCATTTTATTCCAGAATCTCGATACAAAGATTTAATGCGGGCTTTGAACAATCCGCAGGTAACCGAGTTCTTTAATGCGGCTAAGGATGAAGAAGATGTATATTTCCGCTATCGTGTATTTATTGATCGAAATGGTTTGTCATTTACTGAGCAATATAGGTTGAATCAAGATAAAGCAATTACCTTGATGAAATGGTGCAACGATCATGATATACCGTATAAATACCGCTCTGAAGCTCGCGGAACATATCTACAGTACGATTATGATGATCTGGAGGGTGAAATCTGGCAAATTCCGGATATGTAGAACAGGGGACGGTTCCTTGTTTTACCATAGCTGCATTTTCTTCAATAGGTGGCTTTTTAGCCAATATATTTGATGCGATGGATGGCCACTGGGATGGTTCTTTATCGATTAGATATTCAAAGAAGAAAGGAGTAGTTCACATTTGATTATTGAATTTGAATGTCACTCTAATTTGTCCTGCGTTGTAACCATTGATGGCCAAGATCATATCATTGGTGCACGTCAGTCCAAGCGCTTTGAATTTAACGGGGATCGTATTGCGTTCTCGTGCGCGCCAAATTGCGATAGTTATGTATCCAGCTTTTTTGGTTTTATTTCAATTTATCACACCTTTTCAACAAAGACAAATTATATAATACATACCAAAGACCATGAATTTTTGCGTGTGATTTTACAAGAAACCACGACAAAAGGTGCACATGCAGACAAATATATATGGATAAAGACGACCTGCGCTCAAGAAGAAGTGCAGGTAGAAAGCTGTTGCGTTCGTGATGAAGCAGCTATGCGCGCAAAGATGGCTGCTGTTCAAAAGCGGGAGGATAAGGCTGAACTCGTTGCAAAAATTTGCCTTATTCTCCAAGATGTTTTGCTCATTGTTGTTGTCTATGCGTTTTTATTTTTCGGCGCTTGGGTTTTGTCAGATTTGCGAACAGCAGCCTTGATCACGATACCGGTTTATGCAGTTGGTTTGATTATTGCTTTCGCTTTACAAGCGGCATATAAAAAGCGAAGAAAAAGTTTAGTGATTGAAACGGCGAACCCCTTTAAGGACAAATCATCTTATTTCGAATCGGAGTACATTCGGTTCGTTATACGCCAATCGGAGTTGCTGATACTGTCACACAAGAAGCGGCGATAAGGCGACATTAAAACAGGGAACCGTCCCCTGTTTTACTAGCCCAGTTGTCTCCAGTATTGTATCGGATCTGTTTGATATCGTTTCAAGATCTGTCGTATTAAGAATGAACGGCATGATTCTGGGTTAGGGGGTTATATAACAATGCACAGCAAGCGGTATGCTTTTTTTTATGGTAGCCAAGCGAAACGATATTTGGACCGGATCATAACATTATTGGTTTATGTATTATTTTTTCCAGTCGTTGCTCTCATACTTTTTTTACCTCTTGGATATTTGGTGAATGAGTATCAAGAGGGCTCGGTAGATATGATTGTGCGCATATTGATCTATGCTTTTCTTGTGTTCTTGTCGGCTTTGTTTATGGCGAGCGTGGTATCTGCACTACTGCCACAATACACAGTCGTTACAGACCATTCGGTGCTGATCAAACGCCATAATGTGCTGTTTTATCATCTCAAACGCGGCGCCAGTGATTTTATCCCCATACAGCAAATATCAAGTATTCGACCGGCCACGCCTTGGCGATGCAAATATGCACCTGTTCCGGCTACCGTATATGCATGGAAATATATGGTCGAGATCCATGCAAATGAGCAAATATATTATGTTCCGGTGGAAGATGTTCGTGTATTTATTGATGATGTCAATGCGCGCCGCCAGCTTCATAGAACAGGGTAAAACAGGGAACCGTCCCCTGTTTTACCCTGTTTTAAGTTTGTTGCTTAAAATCTAATTCTTCTGCCAATCAGGCTGTTTTTGACTGTCTGCATAATCCGGAGCAGTTCACCGATCACTGCCTGCTTTTTTACTATAATGCTGTGGTAAAGGTGTAGCCCTGGCTGCGGATACTGTCAATGGCCTGACCTAAAATCTCCGCATTGGTAGGACTGACGGCGTGAAGCAGGAAGATGGCGCCCGGGTGGGTGCTCTCTGTCACCTTTTGCAGCGCCGCTGCCGGTTCTGCCACATTTTGGGTATCCCAATCTGCATAGGCAAAGCTCCAAAAGATACTCTTGTAACCCAGCTCCTGGGCCAGCGCCAGCGTGTCCTCGCTAAACTCCCCCTTGGGAAAGCGGAAGTAAGTCATCTTGTACTGATAATTCTTCTCCATATACCGGTGCAGCACGGTGATCTCCTCTGTGGCTGCCGCGCGGGTCACCTCGTCCATAGTCAGGTGGCGATAGGTGTGGTTGCCCACCACATGCCCCTCGGCAATCATGCGCTTGATCAACGCCGGGTTTTGGCTGGCAAAGTCATAGGTCACAAAGAATATAGCATGAACTTGCTTTTCCTTAAGCGTGTCCAATATCTTGCCGCTGTATCCGTTCTCATACCCCTCGTCAAAGGTCAGGCACAACTGCTTTTTATTGTCCAGCAAGAAGCGAGCGCCCAGCGCGCCAAACTGCTTTTGCAGCCGTTCCGGCTCCTGCGGTCTGGCGTGATCGGTAATGTTGCCCGGCCCCCACACCACCTTTTCCTTGCTGTAACTGCGACTGCCCACATTGGTGGGGCGCACGGTGGTGTCCGCCGTTTTGGTCGCAGTGGTGGCAGAGGTGGTACTGGTGCCCGGATCGCCGGTTTGGTTCTCATTCTTTGCATTGCCCCGGCAGCCGGTAAACAGTACGGTAATCAACGCTAAAGCCAGCAGCAGACTGCTGCATTTTTTGAGCATAAAAAACTCCCCTTTCAGCAATAGGTTGTGCTGAAAAGGGAGCAAATTCACCTGTTAAATTTTGATTAGCGAAAATTGGCGATGTTTGCAAAAACTGCAAATCATTCGTTAATAATATTCCACCCGGCGCGCAAAATGCCCTCATCCTTGCCAATGCGGTTAAGCACATTCTCAATGGCCTCATCGTTCTTCTTGGCGGCAGACACATAAGCACGGATTTTGGTATTGCCGTCGTCCGTCTCCGAGGACTCCAAATTGTGCAAAATAATATCCCGCGCGTCCTTCAAAGCACTCATTAAGTGGGCGCGAATATCCACCTCAAAGTTATCCAGACAGGTCACTGAGATTTTGTACATACACTCATCTTTGGCCCGCTTTTCTTTATCATAGCTGCGCAGCTTGTTAATCTTGTTGCTCAGCGGATGCAGCACCAGGTGCAGCACCACCACAGCCGCTGCCACAATCACCGCATACAGCACCTTGGGCAGGGTGCACAGAATGCCGATGGCCGCCGTGGTCCAAATGGTAGCGGCAGTGGACAGCCCGCGAATGTTGGTGCCGTCCCGCAAAATCAGGCCGGCGCCCAAAAAGCCCACACCGCTGACCACCTGGGCAGCCACACGGGTCAGGTCCGTGTTGTCCTGGTGGATCACAAAGGAAAACGCCGTGTAGGCATACGCCCCCACACACACGATCACATTGGTAAGTATACCCGCCTGGTGCTTGGTCCACTGGCGCTCCAGGCCTACAAAAAAGCCCAAAATAATGGCCAGCGCCAGCCGAATGGAAAAACCGGACAACGCCGTAATATCCATCAAATGCGCATAGCGTTCCATTTTAAATTAAGCCTCCGCTTTCTCTTCTGCCTCCTGGGCAGATTTTTGTTTTAAGTAAGCATTGATAAAGCCGTCAATATCCCCGTCCATCACGGCGGTGATATTGCCCATCTCAAACCCGGTACGGTGATCCTTGGCCAAGGTATAGGGCATAAATACATAGGAACGAATTTGGGAGCCCCAGGCAATCTCTTTTTGATCACCCTTAATGTCCTCAATGCGTTCCAAATTCTCCCGCTCTTTGATCTCCACCAGCTTGGACTTGAGCATACGCATGGCCACTTCCCGGTTTTGGTGCTGGCTGCGCTCAATCTGGCAGCTGACCACGATCCCGGTGGGAATATGGGTCAAGCGCACGGCAGAGGAGGTCTTGTTGACCTTTTGACCGCCGGCACCGGAAGCACGGTACACATCCATCTTAATATCTTCTTCACGGATCTCCACATTCACATCGTCGTCAATCTCAGGCATCACTTCAACGGATGCAAAGGAGGTATGCCGCCGACCGGAGGAATCAAAGGGAGACACCCGCACCAAGCGGTGAATACCCATCTCGCCTTTTAAATAACCGTAGGCATTCTCGCCCTCTACTAAAATCGTGGCGCTCTTGATTCCTGCCACATCGCCGTCCAGATAATCCAGCGTAGACACCTTGTAGCCATGACGCTCGCCCCAGCGGTTGTACATACGAAAGAGCATTTCCGCCCAGTCCTGCGCCTCCGTACCGCCGGCACCGGCGTGGAAGGTCAGCAAGGCGTTTTTACCGTCAAACTCGCCGCTGAGCAGGGTGGACAGGGTCATATCTTCAACGCGCGTTTCAATATCCTTAACAGAGGCGGTGCAGTCGTCCAGCAGGGACAAATCGCCCTCTTCGTCCGCCAGTTCGATCATCACCAGCGCGTCCTCATAGTCGCTTTTCAGACTCTCATAGCCGGTGACCTTGGCCTTTAAGGAACCGATCTTTTGCATCACCTTTTGGCTGTTCTCCATATCGTCCCAAAAGTCCGGGGCAGCGCTCTCTTTCTCCAGCACCTCCACCTCGGCCTTTAAGCTGTCAATGGCCAGGGCTTCCTTTAGATTTTCAATGGGCTTCTCGCTGTCCAGCAGCCGCAGCCGCAGTTCTTCAAATTCTACCATATCAACGCTCCGTGCAGTTCTCTGTATAAATTTATGATTATAACTGTAATATTATATATAAATCTCTGCTGCATTGCAAGGGCTTTACCGCTGATTTTACACCCGGGCACGGATTTTTGGCGGAATTGACGGTGCTTTCACACTTTGTTTAAGATATTTTAACCAAATCGTTGATTTATTGTGATAATCTAATGTATAATGATAAGAAAGCATATAGATCGAGGTACACAAAATGGCTTTGTATGAAAACAACAGTTGCCCGGTCTGCGGCAAGCAGTTCCAGCCGGGTGACGATATTGTTACCTGCCCGGAATGCGGCACACCTCATCACCGGGCGTGCTACCGGGAACTGGGGCACTGCGCCCACCAGGCACTACACGGTGATGGATATGCCTTTACCCCGGCGGATCCGCCTGCGGAGCAAAAATCAAGCGCGCCTGCCGACGATACCCACACCGCTGCCCCGGAGCAAAAAAAGAAATGCGTGGCCTGCGTGCTCCAGCCGCAGGAGAAGGTCTCCTGAATAGCTGCCAGCGTCTCGGGACGGAC
>OGWV01000609.1_pt1 | contig 21914 bp, 20 predicted proteins | sample 1576081 | NCBI WGS metagenome assembly OGWV01 (sample SAMEA3541541, study PRJEB24748) | human gut metagenome | biome: human gut; feature: human-associated habitat; material: faeces | place: China | collected 2012 | reverse complement strand
GGCCGAAGAAACTGCCAAGCAAAGTGGAAGCGGATTTGCTTGCTGAAGTTCAGCGCACCTTGCTGCGTGGGGCGGCGGCGCTGTTTGTTTTGTGTTTTGTATAGAGAAGAAATAAAGAAATTCTGCCGGTTTAGCAGGTTTAGGTTGATTCACCCGATGCAGCAAATCCGCTTTTGCAGATCGCTTCAAGCTCCTGCAAGGGAATCTGTTCCTCCTGGTACTGGAACAGCAGCACCCGCAGCACTTTATTGCCGTCCACCAGCGTGCGGCAGTAGATGAAACCGTTGGCAGCATCGGCGGCGGTTTCGGGAAAGTTGTGCAGCCCGTTGGCTTTGCCTTCGCGGTACATCGTCTGGGCCAGCTGCGGGGTGATACATTCGTAATACTCTACATATAATGCACCACGCAGCCCATTCGCGCCGGCCTGGCCGTGGGCTTCATATTTGATAAAGGTCGGGGCCAGCAGCAACCGCTGCACCAGCACAAAACTGGCCGCGGGGGCAGCGTCGGCATCCAGCGCAACGGGCTGCCCGGCGTAATCGTCCAAGGCGGCAAACGGCAGGGGAGCGGTGTAATCTTCCAGCGGAATGCTGCCGTGCCGGCTCTTTTCCATGGCAGAACCGGCAAAGGTCCACACAATGGTCAGCACAAACAGCAGCGCCGCCAGCATCCGCCCAACCAGATATCGCCCGGCACCCTTACGCCAGTTTTTGTGACGCTCCGGCTCCGCACCGCGCGTTAACCGGGCAGAAAACCGGTACAGCAGCACGGTGTTGTGTACCACGCTGACCAGTGCGGCGGCCAATAGCCCCAGATAGCAGAAGCTCAGCCAGCCCAGCTCCACAAAGTCGATCACCGGCGTGTGCCAGACGCCCATGGCGTACCGCACCCAAAACGTTACCAGCCAGTAAGCCAGCAGCCCGGCGGGGGCGAATACCTGCCGCTTGGCATAGCGCAGGCTGAGCGCCTGTACCTGCGGGTCGGTGTTCAGCTCCGGCGCATCACTATCCTCGCAGGCGTACAGGAAAAAGTCTCCCACGGCGGTAACATAATACCAGCCGCATTCCTGCGCCAGGGCGCGTTCCTCGCCATCCGGGGTGCCGGGGGCAGATTCTAAAAATGTTTCCGGCGCAGGCTTGGCGTTCAGCCGGTAGCGCACAGCTTTGGGCTGACTGCAGCGGAAGCGGGCAAAGTTCTGGCCGATTGTTACAGGCACAAGCCCCTGTGCGGCCATATCGCCCAGCCAGCTTTCCAGCCCCTCAATGTCAGACAGTGGGCAGGGGATGGGCTGCCAAAGGGGGTTGCAGCGTGCTGTGGTCATGGTCGTCAAGCTCCTTTCCCGGCAGGGCAGCGGGGGCAAAAGCGCCCTGCGCCGCCGCGGCCGCGTTTTGCAGGCAGAGCTGCAGCCGGGTACACTCGGCTGTATAGGCGGCTCTGCCGGCGGGGGTAATCTGATAATACCGCTTACAGCCCAGAACGGACGTTTCGGCAATCAGGCCTTCTTTTTCAAACTTGCCCAGCAGGGTATACAGCGTTGCCGGGCCAATCTTGACCCGCCCGGCGGTGATCTCGGCGGCAAATGCGGTGATCTCAGTGCCGCAGCGCTCATCCTGGGTCAAGGCCATCAACAGGTAAAACATAGATTCCGTCAGGCTCTCCAGCGCCTGTTTCGGCATGGGGCAGCACCTCCTTTGGTAGCAAACTGTAATATCGTAACACGATATCTTATAACGATATTATACCGGAAGCACGCTGCGCCGTCAAGAGCCGGGCGCATAAAAGGCGGCCAAAAGGGATATTTTGGTTACAATTTCGCGCAAAATGAGCCAAACCCCTTGCATTTTTTGCCGCGGTATGCTATATTCTTATTGTTCGATGATGATTTTATGGAAAGTGGGCTGTCAAAGGTCCGCTTTCTTTTTATGATAGGGAGATTTTTTATGGCCAAAGGCAAAAACCATCAGCCCGGCGGTGCCGCAGCCGTTGTGGAAGCACTTGTCCGCCCCACGGTCGAAGGTTTCGGCCTGCGCCTGTGGGATGTCCGCTTTGAAAAAGAAGGTCCGGACTGGTTCCTGCGCGTTCTGATCGACCGCGACGAGCCGCTGGACACGGACACCTGCGAGGCGGTTTCCCGCGCCATCGACCCGATTCTGGACGAGGCTGACCCCATTGACCAGAGCTACTACCTTGAAGTCGGCAGCCCCGGCCTGGGCCGCCGGCTGACCCGCCCCGAACACTATGAACAGCTGAAAGGCCAGAAATGCGCTGCCCACCTGATCCGCCCGGACGAACAGGGCCGCCGCGATGCGGAGGGCATTCTGGAAGGGCTTTCCGCTGACGGCATGGTGACGCTGAAAAGCGATGACGGGGATTATACCTTCCCGGTAAAAGCCGCAGGGTATGTAAAACTGTGTGACGATGAAGATTTGTTTTGAGCGATATTGAACGGAGGACTAACATGGCAACGAATAACAACGAATTTTTTGACGCACTGGCCGCACTGGAAAAGGAACGCGGATTGCCGGCAGACTACCTGATCGATAAGATCAAGGCCGCCATTGTCATTGCTGTCAAAAAGGACTATGAGGTCGAGGACGATAATGTCGTTGTGGATATCGACCCCAACATCGGCGCATTTCGCGCAAGCCTTTTGCAGGACATTGTGGAGGAAGTTGAGAACCCCCACACCCAGGTCAGCCTGGAAGATGCCCAGAAGATCCGCAAGACCTATAAAGTGGGCCAGCGCCTTGTTACCCCCCTCAAGACCAAAGAGTTTGGCCGCATTGCCGCCCAGACCGCAAAGCATGTGATCCGCCAGGGCCTGCGCGAAGGCGAGCGCAGCCTGCAGTGCAGCGAGATGCAGTCCCGTGCACACGAGATCATCACCGGCACCGTTACCGCTGTGGATGCAGAGCGCGGCAACATCGTGCTGGATCTCGGCAAGGGCGGCAGCGCTGTTCTGCCCAAAAACGAGCAGGTGCCCGGCGAACACTTTACCGAAGGCCAGATGGTCCAGGTTTATGTGGTCGATGTTCTGGCAACCGAGCGCGGCCCCCGCGTGACCATCAGCCGCACCCATCCCGGCCTGGTCAAGCGCATGTTTGAGCTGGAAGTGCCCGAAATCTATGACGGCACCGTTGAGATCAAGGCCATTGCCCGTGAGGCTGGTGCCCGCACCAAGATGGCTGTGTGGAGCAAGAACCCCGATGTTGACCCCGTCGGTGCCTGCATCGGCGCCCATGGCTCCCGCGTGGAAAAGATCGTGGAAGAACTGGGCGGCGAAAAGATCGATATCATCCGCTGGAGCGAGGACATCAACGAGTTCATCTCCGCAGCTCTGTCCCCGGCAAAGGTTGTCAAGGTGGAGCTGCTGCCCGGCGAAACCAAGAGCTGCCGCGTGACCGTGCCTGACCACCAGCTGAGCCTTGCCATTGGCAACAAGGGCCAGAATGTGCGCCTGTGCGCCCACCTGACCGGCTATAATATTGACATCCGCCCGGAATCCGGCTACTATGGCGAGGAGGACGAAACCCCGGCTGAACAGCCGGCCGAAGCCCCCGCCGCCGAGACCGCCCCGGAAACCGGCAAGGAATAATGAGCACACGCCGTGCAATGCGGCGCTGAGACTGAAAAGAGGTCAGCCATTTGCAACAAAAACCGCAAAAAAAGGTGCCGGTGCGCCGGTGCGTTGGGTGCAACACCCAAAAACCGAAAAAAGAACTGGTGCGCATTGTGCGCAGCCCCGAAGGTGAAGTCAGCGTGGATCTGACCGGCAAGCGCTCCGGCCGCGGCGCATACCTGTGCCCGTCGGCAGCGTGCCTGGCCAAAGCACGCAAGGCCAAGCGGCTGGAACATGCCTTTGGTGTGCCGGTGCCGGATGAGGTGTTTGAGCGCCTGACCGAGGAGATGGCCTGTGCCGAGCAGGCAGTAAAGGAGGCGATGCCCCGTGGCGAATGATAAGGACCCATTGTTGGGTGCATTGGGAATTTGCCGCAAAGCCGGCAAGCTGCTGCACGGCTATGACCGTGTGGAAGAAGCTGTGATGCGGGGCAAGGCATGCCTGGTGCTGCTGGCCTGCGACGCCAGCAAGCGCACCACGCAGCATATGCAGGATACCTGCCGCGGGGTGATCCCCTGCGCGGTGATGCCGCTGAAAGGCGAGGACCTGCGCATGCTTACGCCAAAGCCTGCTGCTGTATTTGCGGTTACGGACGAAAACCTTGCACACCTGTGTGCAGGCTACCTCAAAAAGCAAGTGAAGGAGGATTCAGCCAATGGTTGATTTCAAATACAAAGTTACGGATATTGCAAAAGATTTTGGCATCAGCACCAAAAGGGTTATCGAGACTTTTGCGGAGCTGACCGGCGAGACCCGCAAGACGGGCGCGACCTTTGAAGAAAACGAGGTCAACGCCCTGATGGAAGCCCTGACCCGCGAAACCGCCGTCAAGGACCTGGGCGAGTATCTGGCATCCGGCAAGGAGCCGCAGCCCGTCAAGCAGGAGACCAAAAAGCCCGAAGCAAAGCCCCAGGCGAAAAAAGAAGCGCCGAAGCCGGAGGCCGCTAAGCCCCAGCCCAAGCAGCCCAAGCAGCCGGAAGCCCCCAAGGCAGAGCCGAAAGCGGAGCAGGCCAAGCCCGCCCAGAATGCGCAGCCCAAGGCAGCACAGCCCAAACCGGTCCAGCAGGAAAAGCGCAATGAAAAGCGCAATGATAACAAGCAGGCCGAAAAGCGCAGCGAAAAGCGCGTGACGATGCAGGAGCTGGCCAGCGAGACCGGCATCAAGGAGCCCGTCGCCACCGAGCAGGTCAAGGTTGACCGCGCCCAGGTGTCTGTGGATACCCGCACCGTGGATGTGAACGTGGATAAGTTCAGCGCACGCTATGATGACCTGGCCGACAGCCGCAATATGCCCAGCAAGCGCAAGAACGCCCCCACCGGCAAAAAAGAAAAGTTCAACAACCGCAATAACCGCCGCGGCCAGCAGTTTGGCCGCCGCCGTGAAACCGAAGCCGAGCGCCTGCAGCGCATCCAGCTGGAAAAGGCTCGCAACGCCCAGCTCAAGATCTCCATCCCTGATGAGATCACCGTTGGCGAGCTGGCTACCCGCCTGAAGCAGAACGTGGCCAAGGTTGTTGCCAAGTTCATGCAGATGGGCGAAATGCACGCTGCTTCCGATGTGATCGATTTTGATTCCGCCGCCCTGATCGCAGAGGAATTCCACGCAAAGGTGGAGCATGAAGTTCATGTTTCTATCGAAGAGCGCCTGTTCACCCAGGAAGAGGACAGCGCCGATCAGCTGGTCGAACGTCCGCCGGTCGTTGTTGTTATGGGCCACGTTGACCACGGCAAAACTTCCATCCTGGACCGCATCCGTTCCACTAACGTTACCGCAGGCGAAGCCGGCGGCATTACCCAGGCCATCGGCGCTTACCAGGTCAATGTCAACGGCAGCCCCGTTACCTTCCTGGATACGCCGGGCCACGAAGCCTTTACCGCCATGCGTGCCCGCGGCGCGGATATGACCGATATCGCGGTTCTGGTCGTTGCTGCCGATGACGGCATCATGCCCCAGACCATCGAGTCCATCAACCACGCTAAGGCTGCCAACGTCAAGCTGATCGTTGCCATCAACAAGATGGATAAGCCGACCGCTAACCCGGAGCGCGTGAAGGAACAGCTGACCAAGTACGAGATCGTGCCCGAAGACTGGGGCGGCGAAACTGCCTGCATCCCCGTGTCTGCTGCTACTGGCGCAGGCATCCAGGACCTGCTGGAACGCATTGTTCTGGAAGCAGAGGTCATGGAGCTGAAAGCCAACCCCAACCGCCGCGCCAAGGGTGCCGTTGTGGAAGCCCGCCTGGATAAGGGCCAGGGCACCATTGCCACCCTGCTGGTTCAGAACGGCACCCTGCACAAGGGCGACTGTCTGATTGCCGGTACCGCCGTTGGCCGTGTGCGTACCATGCGCAACGATAAGGGCGTTGAGATCGAATCCGCCGGTCCTTCCACCCCTGTGGAGATCACCGGCCTGACTGAAGTGCCCACCGCCGGCGATATCTTCGAGGCTGTTGAGGATGAACGCCTGGCCCGTGAACTGGCTGACAAGCGTACCACCGAAGCCAAGGAAAAGCAGTTTGCTGCTTACACCAAGGTCACCCTGGATAACCTGTTTGACCAGATGGCCCAGAACGATATGAAGGAACTGCCCATTGTTGTCAAGGCTGACGTTCAGGGCAGCGCCGAAGCTGTGAAACAGAGCTTGGAAAAGCTCAGCAACGATGAAGTGCGCGTGCGCGTCATCCATGCCGGTGTTGGTGCAATTTCCAAGTCCGATGTTTCTCTGGCCGATGCTTCCAACGCCATCATCATCGGCTTTAATGTCCGTCCGGACGCTGTTGCCAAGGCCGAAGCCGAGCAGGCCGGTGTTGAAATGCGTATGTACCGCGTCATTTACGATGCCATCAACGATGTTTCCGACGCTATGAAGGGCATGCTGGCCCCCAAGGTGCGCGAAGTCGCCTTGGGCGAAGCACAGGTTCGCCAGGTCTACAAGATTTCCAGCGTTGGCACTGTTTCCGGCTGCCGTGTTACTTCCGGCAAGATCACCCGCGATGCCCAGCTGCGCCTGGTGCGTGACGGCATCGTCATCTGCGAGGATGCCATTGCATCCCTGAAGCGCTTCAAGGATGACGCCAAGGAAGTGGCCGAAGGCTATGAATGCGGCATCACCCTGCAGAAGTTCTCCGACGTCAAAGAGGGCGACGTTTTTGAGTGCTTCAAGCTGGAAGAATACCGCGATTGATCCGGCATTGAGCCGTTCCCGCTTGTTTGACAAGCCCCGCAGGGGGCTTTATGAGGTAAAGTTATGCCAAGCAAAAACCATGGCCGTATGGCACAGGATATGAAACGCGAGCTGATCGCCATTATTGGCGAAATGAAAGACCCCCGCGTTTCGGGCGGTCTGCTGACTGTGACCCGGCTTGATGTTACCCCGGACCTGGATGTTGCCAAGGTGTACATCAGTGTGATGGGGCGCGAAGGCGGCGCCGACCCGGTTGTGAAAGCCCTGAACAAAGCTTCGGGCCATATCCGCACCGAAGTCAGCCGCCGCATGCACATCCGCAAAGCCCCGCGCTTTGTGTTTACCAAGGATGACAGCGCTGCTTACGCAGTGCATATTGACCAGCTGCTGCAGGATATTGAAAAAGCACACCCCGCAGCACAGGCAGAACCGGAAGAGCAGGAATAACCTGCCCAGACTGTATCTGAAAAGTCGAAAATGTAGTCTGTTTTTACAAACACAGCCGGATTTTGCGCTAAAAAACACAAAGGATCCCTGCGGTTCTTTGCCTTACATCCTGCTTGTGCTTGCGAAATATCTGTCATTTTCGTTGCTTTCAGATACATCTTAACTGGTACTGCAGCCAGTCATCGACCAAAACGCGCAGTTGAAATTTACGCTTGCAGCTGCGCCTTCCCAAAGGCCGGAACCAACGGGGGAGAGGGAATAGCCCCCAATCGCGGCCGAGAAAAGAGGAGCCTTATGACCGAATCTGTGGATCGGCAGACAGCCGTGCTGCGTCTGCGCGGCGCGGACGATATCCTGATCCTTTGCCACAAAAACCCCGATGGCGATACCATCGGCTGCGCCGGTGCACTGTATCTTGCGCTCAAGGCGCTGGGCAAAAACGCCGCGATTTTATGCAGCGACCCCATCCCCAAAATGTATGATTATATGGAGCTGCGCTGGTTTGACGGCAGCTTTAACCCTGCATTTGTGGTGGCGGTGGATGTTGCCAGCATCCAGCTTTTTGGCGAAAATAACAATGTGCCGCAGTATGCCGCCCATACCAACCTTTGCATTGACCACCATGCCAGCAACAGCGGCTATGCCTATGAAACCCTGCTGGACCCCGGCGCCGCCGCGGCCTGCGAGTTTTTGCTGGATGTGATCGTGGATATGGGCGTGACCATTACGCCGCAGATCGCCAACTGCCTGTATACCGGCATTGCAACCGATACCGGCTGCTTTAAGTTTGCCAGTACCACGCCCCGCACCCATATGGCGGCGGCCCGCGTGATGGAAGCCGGTGCCGATGTGGAAAAACTGAATGCCCGCCTGTTTGAATCCCGCTCCCATGCCCGCATAACTGCGGAACGCATGGCGATGGAAAGCCTGGAATATTATTTCAACGACCTGTGCGCCGTGATCTGCCTGACCTGGGACCAGATCGAATCTTCCGGCGTGGCGGGTGCCGAGCTGGAGGACCTGACCAGCCTGCCGCGCTCCATTGAAGGCGTGGAGGTTGGCCTGACCTACCGCCAGCAGCGGGATGGCAGCTTCCGCATCAGCGTGCGTACATCGGGCAGCATTGATGCCTGCAACATTGCGCGCCGCCTGGGCGGCGGCGGCCATGCCCGCGCAGCCGGGTGCGAGATCAGCGGCAACCTGGATAACGCCAAGCATGCCGTGCTGGAGGAAGTCCGCAAGGAGTTGCAGCGCTGCGGCTTGCTGGATCAGGACGCTGGTTGAAGGCCAGCTGCACCACAACGCGCAGCACACGGGGATGCGGCACACGCCTGTAAACCTGCAAGATGGCACCATCTGCTTACCGCCGCAAGGCTGGCACCGCAGCTGGGTGCTGCTGCCGAATGCAGCACAATAAACTGAAAAGGAAAACCCCAATGAATACTTGTGCCATTCTCCCAGTTGATAAACCTGCGGGCTGGACCAGCTTTGATGTGCTGGCCAAGCTGCGCGGTGCGCTGGGAACGCGCAGGCTGGGGCACGCGGGCACACTGGATCCTATGGCGACTGGTGTGCTCGCCGTGTTTATCGGCAATGCCACCGCCGCGGCGGACCGCCAGCCTGACCATGATAAAACCTATGAAGCTACCATTCGCCTTGGCCTGCGCACCGATACCGGCGATGTGACCGGCACTGCGCTGGAAACCGCTCCTGTTACGGTGGGTGAAGCAGAGCTGAAAGCCGTTCTGCCGCAGTTTATGGGCCGGCAGATGCAGCTGCCGCCGATGTATTCAGCGGTCAAGATCAACGGCCAGCCGCTGTACAAGGCGGCCCGCAAAGGCCAGACGGTGGAGCGCACCCCGCGCCCCATCACGATTTATGAGATTACCTACCTGGGCAGCCCGGCACCGGGGGATTATACCATCCGAGTCAGCTGCTCCAAGGGCACCTACATCCGCGTTCTGGCGGAGGATATCGGTACAGCTTTGGGCGTGCCCGCCACATTGGCGGCACTGCGCCGCACCCGCGCCGGGGCGTTCAAGATTGAGGAATGCCACACCCTGCCGGAAATCCTGGCCGCTGCCGAAGCAGGTACCCTGCAGCAAAGTGGATGGCTGCTGCCGGTGGAACACGTGTTTGCCTCGCTGCCTGCCCTGACGGTGGACGATGCAGTGAAAAAGCACCTCTTCAACGGCTGCCCCACCAGCCACTACCGCGCACAGGACGGCAAATACCGCGTGTATGATGCCGCAGGTACCTTTTTGGGGCTTGCCAACGTGACGCAGGGTGTGCTGCAGGTGGAAAAGATCTTCTGCGAGCGGGCGTGAACGCCTGCACCCAAACCGCAACGGGCAGAACCGCTGTCCGCTCAACAACAGGAAGTATGCCAACTACCATGAATATTTTGAATACACTGGCCCCGGTGGGCGCACCCAACGGCAGCGCCGTGGCCTTGGGCTATTTTGACGGTGTTCACCTTGGGCACCGCCGTGTGCTGGGGGCAGCGGTGGAATACGCCGCGGCCCACGGCCTGACCCCCGCGGCTTTTACCTTCAGCCTGCCGGGCGGGCAGTCGCTCAAGGGCGGGCGTATCTTGTCCGCTGGGCAAAAGCATGCCCGCGTTGCCGCTTTGGGTATTACCGCCTATATGGAACCCCCGTTTGAATCCTTCCGCAGCTTAAGCCCGGAAGATTTCGTCAACAAGATTCTGGTGGAATGCTTTGCCGCCAAGGCGGTGTTCTGCGGCGATAACTTTACCTTTGGCGCATATGCCGCCGGGAATGTGGACCGCCTGAAGGAGTTGTGCGCCCCGCTGGGCATCGCCGTGACCATTGTGGACATGGCACAATACGGCGGGCAGACGGTTTCCTCCACTCGCATCCGTGCCGCGCTGGAGGAAGGCCGCATCGAGGATGCCAACGCCATGCTGGGGGCGCCCTACTGCATTGACTGGCCGGTGCGCCACGGCAAGGGCATCGGCACCTCCAAGCTGGGCAAACCCACCATCAACCAGAACTATCCCGCAGACGCTTTGCAGCCCTGCACCGGCGTGTACCTGACCCGCATCTGGCTGGATGGCCGCTGGTGGCCATCCGCAACCGGTATTGGCCGCCGCCCCACCGTGGATGCCGCCAACGCCCCTGTTACCTGCGAAACCTATGTGCCGGGCTACCATGGCGATACCTATGGCCAGACGCCGGTGCTGGAATTCCACCACTACCTGTGCGCTGTGCGCAAGTTTGGTACATTGCAGGAGCTGGCAGACCTGATCGAAACCGCTGCCCAGCAAAGCATTGCCTATTTTGCCGCAAAGGAGGAAGCGTGATGCGCCGTAAGGATCGTGAAGTGGCGGACCTGGAGGGACAACTTGCCATTTTGGAACAGTGCCCCGTCTGCCGCGTTGCCATCAACGACCCGGCATCCGGCGTGCCGTACCTTGTTCCGCTGAACTTTGGTATGGCCGCCGGGCCGCAAAGCCTGACGCTGTATTTCCACTGTGCCCCCGTTGGCACCAAGCTGGATCTGCTGCGCGCCGACCCCAATGTGAGCTTTGAAGCTGACTGCCCCGGCACCGTAAGCGGCGGGGCAACCTCCTGCACTTATGGCATGAACTACCAGAGCGTCATTGGCCGCGGGACCATCCGCTTTGTGGAAGGCGGGGAAAAGCTGACCGCTCTGCAGGCGCTGATGCAGCATTACCACTGCCCGGACCTGCCCTTTGAGCCGGAAATGGTGGAACACACCACGGTTTTGGCCCTGGACGTTGCCGCCATGACCGGCAAACGCCGCACATCGTTTTAAGGGCGGGACCCATCATCCGAGGAATTCGGAAGAAATTCGGAGGATACTGATTTGGAACGTAAAAAACTGGCTCCCGGTGTATTTATCACCACATTGGATGCCGAAAAATTTAACCGCTGCCGCATTACCATCCATCTGCGCTACCCGGCATTGCGCCGCAGCGCAACGGATGCCGCTGTGCTGCCGCTGGTGCTGGAACGCGGCTATGCGGGCTGCCCGGATATGACGGAGCTTTCCCGCAAATTGGCGCGGCTGTACGGTGCCGACCTTGGCGTGGACCAGAGCAGCGCCGGAATTGACCGCGTGCTGACGGTGGACATCTGCGGCATCAAGGATCGCTTTGCCCTTGACGGTGAGAATCTGACTCGTGAATATGCCGATATCGCCTTTGGTACCATCTTTGAGCCGTACCTGATTGATGGTGTGTTTGACCCGGAGGCTGTGCGCATTGAAAAAGAATCCCTGGCCCGCCGCCTGGATGCCGAGTTCAACAATAAGCGCCTGTACTGTGTGCGCCAGGCTCGCCGCAAATTTTACGGCGATTCCCCGGCAGGCATTGAGCTGGGCGGCTACAAAAGTGACCTGCCCAACGTAACGCCCCAGACTCTGAAAGCCGAGTATGACCGCATCCTTTCGCTGGCATCCATTGATGTGATGGTGCAGGGGGCGGATCCCGCCCTGGTGGAAGAGCTGCTGCTGCAAAAGCTGGCTGGCGCTGCCCGCAGCCCCCAGCGCTTTGCCATGCCGCTGGCCATGCCCATTATTGAAACCCAGCACTTCAGCGAGGAAATCCCCGGCCTGACCCAGGCTAAGCTGTGTATGCTGTTTACCCGCGGCACGCCGGAGGACCTGCCCAGCATTACCGTGATGCGGATGGCAATGAGCGTGTTTGGCGGCTCCACCACCAGCCGCCTGTTCCGCAATGTGCGCGAAAAACAGAGCCTTTGCTATTACTGCGGTTCCAGCGCTCTGCGCGCCACCGGTGTGATGATGGTGGATTCCGGCGTGGAGCCGGGCCGCGAAGCCCAAGCCGAAGCTGCGATCCTGAAAGAACTGAACGACTTGTGCACCGGCCCTATCACCGAACAGGAAATGGACGACTGCCGCCGCAGCCTGCTTTCCAGCCTGGATTCGCTGGGGGATTCCCTCGGAGGACTGGAAAGCTGGTACTATGGCCAGATCCTGCGTGACGAAGCGCTGGCCCCGCCGGAGTACGGCAAGGTGCTGACCAACGCCGTTACGGCGGACGAAGTGCGCGAAGTGCTGCAGAGTTACCGTTACTCTGTTGGCTACACGCTGACGGCAAAAGGGGAGGGGGAAAACGCATGATGGAACACGCAGAACACAGCCCGGCTGCCATCCGGGAAAAAGCCGCGGGGGCGGTCAACTGCCAGAGCGTGACCCTGCCCAGCGGCTTGACGGTTTTGTGCCGCACGATGCCGGGCTACAGCTCGGTACACGCCATGTACGCCACCAACTTTGGCTCCGTTGTGCGGGAATTTACCCTTAACGGCAAACGAATCCAGCTGCCCGCCGGTACCGCGCACTTTCTGGAACACAAAATGTTTGAATCCGAGCAGGGCGATGCGTTCGACCTGTATGCCAAAACTGGCGCTGCGGCAAACGCTTTTACCAGCTATGACCGCACCTGCTATATTTTTACCGCAACCGGCATGACGGATGAAAACCTGGATATTCTGCTCAACATGGTCGGTCATCCCTGGTTTACCAAGGAGACCATCGCCAAGGAGCAGGGCATCATCGGGCAGGAAATCAAAATGTATGACGACAGCCCGGATTGGCGGCTGCTGACCGCACTGTTCCGCTGCCTGTATAAAAGCCATCCCATCCGGGACGATATCGCCGGCACCACCCAGAGCATTGCCGAGCTGACGCCCGAACTGCTGTACGCCTGCACCGATGCGTTCTACCGCCCCGGCAACATGGTACTTTCCGTTGCGGGCAACATCACGCTGGATCAGGCTGTGGAAGCCTGCCGCCGCAACGGTGTGTATGACGCAGTGGAACCCCCGCAGGTGGAAACCATCTTCCCGCAGGAAGCCGATACGGTGCAGCACAAAGAAACCACTTTTACCATGCCGGTCAACAAGCCCTGCTTTGCCCTTGGCTACAAGGAAGCCGCCATCAACCGCGGCGATACCCGCATGGAGGTCATCGCAGACCTGCTGCCGGACCTGATCTGCGGCGGGCTGACGAATCTGTACCGCAAGCTGTATGATGAATCGCTGGTCAACCCGGAGTTCAGCGGCGATTATCTTTCCACCGAGGGAGCCTGCATCATCGCTTTTACCGGTGAAAGTGAGACCCCGCGTGAGGTTGCCCAGATGGTGCGGGATGAAATTGCCCGCCTGCGCCAAAACGGCGTAGACCCGGAGCTGTTTACCCTGGTCAAAAACCAGATGTACGGCGAAATGCTGGCTGATGTGGAGAACGTGGACGATGCCGCCGAGGAGATGGGCATGGCCTTCCTGAAAGGCCGCACCCTGGCAGATGAAATTGAAGCGCTGGCCACTTTGACCGTTGACGATGTGAACAAGGCACTGCAAACCATGCTGCTGGAAGAAAACAGCGCCTATATCCAGATCGACCCGAAGGAATGAGGTGTAATGGCAGATGTCTTTTGATGTTCAGTTTCCCGGCCTTGGGCTGGAATTTACCATCAACCGCGTTGCGCTCAGCATTGGCGGTTTCAACATTTACTGGTACGGTGTGATCATCGCCGCGGGCATGGTGCTTGCCATGCTGTTTGCTTTCCGCAATGCGGATGATTTCGGCATCAACTCCGACCGCCTGATCGATGTGATCCTGGTGGGCGCGGTCATGGCAATCGTCTGCGCGCGCATTTATTATATTGTGTTTGCGCCGTTCAAGTATGAAAGCATCTGGCAGATGATCGATATCCGCCAGGGCGGTATTGCCATTTACGGCGCGGTCATCGGCGCATTTGTGTTTGGCGGCTTGATGGCCAAGATCCGCCGCATTCCCATCCTGCCGCTCTTTGATCTGGTTGGGATATGCTTCCTGATTGGTCAGGGCGTGGGCCGCTGGGGCAACTTTGTCAACCAGGAAGCTTTCGGCAGCAACACCACGCTGCCCTGGGGCATGTACAGCGAGGGTACCTATAACTACCTGCTCAGCGTACAGGCCACCCTGGCCGCTGAGGGCGTTACTGTGGACCCCACCCAGCCGATACACCCGACCTTCCTGTACGAGAGCATCTGGTGCCTGGTGGGGTTTGTGCTGCTGGCAAGCCATATCAAAAAGCGCCGCTTTAACGGCGAACTGTTTCTGCTCTACATCATCTGGTACGGCCTGGGCCGCTACTGGATCGAGGGTCTGCGCACCGATGCGCTGATGGTCACTTCCACCCTGCGCACCAGCCAGCTGGTGGCACTGGTGTCTGTGGCCACGGCGGTGGTGCTGCTGGTGGCCGGGTTGCAGCGATTTAAGGGCGCGCAGCTGATGGTGCCGCTGCAGGTGAGCAACCTGAAAAAACTGGATGCCGCCGGAACTTATTTTGTGGTGGATGAACTGCCCGCAAGTGCGTCCCATCGCGAATTTGTTCAGGCCACTGCCGCCATGAACCGCCGCCTGGAGGAATTTGACCTTGACGAAGCGGAAAAAGTGGAAGATAATAGTGACAATGGTGAAGCGATAGAAGAGGGGAATGTGGTAGCCGAACCCCAGCAGCCCGCCGAAGCGCCGGAAGCCCCGGCCCCGGAGGACGAAGCAGGGGAGTAACGTTTAGGTGCATCCTGCACCTGGAAACCACAGGAGGGAATGCAAAGATGAGTGCACAGATCATTGACGGAAAGGCCCTTGCGGCCGCAACCAAAGCCGAAGCTGCCGCCGAAGCAGCGGCCCTGAAAGCCAGGGGCATCGAACCCTGCCTGGCTGTGATTCTGGTGGGCGAAAACCCCGCCAGCCAGGTGTATGTGCGCGGCAAGGTAAAGGACTGCGGCGAATGCGGCATCAAGAGCCTGGAACTGCGCATGCCGGAAACCACCACCCAGGAAGAACTGCTGGCCAAAATTGCAGAGCTGGCAGCCGACAAAACCGTAAACGGCATTCTGGTTCAGCTGCCGCTGCCCAAGCAGATCGATGAGCGCGCCGTGATTGACGCCATCCCGCCGGAAAAGGACGTGGACGGTTTTTCCCCTGTCAACGTGGGCCGTATGCAGACCGGCCAGCCCTGCTTTTTGCCCTGCACCCCGGCGGGCTGCATCCGCATGATCGAATCTACCGGTACCAAAATTGACGGCAAAAACGCCGTGGTCATCGGCCGTTCCAACATTGTGGGCAAGCCCGCAGCCCTGTTGCTGCTGGCTAAAAATGCAACCGTTACGGTCTGCCATTCCCACACGGCCAACCTGAAAGAAATCTGCGCCAACGCGGATATTCTGGTTGCAGCCGTTGGCCGCGCTGGTTTTGTGACCGGCGATATGGTCAAGCCCGGCGCCGTGGTGATCGATGTCGGCATCAACCGCGGTGCGGACGGTAAGCTGCACGGCGATGTGGACTTTGAGGAAGCAAGCGCCGTGGCAGGCTACATTACCCCGGTGCCCGGCGGCGTTGGCCCCATGACCCGCGCCATGCTGATGAAGAACACCACCCAGGCTGCTGCCATGCAAAATGGCGTTGCTATTTGAAATTATTTCAAAAAGTATCTTGACGGAACCGGGCGCATGTGGTATGATAATTAGGCCGCATGGCATGGGCTCTGCAAGTGTGTGCATTTGCACGCCGCCCCGCATCCAGCGAGACTTATTGAAAGAGGTTATCACATGTACGCAGTTATTCTGACCGGTGGCAAGCAGTACAGCGTCAAAGTTGGCGACAGCATTTTTGTTGAGAAGCTGAACGCTGAGGCTGACAGCGAAGTCACCTTCGAAAAAGTCCTGGCCGTTGGCGAGGAGGGCGCTGTTAAGGTTGGCGCTCCCGTTGTTGAAGGCGCTACCGTTGCCGGCAAGGTCATCAAGAACGGCAAGGGCAAGAAGCTCAACATCATCACCTATCGTCCCAAGAAGGGCAGCATGGTTCGCAAGGGCCATCGTCAGCCCTACACCAAGGTGGAAATCACCGCGATCAACGGCTAAGGAGGTTAAGCACAATGGCACATAAGAAAGGCGTAGGTTCTACCAAGAACGGCCGTGATTCCGAGTCCAAGCGCCTCGGCGTTAAGCGCGGCGACGGTCAGTTTGTTCTGGCCGGCAACATTCTGGTCCGTCAGCGCGGCACCCACATCCATCCGGGTGAGGGCGTCGGCATCGGCAGCGATGACACCCTGTACGCTCTGGTTGATGGCCGCGTTCATTTCGAGCGCGTTGGCCGTGACCGCAAGCGCTGCACTGTCAAGCAGTAAGTAACCTTTTAAGGGCGGGCCGTGCGGCTCGCTCTTTTCTTTTGCCCAAAGGCGAGAATAGGCGGGGAAACGTGGCAAAAGAGTAGCAAGGTAGAGGGCCGATTGCAAAACCCTGGCAAGTTTCTGTAGGGGACGATGCTCGCATCGTCCCGCGGTACATTACCCTATTTGCTCGCCTCAATCTTTCGCCGCCCATCCCGCCCTGCGGGCCGATGACGAGCATCGGCCCCTACAAATGGATTGCGGCGCTTTGCTATGGATTCATGGCAGCGGAACCACCCCTCAATGGGAGCTAATAGAACTTTGAAAATTGCACTTGGCTCCCCTTTGAGGGGTGCTGGCCGCAAAGCGGCCTGAGGGATGGTTCCCATTAAAATATTCCCGCTATTCTGCGTACACACTATTATAAACCAATCCCGTGCCGCCATTGGCGGTACACCATCATTTTTCATTATTCTCTATTCTTTGTATTTGCAACACCCCCTAAAGGAGGTAACACATGCCCAGTACCAGTAATTTTATTGATGTCGCAACCATCTGGCTGCACGCCGGCAAGGGCGGCGATGGCGCGGTCAGCTTCCACCGCGAAAAGTTCGTCGCGGCTGGCGGCCCGGACGGCGGCGATGGCGGCCGCGGCGGCAACATCGTGTTCCAGGCGGACCCCAACCTGTCCACCTTGATGGACTTCCGCTATAAGCGCAAGTATACCGCCCCCGATGGCGAAAATGGCCGCGGCGCCCGCCAGAAAGGTAAGGACGCCGATGACCTGGTCATCCGCGTGCCCCGCGGCACCGTGCTGAAAGAAGCCGAGACCGGCCTGGTCGTGGCAGATCTTTCCGGCGATGCCCCGGTGGTTGTGGCCAAGGGTGGCCGCGGCGGTTGGGGTAATGCCCGCTTTGCCACCCCCACCCGTCAGATCCCGCGCTTTGCCAAGCCCGGTCTGCCCGGTGAGGATATGCACCTGACTCTGGAATTGAAAGTGATCGCGGATGTTGGCCTGATCGGCTTCCCCAATGTGGGCAAGTCCACCCTGATCAGCACCATCAGCGCGGCACGCCCCAAAATTGCAAACTATCACTTTACCACGCTGACCCCCGTTCTGGGCGTTGTGCGCGTTGGCCCGGAACAGAGCTTTGTCTGCGCCGATATCCCCGGCCTGATCGAAGGTGCTGCCGATGGCGTTGGCCTGGGCCATGACTTCCTGCGCCATGTGGAGCGCTGCCGCCTGCTGCTGCATGTGGTGGATGTTTCCGGCTGCGAGGGCCGCGACCCCAAGGAGGACTTTGAGCAGATCAACCACGAGCTGGAGGGCTTCTCCGCAGATCTGGCTACCCGCCCGCAGATTGTTCTGGGAAACAAGTGTGATATCGCAACCCCCGAACAGGTAGAAGAATTCAAGCAGTTTGTGGAAGCCAAGGGGCTGACCTTTGTGCCCATCTCCGCCGCAACCCGCCAGGGGGTGGACGCTCTGCCCGCCCTGGTGTACAGCCGCCTGAAAGAGCTGCCGCCGGTCAAGGTGTTTGAGGCAGAGTACGTTAAACCCAGCTTGGTCGATGCCCCCACCCGTCCCTTTACCGTGGAGCGCACCGGTGCCCACGAGTTTACCGTGGACGCCCCCTGGCTGGAGCGTATTCTGGCCGGTACCAACGTGGAGGACTATGAAAGCCTGCAGTATTTCCAGACCCAGCTGGGCGATTCCGGTATTCTGGATGAGCTGGTCCGCCAGAACGTGGAAGAGGACGATACCATTAAGATCGGCGAATACGAGTTCGATTACGTTTATTGAGGCACGCCATGTTATTTGAAGCACACCCGGAAATTGATATCCACGAAATGTCGCCGCTGGCCTTGGCTTTTGCGGGGGATGCCGTGCTGGAACTGCTGGTCCGCCAGCGTCTGGTGGAAACATCCCGCCTGCAGCCGGGTCGGCTGCACAGTGTGGCAACGCATTATGTATCTGCCCACGCGCAGAACCAGGAGCTTGCCCTTATTGAGCCGATGCTGACCGAGGAAGAGCAGAACATTTTGCGCCGCGGCAAAAATGCCAGCAAAGCCAGCGTGGCCAAGCATGCCACCGTGCAGGAATACCGCGCCTCCACAGGCTTTGAGTGCCTGCTGGGCTGGCTGCACCTGATGGGCCGGGATGACCGGATCGAAGAACTGTTTGAAACGATCTGGAAAAATTATACCCCGGAACAATAAGTGCCTGTGCGCAGAAACACAAGCTGCAACAAAGCCGGTGCCCAGCAAACGGCACCGGCTTTTTGCGTGGCGGCACAATAAAATAGGCAGTGCTGTTGATATAGCACTGCCTTAGACTGCCAAATAGCGCTCCGTAGGGGCAGATATCGTTCGCCCGCGGCCGCTTGCCCTGTGCATAACCTTAAAAATGTGTTTTGAAGCCAAATTCTTCAATATGCAGCTGGCTTTTCAGGGCAAAGCATCACTTCTTTTTGCTGCCGTCGTCCTTGCCCTTGGTGCCGCAGCCACAGCCGCAGTCTGTGGTGGAGTTGGTGGTTTTCTGCGTGGTGCTCTGGGTAGCTTTCTGGCTGGCCTTGCGGGTATTGCAGTTCTGGGTCTTGTTCTGTTCGTTGGTGCTGCGTGCCATATGCGGGTACTCCTTTCAAAATCAAAAAAGCAATTTGGGGCCGGGTTCCACCGGCTCTGCCAATAGTCTGCCCAGCCTTGCCGCTGATATGCAAAATGGAGGTTGATCCATGATAATTTCACAACTGCCGGAACTGTTTGTTCAGCGGGAGCGCGCCCTGCTTGGCCCGCGGTTTGATGCAATGTTTTCCTATCCGGGGCAGGGGGCAGTGCGTGGGGCCAGCGTGAATGCCCTGCGCTGCACGCCGCAGCAGTTTGCTGCGCTGGCGGATTTTCCGCTGGAAGCATCGCCGTTTTGCGCGTCCGCTTTTGTGGTGCCGCAGCCGGATTGGAAACCCGGCCGCCACCCCTACCACCATGCGGGAGCCTTTTATGCGCAGGAACCCAGCGCCAGCGCCCCGGCTGCGCTGCTGGATGTGCACCCCGGTATGCGGGTGGCAGACCTGTGCGCCGCGCCGGGCGGCAAAACCAGCCAGCTGGCCGCCGCGCTGGCCGGGCATGGCGTGCTGCTGGCCAACGAGTTTGTGGCTGCCCGCGCCGAAGTTCTGCGCCAGAATCTGGAGCGCATGGGCGTGACCAACGCCATTGTGACCAACGAGGACACTGCCCGCCTGGCCGCGGCATATCCCGGTCAGTTTGACCGCATCCTCGTGGATGCTCCCTGCTCCGGCGAGGGGATGTTCCGCAAGGAAAGCGTTGCCGTGACCCAGTATGACCAGCCCCTGCTGGATCGCTGCGCCGCTTTGGGGGCAGAGATTCTGGAAAACGCCGCGGCCATGCTGGCGCCGGGCGGAATTTTAGTCTATTCCACCTGCACCTTTGCGCCGGGGGAAGATGAAGGGCAGATCGCAGCTTTCCTGGCAAGGCATCCGGAGTTTACCCTGTGTGATCTTTCCGGCTGCGGCTTTGGCCAGCCCGGTGAAGCCAACCGGACAGGGGACTATCCGCTACAGGCAGAATACTGCCGCCGCATCTGGCCCTGTGATGGCGGCGAGGGCCATTTTATGGCCAAACTGCAAAAGGCGGCGGATGCCCCGGCGGTGGAACTGCCGCGCGGCAAAAACGGTAAAGGAAAAGGCGGCAAAACACCCCGTGTGGATGCCAAGGCATTGCAGGCGTGGCAGAGCTTTGCCAAAGAGCTTTTCCCCACATTGGCGGGCCAGCCCATTGCAGTAGTGGGGGACGGCTTTTTGCTGGAGCCGCCCGCCCTGCTGCCCGCGGCAAAGCTGCATGTGCTGCGCGCCGGGGTGCCCGCGGGCCGCGCGGCAAAAGGGCGCTTTGAACCGGCCCACGCGCTGTTTATGGCTTACGGTGCCCAGTGCACCAATTGCGAGGAGCTGACCCTGGCGGATCCGCGCACCGCAGCGTGGCTGCGCGGGGAAGAGATCGAAGCCCAAACCGCCCAGAACGGCTGGTGTGCTGTGCTGGTGGATGGCTTCCCCCTCGGCGGGGGCAAGGCCAGCGGGGGGCGCATCAAAAACCATTACCCCAAAGCCTTGCGCAACCTGAAATGACCGTAAAAATAGTGCAGACATAAAAGCGGAAAGGGAAAGCTGCAACCATAGCCCCGTTTCCGTTAACATGGTTAGCACTTGAAAAAAGTTCGTTCTGCATTTACAAAACGTTTGCCGCTTTTTGTTTTCAAATACATCCAGAAAAACACCGCCAAAACATTGAAAACGGCATAGAAATGTGCTATACTATACTAATGTAATTTGCCGGTTCGCGCACTTTGCGCAAAGTGCGGGAATCTTACCGCCTTCAATGTGCGGTTACACATCAATTTTTTAGGGGGATTTTCATGTCCGGACATAGCAAATGGAATAACATTAAGCGCAAGAAAGAAAAGACCGATGGCGCCCGTGCCAAGGTTTTCACCAAGATCGGCCGCGAGATCGCTGTTGCCGTTAAGGAAGGCGGCGGCAACCCCGCTTCCAACTCCAAGCTGGCAGCCCTGATTGCTAAGGCTAAGGCGAACAGTGTGCCGAATGATAACATTCAGCGCATCATCAAGCGCGCCGAGGGCGGCGATAAGACCGAGTACGAAGCAATTACCTATGAAGGTTACGGACCAAACCCGGCGGCTGTAACAAAAAGGAGAACAGGCGGTTTTCCTGTTCTCCGAAAAAAATTTTTCGTGAAGTGTGAAATCGGTCGGAAATCCGCTGATATAGAAATAGAAGGGTAAAAAGAGGTGAAGCATTTGAGCGTACATACCGCAATCCGCCGCGGCGAGGTGTTCTTCGCCGACCTGCACGGCGGTGTCGGTTACGAACAGAACGGCGAACGGCCGGTGGTCGTGCTGCAGAACGATATGGGCAACCGGTACAGCCCGACCGTCATTGTGGCGCCGCTGACCAGCAGCCGCACGAAAACCTTCCCCTTGTCTTGGTAATCGCTGAAAACATTCTTTCAAGTGATACTGTAACTCCTGTTGATGCTCTTTTGAATAACTGCGCAGGCGAGCTTCCACCTCATCCCATGTGATCTTATCGGACTCACGAACGAGCCTCAGATCATTACAGTTGTTTCTATATTCATCATCGAAGTCGATATCGCCATCCTCAATAGAAAAGCGTACAAGTTCATGTTCACGATCTTCCATGATCACTCCATCATCTTTCATCGTTGCTTTTATCCAGTCGAAGTAAAGGGGAGTATACCGGAATGCTTCCTGTATACAGCGCTTCTGTATATCTGTCTCTGCCAGCTTCAGAGATTCGCTCTCTGTCAACGGGGTCGCATGATGCGGATAGAGTGCTTCATTGCGCCGCTGATACCACTGATGGGCCATAGAAAACATAGCGAAATAATAGGGAAACAAAAGCTTTCCTATTTGAAAATTCATTCGATAGAACATGCGAAAGAGAGGC
>OGWV01000602.1_pt1 | contig 21956 bp, 19 predicted proteins | sample 1576081 | NCBI WGS metagenome assembly OGWV01 (sample SAMEA3541541, study PRJEB24748) | human gut metagenome | biome: human gut; feature: human-associated habitat; material: faeces | place: China | collected 2012 | reverse complement strand
CCAGCTGAATCCCCAGCTCGGAGGGCAATGCCCGGTTTTCCGCACAGTGAACCAGCATCTGCTCCAGATTTTTAACACAATAGAAATCATCCGTATCCGTATGCACCGGCTGCACCAGCTCGGAACGCACCGGAGTGATAGGGTTTTGCTGCACCAGACGTACCGCGTGGATATGCGGCAGATCCGCTTCCACACCGCAAAGTGGCGGGTCACCGCTGTCAACCGCCTGAATCGCATCCATCAGCTTCTGCATATCGGCGCCTGGGGCCACGCCGCTGTAATCAAAGGCGCTTCCATCCGCCATCACTCCGCGAAATACCGGCTTTTCCCGGGTGTAAGTGATGGTGGCGTTTTCAAATTCCAACACGCCCACCGGCCCCCAAAACTCTGTGCGGATCGGGTGCGCCGTATAGTACAGGAGCGGCAGCCCCTGTGCCGTTTGAAACCGCAGCGCGGCAATGTCATAGTTTTCAATCGTGGGATTCGCGCGGTACAGCTCCGCCTGCACGCTCTCGATGTCACAGGCTGTACGCATTGTCGGTCCCAGCAGAAAGGTCAGCATCTGAAAATGATGGGCACACGCGTTTGTAAAGGGACTGTCGAATACTTCCCGCCCCTGGCAGGTGATCCGCCCGGCCCAATTGTTGCGTGCATAGTAAGCGGCGCCGCGGCGGAAGCCATGGTAGACGGCGATGTGCTTTGCCTTGCCGAAACGCCCAAGCAAAATATCGCGCTTGAGCGCCTGTACGTCCCGGCGGTAATTGAGCTGATAGCCGATGCAAAGGAATTTTCCCGTCTTTTTACTGGCTTCCTGCATGGCGGCGGCTTCCTTTACGGTCAGGCAGAGCGGCTTCTCGCACAAAACGTTCACGCCATGCTCCAGGCAGGAAAGTACCATATCGGTATGGAAATGCACCGGCGATACGAGCACCGCCAAATCGGCGCTGTCTTTGGCAAAAAATGCGTCCAGAGTAGGATAAACAGGGATCTGCCGCTGCCGTATCTGCGGCACGCGCTCTGCAAGATTGGGATCAATATCACAAATGGCCGTAAGCTCCGCCCCCATATCCTGAGACGTCAGAGCTTCTACATACAGCCTGCCGTATCCGCCCGCCCCTACAAGCACAACGCGCGGCCTTGTTTTTGACATAGCAATCTTCTCCTTCTTTCCAATTGGTTATTCCCGCAGCTTTATGCGGTAGGTGCTCACTTCAAAGGGCCGGACGTGCAGCTCGGCCTTCAAGGCTGCGGCCCTGCCGACAGGCGTTTCCAGCAGGTCGCAGGGTATCAGCGTCTCCACCGGCAGATCGGAGCGGATGTGGAAATACGTATCAGCCTTCTTGCTTTCGTACAGGCGCAGGATCAAATCTCCGCTTTCATCATCCGCCCGCTTCACCGTGTCGATGACAACGTTCGCCGCGTCGGTGGAAAAGGCAGAAAAGGCCTGCAGGCTTCCCGCTTCAAGCCAGACGGGGTCGTTGAAGGCCGCCGCCTGCTGTACAACAGGCGCCTGTGCAAAGCTCTCGCTCCAAGCCGTAAACCCGTAGCGGAAGCGATGCTCCCCCTGGTCACTGGCCATCTCCGGAGAGGCCGCAGCCCGCAGCAGCGTCAGCTCAATGCTGTTCTGCTCTACTCCGACGCCGTATTTGCAGTCGTTCAAAACCGCACATCCATGGCTGTTATCGCACAGGGCCGTGTAACGGTGGTTGCATACCTCAAACCGCTGCTGGTCATAGCCGCGGCTGCGATGCGTCGGACGTTCCACATAGCCGAACTGAATCTCATGGATCGCATTTTCAGCCCGCACGTCTACCGGGAATTCCACCTTCAGCAGACGGTGAAGCTCCCGCCATTGAATCGTGGTGTCGAACTCCGCCACCGGACTTCCTGTACGCAGGGTGATGACCTGCGTAACCGCCGAGCGGCCAATGCTCCCGGTCCAGCGAACTGAGACGGAAAAGCCTTCCTCTTTCAGCAGTTCAAGCGTGTCGGCCCGTGCGGTGCAGGCCTCTTGTTCGCGGTAGTTGCTGTCAATGTCCCATGCGTCGAAGATGCGGGGTACGTCCTTGTACATCCGCAGGACGTTCATCGGACGGCCCGCCGCCATCTCACGCCCATCCAGCGTATAGGAGATCACATGTCCCTGCCGGTCCACCTGCATCGCCACGCGTTCGTTCTGCAGAAGGACGCCAGTCTCCAACTGCTTTGCAAACGCCCTGGGCTGGCTTTGGCCGCCCCCTGCGGGCAGCAACGTCACCGCCCCCAGAGCGGGCAGCGTTACCAACGCCTGCGTGCCGCACACTGCAACCGGCTCACCCTCGGCAGTCTGCGCACCGTGCGCGAAAGCCCGGGGCAGAGCAACGAGTTCCTCGCGCGCAAAGCTCAAGCCGTTGAAGACCGTTACGGCATCGTCCTGTTTCACAGGGCGGAGCAAGGCCCGGCGGGCGTCGGTGCACAGCGTCTGCGCGTCCCGCTGTAACGCTTCAAGCGCCTGGTTCGCTTCATTATATACCCTGGCAATGGAAGACCCCGGCAGAATGTCGTGAAACTGGTTGAGCAGCAGCGTTTTCCATAGCCTCCGCGCCTGTTCGGCATCATATGGGTGGCCGTGCCGCGCCGCCAATGCACCCCACAATTCCATGTGGTGAAGCGCGCGCTCACTGAGGCGATTGTTTTTCTTCACAGAAGCCTGTGTGGTGTATGTACCGCGGTGAGCGTTGAAGTACAGCTCTCCATCCCAGGTGTTTTGAGGCCCGCCCTTGGCCTGCAGGGCCTCAAAGAATTCCAGCGGGGAACACATCTCTACCTTGGGCATCCCTTCAAGGTCGCGTTCCCGCAGGGCATACTCGATGTGGTCCCGGCACGGGCCGCCGCCGCCGTCTCCGTAACCGAAGGGGATCAGGAAATCTTCCAGATGCCGCTTTTGCACCCGCTTTTTCCAAACGCCGCATAATTCCTTCGGATCGGTCCGGTAGGTGTAATTGGTAGGCAGAAAGGACACGACCTGGCTGCCGTCCATGCCCTTCCAATTGAAGTAATGATAGGGAAACGGGTCGCCTTCGTTATAGCTCCAGAAAATTTTCTGGGTAACCAGATACCGAACGCCGCAGCCTGCCAAAAGCTGCGGCAGAACCGCGGAGTAGCCGAACGTGTCCGGCAGCCACAGGACCCGGCTGTCAATACCCAGCTCATCGCGGTAGAAGCGCTTGCCAAACACCAGCTGCCGCACCAGCGCCTCGCCGGAAGGGATGTTTGTATCCGGTTCCACATACATGGCGCCCTCCGCGATCCAGCGGCCGGACCGGACGGCGCTGCGGATGCGTTCATACAGCTCGGGGTAATGCTCCCGGCACATCTCGTAGGCGGCCGGCTGGCTTTGGATATAGCGGTATTCCGGATATTGTTCCAAAAGACGCAGCTGGGCGGCAAATGTACGCGCCGTCTTTCGGTGAGTCTCTTGCATAGGCCACAGCCAGGCCAGATCCAGATGAGAATTGCCCACTGCCGCCATCAATGGTGCCGTGGAACCATTGTGGCATTCCAGCAGAGGCCGCAGCGAGGCACGGGCCTGGCGGTAACACTCGTCCCGCGCTTCAGCCGGTTGTTCAAAATCGACGATGCGCGTATACCGCTCCAGGCCGTCGGCGATCTGTGAAGCCCGCAGCGAATCCTCCGGCAGCTCATCCATCAGCATGGACAGAGTGGAAACATCCATCCAGAGCTGGTAAGCATTTTCGTTCCAGATGCCAAAGGTATTGCGTCCCATCCGGCTGCGGCAGCCTTCCGCCGCAGGGTCCTGCAAAGTTCCGGGAAGCACCGGTCCTGTGCTGCAGCCTCCCACATCCGGAAAATAATGCCCCGCGTACACCTCAAACAGAAGTGAAAAACGCTCCCCCGGTTGGGCACAATGGGTCAAAATATTGTCACAGATATAATGGTGCGGTACACTGACCCATTCGGCCCGGCGGGTGCCAAACGCTTTTCCGTTCACAAAGAGCGTGGCCTCGCCTCCAAGGTCCAGCTCCATGGCAACCGTTTTGTCGGCCGCCGCTTCCAGCAAGGTGATATCGGCGCGGCACCACATATATTCCCAAGTGTGCCCCCAGGCCGTTCCTTCCTCCATCGGGCAAAACGGTCCCTGCGCGGCCTGGCCGGGCGTAAGATGCCGCATGGTGGTAAAACCGTCAAATTGGATGCTTTCAAGCGGACGGTAAAAATCGCTGGCCAAGACACGCTGCCAATGGGCCAGCCGATCCCTGTATTCGGAATGAAGCAAAGACATGGCGTATTCCCCCTTAAGATATGTGTGATACGGAAAGGCCTTCCGAAACTGGAAAGCGGATTTCTGATATGATACAATTTACATATTAAATTCAATAAAACCTCTCCGGGCATAGCATACAGGAGATTATAGGGATACACAATTCACAAATTCGTAAATTGTTGACAAAATTTCGACTTTGTCTTTCGGAGGCATGCTTTTGGGCAGCAGGATGCGAAAAAGCTCGAAAAAATGAACAGAAAACCGAAAATCTGAATTGACATTGATATACCCGCTTATTTATCCTAATATAAAAAGGAAGAAGTTTATGCAAAAATTGATTCGGTTCTGGCAGAATCTGCGCTTACGCGCAAAGTTTTTGCTGATTCTGCTGGTTGGCATTGTGCCGGTCGGCATTGTCGCCATCGTGACCCTCTATATCCCGCTTCGAGCCTACGACAGACAGCTCTACAAAAGCAGCGCTCAGATGATTTCCCTGTTCGCAGAGCAGATTCAGGACGAACTGATGAACTTTGAGGATATCAGCTACCGCATCCTGACAGATACAGCCCTTCAGGAAAACCTGTCCATCATGAAGGAGGCAGCCCCCGGCACACTGACGTGGATCAACGCTCAGACAAAGGTCGCAAACCGGGTGGCCTATTACAGCCTGTGGTTTTCGAACGCCGTCAGCTTTCAGCTAAAAACCAGCAGGGGCAATTCTTACAATCACTTTTTTGAAGTATCTGCGGGCAGCGACGAATTGACAGAAGAACGGATCACCGCCGCTGTCAACCATCGGGGGCGTTTTGTCTGGCTTACGGAAGAGGGGGCGCAAACCCGTCTGTTTCTTGTACGGGAAATTCGTGAAATGCAGGATATGGACCTGGACACCCTGGGCTGCCTGCTGATCGAAGTGGATTTCCCCGCACTGGTGGAGCAATACAACCACAGCATGGCACAGATGGGCGTGATGCCGCGGTGCGCTGTTTATAACGACGGGCTTTGTCTGTACGCCAGCGACGCGGCCATCCAGACTCTCGGTGTGGGCGAAGACGGATACACCTATATGAAGCTGGACGGCCAACCGATGCTCTGTGTCCGTTACACGTCCAGCAATGGGATGAAGTATGTGACATTAGTAGATTACAGCGGCATCCGGGCCACCACGCTGGTAGCGGTCAGCGTTACCATCCTTTGCATTCTTGCCGCAGTACTTTTAACATTGGCCGTCAGCACCGGGTTGATCGATAACATTCTGAACGATCTGCAGCTCCTTTTGCAGAAATTTGACGCCTTTGCCATCAGCGGAGAGCCAATCACCACCCATAACAGCCCATATCAGGGGCGGCTGGACGAGATTGGCGATCTGCACCGCGGTTTTGATTGGATGACCCGCGTATGGACTCGAGTCAACCATGAAAAAGAAGAACAGCGTCATCTTTTGCAGGAAAAGCAGATCCAACAGCTGCGTGCCCAAATCCGGCCGCATTTTTTATATAACACTTTGGAATCCATCTACTGCCTGGCCCAGAATCTGGAGGACCAGCGCATCGCAGTGATGACCAACGCTTTGGGCAAGCTGCTGCGTTCCTCCCTGAATGACAAGCGGGATGTAATTACCGTATCCGAAGACTTACAGGTCACGCGCGATTACCTGAGTATCCAGCAAATCCGCTATGGCGAACGGCTGCAGGTGGAGTATGATTTTCCGCAGGATATCCTAACCTGCCGGATTCCGGCCATGACCATCCAGCCGCTGGTGGAAAACGCCATTCACCATGCCGCCGAAAAAATGCTGGACGTCTGCGTCATTCGTGTCAGCGGTGCTGCAACGGCGGATGGTGTGGATATTATCGTGCAGGACAACGGCCCTGGTACAGACGAAGACATTCTTAACAAGTTGGAAAGCGGCGAGGTGCAGCCGGAGGGGCTGGGCATTGGAATGCGCAACATCCACAAGCGCGTACAGCACGCCTTTTCCGAGCAGTATGGGCTGCGTGTCTGCAGTGAGGAGGGCCAAACACAAATTACCGTTCATTTGCCGGATACCCGGCCCGAGCCGCATAACAAAGCATGAAATAGAGAAATGAGGATACCGTGTATAAACTGCTATTGGTAGATGACGAGCCTATCATCCGTGAAGGACTGGAACGGATTATTGATTGGGAAAAGCTGGATCTTAAGCTGACGGCCTCCTGTCCCAATGCAATTGCAGCACTGGACAGCATGACCGACGATATGCCGGATATTCTTCTGACCGATATCCGGCTGCCGGGCATGACCGGGCTGGAATTGGTTCAGCGTGCGGTGACGCTGCACCCCATGCTTCAAACGCTGATCCTCTCTGGCCATGATACCTTTCAGTATGCACAGCAGGCGCTGAAATACGGCGTTATCGAATATCTGCTTAAACCCTGCTCTCAGAAAGAGATGGAGGAAGCGTTGCTGCGCGCCTGCCAAGCCGTCGACCGGCAGCGGAAAAAGGTGCTTTATCTGTATGAAGAGCGGCGTCAGCGCATCAAATCGCTGGTAGACAGCTTCAATGCCTTGCGGGAGAGCGAGGCGGATGCTGAACAGCTGGGAAAGCAGGTCGGAGAGCTTGTCAAAACAGTGGAGGATCCCAGCCTGCTGCAGGAAACGCTGGTTGCCGTAGTGATCGGCTGCATGGGCGCGGGCCAGGCTGAATGGGGCATGAACATTATTACCGACGCCCTGCATGACCGAAGGTCTCTGGAGGAACTCATCAGCCGTACTTTGCTGCGGTTGCGCAGGGAAGGGAGCGCCGCTCGCAGCAACGATTTCGTGCAACAGATAATCTCCTATACGAGTGTCCATTATGCCGACGAGTCGCTTTCCTTACAATATCTGGCGGACAAAGTCGTGTATATGAACGCGGACTACATCGGCCGTGAATTTACCCGTGCCGTGGGGCAGAAGTTCAGCAGCTATTTGTTGGGCATACGCATGGAGCATGCCAAATCGCTGATGCGCGCAGATCGCTCGCTTCACAGCTATGAGATTGCTGAGAAAGTTGGTTTGGGCGATAACCCCCACTATTTCAGCCAGCTGTTCCGTAAATATACCGGTACAACGCCTAAAGACTACCGCCGTTTTCTGGATGAACAGCCGGGCAGGCCGGAGTAAGGGGTAACCGCGCCTTTCCCAAAAAGCATATCAGGATCCGTTCAGGCGGGGCCAAAGTATGGTGCGCTCTTTCTTTGGCCTTTTGGGGGCGCCGGGCAAAAAGGCAAGACAAAAACCCGAAAAAACGTACAAAAAAAATCATAAATATGAATTAAGTTTTAGGGAAATCACCGCTATAATATGGATATCGCGAATAGAGATGAGCCAAACGCATCTTCCGCGAGCGGGCTGTGTTTCCGCTCATCCCTATATCACAAATCATACGGAGGTGCTCTCTAAAGTGAAGAAGAAAATAATCGCTACCCTGTGCGCCGCGTTGATGCTTTCCGGCGTCATTACCGGCTGCAGCGGTTCTGCCTCCAGCGGCTCACAGGCCGCTGCCAGTACCGGCACCAGCGCCAACACCGCATCCGGCGCCGAAGGCAAGACCACCCTGAACGTTCTGTGGTGGGGTTCTCAGACGCGCCATGAAATGACGACTGAGATGCTGGAAAAATTTGAGGAGCTGAATCCCGACATCGACGTGGTCATGGACTACTCCGACTGGGACGGCTACTGGACCAAGCTTCCCGCTCAGGTTGCAGGCGGTCAGACGCCCGACGTGTTCCAGATGGACTACGCCAAGCTGGCGGAATATGTAGAAAACGGCGTTACCGCCGATTTGAGCAGCTATATTGCCGACGGCAGCCTGGATATGAGCAACGTAGAGCAGAATATTCTGGACTCCGGCACAGTGGACGGCAAAGTCTACGCGATCTCTACTGGTACGAATGCGCCTGTTATGCTGTATCGCAAGGACATTTTGGATGAGTTGGGCTTGAGCTTGCCGATGAATCCCACAATGTCCGAGTATATCGAGGTTTCCAAGAAAGTCTACGAGGCCACCGGCCTGCGCGACACGTTCGTGACGAGCTGCTCTGCCGATAACCTGCGCTTTATCGTGCGCAACTATGGCCTGAACCTTTACAACGAAGATGCCTCCGCGCTGGGCTTTGACGATCCAAAGTATGTCGTGGATATGTGGGAGCTGGCCGTACAGTCTCAAGAGGAAGGCTGGGGCTTGATGATCGGCGAAGAGACTGCTACCACCGCCTTTGATTCCATGGTATCGGATTCCTGGAGCCGCTATCAGAACTCCAACGAGCTGCAGGCGTACCGCGATGCCACAGGTAAGGATATCAGCATGGTCATGATTCCCAACCGCGACGACGCCACCGCTTCTGCTACTTACCTTAAACCCGCCATGTTCTGGTGCGTGGGCGCCGACAGCGACGTGAAAGATGCCGCGATCCGCTTTATCAACTTCTTTGCCAACAATGAAGCCTGCTACGACATTGTCGGCATCGAGCGCGCGGTTCCCATTTCCTCCAAGATGCGCCGATTGGGTTGGTGACTTCTCCATACTTCTTCCGCGTGTCGCGCAGGGGTTTCGCCTCCGCAGACGCGATTTCCCCTGCGTGAAAGCAATCAATTTCAATAAAAAAATCAAGCCAGAACACGCACACCGAGGGATTCCGTCAGGGGACAAACTTCCCCTGCGCCACCGCCGTGATTCCACCGTGCGCCGCGCTGTACACCCACCGATGTACCCCGCGCAGCGCCAGTTCCGCGTGGCATAGCGCAATGCCGCCGTCCAGCAGCGCACGGTCGCTGATGGTCAGCGCAAACGCTCCGGGCAGCGCTTCCATCCGCCACGGCTGCATATTCATTGCCGACGGCGCGATTTGCACCAGCTTCGCCGCATCCAGCATCATGCCATCCGCGGGAACAGCGTTCATCAGCTTGTCGAGCGGCTTCCGGCGGCGATTCTCTGGCGCTTGAAGCGGCTTTTCTGGCACACCGACCGCAATCACCGCGAGTACCGTTTCGTTCTCCTGCATCGGCAGGCGAATCTGCTTGCGGCGGTATGTGCCGCTCACCCAGCACGTCCCCAGTCCCAGTGCCGTCGCTTCCAGCACGAACGCTTCGCCCAGAATTCCGGCATTCACACGGCATAATGCTTCCGTCCCGCAGGCGATGACCACCGCCGCCATTTTGCAGCCCGTGATGCGCCCCATGCCCAGAATCGTGCCGGTAAACAGCGATTCGTCCACCGGTGTCAGCACCAAGCGCGCACCGGGCAGCGCGCACCGACCGACGACGTAGGACAGCGCCGCGAACGCCGCCGTGTCGGGCGCACCCGCAAAGCTCCGGCAGGATGTGCGCACCAATGCCGCTTGACGCAGTTTCTCCTTCTGCATGGGCGAAAAGAGCGTCTCCAACGTCATCATTCCCCCACCTCCAATGGTGTCGGGCGCAGATGGCGGCAGACCTCGCCCACGCGCTCATGCAGCACCAAATCCGCCTGATTGTCCAGCGGGGTTACGTCGCGGTTGATAAGAACGATGTGCCGCCCGCGGAAGAACCGCAGCAGCGACGCCGCCGGATACACCGTCAGGCTCGTTCCAGCGATGATAAGCAGTTCCGCCTGCTGCAATTGACGCACCGCCGCGCGAACCGTCGCATCATCAAGCCCTTCCTCGTACAGCACAACGTCCGGCTTGATGATTCCGCCGCAGGGGCATTTCGGCACGCCTTCACTGTCCCGGATGTACTCCGGCGGAAAAAAGCGCGCACACTTCAGGCAATAATTCCGGTGGATGCTGCCGTGCAGTTCCAGCACCGTTTTGCTGCCTGCCTTCTGGTGCAAGCCGTCGATATTCTGCGTGATGACCGCCGTCAAACGTCCGCCGGCTTCCAGCTGCGCCAGAAAGCGATGCGCGTCGTTCGGCTGCGCGTCCAAGGGGAGCATTTTCGCGCGGTAGAAGCGGTAAAACTCCTCCGGATGGCGTGCAAAAAAGGTGTGGGACAGAATTTCCTCTGGCGGATAGGCGAACTGCTGATGATACAATCCGTCCTGCGAGCGGAAATCGGGAATGCCGCTCTCCGTCGAAACACCCGCGCCGCCGAAAAACACGATGCGGCGGCTCTCATCAATCCACTGCTGCAATTCTTCGTACATCGTTGTGGGCACCCCTCTCTTGTTTTGTTTCCTATGCCATTTGCAATCAATCAATTCCATTTGGGTTTCGCCTCTGGAGAGGCGACAAGGGGGATGAAATCTTCCAGACGCGCAAAGGCACCAAGGAAATCATCCGTCAGTTCCAGCATTTCGCCGAGTTCATCCAGCAGCTTCGCGGCTTTTCGCCAACCGCTGGCGCTGCACAAGCTCCGCCGTAATTCCCTGATGCGACAAATAATGGCGGTCGTCCAGAAAGCTCGCATAGTTCAGCGCCGTCATCGCGCGGCGATTCGTGTCCTGCATATCAATCGTTGGCATGGCAAACTCCTTTGCTCGCAGCAGGAAAATAATCATTTTCAGTATAGCACACCCTGCCGCGTCATGCAAGACAAACGGGCAAGAAATCGCTGTTTGTCGCGGCTAATCATCTTCCTCTTCACATCAGAAAGGAAATATGCTATAATATAATCGGTAGATTCTTCACAATCGAAGGAGGCATACGATGGATGTCAAGAAGCTGCTTGCCGACGTAACGGCGCTGCCGGGTGTCAGCGGGCATGAGGCGCAGGTCAGCGCGTACTTTGCCGAACAATTCCGTCCGCTGGTGGACGAGGTGACGGTGGACGCGATGTACAGCGTGATTGCGCACAAAAAGGGCAAAGGACCGAAAATTATGCTGTGCGCCCATCTGGACGAAATTGCCCTGATGGTGACGCATATTGAGGATGACGGCAGCCTGCGCTTGGGCAATGTCGGCGGGGTTGACCCGCGCATTCTCCCCGCGAGCCGCGTGTGGGTGCATGGGCGCGAGAAGCTGTTCGGCACCATCGGCGCGCTGCCGCCGCACCTGATGAGCGCTGCCGACCGCGAGAACAACTACACGCTGGACAACCTGCATGTAGACATTGGCATGAGCGCCGAACGCGCGAAGGAACTCGTCCGCATCGGCGATTTGGTGACTTTCGACGGGCCTGCCCGCGAATTGCTCAACGATCAGTTCGCATCGAAAACGCTGGATGACCGCTCCTGCGTGGCGATTCTGCTGCGCGCGGCGGAAATGCTGCAAAAGCTGGTCTGCGACGCGGATGTGTATTTCGTCTGCTCGTCGCAGGAGGAAGTCGGCGGGCGCGGCGCAATGACCTCCGCTTTCGCGATTGACCCGGACTTGTCTGTCGTGCTGGACGTCGATTTTGCCGAAACGCCGACCTGTCCGCCGCGCTCTGCCCTGCCGATTGACGCCATGATTGTCACGCACGGGCCGTTTGTGCAGCCGAAGCTCAATCAGCGGCTCATCGACTGCGCAAAAAAGCACCATGTGAAGCTGAACGCGAACGTCGCAAGCCGCTCCACCGGCACGGACGCGGACGAAATCGGCTTGTCCCGCGCGGGTGTGCCGAGCGTGCTGCTCAGCCTGCCGGAGAAGTACATGCACACGTCGGTGGAAACGATTGACCTGAACACGCTGGAAGAGGGCGCGCGTCTGCTGGCGAATTTCGTCGCGGAACTCGACGAAAGCTGGGAGGATGACCTATGGATTTGAAGACACTGACGGAAATCAACGCTCCCTCCGGGCATGAGCAGGCGATTCGCCGCGTTCTGCTGGATGAGCTGAAAAAGCTGGGCTTTGCGCCCGTCCTCGACCGCATGGGCAACGTCGTTGTCGTGAAGGAAGGTACGGGCGACGCGCCCCGCAAGCGCGTGATGGTCAGCGCGCATATGGACGAAGTGGGGCTGATTGTCACCTCCGCCACGGAGGATGGCTACCTGCGCATTGCCGCGGCAGGCGGCGTCGACCCGCGCGTGCTGGTTTCCAAGCGCGTCACCGTCGGGGACGACAAGCTGCCCGGCGTCATCGGCGCTGTGCCGATTCACCTGCAATCCGCCGCCGAGCGCAAGCATGTGCTTTCGATGGACGAGCTGCTGGTGGACATTGGCGCGAAGAACAAGGACGAAGCCGAGCGCAAAGCCCCGATGGGGACGTACATCTCCTTCGATACGCCCTATGTGGAATACGGCGACGGCTTCGCGTGCGGCAAGGCATTCGACGACCGCGTCGGCTGCCTGTCGCTGCTGCGTTTGCTGCAAGAAGAACTGCCGGTTGACCTCGTGGCTTGCTTTGTGTCCGAAGAGGAAGTCGGCTGCCGCGGCGCGAAGGGGGCAGCGTTCCAGCAGGAACCCGACATCGGCATTGTGCTGGAAGGCACGACGTGCAACGACCTCGGCGACGTACCGGAGACTGCGCATGTCTGCGAAGCTGGGCAGGGTGTCGCGGTGTCGTTCATGGATGGCGCGTCAATTGCGAACCGAGCGCTGTTCCGCAAGGCGCTGGACGTGGCGAAGCAGGAGAACATTCCGCATCAGGTGAAGCACAGCGTATCCGGCGGCAACGACGGCGGCGCGATTCAGCGCGCGCGGGAGGGTGTGCCGGTGGTGGTGCTGAGCGTTCCGTGCCGGTATATTCACTCGCCGTCGTCGGTGGTGAAGCTGTCGGATGTGGAGAGCCAGTTTGCGCTGGTGAAGGCGCTGGTGAAGGCACTGTAACGCAGGGATTTCCCCTCTGCGGGCGCGACAAGGGGGCAACGAAAACAGACGAAGTCTGCGATCGCCCCCTTGACCCCTTCGCATTGCACCACCATGTTACAGGACTTTTATCGTGGCTTTTTTAGGAGCAACACGCGCATACTGTATGCAGTCGCGCTCAACTCAATTGCGAAAATGGGAGTCCAGAGGGTCGAAGACCCTTTGGCGGGGTCAAGGGGCAGCGCCCCTTGCGTTCCCCCTAAGTAAAGGAGTAAAAAATGATGTTGGAATTGTTGAAGAAGGTGCTCAAACCGGTCGCGCCGTCGGGACTGGAAGAACCGGTAGCGGCGGTCATCCGGGGAGAGGTTGCGCCGTATGTGGACAGCATCGAGACGGATGCGCTGGGCAATCTGATTTGCGTGAAGAACGGCACGGAGGCGAATCCGGAGAAAATCATGCTGTCCGCGCACATGGATCATATCGGCTACATCGTCACGGGCATTGAGAAAGAGGGCTTCCTGCGCGTGACGAACGTCGGCGGCATCAGCCCGACCATGAGCCTGACGCGGCATGTGTCGTTCCCGAATGGCGTGCAGGGTGTTGTGGTGTCCGAAGTGAGCAAGGACACGGCGATGAAGGACTTGTTTGTAGACATCGGCGCACAGGACAAGGCGGACGCCGAGACGATGGTGCAGATTGGCGACGTGTGCGTGTACGCGAACGACTGCTTCCAGCTGGGCGCGAACCGCGTCGCAAGCCCCGCAATGGACGACCGCGCGGCGTGCGCGCTGCTGATTCGCTTCCTGCAAACCGTCGGCGCGACGAAGCAAACCATCATTGCCGTTTTCTCCGTGCAGGAGGAAGTCGGCTGCCGCGGCGCGAAGGTGGCGTCGTTCGCGAAAGCGCCGGACAAGGGCATCGCCATTGACGTGACCGCGTGGGGCGACACGCCCGGCACGAAGCAGCCGGACATTAAGCTCGGCGAGGGCATTGCCGTAAAGGTGATGGATCACGGGAGCATCTCGAATCCGGATTTGCGGGGAGCGCTGCTGGCGGCGGGTGCGCAGGCGGGTGTGAAGACCCAGCGCGAGGTGCTGCCGTTCGGCGGGACGGATGCGTCCGCGATGCAGACCAGCCGCGGCGGGATTCCGGTGTGCACGCTGTCGATTCCGTGCCGGTATGTGCATTCGGCGTGCGAGGTGGTTGACCTTCGGGACATCGAAGGTGGCGTCAAGCTGCTGAATCAGTATTTTCAGGCGTAATCATTCAGCATAAAGTGTTTTTTTGCCGCAGGGGAAATCGCGTCTGCGGACGCGACGAGGAGGGCAGTGAAAACAGACGAAGTCTGCGGTCGCCCCCCCTCGACCCCTTCGGCTTCGGCTCGTACCTGTTACTTGGTTTTTATCGCAGCTTTTTTATTTGGGTATACCATTTTGTTGGAAGGGAGTTCCTTCATGACCGCATTCCTTGGCGTTTTGTATCTGCTTGTGTTTTTCGCAGCGGGGTGCACATGCGTGCGATTCCTGCTGCCGCGGAAGTCGCTGCTCACGCGCGTGTGGCTCGGTGTCAGCTTGGGGCTGCTGCTGATGATGTGGCTGCCGGCGCTGATTGCGTTCGCGGTGGATTTCACATGGACGGCGCATTTGCTGGCGCTGATTCCGCTGGCAGGGCTGACGGCGGGGTGCTTCTTTTTGCGTGACCCTTCGCCGGTGAAAAAGTGGGATGCGCGGGAAAAGCAGCTGGCCGGGCAGATGCTGATGGTTGTGCTGCCGCTGACGCTCCTTTCCGCCTATCTGCAATACACGCACTGCCTGCGCGTCGGAAGTGACGGCGGCTGGTGGGTCGGGCAGAGCACTTACGGCGATTTGCCGATGCACATGTCGTTCATCACGTCGCTGAAAAACGCGGCTTTTCCGCCGGATTACGCGCTTTTCCCCGGTCAGCGGCTGTCATATCCCTTCCTGACGGACAGCCTGTCTACGTCGCTGTACCTGATGGGCTTCTCGCTGGAATGGGCGATTGTCGTGCCGGGTACATTGATGATGGCACTGTGCTTCACGGGCGTGATGGTGCTGGCGCGGGAGATGACCGCGGGGAAAAAGACGATTATCCTCGCGACGCTGCTGTTCTTCCTGAACGGCGGTCTGGGTTTCCTGTACAATTTCGACCTTGCGGGCGGCACTGTGAACAATCCGTTCAGCACGGTCATCGAGCGAATCCGCGAAATTCTTGACGGGTACTATGCCACGCCGACGAATCAGCCCACACCGTACAACCTGCGCTGGTCAAACGTGATTGCCGACCTGATGGTTCCGCAGCGGACGCTCCTCGGCGGGTGGTGCATGGCGCTGCCGTGCTTTTATCTGCTGTTTACGTCCTTTGCGCCGGAAAAGCGCCCGGCGTTTGCGCAGCGCATTCGGCAAACAGGACTGCTGGCGGTCTGGGCAGGCGCGCTGCCGCTGATTCACACGCATTCGTTCCTCGCGCTGGGGCTTTGCTCGCTGGGCATGATGGTGTACGACCTGATTCACGACAAAGAGCGCTGGGCGCAATTGCAGTGGTATCTGGCGTATGGCGTAATCGCCGTGGTGCTGAGCGCGCCGCAGCTGATTTGCTTCACGTTCGAGCAGGTGTTCCAAGGCACGGGCAGTGGGAACAGCTTCCTGCAAATTTGGCTCAACTGGGTCAACGGGTATGAATCAAACGGTGAATTCGCGTTCCGCGACCTGTACTTCTGGTTCTACCTGAAGAACATCGGCTTGCCTTTCCTGATGCTGATTCTGGCGCTGTTCGAGCGGAATCCGAAGCATCGGCGGCTGTTCGCGGGCGCGCTGCCGATTATCCTTGCCGTGGAGCTGGTGCGCTTTCAGCCAAACATCTACGACAACAACAAGCTGATGTATCTGGCGTGGCTGCTTTGCTGCATGATTGTGGCGGACTGGTGCCGTGAGGTCTGGCATCGGCTGAAAGGGATGCGCGGGCGCGGCGCGCTGGCGGTTGTGACGGCGATTGCGGTGTTCCTGTCCGCGGGGCTGACGCTCTGGCGCGAGTGCGTCAGCAACTATCAGGCGTTTTCCGCGTCGGCGGTGGAAGCGGGAGAATTTGCCCGCGATAACACGCCGGAGCATTCCACCTACATGACCGGGACGCAGCACCTGAACCCGATTGCGTCCATCGCCGGGCAGAACATCGTCTGCGGGCCGGATTTGTGGCTGTACTACCACGGGCTGGACACGAGTAAGCGCAAGATGGACATTGCGAGCTTCTACACCGACCCGGAGGAAAACCTTGACCTGCTGGAAAAGTACGATGTGGACTACATCTACGTCAGCAGCTACGAGCGGAGCAGCTATGCGGTGGACGTCAATACGCTCGACCGCCTGTTCACGCGCGTATTCAGCAACTGGGAAGCGACGATTTACGCCGTGCATCCCTCATCGGAAACGGAGGACATGGGCAATGGAGCGTCTGCTGCGCTTCGCGGTGGAGCATGACCGGGTGATACGCCTGATGTTCATGCGGGATGGGCGGCTGTTTCAGGTCAATGCGCACATTGTGAGCTACGACGACAAGCAGGTATCGTTCGTGACGACCCGTTCGCCGCGGACGCAGGTCATCAGCCGCGAGGAGCTGCTTGCGGTGGATTTCCGCCGCGGGGATGATGGGCAGGTGGTGTAATCCCTGCCTGCTTGCCAACAAACAAAACGTACGCCGCACAGCGGCAAGGAAAGGAGCGAAGGATGGAGCAAGAGGAAAAGAAACCCACGACACTAACCGGCGTCGATTTGTCCCAGACAGCATCGCTGCTGCTTCCATGGACGCATGACCCGTGGGGCAAGCTGCGCCCGCCGCTGTCCGAGGAAGCGCTGTGCATGAGCGCCGAACTCGCCAGCGCCGCGTACGGCATGGCGATTGAGCCGTGGGTCGAAGCCGGCTGGCGCGACGTGACCATTCAGGTGGATGGCGAACTGACTGCCCTGCCGCCGAACAATCCCTTGAGCGCCGAGTGGCGGAAATACTGGGTGCGCGCGCGCCTGAAACCCGTCAGTGCGCTGGGACAGATGCTGGGCGCGCTGCGATTGAGCAGCAGCAATAACACCACCGGCAAGGCGGTCGTGATGCTCCATCCCGCGCTGGATGGGCGCTACGTCGTCGCGGTTGGGTTCATGGGCACGGGTTCGCGCTTCTACGACTGGTTCAGCAATTTCCGCATGACAACGCAGGACGGGATGCACCGCGGCTTTCTGGAGCTCGCGCGGCAGTTCGAGGCGAATGAGGAGAAAATTTCCTTTCCGGAAACAGCGGAAGAGCTGGGACTGGAAAAGCTCACCTTGCGCGACATTCTGCAGAACATGCGCAGCCCGAACAGCCGCTTCGTCCTCTGGGTCTGTGGGCACAGCCAGGGCGCGGCAATGATGCAGGTGTATGCGCACCTGAAGATGAGCGAGACGGGCATCTCCGCGCGCAACCTCATCGGCTACGGCTTCGCCTCCCCCACGGTGATGGCGGGCAAAGCGGTTCGCGACCCATCCGCCTATCCGCTGTATAACATCCTCAACAGCGACGACCTTGTCCCCCACTGCGGCGCGGCGGTGCACCTCGGCATGTGCCTGAAATATCAGGCGACGGAGAATCTGCGCAAAAGCTGCTACAACTGGAAGCGCGACGAGAAATCCGTGCAGGCGCGGCTGGCAATTCGCCCCGTTCTCTGGAAGATGGTCGATACGCCGACGTGCATCATCGGCGGCATGGCGCTGCTGATGGCGCTGGGGCGCGTCAGCGGGGCGGACTTCCTCAAAATGCTGGGACTGGGCGGCTTCCTGCCGCTTGACCGCGCGCTGGAAAAGGCGGATGCGGAGGATTTTGTCCGCGGGCTGAACCAGAAGGCAGCGGCGGCATACGAGTCCGTGACCGGGCATCCGATTGACATGGGGCAAGTGTCGGACGAGGCGAACGCCATGCAGCGCATCATCGACCACTTCGGGCTGCTTTCGTTCATCGACGCGGCAAAAGCGCTGATGACCTGCCCACACTACATGATGGCGCATCCCGAAGAGGGGTACATCGGCACATATTTCTATATCGTCATGAACGGGATTCAGGATTTTGTGCCGTTCATCTGGCGTTCGGGCGATCCGCCACGTCGCATGACCGTGGAGCAGCTGCCGCATGACATGGTGACACAGAACATGCCGGGGCTGTACAACCGCCGCCTGCAAAAGCCCGACCGGCGCAATCACCTGCCGATTACGCGGCGTGACCCGCGTCCGGGCGGCGACACGCGCCATCACCTGCCCCTGCTGACGGCAGGGACGGTGCAGCCGAACGAGAAGATCTACCCGGTGGAAGACATTGAACTGCGATAACCCACAATCATAAGAAAAGAGGCTTTTCCCATGTCCGATTACCGCATTGAAACCAAGTGTGTTCAGGCAGGCTACACGCCCGGCAACGGCGAGCCGCGCCAGATTCCGATTATCCAGTCCACCACCTTCAAATACGCCACGAGCGAGGACATGGGCAAGCTCTTTGACCTCGAAGCGTCCGGCTATTTCTATTCCCGCCTGCAAAACCCGACGTGCGACCACGTTGCGGCGAAAATCGCGGCGCTGGAGGGCGGCAGCGCAGCTATGCTGACCGGCTCCGGTCAGGCAGCGAACTTTATGGCGCTGTTCAATATCTGCGAGGCAGGCAGCCACATCGTCGCGTCGTCCTCCATCTACGGCGGCACGTTCAACCTGATTGCCGTGACGCTGAAGAAGATGGGGATTGCGTCCACCTTCGTCTCCCCCAACGCGACGGACGACGAACTTGACCGCGCCTTCCGCCCGAACACGCGCGCAATGTTCGGCGAAACGATTGCCAATCCCGCGCTGACCGTGCTGGACATTGAGAAATTCGCTCAGGCGGCGCATCGGCACGGCGTTCCGCTGATTGTGGACAACACCTTCCCCACGCCCGTCAACTGCCAGCCGATTCGCTGGGGCGCGGACATTGTGACCCACTCGACGACAAAGTACATGGACGGCCACGGCGCGGCACTCGGCGGCGTCATCGTGGACAGCGGCAATTTCGACTGGATGGCACACGCGGAGAAGTATCCGGGGCTCTGCACGCCCGACGAAAGCTACCACGGCATCACCTACGCCGAGAAATTCGGCAATGCAGGGGCATACATCACCAAATGCACCAGCCAGCTCATGCGCGATTTGGGCTGCGTGCAGTCCCCGCAGAATGCGTTCATCCTCAATCTGGGGTTGGAGAGCCTGCATGTGCGGATGCCGCGCCACTGCGAGAACGCGATGGCGGTCGCGCAGTTCCTCGAAAAACAGCCGCAGGTGGCGTCTGTCAGCTATCCGCACCTGCCGTCCAGCCCGTACTACGCCCGCGCGATGAAGTACATGCCGAACGGCGGCTGCGGGGTGGTGTCGTTCGTCTTGAAGGGCGGACGTCCCGCGGCGGAGGCATTCATGAAGCGGCTGAATTTGGCGGCGATTGAGACGCACGTCGCCGACGCGCGGACGTGCTGCCTGAATCCGGCGACCTCCACTCATCGGCAGATGACCGAGGAGCAGCTGGCAGTTGCGGGCATTCCGGCGGGCATGGTACGCATCAGCGTCGGACTGGAGAGCAAGAACGACCTGATTGCCGACCTTGCGCAGGCGTTGTCCGGCATCGAAGCATGAGCGCGTACATCAACCGATATTTCCTGCTGATGGCGGTGTTTTTGCCCCTATGGTGTATCATTCGCCGCCCATGGAAGCGCTGGAGCCTGCACGAAGGCTGCCTGATGGCGTTCGCGGCGCTGCTGTTTTCGCTGCTGTGTCTGGTGCTGCGCGGCACATGGGCTGCGCCGGGGGATATGCTGGCGTCGGCGCTGCATCGGCTGCGGACGGGAGAGGGCATTCAGCTGCGGCTATTCCGCACCATTACGCGGCAGCTGCGGTACGCCCGGCAGGAGGAGATGCTCATTAACATCTGGGGAAACATCCTGCTCTTCATCCCCTACGGCTTCTTCCTGCCGCTGCTGTGGAAGCGGTATCGCCATCCGCTGCAACTTTCGCTGATGTGCCTGCTGCTGCCCATCAGCATTGAAATGTGCCAGTTGTTCATCCGCCGCATGACGGATGTGGATGACCTGCTGCTGAATTTCGCGGGCGGGATGATTGGCGGCGGGGTGTTCGCGCTGGTGCATATGGTATTCCCCAAATTCACTGATAAGGCGCTTGTGCGCAGATAAGCAAACGAAAACGTCCCCTTCCGCTGCTGGAAAGGGACGTTTTGCTTTATTTCTGTTTCTTATGATACCCGCAGTCGCAGTACGGTCCGCCGGATGCCAGCGTGTATTCGCGCATGAAATCCGACGCTTCGCCCGCTTCCGCCATCGTGTAATCCAGTCGGCACATGGCGGGCGTGAGGTCATACAGCCCCAGCTCCTTTGTCAGCACACAGATGCCGCACTTATAGAACCGCGCCTCGTAGCCGCTGCCGTCCGCGTAGGGCAGATAGTCCATGTTCCACGAGTAGGGGTTGCGGTCGGCGGCGCGTAGCTTCTCCGCCTGTTTCATCCCCGCAATGTCCTTGTCAGAGAACTTGTTCTTCCCGCTCTTGCGGCAGAACCAGCGCATCGCGGGCGTCATCATGGATTTCGCGTAGTAATCCGTCAGCGTCTGCACGGTCGGGCGCTTGGGCATATGCAGCACATACGCGCAGAGCATCGCGCAGTTGACGAGGTTCATCTGGAAGCGGTCGCCCGGCTCAAAATCCGGCACGCGCGCGATAATCCGCCGATACTCCTGCTTCGCCGTCTTCTCCGTTGCCTTGGCGGATTCCGCCGACTGCCCCAGCACCGCCATCAGCTGCCGCGTGAACGAGCGATGGAACAGCATCCACATGCCCATCGGCATTCCTGCATACTTCATGAGCTTGCCTCCCCTTGCTTTCGCGAATAAGTTTGTCATGTCAAACTTATTGTAGCGCATTTTCGAGGGATTGGCAAGGGGGATTTCTTAATTTTCCTTCGAACAACAATACTCGCAGAAGCCGCCGCCAATGGTCATAGCCAGCCCCAGCAGGAAACGCAGACCAACGGGAACAGATTTGACAACATCTACAACGCCTTGCAGCTGTTGCCAAGTGGATTCATTTATCTCCAATAGCTTCGCAAGCATGATGTCTCTCACGAACCTTGTATCCAATTGCAGCTGAAGCTGCTGCAAGAAAGTCGATTCACCAAACCAGCCGACAACACCCTCCATCATGCCCTGAATGCACAGCGCGCCGCCCACCATGCCAACAAACGAAGCAAGCGCCCCCAAACATGGTTTATAGCCGCACGGCAAAGTTGTTACAGATGAAGTGGCGATGACTATGTTGAATAGCGGGTAAACCAAAATCGCATAAAACGCAATACCAATCGGCAGAAGTAGCAGTGTCCAGAGTTCGTTTGTCGGGAACTTTTTGATGATTAACTATAAACGAGCAAATTCCAAAAGGGAACCAACAACGCGTTGCGGGTTTCGGTCGCCCGCTCGCGCGTGGTTTTCCCGGCCTGCCGTTGTACGGTGAGCACCAGAGTGTCGTAATAGTAGGTGCCGGTGTCGGGGTCTATCTCACCGAACACGTCGGAAACCATGCGCTGCCATGGCAAGAACGGGGTGCCCAACGCTTCGGCTATGCGGGCTTCCTTGCCGCCATCGGTCGGACGCGCAAGGTTGCGCGGGGTCGCGTAGCGTGGTTTGAGGCTGGGGGTGGGTTTGATGCTCATTTCGCCATCGCCGCCATGAGTTCCTCCAGCCTGTCGTCAGTCTGGGAAGGTGTGGACGGGTAGATGGTTTCGAGCTGTTGGATGTAGCCGAGCAGGGAGGTCATGTTGCGGCTTATCTCGCGGCCACGGTTGTTCTGCGCGTCGATGTTGCGCGCGATGCTCAGCATGCTCGAATACAGGAAATCGGCCATGGCGTTGTCCGCCTTGCCTTCCCTGAACCTGTTGATGAACTTCTCGGTCGCTTTTTCTCTGTCTACAAA
>OGWV01000599.1_pt1 | contig 22005 bp, 20 predicted proteins | sample 1576081 | NCBI WGS metagenome assembly OGWV01 (sample SAMEA3541541, study PRJEB24748) | human gut metagenome | biome: human gut; feature: human-associated habitat; material: faeces | place: China | collected 2012 | reverse complement strand
GTCGACTCCAATTGGTCACACTGGTATGGAAATGAACCGTCATATGTAGATGCAACGAATCCTTCTATAACAGAACCTTATTTGTTGTTGTGGTGGTTGAAGGATAGTGGTTGGTCTTTGAATGATGCAAATGCTTCCGCAGTATTGAGCACTTATAAGGATTATCGAATTGGCTATGCAATTGAATATGATTATTAAGTGCCATCAAAATGTGGCAACGGTTTCAGAAAAGTACGCCATCATTTTGATGTCTTGATACTTTTTATGTTGTTTGATGATAGGGAGGAAAAATGGATAGAAAATTTTGCAGGTATTGTGCAAGAATATTGGGAGAAGACGGGAAATGTCATACTAAGAATTGCCCATCTAATACACAAAAAAGAAAAAATGGGATAGCACTGTATTGTCCGGCTTGCGGTCGTGTTTTAATCAATGGAGCGTGTAAAAATAAAGCATGCCCATCCTATATAAGTGCCATGGCTGCTGCGAAGACAGATGTTGCAAAGAATGTTGTGGTTGAAGAGCGTCAAAAATCAAAACAGGTGAGAAATCTGAAAAAAAGAAAGCAAGTTATTATCTCGCTTGCATCTTTAGTGGCTGCTTCTTCTATTATTGGAGGGACGATTTTATATTGGAATGCAAATCATCATCAAACTGATTTGACGAGTTCAACCGCAAATGCAAATATTGGAATCATTCAAAAAAACACGAGAGCAACTACAACTACTTCTGTTTTTACAACAACAGCAACGACTGTTGAAGAAACAACTGCACCGCCAGAAACGACAACAGTTGCTACGACTACAACCACAGAAGTTGCTGATTTTGGTTCTACAAACTTAATCAATGGTGGATATGTTTGGTATGATGGCGATGAATATCGTGTTGCAGATAATTTTTATTCTAATATCACTATTGGAGAAAAATTATACTATGAAGAAGCCAGCACACACTATGTTTATTGTTGCAATCGAAAAGATTTAAGCGATAAAACATTGATTTACAATGCAGCATATGTAGACGAACTGACTTATTATGATGGGTGGTTCTATTTTAGAAGAACGCTTGGCGATAATGTTTCTATTTGTAAAATGCGTACGGATGGTAGTGATGTTACGGTTCTGACACAGTGTAATGAGTGGTACATGAATGTTTATCAAGATAAGATTTATTTTGTAAACTTCGATAACAATTATGCATTGCAATGCATGGATTTGAATGGAAATCAGCTGGTCACTTTAACATATGGTGCTTCTGATATCTGTGTAGTAAAAGATACCATCTTCTTTTCAAACAGAGACACCAGATATTTGTATAAGATGAATCTGGATGGAACAAATTTGGTACAGCTGAATCAGACGTACACAAGATGCACGAATTATTATGATGGAAAATTGTATTATTTTGGCGACAACGACCATATGATTTATCGTTGCGATTTAATGGGAAATGTAGAGAAATCATATGAAAGCGGAGCTAATTTTTTAGTTCTGGCAGGGGGCTATATTTACGCTTATATGGACAATGCCCAGATTCGAAAAATCGCAATGTGATAATACACTTGTAGAAAAATAGGAATAGTGGGAAGCTCCTTTTGATTGTTTTTGCTGTTGGCAGCAGTTTGTAATCAAAAGGAGTTTTTAACATGAGTTATTGAGTGTTATAAAGATCCATTGCCGCTGAAATCCCAGATAAAATAGCCTGGTAAATACCTTCTCCATTCTGTTCACTTGCAAATCCGATACACTCACCAATATAATATACATTATTGTGCTTAATATATATCTCTTTATTGCCACAATGAATACTGCCAGATTTGGGAAGTTCCATTGAAGTAAAGTGCGTGATTTTCTTGGTTAATATGGTGGTATAGAACTTTTTGAAGTTTTCTTTTAATAATTTGAAATGATTTCTTTGCCATACACCAATATTCCAACAGTTCGTACCGTTTGGAAAAATCCAAGCATAACCACCATAATAGCTTTTGTCAATGAAAAAATAAAATGTATTATCTGAAACATTCATTTCTGCTTTTAGTTCCGTAGAAATCCCAAATGTTTTTAGATGGGTTGATGGATAACATTGTTGTATACTGCCGGTGGCGTATATAAGATTTTTTCCGATATAGTCATTAATATGGATATAATTATTATTGATTATTTGATTAGTATCAAAGCCTGTAATGATTCTAATTTTATTTTTTGCTGCATGGCTGAGTAAAATCTCATCAAATTTCTTTCTCCTGATGCCAACAGAATGCTTAATTTTGGTACTTGAATTTTTATAATAATAAATCTCAGTTTTCCCATCTGGAAATGATTGATTTACTTTTGTTATAATTTTAGCATCAGCATTAAGAAATTCATTTGTGTGAATACCCAATGTGGATAATAGGGATAAGGCGTTATTTGTAATGCCACCTCCGCAAGCTTTTGCTGTAGTAAGGGATCTCTTTTCTAAAATAATACACGATTTTCCCAATTGTTTTAATTTCATCGCACATGTTAAGCCAGCTACACCTGCACCAATAATAATTGCATCATAAATCATTTTAATTTCCTCTATTCAAAAATTACAACATGAGTTTCGGCTGCAAGATAATTCGATCAAATTGCTGCAATTCTTCGGGGATTATATCTGTGCAGCCATAAAATAATGTGTTTCCTTTTCTCATAATAGAAACACTTCTGTTTCGCATATGATTGGAATTCATTTGAATAGTGCCAACTGGCTGATATAACAATTGATCGTATTGACGACAAACTTTGTGACAGGTGTTTTTAGTAAGGTCAAATCCATCAAATTGATCTTTTTGATAATTCCGCATCATACAAATACGCCCTGTTGTAATATATCCATATGGAAGAAATGTGGAATAGGAGATATTATTTTGATTTTCCGGTAAATTTAAGCCATATTGTGGAAGATCAATATCATACCTAGTTACATGGTATTTTTTTAATGCTTCTTGGAAACTAGGAGCAGATACAGCCGGAGAACGAAGATACTGATAACCCATTTCATTGGTATACTGTGAAAATGCGAATCGATTCATTCTACCATCATGATAAAGTTTATCCAGGATTCTTCCACAAATGATGTTTCCATGGTAATGGTGGTCATGAAGCAATTGAAGAACACCATAATCATTGACAGAGATTTCACAAGAATGTGCTTCTAGTATCGGAAGTAGTGCTTTTATGTGTTCTATTCCTGTTTGTGTAACAGGAGGTGTCAAGAATGTAACTGGTAGCTTTTTTTGGTTGACTTTTTGTAGTACTGCTTTGCATTCTGAGATGGCAGGAATTCGGAATTCGCAAAATTCGCTTCCGTAGTAAATGCGATGAATGTTTCTATGGGGAAGGAATTGTAAGCTTTCTTCATATAAGGAACGAAAAAAATCTGTAAAATCATTTTTTGCCTGATAAGCACATTGCAGATGGTCTAAATCTTCCAAGTCTGCAGGCGTTTCGATTTTGCAAGCAATTTCTACTGTTTTTTCTTTTGTCATTTTTGTGCTCCTCTCATGTTGCAGGAAGCCATAGAAGAACAGAGTGTATCACAACAAAAAAATTTTTGAGCAAATTCCTGGTAGTCTGACAATGTCGCATGAGATTTTGAGAGTTCAATCACATATTTCATACCATCTAGTGCTTGCTTTGGAAAACGCATACCTCTTCCTACTACTTTTAAAGATGTGAAATTGGGATATTGACTCAGATTGTATACGGAACAAATCGAACAAAGAACCTTTCCGCATCCAAACCCTTGATTGGTAGACTGTTCAATTCCATAAATCCAGTCTGTCATATCTTGATTTGCATTTTTTAGGGCTCGATTTTCTGAAAATGATACATTTTTCCCATCTGTTCTGAAAAATTTAGTGATCCATGCTTCATTGCAGATTGGTTCAATATCATGAATGCAGCGACAGTTTCCATCGTCAAATACACATCGGCTGCTTAATAAAAAGCATTCAAATTCAATATCCGGATTTTCTGCAAGAATGGGTGTAATTTCTGAAATAGTAATATGACGTGGGAAAACAATTCGTTCTGGTTGAAATTGTCGATAAAAGGTCACTGCATCTGCATTTAAAACCTGATTTTCACAACTTACTGTAATTTTAAAATTGGGATAGTGTTTTGCAATCAATTGCATCATGCCGATATCGCTCACAATTAAATGCTGGATTCCAATTTGACTGAGTTCCTGTAACCATTTTTCTAAATATGGGTATGCAATCGGTGCATAAAACGCAGCATTCAGTGTTACAAATAGCGTTGCCTGATAAGCATTGCAAAGATTTGCAATCTCTTTTAATTCCTGTAAATCGGTAAGATTGGAAGTTAAATAATCACGTCGATTCATAGAAACCTGCAAAGTTGTCCATCGTTGTTCGTGCTGCTTATTAAATGTAGCAATCCATTCTTTTGAAATATAGCCACAATAGAATTCACGAATGCCATCTTCCAGGTAGAATGTAGCTTGTTCTATGGAACGAATTGGTAACAATAATTGCATTTTATTCTTCCTCTTCTATTTTTTTAACTTCATGTGCAATATAATCATATCTGAGTTGTGCAACGCCACAATAAAAAGGGTCTATTTGCGGCTCAGAATGATTGTCGCATAAAAAATTAGCGGTGCACTGCTCGCAATAATGAAATTTTTCACATTGCAAACAGGCAAATGATTTTTTCTTATCTCGAAACTCTTTTTTTAAGAAATCCCACCCTGTTTGAAAGTCACCATGTAATAAATCATAACTTTGATAAGAAGTTTTTGTACATGCCTGCATTCTGCCCAAGTGGGAAATAAAAGTAGAATGCCAGGAAATATCACATGGATAAAAATATCCTTCTTCTTTTCGGGCATAAATATGTTTTTCTTTTTTTCCGGTGCGTTCCAAATAAAGTTCCTGTGCCTTTTGTTTCCAAAACGCATTTCGTTTTTTATCATGTAAATCAAAATGAAACGCTTCCTGTGGTGATACACGATGTTGTAACGGAAAAGGGTCTCCATTGGCTGCCGAATAAATTGAAAATGCGGTCATCATTCGGCAATGGTGTTGTTCTGCAAATTCCTGTGCAAGATATACTTCGTGATAATTTTCTCGTAAAGTAACATATTTTAGACTAACTGGAATCTGGTTTTCCTGTAGGAGCTGAAGTGCCTTGACGAATTTTTGATAACTGCCTTTGACACCCGTTACAGCCTCATATGTTTGTTCTGTTGCACCATATAATGTTGTGCTCACTTCGCTTACGGGATATTCTGTGAACAATGCGATGTGGGTTTCATTTAATAGGGTGATATTCGATAGAACAGAAACACTTATTCCTTTTTTCTTGGCATACCGATAAATATCAAAAAAGTCAGGTCTTAAAAGTGCTTCGCCCCCAGTAAGATAAATTCCCAGTGTTCCACTTTCACACAATTTATCGATAATTTGATACACTTCTTCGGTTGTCATATCCGAATCCGCAATTCCATTTTTTGCATAGCAGTGTAGACAGTGCAAATTACATTTTGCAGTCAACTCAATTCCGGCAAAAAATGGTGCTCGAATTTCTTTGAAATTATTTTCAATAAATTCGGAAATAGACATTTGAAAACAAAATGGTTCTGACATTTTAAGCACATCCTATACATGATTCATTTGTTTCAATTAATATTTTAGTAGATACGAGCTGTTGAATAAAATCCATCACAGCTGCACCATTTTCCGACTGTTCTTCTATTTGATAATCCATGCAGCTTTTTGCAAACAGTTCTTTTATAGAAGCACATGTTTTTGCGATTTGGATGATATGTTCTGCGGTGTCGTTCAGTAAAACTGGGTGATTCGTAAAATCATTTTTCCGAACTGGCATCAGTACAACCTTTCCATATATTCTTCGAATTATAAAGTCATCGTTTACTCTCAACATTTTTACACCATGAAATATACTTTTACGCCTTGGCAATCTCCAGAAACTGCATAGACAATTTCCTCGTATCGATAACCAAGAGAACGGATTGCTTCAAACAATTTTTCAAAACGCAAATCCAATGATTTCCCAAATAGAAATATATGCATCGCATTTACGCTTTCTAACCAGGTTTGATCTTCTGTGATATAATAGATTTTATAAGCTGTTTCTTGTTTTCCGATATTACATGCAAATCCGGAAATCAAGTTATCATGCTTTAACATGATATCAGAAATCGGAAGATAATTTTGGGTGAATAAATCATTTTTCATTTGGGATGAGATCAATTGTAAAGCACGTTTGGAAAAATCCGAGTAGTTTCTTCCATAAGAATCATCCCAATTTTCTATTGTCCAAAATGTATAGTACAATTTAATATCCGTTATTTTTTTGTGATCCTGAACATCATGCGATGCTCCATATCCAACCAGCGGATACCGTTTTGTCTGTGTGCTCATTTGAATATCATCAGCGATTTTCAAACAATGTGCTTCTTGCTCCTGCAGTTGTATTTGATTCAGTAACAGATGCAAGATATTTCGATGGTTTGTATAGGGAGCAGGCTCAAAATCTGGTCTGCAATTCCATCGTAAGGATGCAGTATGATCTGCCAATGCAATTGAATATTCTTGTCTTGGAACAGAGAGTTGTAAATATTTTTCAGGAATATCAATATCACTGGTGAAATAATATTTTACATTTTCGATTTTGTTGTTTACGATATCAAAACCAAGATGTGTGTTTTTTTTCATTGGAACGGATGAATGAAGTCCATCTAATAAAGGCAATTCAAAGCCCATCAGATCGGAATATGTTTGAATGATTTCCCACACTTTTGAAAGCATAGAATCCTCCTTTTGATAGTAAAAAACTGGAAGTCATTCTTGGTGAGAACGCACCTCCAGTTTTTTAAGTTTTGCTTCTTTACAAATAAAAAGTTTATCTGTAGCAACAATTACCGAAGCCTTCATAACCACGGTCATCTGCTCTCTCTGGAGAGTAGCTAACTTCTTCTTTTGTTTCAGCAGTTAAGATTACCATTTGCGGCTTTTCAAATTCCATATTTTCTCACCTCCCTTTGTTAGTATACCATATTAGAACCAAATTGTCAATATATTTTTTACAGATTTACCAGAGCTTACATTTGTTTACGCCGACTGGAAATGTAGTGAAAATAAGCTGAGATTATCATTCAGATTGCACCATATTTTTTCATGTAATTGGAAAGACAGGAAGAGAAATGTTATTTAGTAGGGAAATTTAGAATTATAATAATGGATGGATGATACTGCTGAATTAGAAAAAGCGATAGAGTGGATCACCGCTCTATCGCTTTTTCAATAACAATGTTGCTGTTGATTTTGTGGCATTTTCTTATTTGTTCAATAATTTCCGTTTCAGCAGTGCAAGGTCAACAATATCCAAAACTTGATTTTCATCAAAATCACCAGCTTGCCAATCTGTAATTTCTCCAGCACGCAGCAGCCATTTTTGCAGCAGAACCGCATCTGCAACAGAGCACACACCATCTGCGTTGACATCTCCCAGAACAGCTTGTGCACCGCTGAAATTTGCTGTAATGGACATGGCTTCTTTCAGCGTCAGTGTTACAGTTGTTTCTGTGCTGGACAGATCACCGCCCCAGCCCAAAAATTCTGCACCCTTCGCAGGAATTGCTGTCAAGGTAATGGGACAATCCGGAGAATATTGTCCGCTCCAACCGGTTGCAGCATCTGGCACAATGCTATTGATTTGAATGCTGCCGTTTCCATTGGTTTTGAGTGTAATCGTTTGCATCGAAGGGGAGAGGTTCAAGTAACTGCACATATCTTCTATTGTATAGTCTGCACGTTTCTGGAAGAACGTTTGTATTTGCGGAAGGGTCGTATTCAAGTAGGTATTTTTTTGATAGCGTAAGTTGTTTTCCTTTGTACCGCCAAAGAATCCCCACCAACGAACCGTCGTATTTGCAAGCTGTTCGGTATAATCTTGCTTGTAAGTTGCAATCATTGCATCCGCTTTTTCTGGTGTGAGGACTTCGTTGGCATAGTCACAGTATACATTGACAAATTTGTTTCGGAAATCTTCGTTGTGCAATAGGTTGAGAAATAAGTTCGTTGGGAATCCATTTGCATTTGCAACGTGCTGGAAGTTGTCATAAGCATAACCCTCTACACCACCAAAATCTTTATAGGTTTTGCCCATAGTATAATCGTAGTCAAAAGAGATAAACCGCCATTTTCCGTCACTATAAGGATTTCCTGCAATTGTATCTCCAGTATTTCGCCATACGCCATAGTTATAGTTTGGCCAGTCATACGTTCCCAGATAGATACCAGCTGCATAGTGTTCAATCATGCTATCAATATCCACGAAATCACAGACCGCCTGATAATTGTCTTCATTGGTCAGGTCTGCTGCTGCGTATTTTTTGAAAAACTGATAGAAGTTATTCAGTTCTGTTTGGCTGCCTTCTTCCAGTGCACCATTTTTAATCATGGCAACGTTTTCTTTTGGAATATCATAATTGGATTTGATGAAGTCATCGGATAACTTTTCCGTCATCTCGTATAAGCCCCAATATTCGCCATTGAGAAACACCACACAAGATTGCATATCCTGTTTGGTAAGGTTGGTGCGGTCGGTGAGCAGCTTTTGAGAGAAGCCATCTCGTAAACGACCTTCTTCGCTGACTGCTCGCAGGGATACGGAATCATACTGATCAATCAATGTTCCATCTGCTGCGTAATTATCAGGAATTAGCGGATAGGAGATTTTAGAAGCCCCGTATGTACTTCTTGCATAGAGGTTAAAGTTTTTCTGTGCACTGTTTCGGCTGGAAGCCCCCTTGATTCGAATGCCGATATTCTGATCAACCACTGCCTTTCCATCTTGGAAAACCGTGAGAGCTGCTTCCCGTTCCCATTCTTTTCCCTTAGAAAAATAATTTGTCAGATTGTCTGTATCCCAAACGCTCTTATCTGGGTTATAGGCATCACTATTTTTCCAGTCTAAATACTGGTTACCCGTTACATAAATACCAGTATCCGGATCAAATAAATTTTCTGGATTAGTGACAAGGGAAACCACTGTCAAATCCTGATACTGTGCAAGATTGCTTGTGGTAACAAAATAAGTCTGGCTCACCACATCACTGAACACGCCATCTGCATTTTGAACGGCAGCACGAACGACCGTTGCCTTGTCAACATTGAAATTCGGTGCTTTGTATCCAGTTCCTCTGGAGATAGAGGTCGCAGAATTGTTATCCTCTGCCAACGCACTCCAAAGATTTGCTTGATCGGTGCGGTCTTGTACTAGAATTGCATCAGTATAAATCTGAGCCGTTTCAGAAGTGGTCGGATCACTGCCATCTAAAGTATAATAAATGGTATCTTTTTTGGAAGAGGTGAGTGTTAAAGAGAAATCTGTCCCATAAAAGCCAGAGGAAGCAGAAAATACAGGGGTATCAATGACAATTTCATTTGCAGTGCCCGGGGTTGCTGTCATGATTTCAAAGGTATCGCTGCCATCTGGAGAACGTCCATAGGTGACATTTTTACCGAGTGCCGGCACGGCGATTTTCTGCAAAATCGCACCACTTGGGCTTGCGAGTGTTACTGTTTCCCCGTTCTTACTCAGGGCGAAGCCAGTGTGCAATTCAGAAGCGGTAGACGCTTGTTTTGAGGCAAAAAGAATGCGGTGTTCTCCGGCAGCAATCACCGTTCCTTCCGGAAATGTAAACTGTAGCGGTTTGGTTGGGTCATCCGATAAGCCATAACCCGATAAGTCGATAGCAGAATCGCTGGAATTATAAAGCTCGATCCAGTCGGAATATACGCCATAACTGTCTGTTAGGCAGGATTTATTTTGCGTACAGATTTCGTTGATCCATACAGAAAAATCAGCAGCTTGTGTTTGCTGTAATGCGTTCATTGGTATAGATACCACTGTGAGCAAGCCTGCAAGTGTGGAAGCCATCCATTTTGAAGCCATTCTCATAATATAATCCCTTTCTTTTGATGATGAAGCAAAAATATCGTCTGTATGCTCATTATATACAAAGTTTTCCCGCATATCAAGGGGATTTTGATACATTTTTTAAAACAAATCACATCTTGAATTTGCTGCAATGATTCGGGATGCTTTATTTCTATATTGTGTAGGAGCAGGAGTTTCAGTGTTTTTTGATTTGTCCGACTATTTCAATGGGATTTATTGTGATTTTTATTTGACAACGATGTCATTTCTCTTGACAATTCGGATTGCGGTCGTTATAATAAAGCATATCATACAGATAGATTTTATCGGATATTGGGTGAAAAATATGTCAATTACAAAAATTGCTGCTATAACAGGGGCATCGGTTTCAACGGTCGCACGGGTTTTGCGAGATTCAGAGCATAAATGCCATTCGATGGAGCTAAAAGAAAAGATTTTACAGACTGCACGGGAAATCGGTTATGTGCCAAATGAAGCAGCACGAGCACTGAAAAGCAGAAAGATTGCACTGACAGCAGTCAATTATCTGATTTCCTGCGGACATCAAAAAATCGGCTATGTAGAGGACTGCCACATTGGTTATCAGGAAGCACTGATTCACCACGGAATTGCACCAGATATTGATGATGTTTATGATATCATGCCCAATGAAAAAAATGGGTATCATGCGATGGCGTATTTTTCCAAGCTAGAAACGCCACCAACTGCCTTTTATTGTGAAAATGATATTCTGGCAATCGGTATGCTAAAATATCTGGCACAAAGCAAGAAGTGGTATTATCATCCGTCCATTATCTCTAGTGACAACATTGTAGAATCACAATATACAACGCCAATGCTGACAACGGTTTCCTTGCCAAAGGCAGAAATGGCACATCTGGCAATTCAAATTTTGACAGATCGCATGGATGGGGGACATAAGGCGATTGTAAAGACGGAATTACAGAGTACATTAATCATTCGTCAGAGTGTCCGGCAATATATTTCTACCGAAAATGAGCCGGAATATTATATTTAAACGCTTGAAATGGCTCTTTTGATTGGTGCTGGTTGCAGTGGTGTTTCCTTGACATTTTTTTAGCGATGTGATACAATAACACGTGAAACTGTCGGCTTTTTTCCGGCAGGCAACTGCAATTTTCCCGATACCAAAAAGGAGGAAAGAGCACCTTTATGTTGGAGTTAAAAGGTATCAAAAAAGACTATCTGACTGGAGAAAACACGGTTCATGCACTAAAAGGCATTGACTTGCGATTCCGGCGAAACGAATTCGTTTCCATTCTAGGGCCATCCGGTTGTGGAAAGACCACCATGCTGAACATCATTGGCGGATTGGATCAGTACACAGAGGGAGATTTAATCATCAATGGGCGTTCTACCAAGGACTTCAAAGACCGAGATTGGGACACCTACCGCAATCATTCCATTGGGTTTGTATTTCAAAGCTATAACTTAATTCCTCATCAAACGGTTCTGCAAAATGTAGAACTGGCATTGACATTATCGGGCGTATCCAAAGCAGAACGTCGAAAACGTGCGAAAAAAGCACTCGAAGATGTGGGATTGGGCAATCAGCTTTCCAAGAAACCAAGTGAAATGTCTGGCGGACAAATGCAGCGTGTGGCAATCGCACGGGCATTGGTCAATAATCCAGATATTATTTTAGCAGATGAGCCGACTGGTGCATTGGATACAGAAACCAGCATTCAAGTCATGGAAATTCTCAAGGAAATTTCAAAAGACCGCTTAATTATCATGGTTACACACAATCCGGAATTGGCGGAACAGTATTCCTCCCGTATCATTCGTGTATTGGACGGCAAACTGACAGATGATTCCAAGCCAATGACAGAAGAGGAATACCAACAGGAATTGCAAGCAGATAGAGCTGACAACGAAAACGGAAAGAAGCTGAAAAAGCCTTCAATGTCTTTTGGTACTTCATTTTCGTTGTCCCTGAAAAATCTGTTTACCAAAAAGGGGAGAACCATGCTGACTTCTTTTGCTGGAAGCATTGGGATTATCGGCATTGCATTGGTACTCTCCATCTCACAGGGCTTCAATACTTATATTAATGTGATTCAAGAAGAAACATTGTCCTCTTATCCGCTGACAATTCAGAAAACGAACACAGACCTCAGTGCCTTGATGCAAACTTTTATGGGCTCTGCAACTTCGGACAGTACACATGACAAAGATGCAGTATATAAGAAGTCGGCAATTTATGACATGATGGACGCTTTGAACAATATGGAAACTTCGGAAAATGATTTGAAGAGTTTCAAGTCCTATATTGAATCCGAACGGGAAGACAGTGACAGCGATTTACACAAGGCAGTCAACGGGGTTCAATATACATATGATTTGGATTTGCTCATCTATACTAAGAATGTAGATGGAACAATTATCCATTCAGACACTGAAGAATTGATGCAAGAAATGGTATTGGAGCATATGGGAATTGATATGCAGGCAATGACCAATGCCAGCAACTCCATGTTTGGGGAACAAGCAACTGCCATGATGGGCATGGGCGGTTCTTCTATGAATTTGTGGCAGGAACTGCTTCCCGGAGAGAATGGAAACCCCATCAACGACTTGTTGAAAAAGCAATACGATGTGGTTTATGGTTCGTGGCCGAACAGCTACGATGAAATTATGTTGGTATTAGATGAAAACAATGAATTGGATGACATGACATTGTATGCACTCGGCTTAGAACCGAAAGAAGATGTAGATAACATCATGGAAGCGGCAGTCAATGGCAAGGAGCTGCAAAAGGACAATAAGAACTGGTCATATGCTGACATCTGCGACATGGATTTCCGCACAATCTTGAATGCCGATTGTTACCGCTATGACGAAAGTACAGGGCTGTATACCGATTTGCGAGATACGGATGCTGGATTACAGTACCTCTATGACAATGGATTAAAATTAAAAGTTACGGGTATTATTCGACCAAATGAAGATACCACCGCTCCGATGCTGTCCGGTTCAATTGTTTATACCAGCGATTTGACCAAGTATTTGATTGACCACAGTAAAGATTCTGATGCAATTGCTGCTCAGAAGGAAAGCAAAGATACGGATATTTTCACTGGGTTGCCATTCAAGGATAGCTCTGGAAGCACAACCGATGCAGAGAAACAGACGGCGTTTTTAGAATATGTAAATGGATTAGATGACAGCGGAAAAGCACAGATGTATATTCAGATGATGAGCATTCCTACAGAAGAACAGCTGAATGAATCCGTGCAGCAGTCTATGCAAGGCATGAGTCGCAGCGATATGGAAGCGGCAATGTTGCAGGGAATGACGCAGCAAATGAGCATGAGTGAAAGTGATGTGCAATCTTATCTGGAATCCATGAGTGATGACGAAATTACAGACACATTTACGCAAATGATGCAGCAGCAAGTGAAGGCACAATATGCCCAGCAAGTCCAACAGAAAATGGCAGCGATGCAGCCAGAAGAATTGCTGAAAGCCTTGAATCAGCTGCTTCCCACGTTGACCGCAGAACAATGTGCGAACTATTATGACGAACTGATGCAGTTTTCGGATTCCACTTATGAGGACAACTTGAAAGCACTGGGGGATATTGATTTAGATGATCCTGCATCAATCAATCTCTATGCGGCAACTTTTGAAGATAAGGATGTCATTGAAGATGCAATTGCAGATTATAACGAGGGCAAAGATGAGATGTCACAGATTCAGTATACGGACTATGTTGGATTGATGATGTCTTCGGTTACGAAGATTATCAATACCATTACTTATGTACTGATTGCATTTGTAGCCATTTCGTTGATTGTTTCTTCGATTATGATTGGTGTGATTACGCTGATTTCTGTACAGGAACGCACCAAAGAAATTGGGATTCTCCGTGCAATTGGTGCATCAAAACGAGATGTTTCCAGTATGTTTAATGCGGAAACCATTATTATTGGGTTTACTTCTGGTTTGTTAGGGGTTCTTGTTACCTGTTTGCTTTGTATTCCAATCAATCTATTGGTGCATCATCTCACCAACATCAACAATTTGCGTGCGATTCTTCCGATTCCAGCAGCAATTATTCTGATTGCCATTAGTGTTCTGCTGACATTGATTGCTGGATTTATCCCGTCTAAGAGTGCAGCAAAGAAAGATCCGGTTGTGGCGTTGCGTTCGGAATAAGTTTTGTACTTCGAAAATAAAAAGCTATTTAATTAAAAATAGATAATGAAAAACCTCCTATGAACATATATGAATCATAGGAGGTTTGATTTTTTAAACTGAAATACTTACATATAATAATTGCCAAAGCAATTGTCTGTCAGCCAATAATGAATCTGCTTGCTCTCTGGGTCGCCAGATTGATAGAAATCTTTCATGTGCTCGCCGAAAATAGCAACCTGTGCTTCAATGCCCTTTTCCAGTCGGTTTTCTGTTGTAGTAGTTGCTTGTCCTTGCACCGGCAGAGCAATTCCAAGTTCCGTAAAGATTTCGTTTGTTGCTTTCAGAAATGGGAACACTCTGCCGATGCCGAGATATGCAGTTGCCTGATATACCATCTCTTTCACTTCTACCGGAGTTAATCCGAAATGAAACGATGCCGGTAGCAATGCTTTATACTCATCAATTTCCTGACAACCAATCAGTGTGGAAAGAATTGAAAGCCACCGATTTTTTTCATCCAACTGGCTATGATTCACCACTTCATCAAAAGTAAAGTTGTCAAATCGTTCCATAAACTCCGGATCTGTTTACAGGAAAGAAGAAACATAGCCGGGAAACAGTTTTTCGTGATACTTTTTTGCATATTCTGTAATTGCCATTTTACTTCTGAATCCCTTCCTTTGCCCATTTCGCAACAATCTGTTCCGAGTTGCCTTTGGAGAGATGTTCAATTCTACCGTTGACATAATTTTCGCACTTACGAAAAGCATAAATAATTAAGTTTCTGCTCATGCGTATCAACTCCTTTTCTGTTTGTGACTTTATTATAACAGGTTTCTACGAATCAATCAATTCTTTTTTCTAATTCGATTAATAAATTTCACTAATTGATTTATAATATTAGATAGATCTTAAAGAAAGACCAGCTATAAAAAGTCAATACCCAAAAAGCAAAAATTCAAGATAAATTTTGAGATTTTTTTGGAGGGGTAGGAAAATAAGGTCTGTTCTCTTTGAGAATTACAAAAATGATATTGCAAAGCTTGCGTGCAACAGCACCGACAGCTGTCAGATGATGCTTGCCCCTTGCTTTGAGAGACTGATAGTAATCAGATAAAACAGGGTCACAAAAAGCGGCACGCTGTGCGGCAAGCCAGATTGCTCTTCTTAAGTAAGGGGAACCACGTTTTGAAATCTTGTTTTTCGTGCCTGAAAATTCACCTGATTGCTTGACAGTGACATCGAGCCCTGCAAATGCAACAAGCTGATTTGGACGTTCAAAGCGATTGATATCGCCGATTTCACTGACGATAATTGCACCGAGAACATCACCGATACCTGTGATCGTAGTAATATACTGATTGGTTTCGTGAAGCAGATTCGCAATTTGTTCTTCCAGTTCAGAAAGTTGATTTTCAGTAAAGATGATCTGTTGCATCAGCTGCTTTATCTGAAAGGAAAAAGCGTCTTTTGCAAAAGCGATGCCAAAGGTATTTTTTGCGGCATCTTTAAGCTCTTCTGCTTTTTCTTTGCCAAACCGTCCACGGCTTGCTTTATTCAAAATATTTGTGAGCTTTCTTGTGGAGACCGCAAGCATATCCTCAGGCGTGGGACAGTTGAGTAAAAGCTCTGAGGAGGTCTTGCCGAATGTATCTGAAAACAGCTTGTCATACTCAGGAAACACCTGGTCAAGCAGAGCAATCACTCGTCTTTTGCAGTCGCCGCAGGCGTCCACAAGAGCAAGCCGATAGCGTGAAAGCTGTCTTAATGCAATGATATTTTCCTCAGAAAGTGAAGTTGCAGAGTATTCTCCAAAACGCATGATCTGAGCGATAATATAGGAATCTTTTGAGTCATTTTTAGTTTGACGGATGTACATTTTTCTGAAGGCTTCGGACTGAATTGGATTGATAACTTTAACAGTATATCCAAGTTCAAGAAAAAAGGTATATACGGAAAGCCAGTAATGACCCGTTGCTTCCATTCCAATGACAATATTGTCAGGGGTTATTTCTGATTTTTCAAAGATGGCAAGAACCTTTTCACAGCCTTGTCTGTCATTGGCAAAAGTAATACTGTTACTCAAAGCTTTGCCGGACATATCGATGACAGAAGCTTCGTGCTTGTATTTTGCGATGTCAATTCCACAGTAAAACATTGTGATGCACCTCATAAAGTTTTGTTACAGCAAAGGGTGTCCTCTGTATTTTACGGAAACACAACCTCGTTAGATATTCAGAATTTGAATGCGATCCAGCTCATTCGTATCTATCCGTAAAGCAGAGGTGCTACTCTTTCTTTGGAAGCCACACTTCAAGGAGAAACTCGCACCCTCTAACTGTACAGATTTATTATCTCACTTTTTTGTGCGATAAACAAGAGGTTTCATATGGGTTCTCTTTAAATTACCCATAAATATATTATACGAGGAGAAGCCAGAATTGCAGGAAACAGGCAGCACCGAAGATGAGCCAGCCTGTTTTTCTTTTGAAATCACGTGTTTTGTCAATGCTGCAATCTGGCGAAAGTACATATATGGAATTCTTCAATCAGGCTATTACCGTTCTCCAGACTCTCGTTGTTGCCATCGGTGCGGATCTTGGCGTTTGGGGCGTTGTGAACCTTATGGAAGGACATGGTAATGATAATCCGGGTGCAAAAGTGCAGTAGTGATATAGAAGTTTTTTCTCCCTTAGTGTAGTCGCATAACACCATCGGTTATGCGACCTTTTTTCCATATTTACCTGTTTCTACGGATATGGTAGTCACCGCCACATCAAAGCGGAAGTGTATCTCAATATCCTGCACACGCTTTCCACTGGACTTGTCGGGTTCGTGGACGATGATCTTATCAATCAATTCGTGCATGATCTCAGGCGTGAGCGTTTCGATATGCTCATACTTGTGTACGACTTTCAGAAAAGCCGTCACATCGGAGGACTTCTGTTCAGCCGTTTCGACAAAGGCAGTAAGTTCCGCAACGGTAGCTTTCAGCTTTGCCTGTTCTTCCTCATATCCTGCGGACATCATCGTGAAACGCTCATCCGACAGCCTGCCGAGGACATTATCCTCATAGAGCCTTGTAAAGAGCTTGTCCAGTTCAGCGATACGCTTTTCAGCTTGTTTCAGCGTTTTCTTTGCTTTTGTAAGCTCTGAGAATTTACGCTGTACGGAACTGCTCATGACACGCTTGACAAACTCCTCCTCATTGCCTCTGACCATTGTCAGGAGCTTGTTCAGCTCACCGAGGACAATTTCGTTGAGAACACAGGTGCGGATATAGTGGACAGTGCATTTGTCCTGTTCTTTAGCGTATGTAGAACAACGCATATGCTCCTGTAAAGATTATCATTCAGAACTAAATCTGCACGATACGCAGATTGCAATCAAAACAGTAAAAGATTTTTTCCAGAACCTGCTTGCACTTCGCCTGAATTTATCCCGCGTTTCTGCTCCGCTTTTCGTTGATCCGTTATCCGGTCTCAACGACAACTTAAACGGTATTGAACGCCCTGTTACTTTTGATATCAAAGAACAGAATGGAAAAGAGGCAGAAGTCGTACAGTCTCTCGCTAAATGGAAACGTTACGCATTAAAAAAATACGGTTTCGATTACGGTGAAGGACTGTATACCGATATGAATGCTATCCGCAGAGATGAGGATACCGACAACATCCACTCTATTTTTGTAGATCAGTGGGACTGGGAAAAGATCATCCATAAAGAAAAACGTAATATTGAGACATTAAAAGAAACCGTCACCACTGTATACAACTGCCTGCGCAAAACGGAAAAATACATGGCGATCCAGTATGATTATATAGAAGAGATCCTTCCACATGATATCTTCTTTATCACAACCCAGGAATTAGAGGAGATGTTCCCGGACAATACACCGAAGGAACGTGAATATTACATCACCAAAACCAAGGGTGCCGTATGTATCATGAAGATCGGTGATACCTTAGAAAACGGAGAGCCTCATGACGGACGTGCCCCGGACTATGATGACTGGTCTTTAAATGCAGATATCGTTGTCTACTATCCGGTACTTGACATTGCACTTGAGATTTCCTCCATGGGTATCCGCGTTGACAAGAAAGCACTTCTCTCCCAGCTCAAAAAAGCAGGCTGTGAGGATCGTGCAAAACTTCCTTTCCAGAAAGCGATCATCAACGAAGAGCTTCCTTATACAATCGGTGGTGGAATCGGACAGTCCCGTATCTGTATGTTCTTCCTTCGCAAGGCACATATTGGAGAGGTACAGTCTTCCCTGTGGCCGGAAGCTATCGCAAAAGAATGTGAAAAGAACGGTATTCAGCTTTTGTAACAGGAACGGGCATATGCTCCGCAGATATCCTGTCATCAACACTGATGCCTGATAAAAAACAGGTATGTTTCAAATGTCAGCAATGAGCTTTCCCTGCTGACAAAAACATACCTGTTTTTTTCATCTTTCTGTTTTTTCAGTCCTGTGCGGTTTCCACTATCTTCCGTTCTTTTCAGTCCCGTGTGATTTCCACAATCTTCCGGTCTTTTCAATCCCGTCTGGTTCTCACTATCTCCCGTTTTTTTCTCCTGCTATGATTCCGTAATATTCCGGTCTTCTGTCCCGGAAAAGTCCCCATTCCAGTCGTTTTGCCCGAAGTTCATCCAGTTCATAGGTCTGGCTCAGAATTTCTTCTTTATCTCTGGAAGCGCTTAAGATCACCTCTCCTGTTTCATCCGTCAGAAATGAGGAACCATAAAATTCCAGTGCCGACTCCTGTCCGCCATTTTCCGCACATGGCTGCACTACTTCCCTGCCGATCCGGTTTGCGGCAATGACAGGCATCAGATTTGCAGCCGCATGTCCCTGCATGCAGCGTCTCCAGTGCGGCATACTGTCACATTCTAAAATCGGTTCCGAGCCGATCGCTGTCGGGTAAAACAATAATTCTGCACCGAGCAGCGCCATCGCGCGCGCTGTCTCCGGGAACCACTGATCCCAGCAGATTCCAATACCGATGCAACCGTATTTTGTATCAAACACTTTAAATCCGGTATCTCCCGGTGTAAAATAAAATTTTTCCTGATAATAATGATCATCCGGGATGTGGGTTTTCCGATACACACCGAGGATCGTTCCATCTCCATCAATGCATGCGATCGAATTATAGAGGTTATTGACATCACGCTCATAAAAGCTGATTGGAAGCACCACGCCCAATTCTTTTGCAAGACGTACTCCCATTGCCACAGCTTCACTCTCCTCCACAGTTCTTGCATAGCTGTAAAAATCATATCTGCGCTGCTGGCAGAAATATTCCCGCTCAAAAAGTTCCGGCAGTAAAATGATATTTGCGCCTTCCGCGGCAGCTTTGCGGATCATTTGTTCTGCCTTTTGTAAGTTTTTCTTGTGCTCCAGGTCGCATTTCATCTGAATTGCGGCTGCTTTTATCTGTCTCATGCGTGTATCCTTTCTGTTCTTTTTATTTTTGCACAGTGAATTAATTCTCCTATATGGAAGGTTGTACAATAAATTCCCTATAAGGGAATTTGCTGTGTAATACAGTGGATGTTTCCACCGCCTGTCAGTATGTCTCTTGCGTACACCGGTATGATTTTTCTGTCCGGGCAGAGTTTTGCCATAATCTGCTGTGCACGCAGGTCGCTTTCTTCGTTTTCTCCGCCAAATACAGGCATGACTACCGCATTGTTGGAAAAATAAAAGTTTACATAGGAGGCGGCGAGCCGTTCTCCGACTTCCCTGACATCTTCACCTTCCTCAAATTCGTATCCTTCGAGTTCTTCTTTGGTGATACAGACCGGAATATCCGGAATTGGAAGTTTGTGGATGATCAGCTTTCTGGCCTTTGCGTCCCGCACCGAACTTAGATAATCAAAACTCGCTTTCGACATCGCATACTGCGGATCATTCTGGTTATTGGTCCATGCAAGCACAACTTCACCCGGTCTTAGAAATGCACAGACATTGTCCACATGCTCGTTGGTCCCTTCCTGATAGATCCCGCGTGGCAGCCATAAAACTTTCTCCACGCCAAGGTAACACTTTAACTGTTCTTCAATCTGCTCCTTTGTAAGCGATGGGTTTCTCCCCGCACTGAGCAGACAGGACTCCGTGACAAGCAATGTTCCCTCTCCGTCGCTGTGGATAGAACCGCCCTCTAACACAAACGGTTCGGCATCATAACAGTCAAACTCGAATTTTCTGCAGAAATTCCATGCAAACGCATTGTCTTTTTCATAAGAAGCATATAGTCCATCCACTTCACCGCCCCAGGCATTAAAAGACCAGTTTACACCGCGCACCTGTGAGTTTTTTACATCATCACCTGTCTGCGCCGTACCATTTCCTGCTGCTGTCAGGTCTGAAATCTTTCCATCCGTTCTGTTTACCAGAAAGGTCGGCGCAACATCCCGCGCCCAGGAATCATCGGTCTCCATCTCAAAGACAACCACCGGATGTAAGTTTTCTTCTTTTTTCAGACTTTCCGCAAATGCTTTTGCATGGTCAATCCCCTTTTTTCCGGCAGCGACATACACTGTCTCACTCGCGGCGATTGCACGGATCACAGCTGAAAACGCTGTTTCTGCTTCCTTCGCGCCATTTCTCCAGGAACCGGGACGCTCCGGCCAGATCATGATACATCCCTGATGCTGCTCAAACTCACCCGGCATGAAAAATCCGTCCTGTACCGGTGTTGTATCTTTTATCATCTTAGGACAGTCTGCCTTTGAAATCTTCATAACCAAACTCCTTTATCATCTCGACATCTCCATCTTCCCGTAAGACTGCAATTCCGGGCAGCGGCATCCCGTTAAATGTATTGTTTTTGACCATGGAATAAATTGCCATATCCTCAAAGACCAGACGGTCTCCCACCTGTTTTTTCTGTGCAAAGCTGTAATCACCGATCACATCCCCGGCAAGGCAGGTCATGGAAGAAAGCCGGTAGGTATGCGGCTTTTCGCCCGGCAGATAACCGTCTTTTAGCGGCGGTCTATATGGCATTTCAAGCACATCCGGCATGTGGCATGCCGCCGATGCATCCAGAATCAGGATATCCATTCCATTGTGTACGATATCCATAACCTCCGTGACAAGATAGCCCGCATTTAATGCGATCGCCTCACCCGGTTCCAAGTAGACCCGGACATTATATTTTCGCCTGATCTCACAGATTAACTTCTTTAGTTCATCCAACTGATAGTCTGCTCTTGTAATATGATGACCGCCGCCTAAGTTCAGCCATTTTACCTGTTTTAAATAACTGCCAAACTTCTCCTCAAACGCATGCCAGGTCGTGATCAGATCATCCACATTCTGCTCGCAGAGTGTATGAAAATGTAATCCTTCGATTCCCTCCGGCAGTTGATCCGGAAATTCACTTTTAACCACACCAAGCCTTGATCCCGGTCCGCATGGATCATAGATCTCATGCCCTTCCTGTGTGGAGCACTCCGGGTTCACGCGGATCCCGGCACTTGCAGTGCACTCCTGCTGCAAAAAATAGTGCTGATACTTTTCATACTGCGCAAAGGAATTAAAAATAACGTGATCGCAGATCTGCACCAGTTCTTCCATATCTTTTTCCTTATAAGCCGGTGCAAATACATGATTTTCCTTTCCCATCTCCTCTTTTCCAAGGCGCGCCTCAAAGATTCCGCTCGCCGTCGTTCCGCTGATATACTGCCCGATCAGCGGATACAGTGAAAACATGGAAAATGCCTTCTGTGCCAGAAGCACATGGCAGCCGGTTTCCTGTTCCAAATTCTGCAATATTTTTAAATTTTGTTTTAGCTTCTTTTCATCTACCACATAACACGGGCCAATTTTGCATCTGCCATATTAAGTCCCTTC
>OGWV01000594.1_pt1 | contig 22064 bp, 19 predicted proteins | sample 1576081 | NCBI WGS metagenome assembly OGWV01 (sample SAMEA3541541, study PRJEB24748) | human gut metagenome | biome: human gut; feature: human-associated habitat; material: faeces | place: China | collected 2012 | reverse complement strand
TTTGCACAAAAGCCTAAAAATACTCGGCGCTGCCATGGGAGAAGAACAACTTCAAGGGCGCATTCGAGATGAAATCTTCCAACGGAGCGTTCGGCATACGCATCGAAGTGCAGCAAGGTAACAGAAGCCCGTTCTGATATAATCTTTTAAAATGTGAATAAAGTGGATACGGACTTCTGAAATATAGGCACAGCGGCATGAATAAAATAATATGGTATCAAACGGTTCTCTTGGTTGTCATAGGGCTCCTTGTCAAGAGGTTTCCCATTTTAATGGCAGGCTATAACACCATGACAGCGGAACAGAAGAAGAATGTGGACGCCAAAGGCGCGGCCGATTATCTGTGCCGTGCCTTTTGTATGATTGCATTGGTGGGAATCATTTTGTTTTATGGTTTGCAACTTACCGGCATGACGGAGAAAGTGATTACTATCCTGACGAGTACGGTCGTTCCCGTCATCGGGATATTAATCACGCTTGTGAAAATACAGAAGTTCGACCATACTCCTAAAGCATGAGTTCCGGCTGGGTAAGCCCGCAGCTCATGGCCACGGCCACCCGCTGCGCCCCCAGCGCCCGCGCCTGTGCCAGCTGCCATGCGTGGCCGTTGTGGAAGGGGTCGTACTCCGCAATGATGCCTGCAAACTTCATGGAACTGCTCCTTTTCGCCAAAAGATTGTTAAAATTATATCGGATATACAGAAAAATCCTGCCGTTTCCGGGATTTGTGGGCAGGATATACAAAAACCTTGTACACAAGTTTTACCGCTTTGCCCGGGTTGCGCCTTGAAAAGCCGCCACGCCTATTATATAATAAACATAGGAATCTGTAAAATTCTGTCCGCAGGTTTTTAGGCTGCGGACGGTACAAAAATTTTCAGGAGGCAACACAGATGAAGATTCTGGTTATTAACTGCGGTTCTTCTTCCCTGAAGTATCAGCTGATCGATATGGACGGCGAGAAGGTGCTGTGCAAGGGCCTGTGCGAGCGCATTGGCATGGAAAGCAGCATGATCACCCACGAGGCCAACGGCCACAAGGCCACCACCCCGGCGATCTTCCCCACCCACACTGAGGCTTTTGCTGAGGTTGTGAAGAAGATGACCACCGGCGAGGGCAAGTGCATCGACGATGTCAGCGAGATCAACGCCATCGGCCACCGCGTTGTCCACGGCGGCGAGAAGTTCAAGGCCAGCTGCCTGATCACCGATGAAGTCATCAATACCCTCCGGGAGCTGAGCCCTCTGGCCCCCCTGCACAACCCCGCAGGTATCCTGGGCATTGAGGCTGCACGCAAGGTGTTCGGCAACATCCCCATGGTCGCTGTGTTCGATACCGCTTTCCACAGCACCATGCCCCCGAAGGCTTATATGTACGCCATCCCCTACGAGTACTATGAGAAGTACGGTGTCCGCCGTTACGGCTTCCACGGCACCAGCCACAAGTATGTTGCATACAAGGCTGCTGAGTATCTGGAGGAGCCCATTGAGCGCCTGAAGCTGATCACCTGCCACCTGGGCAACGGTTCTTCCGTGGCTGCTGTAGATCACGGCAAAGTGGTAGACACCTCCATGGGCTTTACCCCGTTGGACGGCTTTATGATGGGCACCCGCTCCGGCGGTGTGGACCCCTCTGTGGTCACCTTTATGATGAAGAAGCTGGGTCTGACCCCGGATGAGATGGACACCATTCTCAACAAGCAGTCCGGTGTGAACGCCATCTCCGGCGTGTCCTCCGACGACCGTGACATTTGCGCCGCACAGAATGCCGGCAACAAGCGTGCCAGCCTGGCACATGAGATGCAGGCCTATGAGATCGCCAAGTTTATCGGCTCCTATATTGCCGCTATGAACGGCGTGGACGGCATTGTGTTTACCGGCGGTATCGGCGAAAACGGCCACTGGCTGCGCTCTCGGATCTGCTCTTACCTGGGTTATATGGGTGTGCAGATCGACGAGGAACTGAACCAAGCCACCGTGAAGGGCGCCGAGGCGGAATTGACCGATCCCAGTGCCAAGGTGCGTGTGTTTATCCTGGCTACCGACGAGGAGCTGGTGATCGCGCAGGAGACCCAAAAGGTTGTAGAAAGCCTGCAAAAATAAGCGCTTGTAAATTCTGTTTTTACATACAAAATTATCAGCAAAGGAGGAGCGAATATGCCGGAAATTAAGTATGAGATTACGGAGCACCTGGGTGTGATCTCTGAGACAGCACGGGGCTGGACCCGAGAGGTAAATATGATCTCTTGGAACGGCCGCGAGCCGAAGATCGATGTGAGAGACTGGTCACCCGACCACACCAAGATGAGCAAAGGTCTGACCTTTACCAAGGAAGAGATCGTTGAGCTGAAAAATCTGGTTGAAAAACTCTAAGCAAGGTGAGAGGGCACCCGGTGGGTGCCCTTTGCCCTTTGGTAACAAATCTATTCAAAGGTGAATTTTAGATATGGAATGGACATCATTAAACGACTTGAGAGAGAAGTACCTGTCTTTCTTTGAGAGCAAGGGCCACCTGCGGCTGCCCAGCTTTTCGCTGGTGCCCCAGGGGGATAACAGCCTGCTGCTGATCAACTCCGGTATGGCTCCCATGAAAAAGTACTTTACCGGCGAGGTCACACCCCCCAGAACCCGGGTGACGACTTGCCAAAAGTGCATTCGCACCCCGGATATTGAGCAGGTGGGTAAAACGGACCGTCACGGCACTTTCTTTGAAATGCTGGGCAACTTCTCCTTTGGCGACTATTTTAAGAAAGAGGCCACTGCTTGGGCTTGGGAGTTCTGCACCAAGGTGCTGGAAATGCCGGAGGACAAGCTGTATGTGACCATTTATCAGGACGACGACGAGGCGTTCGAGATTTGGACAAAGCAAAACGGTGTGGATCCCAGCCACATTGTGCGCCTGGGCAAGGAAGACAACTTCTGGGAGCACGGCTCCGGCCCCTGCGGCCCCTGCTCGGAGATTTATTTTGACCGTGGCGAAAAGTATGGCTGCGGCTCTCCGGATTGCGGCCCCGGCTGCGAGTGCGACCGGTATGTTGAGTTTTGGAACAATGTGTTTAGCCAGTTCAATAACGACGGCAACGGCAATTACACGGAGCTGAAGCAGAAGAATATTGATACCGGTATGGGTTTGGAGCGTCTGGCCTGTATTCTCCAGGATGTGGACAATATTTTTGAAGTGGACACCGTGCAGAACATTATGAAGAAGATCAGCGAGATCTCCGGTGCCAAATATCATGAGGACGCGCAAAAGGATGTGTCCCTGCGCGTAATTACCGACCATGTGCGCTCCGCCACCTTTATGATCGGCGACGGCGTAATTCCGTCCAACAACGGCCGGGGCTATGTGCTGCGCCGTCTGATCCGTCGGGCTTGCCGCCACGGCAGATTGCTGGGCGTAAACGAGCCGTTCCTGTATAAAGTGTGCGACACGGTGATCCATGAGAACCATGTGGCGTACCCGGAACTGGCCGACAAGGCAGAGCTGATCAAAAAGATCATTCTGTCTGAGGAGGAGTCCTTTGGCAAGACCATTGACGCCGGTTTGGCTATGCTGGACGAATATATCAGCAAGTTGGATGGCAATGTGTTCTCCGGCGAGGACGCCTTTAAGCTGAACGACACCTTCGGCTTCCCCCTGGACCTGACCAAGGATATTTTGGAGGAAAAAGGCATTACCGTGGATGAAGATAAGTTCAACGCCTTGCTGGCTGCCCAAAAAGCAACCGCCCGTGCCGCCCGTAAGGACGCCGGTGCAGACGCTTGGAAAGGCAATAGCGTAAAAATCAATGCATCGGCCACGGACTTTGTGGGCTATACAGACTTTGCCTGCGATGCCAAGGTGCTGGCTATTGTGAATGCAGACGGCGAACTGGTTGACATGCTGGGCGCCGGGGACAGCGGCACGCTGGTGCTGGATAAGACTCCGTTTTATGCCCAGTCCGGCGGCCAGGTAGGCGACAGCGGCGTGATCAAGAACGGCGCGGACAATGCCTTTATCGTGGCGGATACGGTCAAGAATGCGGACAAGATCTTTCTGCACCGCGGCGAAGTGACCCGCGGCATTGTCAGCGTGGGTGATCCGGTACAGGCGGATATCAATGCCGAGCGCCGCCGCAGCATTATGCGCAACCACACGGCTGCCCACCTATTACAGGCTGCCCTGCGCCAGGTATTGGGCACCCATGTGGAGCAGGCCGGTCAGCTGGTGGACGAGCGAGAAGTGCGCTTTGACTTTACCCACTTTAATGCCATGACTCGGGATGAGCTGCTGAAAGTGGAGCACCTGGTTAACGCCTTTATTATGGGCGCCCACCCGGTAGAGAGCATGGAGATGCCCATTGATGAGGCCAAGAAGCTGGGGGCGATGATGCTCTTTGGCGAGAAGTACGGCAACATTGTGCGGGTGGTCAAGGCCGGCGATTTCTCCACCGAGTTCTGCGGTGGTACCCATGTAAGCAACAGCGGCCAGATTGGCCTGTTCCATATTGTCAGCGAGGCCTCTGTGGCCTCCGGCGTGCGCCGCATTACGGCACTCACCGGCAACAATGTACTGGCTCATATTTATCAGGCGGACGGTATGCTGTCCGGCGCTGCGGCAATGCTGAGGAGCGCCGTTCACGACCTGCCGGAGAAGCTGGCCGCCTTGGCAGACAGCGACAAGGCCAAGGACAAGGAGATCAAGAGCCTGAAAGAGGAACTGGCGCACTTAAAGAGCGCAGACCTGTTTGCCGCACCGGTTGACCTGGACGGCCTGGCATTCTATACCGCCACTTTGACGGATGTGGCTCCGGACGCACTGCGTTCTATGGGCGATGAATTAAAGAACAAAGGCGACAATGTGGTGGCTGTGGTGGCCGGTGTTAACGGCGAAAAAGCCAATATTGTTGCCGTTTGCGGCAAGGCAGCCATTGCCCGCGGCGTAAAGGCCGGCGATGTGGTGCGTGAGATTGCCAAGCTGGCCGGCGGTGGCGGCGGCGGTCGCCCGGACAGCGCTATGGCCGGTTGTAAGAATGTAGACAAATTGCCGGATGCAATGGCTCAGGCTGCTGCGCTGGTACGGGATATGATTCAGTAAGGAGCAATGCAAATGTGTGTGTTTTGTGAGATCGTCAGCGGCAATATTCCCTCCACCAAGGTGTATGAGGATGATCAAATCCTGGCCTTTAAGGATCTGAACCCGGTGGCGCCGGTGCACTTTCTTGTGGTGCCTAAAGCACATATTGAGAATGTGAACGCCATCACGGCAGACAACAGTGCTGTGGTTGCCCATATTTTTGAAACGATCCCGCAGATCGCAGCATCCCAGGGGATTACCTCTTACCGGGTGATCTCCAACTGTGGGACGGATGCAGGGCAGAGCGTGATGCACCTGCATTTTCATGTGATCGGCGGTACGGAACTGGGGGAGAAGATTTTATGAGCGACGCGTATTATACCTTACATATTGCCGGGCTGGAGCGGCAGTTAAAGCGCTTCCCCGTGTCTGACAGTATGGACATTGCGGCCTTTATCTTTTTTGGTGATGTGGAGCTAACCAAGGCTTGCGCTGAAGAACTGCTGAAAAAGGTACCGGAATTTGACTATATTGTGACGCCGGAGGCCAAGAGTATTCCGCTGGCTTACGAAATGAGCCGCCAAAGCGGCAAAAAATACATTGTGGCTCGCAAGGGCGTTAAGGTGTATATGGACCGACCGGAGAAGGTAACCGTCCATTCCATCACCACCCAAAAGAAGCAGACCCTGTACCTGGGTCATGAGGACGGCGATCTGCTCAGCGGCAAGCGCGTGTTACTGTTGGACGATGTGATCTCCACCGGAGACAGCTTAAAGGCTCTGCGTCAACTGGTGGCTCTGTTCGGTGCAAATATCGTGGCCAGCGCCGCGCCCTTGGCTGAGGGCGACGCTGCCGATCGGAAAGACATTATTTTCCTGGAAAAATTGCCCCTGTTCTTCAAATAATAGAGCAGAGGTGGTCCTTTGGGAGGCATTCAAATGTTGTCAGATAAGAAGAAAGTGGCCATTGTAGGCGTTGGTATGGTAGGCATGAGTTTTGCTTATGCGCTGCTGAACCAAAATATTTGCGATGAGTTGGTACTGATCGACATCAACAAGGAGCGTGCTTGGGGCGAGGCGGCGGATCTGTCTCACGGCCTGCCTTTTGCGCCCAGCTCCATGAAGATCAAAGCAGGGGAGTACAGCGACTGCAGCGACGCAGATCTGGTTGTGATCTGTGCCGGTGCGCCCCAGCTGCCCGGTGAGAGTCGCCGGGATCTGCTGCAAAAGAACTACAAGGTTTTCAGTTCCATTGTGCAGCCCATTATTGCCAGCGGCTTTAACGGCGTTTTCCTGGTGGCCTCTAACCCGGTGGATATTATGACCCAGGTGGTCTATACCTTGTCCGGCTTCCCGGCCAATCGAGTGGTGGGCTCCGGCACTTCGTTGGACAGTGCTCGCTTGCGCCATATGATGAGCGATTATTTCCATGTGAACCCCCGCAATGTGCACGCCTATGTGATCGGCGAGCATGGGGACTCGGAGTTTGTGCCCTGGAGCCAGGCGCTGATCAGCGTAAAACCTTTGGACGACTTTAAGACCACGCATCCTGCCCTGGATGAGGATATGAAGCAGATTGCCGTGGATGTAAAGGAGTCCGCTTATGCCATCATCAAGGCCAAGAAGGCCACTTATTACGGTATCGGTATGGTGCTGGCTCGATTGACCCGTGCCATCCTTTTTGATGAGAATTCTATCTTTACCGTGTCTGCGTACCTGAAAGGGGAGTACGGTCAGCGGGGCATTTATATCGGCGTGCCTGCAGTGGTGAATCGCAACGGTGTGCGTGAGGTGCTCCAAATGGACTTGAATGAGGAAGAAAAAGCCAAGTTTGCCGCCTCTGCCGATGTGATCCACGAGATGATCGAGGAGATTGGTATGGACAGAGGGTAAAGCTGTAATGAAATAAGAAAGCCGCAGGCATTGCCTGCGGCTTTTTTGTGCCCCAAATGGCATAAAAACAAGGCATACACCTGCGGGTGTATGCCTTGTTTTTATGTAAGGGTCATTCTTTGGTTTCGTCCACCAGGTAGGTGCCGCTTTCCAGCACCACCAGGGCGTACTGACCGAATTTGTGATACCGTTTGACCTGCTGGGAAAAGGTGCGGTAGTCAGACACGGTATAGTCCATACCGTCGATCTTGCGGATCTTGTTGCCGCCGCAGGCCACATACAGGTCGCCGTTGTACTGGCAGATATGCTGGGGATTAACAAAGGTTTGGGCATCCTTGCCGCCGATGCGCAGGTCTACCTTCATATTTTGGCAGGCGTAGCGAATCACCGCATTCTCGCCGGGACAAACGCTCCAAAAATACTTCTCCTCCAGCGCCAGGTGCTTTACCGGGGCGTCGTGGTACTGGAACATACCGTTCCACTCCAGCGTGCCCTCTCGGTCAAAGATACCGGCCTCGCCGTTGGGGTAGATCACCAGCACCCGCCGGTCATAGAGCACCGCCGCGTCGCACTGAACAAAGTTGGGGATCGCGGTACTGATTTTTTGGAACGCAGAGCCGAATTTGCGCAGCAGGTAGGCGCTTTTGGTGATCACTTCCTGCTCGCCTGTGGCAAAGTTCACCACCGAGTAGTTCACCTTGTATTGGGCGTTGCCGGGCAGGGGGCGTTTCTCTACCAAAACCGCAGAATCCTTGTTGTAGGCAAACAGGTCTACGATCTCTTTTGTGCTAATCTGTTTCACTGTGTTACCTCGCTTCGTCCTCTGCCAAAGAGGTGTTGGTCAGGTAGCCCAGGGTCATCAGACTGTCGTTCAGGTGCACATTCTCCACCAGCACCTCCGGGTGGGCCATGGCAATGTCGTAATTGCTAAAGTTCCAAAAGGCCCGCACGCCCAGGCGCACCAGCATATCCGTGATCTCCTGCATATCGCTGCCGGGAATACAGATTACGGCGCACACCGGCTGGTTGTCAATGCAGAAGTTCTCCAAATAATTGATGTGGCGCACAGGAATGCCTTTGATCATGTTGCCGCAGATGGCTTCGTTCTTGTCAAAAATGCCAATGAGCTTAAAGCCGCTCTGCCGGATAAAGATCTTGTTGGATACCGCCTTACCCAGGTTGCCGGCACCGATCAAAATGGTTTTCAATTCCTTATCCACACACAGAATTTCGCCAATGCGCTTTTGCAGCTCCGGCACATTGTAGCCGTAACCCTGCTGGCCAAATCCCCCAAAGCTGTTAAAGTCGTGGCGAATTTGGGAGGCAGTCAGACCCATACGGTCTGCCAGCTCCTTGGAACTGATGCGCACAATGCCATTGTCCTTCAAACTCTGTAAAAACCGGTAGTACCGGGGCAGACGCTTAATGATGGACATGGATATATTTTCTCTTTTTTCCATAGGGTTCATCCCTCTCAAAAGAACGATTTTATTTGGTCATCCGGGTGATGGTGTCCATCACATAGTCGCCAAATTCGCTGCAGGTGCAGCCGTCCGCACGGCCGGTGATTACCAGCTTCTTTTCTTCAAACATGCACTTGTCCAGCGCAGCCTCCAAAGCGTCCGCCTGCTTTTGGTACCCAATGTGGGACAGCAGCATAACGGTGGCACGCAGCATGGAGCAGGGGTCAGCGTACTGGCCGCGGCCCTCTTTGATCATGCGGGGTGCGGAGCCGTGAATGGCCTCAAACATCGCATACTTCTTACCGATGTTTGCAGAACCGGCAGTGCCGACGCCGCCCTGGAACTCGGCAGCCTCGTCGGTGATAATGTCGCCGTACAGGTTGGGCAGCACAAAGACCTTAAAGTCCTTGCGGCGCATGGGGTCGATCAGCTTGGCGGTGGTAATATCTACATACCAGTCGTCGGTGACGATCTCCGGGTACTCTTGGCCGATCATCTGGGCAGTCTTTAAGAACTTGCCGTCGGTGGTCTTGATGATATTGGCTTTGGTAATGATGGATACCTTGCCCTTGTGGTTCTTTTGGGCGTAGTCGTAGGCCAAGCGGGCAATACGCTCGCAGCCTTCCCGCGTGGCCACAGTAAAGTCCACGGCCAGGTCGTCAGTGATGTTCACGCCGTAAGAGCCGATGGCATAGCCGCCCTCGGTATTCTCACGGAAGAAGGTCCAGTCAATGCCCTGCTCCGGCACCTTAACCGGGCGCATATTGGCAAACAGGTCCAGCTCTTTACGCATGGCCACATTGGCAGACTCCACATTGGGCCACGGATCCCCGGCGCGGGGCGTGGTGGTGGGGCCTTTCAAAATTACATTGCAGGCTTTCAGCTGGGCCAGCACATCGTCCGGAATGGCCTTGTTGCAGGCTGCACGGTTCTCAATGGTCAGGCCGTCGATCTCCTTAAACCGGATCTTGCCGCTGGCCACTTCGTCTTTCAGCAGGAAAGACAGCACACGCTCGCTCTCCTTGGTAATGACGGGGCCGATACCGTCGCCGCCGCAAATACCGATCACAATGGTGTCCAGCGCGTCAAAGTCGGTAAAGTCCTTATCCTCTCGAATTCTCTTGGCGCGGGCCAGCTGGCTCTCCATCAGGGAGCGAAACTGTTCTACTGCCGCGTCAATGGCTTGTTTCTCATCAGTCATAACGGTTCTCCAATCTGTAAAATTGCTTATTTATTGCTCTCTCTGGTGTAGTCCAGCAGACCGCCGCACAGCAGCATGGCGCGCTGACGGGCAGACAGGTGGCTGGCGTCCAGGGGGTATTCCTCATTCTTGGTCAGGTTCTTCAGTACCACCGGGGTGTTGTTCTCCATAGCGGTGCGAATGTCTGCCAGTTCCAGCTGATCCATCTGGTCAATGCGATCATAATCTGCCTCATTGGCAAAGGTGAAAGGCAGAATACCGGCGTTGACCAGGTTTGCCACATGGATACGGGCGAAAGACTTGGTGATGACCGCTTTAACACCCAGGTACAGGGGCACCAGTGCCGCGTGCTCACGAGAGGAGCCTTGGCCGTAGTTGGCGCCGCCGATGATGATGCCTTTGCCCTCGGCTTTAATGCGCTCCGGGAAGCTCTCGTCGCACACGCCGAAGCAGAACTGACTCAGGTGCGGAATGTTGGAACGGTAGGGCAGGATCTTGGCGCCTGCGGGCATAATGTGGTCAGTGGTGATATTGTCGCCCACTTTCAGCACAGCCTTAGCGGTAATGCTCTCCGGCAGCGGTTCGGTTTTGGGGAAGGGCTTGATGTTGGGCCCGCGCAGCACCTCTATGCTGGCGGCTTCCTCCGGACTGGCCGGGGGCTCAATCATATTATCGTTAATGGTAAAGTGCTCCGGCATTTCCACCGTGGGAGCCTCGCCCAGATCCCGGGGATCGGTCAGATAACCGGTGAGGGCGGAGGCTGCCGCCACTTCCGGAGATACCAGGTAGATACCGGCGTCTTTTGTGCCGCTGCGGCCCTCAAAGTTCCGGTTAAAGGTACGCAGGGAGATGCCGCCGCTGTTGGGGGATTGACCCATACCAATACACGGACCGCAGGCAGACTCCAGAATGCGGGCGCCGGCGCCGATCATATCGCCCAGTGCGCCGTTCATAGCCAGCATATTCAGCACCTGCTTGGAGCCGGGGGCAATGCAAAGGGAAACGGTGGGGCACACGGTTTTGCCTTTCAAGATCTTGGCAACTTTCATCATATCCACAAAAGAGGAGTTGGTGCAGGAGCCGATGGCTACCTGATCCACCTTGATCTTGCCGATCTCCTCGGTGGTCTTGACTTTATCGGGCATGTGCGGGCAGGCAGCCATGGGCTCCAGTGCGCACAGGTCAATATCGATCACTTCGTCATACTGCGCGTCCGGATCTGGCAGAATCTCCGTCCAGTCGTCTGCGCGGTCCTGGGCTTTCAAAAACGCCAGGGTGATCTCGTCGGAGGGAAAGATGGAGGTGGTAGCGCCCAGCTCCGCACCCATGTTGGTGATGGTGGCGCGCTCCGGTACGGACAGGGTCTTTACGCCCTCGCCGCCGTATTCAATGATCTTGCCGACGCCGCCTTTAACAGTCATACGGCGCAGCACTTCCAGGATCACATCCTTGGCAGAGACCCAGGGCTTTAAGTAGCCGGTCAGATTGATGCGGGTCATGGTGGGCATGGGGATATAGTAGGTGCCGCCGCCCATGGCTACGGCCACATCCATACCGCCTGCGCCCATCGCCAGCATACCGATACCGCCGCCGGTGGGGGTGTGGCTGTCAGAGCCGATCAAGGTTTTGCCCGGAATGCCAAAGCGCTCCAGGTGCACCTGATGGCAAATGCCGTTGCCCGGTCGGGAGAAGTAAATGCCATGCTTCTTAGTCACGGTCTGAATGTATCTGTGGTCGTCGGCGTTCTCGAAGCCGGTTTGCAGGGTGTTGTGGTCGATGTACGCCACGGAGCGCTCGGTTTTGACCCGATCGACCCCCATAGCCTCAAATTCCAGGTACGCCATGGTACCGGTTGCGTCCTGCGTAAGGGTTTGGTCAATTTTCAGCCCAATTTCCTGTCCGGGGATCATCTCACCCTCGACCAGGTGGGATTTGAGCAATTTTTGTGCAAGTGTAAGACCCATTGTTCAAAAAACCTCCTGAGTTGTTCAAAGAATTGTCAAACCCCATTTTATAATAAATCGGCGGCAATGTCAATTAGAATAAAGATTTAATAATTAGATTTCATTATATTGTTGAATTTCTGCCCGCCTTATGCTAAAATTATCGTTGAATGTGGAGAAACGGGCATACTAATTCCGGGAGGAATGGTATGCCGCACACAAACGAGGATACAGAAAAGGAAATAGAGAACGAAGAAGCGCAGACGGAAGATCTGCAACCCAATTTGCAGACCGGCTCCATCACGGTACAGAAGGACGGCCATTTTATTCACTGCTTGACGGTGATCGGCCAGATCGAGGGCCACTATATTTTGCCCAGTCAAAATAAGACCACCAAGTACGAGCACGTCATCCCGCAGCTGGTGGCCATTGAGGAAAGCGACGATGTAGAAGGCCTGCTGATTATTCTCAACACCGTGGGCGGCGATGTGGAGGCAGGACTGGCCATTGCCGAGCTGCTGTCCACCATGCGAACGCCCACCGCCTCTCTGGTGCTGGGTGGCGGCCACTCCATCGGCGTGCCCCTGGCGGTGTCCTGTCGGCGCAGTTTTATTGTGCCCAGCGCCACCATGACGGTGCACCCGGTGCGTATGAACGGCCTGGTACTGGGCGTGCCCCAGACCCTGTCTTATTTTGAGAAAATGCAGGATCGGATCGTGCGCTTTATTGCGCATAATGCCAAGATCAGCGCAGACGATTTCCGTGCCCTGATGATGAAGACCGGGGAACTGGTGATGGATGTAGGCACGGTGCTGGACGGTGCCGGTGCTGTGGACTGCGGGCTCATTGACCAAATGGGCGGTCTTAGTGACGCACTGGAGTTTCTCAACCGCACCATTGAGGAGGAGCACCATGCTGTGGACTGTCATTAGCCAGGCGGATGTGTTCTACCAGGCGGCGCAGGGCAGCCGGGCGCCCCGCTCCAGTAACCCTTTTGACTACCTGAATAACGGGTACAGTCTGGAGGGCGCTTCTTTGTTCGGAGGGCAGGATCATGTGGTTTTTAACTGCGATATTTCAAGCCGTCGCACAGGCAGTCACCTGGGTACTCCCGGTGTCTGAAAGTGGGCATTCGGCGATCTTTCACGATTTTTCCGGTCGGTTCAGCGGCAATGGCAGCGAGCTGACCGGGCTGGTACATATTGGTATTGCACTGGGTATTTTCTTGGTGTTCATTAAGCTGTTTGTGCGGCTGTTTGGCGAGTTTATCGCCTTTTTCAAAGATGCGTTTGCAAAGCAAAATCCCTTTGTAAACCCCGGCGGTGTACGCCGGTTTATGTTCGGCACGGTGCTGGGCTTTTTGCCGATGGTTTTGCTGCTGGTGCCGGCAGGCAAGTACGGCAATGTGTACGGCCTGTTTCGCAGCATGGGTTATAACGGCACACTGCTGGACGAGGGTGTGTTTTTCGCCCTCACAGGCGGGCTTATTCTGCTGGCGCTGCTGCAAATGAAAAAGCACGGTCCCCAAAAGAATGTGGACTGGTACGCCGCTTTAATCTTGGGGTTTGCCGCCGCCTTTTCCCTGCCCATTGCCGGGCTGTCTTATATGGGCGCGCTATTCTGCCTGGGCGTGACGATGGGCGTGGCACGCAAAATCTCTTACCGCTTTGCGGCGGTGTCCAGCGTGCTGACCCTGTTGGTGCTGGGCGTGGTGGAAATTTGCACCTGCGTGACTTATGTAAATATCATTGCCGGTATTGTAGCAGTGGTACTCAGCGCGGCGGTGACCTATTTTATGGTGAAGCTGATGCTGTGGATCTTGCACGGGGGCAAGCTTAAGGCGTTTGCCTATTACGATTTTGCCCTGGCCGGTGTGTGCGTCGTGGTGGGCATTTTTGAACTGATTTTACGATAATTTTAGCTTTTAAGGATAGATAAAATGGCGAATGTACAAAAGAAGAATGCCCGGGGTCATCGCCGGGAAGAAAAGAAAGCTGCGGCCCGCGGGACTGCTCTGGCGCCAAAAAAGCGCACGAAGGCAGAACAGGCTCGTTGGGAGCAAATGGAGCTGGAAGCCCAAGCGGCTGCCGCCAAGCGTCAGGAGAACATCAGCCGTATTGTCGGCGTGGCAATTTTTGCCTTGTCGGTGATTTTTTTCTTCGTTGCGGTGATCGGCGGCGACGGCGCATGGAAAGTGGTACATAATGTGTACTTAGGGCTGTTTGGCATGTTGGCGGCCGTGTTGTTTCCCATACTGGCGGTGGCGATCATTCTTCTTTATTCCTACAAGGAGAACAAGGCCAAAAAACGCGCGATGGAAGAGGGGACAGCAGCACAAAAGTCCCCGGTGTCTCCTCGAGAGCTGATTGCCAAGGGTGTGGAGAGCGTGATTATCGTGCTGCTGATTGCAGCACTGATCCATATTATTGAGAACCCTACCGGGTTGAAATTTGCAGATAGCGTGAAGTTGGGCTACACCCAGGCGCCTTATGAATTTAACGGCGGCTTTTTCGGTGCGCTCATCGGTTGGGCATTGCTGACCTTTGGCAAGGCACCGGCCATTATCGTGGATCTGGTGCTGTTGGTGGTGGACTTTATGCTGCTGGCGCGGCTGACGGTGATGCAGTTCTTAAACGGCGCGGCACAGCCAGCCAAGAAGGCCTACGAAAAGGCAGGGGATGCCATTGAGGTGTATCGGGAGCGCCGCCAGGCCAATATTGATGTGCCCCTGGACGCGCACGCCCCCGGCGAACAGGAGGCGGAGGAGGAGCCGCCTGCGCAAAAAGGCAAAAAGAAGAATACGGACGCTGTGGATACAGACAGTATTGTAAAAGAACTGAATCAGAAGCACAGCAAAAAAATAGCAGAGAAAAAACAGTCTGCCCCGGAAAAGGCCAAGTCCTTGGATGAGATTGTGGACAAGGCCACCGAGGAGGCCGATCCGAAGAAAACGGATCCGTCGGAAGTCTTTACGGTTACGGACGCGCAAATGGAAGCGGGTGTGGCGGATTATAAGCTGCCGCCGGTATCACTGCTGACCCCTGCCCAGCATAAGTCTGTAAAAGATGTGAGCGGGGAGCTGAAATCCAATGCGGAGCGGCTCATCGACACTCTTCATTCCTTTAATGTGGACGCCACCATTACGGACATTAGCCGCGGTCCCACCGTGACCCGGTATGAGCTGAAACCGGCTGCCGGTGTGCGTATTTCTAAAATCACCAATTTGTCCGACGATATTGCTCTGAATTTGGCGGCCACCCATGTGCGTATTGAGGCCCCCATTCCCGGCAAAGCGGCGGTGGGTATCGAGGTGCCCAATTCCGTAAAAAGCGGCGTATCTATGCGCGAGCTGATCGACACGCCGGAGTTTGGCAAGCAGCGGTCGCTGCTGTCTGTGGGCCTTGGGCGGGATATTTCCGGCGATGCGGTGTACTGCGATGTGGCAAAGATGCCCCATTTGCTGATCGCCGGTACCACCGGTTCCGGTAAGTCCGTGTGTATGAACAGCATTATTGTGTCTATTTTGTATCGTGCCAAGCCGGATGAGGTGAAGTTGGTACTGATTGACCCTAAAAAAGTGGAGTTTAGCAAGTATTCCGGCATTCCCCATTTGTTGGTGCCGGTGGTGACCGATCCCCGCAAGGCGGCAGGTGCGCTGGGCTGGGCTGTGTCTGAGATGCTCAAGCGTTACCAGACCTTTAGTGACACCGGCGTACGGGATATTGAGGGCTATAACAAATATGTGAAGAAGCATGAAGATATGCAGCCCATGCCTAAGATCGTCATTTGCATTGATGAGTTATCCGACCTGATGATGGCGGCGCCTAAGGAGATCGAGGACTCTATCTGCCGTTTGGCACAGATGGCACGTGCAGCGGGTATGCACCTGGTGATCGCCACCCAGCGCCCCTCCGTAGATGTAATTACCGGTCTGATCAAGGCCAACATTTCGTCTCGAATTGCGCTGACCGTCAGCTCGCAGATTGACTCCCGTACCATTTTGGACGCCTCCGGCGCCGAGAAGCTGCTGGGCTACGGCGATATGCTGTATGCGCCCATCGGCTCCTCCAAGCCCATTCGTGTGCAGGGTTGCTATATCAGTGATGAAGAAGTGGAGTCCCTGTGCGATTTCGTAAAGAGCCAGGGCGAGAGCCAGTACAGCGACGAAATTCAAAAAGAGATTGAGGCTAAGGCCGTGCAGGATAAAAAAAGTCCCTTTGAGGGCGACGAGAGTTCGGAACAGCTGGATCCCCGCTTTGAGGAAGCGGTGGAGATCGTGCTGGAGACCGGCACCGCGTCCACCTCTTTTTTGCAGCGCAAGTTGTCCGTAGGGTATGCCCGCGGGGCAAAAATTATGGACCAGTTGGAAGAGAAGGGGATCATCGGTCCCCAGGACGGCGCTAAAAAGCGTGAAGTGCGGATCAACAAACAGCAGTGGCTGGAAATGCAGAACCAAGGTCCGGCACCGAAAATGAATGCAGAGACCGCTGAGCAAATGCGCTTTGAGGAAGCGGAGTCAGACGAGGACCAAACCGATGCGGAATGATTTTTTACCCATTACTCCGGCAGAAATGCGCGAACGAGGGTGGAAACAACCGGATTTTGTGTATGTGACGGGTGACGCCTATGTGGATCACCCGTCCTTTGGCGCTGCCATCATTACCCGCTTGCTGGAGAGCCAGGGGTTCAAGGTGGTGGTGCTCAGCCAGCCGGACTGGCACAGCGTGCGGGACTTTCAGAAATTCGGTCGGCCCAAGTATGCTTTTTTGATCACTGCCGGGAATATTGACTCTATGGTGGCCCACTATACCGCCGCTAAGAAGCTGCGCCACGACGACGCATATACTGCCGGTGGCAAGCACGGCAAGCGCCCGGATCGGGCGGTGAATGTGTACACCCGCCTGGCAAAAGAGGCCTACCCGGACTGTCCGGTGATTTTAGGCGGGCTGGAGGCGTCCCTGCGCCGCTTTGCGCATTACGATTACTGGGACGACGCCATTCGACCCTCTGCGCTGGTGGACTCCGGCGCTGATCTGCTGATCTACGGTATGGGAGAGAAGCAGGTGACGGAGATCGCTCGCCGCCTGCGAGAGGGTGAGCCGGTGGGCAGTATGCACGACATTCGGGGCACCATGTATGCGGTGCCCACCAAAGACACACCCTTTGGCGGGGTGGAGTGCCCCTCCTTTGAGAATGTGTGTGCCTCTAAAAAGGAATATGCCCGCTCTTGCCGACTGGAGCAGGATGAACAGGATCATGTGCGGGGCAAGCTGCTCAAGCAGCGCCACGGCAAGGAGATGGTGGTGCAAAATCCGCCCATGGAGCCGCTGACCACCTCGGAGCTGGACCGGGTGTACAGTCTGCCGTATATGCGGGCGTACCATCCCAGTTATGAGAAGTTGGGCGGTGTGCCGGGTATTGAAGAAGTGCGCTTTTCCATTACCCACAATCGGGGATGTTTCGGCGCTTGCAATTTCTGTTCCATTGCATTCCATCAAGGGCGTTATGTGACCTCTCGCAGCAAAAAAAGCCTGCTGATTGAAGCGCAAAAGATTACCCAAATGCCAGACTTCAAGGGTTATATTCATGATGTGGGTGGCCCCACCGCCAACTTCCGCCACCCTAGCTGCGCCTTGCAGGAGCAGCACGGTCTGTGTAAGGGCAAAAAATGCTTGGCGCCGAAACCATGCCCCAATTTGCAGGCGGACCACCGGGAATATTTGGACATTCTTCGGGCGCTGCGGCAGGTGGATGGAGTCAAGAAAGTGTTTATTCGCAGCGGCATTCGCTATGATTATCTGCTTTGCGACCCGGACGACAGCTTCTTCCGGGAGTTGGTGCAGCACCATGTGAGCGGCCAGCTGAAAGTGGCACCGGAGCACTGCTCCGCTGCGGTGCTGGACAAAATGGGCAAGCCCCATATTGAAGCATATATTGACTTTTCCCGCCGGTATTTTACTTACACCGGCCAAATCCAAAAGGAGCAGTACCTGGTGCCGTATCTGATGAGCTCGCACCCCGGCTCCCGGTTGGACGATGCCATTGAACTGGCGTGTTTCTTAAAGAAAAATCACATTCGCCCGGAGCAGGTGCAGGACTTTTATCCCACCCCGGGCACCATCTCCACATGTATGTTCTATACAGAGCTGGATCCGTACACCATGGAGCCGGTCTATGTGGCCAAGAACGCCCACGACAAGGCACTTCAGCGGGCACTGCTTCAGTATTATAATCCTAAGAACTATGCGTTGTGCGCACAGGCACTTCGTCGAGCCCATCGTACAGATCTGATCGGCAATGGCCCTAAGTGTCTGATCCCGGCAGCACCGCCCGGCGGACGACCGGATGACCGTTCCGGTGATAAAGCAAAGGGGAGCGTGCGCGGCTACGGAAAGCCGGTTGGCGGAAACAATCGCTTTGACGGAAAGTCTGCAAAGCGTAAACCCTATGGCAACCGATCCGGAAAAAAGAAATAGAAATGAAAAAAGCACGACAGCCGAAACTGTCGTGCTTTTTGGTGCGGGTAACAGGGGTCGAACCTGCACGGTTGCCCACAGGAACCTAAATCCTGCGTGTCTGCCAATTCCACCATACCCGCATAACGGCTCTTATTTTAGCATTTTGTGCCAAAAAAATCAAGTATAAAAAAAGCGAAGCCGCAAAGCTCCGCTCTTTATTCCGCCCAGCCGCCGTGTGACGAGAATAACCTGCATCTCAAGCAGGTGGGTGACCGCCGTTCGGTTTTGTGCTTCCATCGTCCCCGCAGGGGAGGCCTGCATACCTGCCGACCGAGCAGGAAACCCTTGTAAAAAATTGTTCGGGTTATTAAATCACACGGTTGTCGAGAAGGGCAGAACAGAAGTTCTGTTCTTATTCTTACTGCTCCGGCTCAAAATATTCTACATCATATTTCTTTTCTACCTTAGCCATCAGAATATCGGAGACCTGCTCAAATTCCATCTCGTCCTCGATCTCGGCCAGATATTCCTCGCCGTTTTCCTCCAGCACCTTCAGAATAATGACCTCGTTGTCTGCCTCTACGATTTCTTCCGCCTCATCGTGGTACTCGGTGATGGCCACATACACATCGTCGTCCGTCTCGTACCGCTCCAGCAGTTCAAATACAATCTCGTTGCCGTCGTCGTCGGTCACGGAGATCAGGTCCGGTTCGTACAGTTCATTGTTATCGCTCATAGTTCTCACGCCTTTCTTTTTGCATTATACTCTATTTGCCCATTGCCGTCAATGGCTATTTTGTGGTTGGCGGGGAACAAACCCCATATTTTGCGTAATGTGGAAAACCATTATCAGTAATGCACAAAAAAATCAAAAAAATATGCAAAAACCTATTGACAACTGCTAACTTTGGTGCTACTATGTAGTTGAACACAGGAGATAAGCCTTAGGAAGTAGTTAAGGCGTGTTCAATCTAATAAGGAGGTCGGTCCAATGGAGAGTGAACCCTTTCAGCAGACCGCCTGTACCGCTCGTCAATAGAGTATAACGGATTTGTGTATGGACAGAGTGCAAATCGGAATTGCACGGCGCACACAAGCTCAAGTGAGCAAAGTAAGAGTTATCATGCAGGATTGATTGGAACGGCAGGCGCTGATTCAACTGAATAGTAAAGGTATATATCGGTCATCTACCTGCAAGTGACCTGGGAGTACCGCCAGTCGGTGCTTTCATAGATGATGTATTTTACGACCAGGTGAATTCCAATGGAGAAGTAAATTTCGTTTTTTCAACTTTAATATTTGTCAAAATCTAAAAAACGAGGTACGGTCCAATGGGCTAAACAGTGTGCACGTTATGTGCTTTCTCCATCCTCATGACTTTTACGCAAATAGCAAGTCCAAGCTGTGTATCGGCAGTTAATGTTGTTAATGTCAAAAACTATTTTTTTAGACTGTTCATAGCTACATGCGTAAAAATCTTTATAATATAACTGAATATTCTGACCTGTTTTTTCTCTTAACAAATGAAAATAACCTCCTTGAAAACCGATGATAATGGCATCAGCATCAATTCTCTTCACTAGTTCACAGTGCATGGACTGCACGAACCTGATAAGTTCATCGGTGGTCATCGCCGAATAAATCTTTTCTTGCTGCTTTTTCGGCTTTGTAACAAAATGATAAACTGTTACGAAAACCACCATCATAGATACGAAGACGACAGAAATAATCATATCTTGTTACAGTTAATCTTTGTATGTCTGTAAAAATACAAAATTAATCGGGAAATGTTAGAAGTGATAGGATATTTTAATGAATTCCCCTAAGAAGTTACTTAAAAATCCGGTTCAATCAATTCCTTCCGATGCATCCGGTGCCACCTCCACAAAATCATAAGACATAGAGGAAATTCCATTGGAGATATTCTGAAATACCTAAAAATAGGGATTGTCCATATCCATATTTTCATCGAACTTTGCAACCCCAAAAAACGAACAAATGAAGATACTTTATATAATACTGTTTATACAAATAGGATGGATATTTCCCCTCTCCGCACAAAAACAAGATTCCATTTATATCGGAACGCGTCATACATTGTTTTCTGAAATACTGAATGAAGAAAGAAAATATTGGATTTATGTACCTGAGACCAAAGCTGGTGAAAAAGGAAAGGCTTATCCGGTTCTTTATCTATTGGATGGAGATTCCTTCTTTCATTCCGTGGTTGGTTTTACGCGTTTCTTCTCTTCTTCTAAAACCTCAAACTTGCCTCCTTGCATCGTTGTGGCTGTTTTAAACACAGACCGGACCAGAGATTTCACTCCTACTTGCTCAGCCGCCCGCCGGGATGGTACCATTTGTCCCTATGATAAGCCGGCAGGTGGTAGAGCTGAACAGTTCCATCGCTTTCTGATAGAGGAACTACGTCTGGAAGTGGAAAATAAAGTTCCTGCCAACGGTACAAACTTTCTTGTCGGACATTCATACGCAGGTTTATTTACCCTACAGACACTGTCAAATCATCCCGAGTCTTTTGACTCGTATATAGCAATAGACCCAAGTTTATGGTGGGACCGAGGAGTCTTTCTACAACAAGCAGCAAAGAATGTTTATCAAAAAGACTTCTCCAGCAAACATTTGTATGTTGCTTTCGCCACCCGCCAACGTCCTGCAATCAAACTTATTCAGTTTTCATTGGCCGACAGCTTAAAAAATAAGATCATCCCTGAAATGAAAAACAAGCATTTGCATGTCATTTATAAAAAATTTCCCGACGAGGTGCATGGCACCATTGCTCTTCCTGCCATTTTCGATGGATTAAAATCTCTATTTCATAACACTATTTCAACCAAAGAGGCAACATGATAATTTCTTGCAGTATTCAATTTCTCATCTGTTATAAATACGCTCCGGTTTACTATTGGTAAAAATAACATAACTAATGCCGATGGTGTAGCCACTCGCTCAATTCCGGGGTATTGCACGGCTATAATTCTCACATACCCTCCTGTTTAACATCAATTTAAGATTTCAAATTCTATACTTATCATTTTCTAGAATAACAGATTGAGACATTGTATCAACCTTGGCTACAGATTTATGCTATTCTTTCCGGAAATCATGTAATTAGGGTTATAACATCTGTAATTTATCTACACTGTATTTTCAGTCATACACTTATCTTTGCATCAAGATTCTGGAATTCAAAACTTAATAAAATCAAGTGATAATGAAACGTATACCAGTCATCATGATTGCAAGTTTATTTGTTATAGGAATACCTGCCATAACACAGTCCGATCCGGTTCCCAAGAAAAATGGTAATAAGTATGTGCTTTACGAAGAACGTACAGATAACGGGGCGGTCTGTCACCTATTTCAAGCGCAACAAGCGAATGGATGTTTGGAAAAACCGATGGTAAAGGGTACACTGTTTCGCAGTGGTGTATGGCACATGGAAGAAATCAAAGGAAACCCGAAATCGCAAGAGGCATACGAAACGAGTAAACAAGTATAGGAAAAAAGAATATTATGACATTAGATGATTTTTTGAATCATATTGAAGCCGGCGGTGCACTCAATACACCGGAAATCTATCGGCTGATGGATGAAATGAGCGATGAAGCCCGGCGCGTTACCTGTGAGATAAACAACTCGTACCATTCACAAGAAGAATTGCGTGCGTTCATGTCGCGCCTGACCGGTAAACCTGTGGACGAAACATTCAAGATGTTTCCTCCGTTCTACACAGACTTCGGCAAGAATATTACCATCGGGCGTCGTGTCTTTATCAATGCCGGTTGCCACTTCCAGGATCATGGCGGTGTGACGTTGGGTGACGGCTGTCTTATCGGGCATAATGTGGTCTTTGCCACGCTCGATCACGGTACGGCTCCCGAAGACCGCGGGGCAATGTATCCGGCGCCTATCCGGTTAGGCAAAAATGTATGGGTAGGCTCCAACTCCACCATCCTGCGGGGTGTGACCGTGGGTGACAACGCCATTATCGCCGCCGGATCTGTGGTGACGAAAGACGTAGCGGCCAACAC
>OGWV01000590.1_pt1 | contig 22125 bp, 19 predicted proteins | sample 1576081 | NCBI WGS metagenome assembly OGWV01 (sample SAMEA3541541, study PRJEB24748) | human gut metagenome | biome: human gut; feature: human-associated habitat; material: faeces | place: China | collected 2012 | reverse complement strand
ATAAGTGCCATACTTGATCCAGTTTTTCTGAACCTCCGTGCTTCCCTTGTATACATCAATCGTGTATGACATTGTCTGAAACGTAAAAAAAGAAATACCGATCGGCAGCGGTATCCCAAGCAGTGGTATTCCCGCACCGGTTAATGTATTGACCGTCCCGATGAGGAAGTCCGCATATTTAAAAAATCCAAGGATGGAAAGATCCACAAGGATTGAAATCATAAGAAAACGCTTCGCCTTTTTCTGATTGCCTTCCTTTTTCGCTTTGTCGATCCCTTTTCCGATGAAGAAATCCATGGTGATCGTAAAAAGCATCAGAAATACATACTTCGGTTCGCCCCACGCATAAAAAAACAGGCTGAAGAGCAGCAGAATGACATTCCGAAGCTTTCGCGGTGCTATATAGTAGAGGATCAGTACTGCCGGCAGAAACCGGAACAGAAACAACAGACTGCTGAAAACCATAATTAAAAACTCCCGTCTAAAAAAACTATTTACAATTATCGGGTTTATTATATAATATAGGAGGAGAAAAGACAATATTATTATTTTACAATACTTTATACTTTAAGATTAAGAGGGGACATTATGGTACAGCAGAAAAGACGAAAGCCGCGTAAAACCGCCCGCTTTCTTAATATGCTCCTGCTTGTCTTTGCGTTTTTAGTTGTTTTTGAAGGTCGTCTGATCATCAATATCGCTTCCAAAGGCGGCATAAACAAGCAGGTAGATGAGCAACTCAACGAAATATTCTCTTCCAGTGATTTTCAGAATCAGGACGAAGCTACGGCAGAAAGTGAGACTTCATCCGAAACCGCTTCCAAATATCCTGCCAACGTCACACCATTTGCAAACGGAGCCGGATCTACCTCCACTTCTTCCGTTACTGTGGACGACAGATGCATTGTAAAAAAACAGGCAACGCCGGTGGATGATTCTTACTTTTCTGATGCTGTGTTTATCGGTGATTCCAGAGTCGAGGGATTCCATATGCAGTCCGGCATTACGCAGGGAACGTTCCTGACCGGTGTCGGCATGAACTGCACGGATATTTTTGAGACACCGTACATATCTACTGCCAGTGGAAATGTAACCGTAATACAGGCACTGAAAAACAATTCTTTCAAAAAAATGTACATCATGATCGGTACCAACGACCTTGGTTATCCGGATTTTGAAGAATTCCGCAAGAATTATACAAAATGTCTTGCAGAACTCCGCAAACTGATGCCGAATGCCATTTTTTATGTCAGTGCCGTGCCATACGTGGAGGAAGCCAAAGTTCAGACCGGCGACTATGTAAACAACACTAACATTGACACGGTCAACCAGATTATCCTTGAAATCTGCAGTGCCAATGGTTATTATTATCTGAATCCAAACGAAGTGTTATCCAACGGAAACGGTGCACTTGCCGCCGATGCTACCAGCGACGGTATCCATATGTATCCGGAATACTGTGCAAAATGGCTGGATTATCTGCACACGCATTATGTGACAGCTGACAGCAGTTCCAGTGATTCTGAAAGCGAAACTGCATCTGAGAGTGAAACTGCTTCCGGTGCTTCTCTGTAACCTGGAAGAGCATACAGAAATCATGTTTCCGAAACGGTATGATTTTTTCAGGTTGTCCGTTTTCGGAACATTATTTGAGGCAGATGAAAGTCTGTTCTCACATTAATAAAACATAAAGCAAAGGAGATTAGAAACCATGAAAAAACTCATCACACTTCTTGTGACCATCGCTATGATCGGTGTCATGCTGACCGGATGCGGCGGTTCCGGCAAAGAAGTCACAGCAGACCCTGCAAAACTTGCAGAAGATCTTTCCAAAACAGCAAGCGGAGACACCCTTTCTTCTATTTCCGAAGATATCCTGGCTTCCACTTACCTGGTAGACACTTCCAAAATTGATTCCTGTGCTGCTTACGTCGGTACCGGTGCTACTGCATGCGAAGCTGTTGTCATCAAATGCAGCGACAGCTCTTATGTTTCAGAAGTAAAAGGACTTTTTGAAACACGTGTAAAAAATCAGTCCGATCTTTACTCTTCCTACAACGCAGATGAAGTAAAGAACCTGGACAATGCGATCATCAAGACTTCCGGAAACTACGCTGTTCTGTGTGTTACCAACGACACCGCAGCAGCTGAGAAAGTGCTCAAAGAAGCAGGTTTCTAAATCATACCTCAAATGTGCACAGAAAAATATATCATGTGATGTATAGACGTGCACCTCACAGTAAGTATGCCAGATACATTCTTAAACAGGTATACGGTATTTACAGGTAAAAAACAAGAAGAAGCAGGGATCTCAGATCGAGAAACCTGCTTCTTGTGTAGAATGTGCAGTGATTCTAAGAAGAATATGTCAGCTTTCGCTGACCAGAATCACGCACCAAGTCTCACGTGCGTTCGACTTGAAAAAATACTTATCTCTATTACTATAGTGTTTTCCATATTTCCGGAAAAACTTCCACACTTCTTTTCAAAATCCCATTCATATAAGCGATCGCCACGCCATAATTGGTGATTGGAATACCAGCATCCTGTGCACAGGCGATCCGGTATTTCATTTCCCGCTCGTTGAGCATGCAGCCGCCGCAGTGAATGATCATTCTGTATTCTGACAGATCCATCGGAAACTCCGTGCCGCTTGTAAAATGAAACTCTATCTCCTGCCCGGTGTGTTTGCAAATCCAGTTCGGAAGCTTCTCTGTCCCGATATCACCACACTGGCGATGATGCGTACATCCCTCACAGATCAGCACTTTATCACCATTTTTCAGATGATCCAGAGCTTTTGCTCCACGTACCTGTACTTCCAGCTCGCCTTTGTAGCGTGCAAAAAGAATGGAAAATGAAGTCAACATTACATTTGACGGTATTTCTTTTGCCACTTTGCCAAACACCTGACTGTCCGTGATTACAAGCTTTGGCTTTTTTCCAAGATTCTGGAGCGTATCACAAAGCTCATCGTCTCTTACCACAACCGCTGTTGCACCTGCTTCCAGCACGCCGCGAATTGTCTGCTGTTGCGGCAGGATCAGCCTGCCTTTTGGAGCCGCCTTATCAATCGGCACAACCAGGACTGCAAAATCTCCCATCTCAAGTAGATCCTCTACCAAAGGATATTCTGGTTTTTTCTGTTCTATTCCGGAAGCAATCTTTTCTTTCAGTTCACGGATCTGAAGATTTTTTGCAGCACTGACCCACAATACCGGAATCTTCTGTCCTCTCACAGATGCAGCATTTTCTGCTCTCTCTTTGAACTGCTGCCCTTTTTGACACTCTTCCAGCAGATCCGCCTTATGCGTCAGCTCGAGGAGAGCGAAGCACGGCTGAAGGATCTCTGATTTTTATCGACCGCCATTTCGGGGCTGCCGCATGGATTTGCGGCAGCTCCGTTTTTTGGGCTTTATTTCTGGAACGAGTTGGTGTATAATTTATCCTGAATGAATGGCGGCCTGCCGCCAGACAGGAAGGATGACTTTGATGGAGAATTTCGACGCGGAGCAGCCGATGGAGGACCTGCAGGAGCAGACTCCGAAGAAGGAACCGAAAAATCCGCTCTATGACTGCTACTCGCTTTTGCATGACCTTGTCTATATTCTGGCCGCGATCACGATCGTGTTTGTGTTCTTCGTCCGTCTCGTCGGCGTGGACGGCCCGTCCATGATGCCGACGCTGCAGGACGGCGACTATGTGGCACTGCTGAGCAATCTGTTTATGGGCGACCTCGAGCAGGGCGACGTCATCGTCGCGCGCAAGGAGAGCTTTGAAAACGGCGAGCCGATCGTCAAGCGCGTCATCGCCACGGAGGGCCAGACCGTGGATATCCTCTATGACGGAAACGGCTATGGCACGGTCTACGTCGACGGCGAGCCGCTGGACGAGCCCTATATCTTGGAACCGATGGTGCTGCCCTACTATGACCGCACGAGCTTCCCCCTGACCGTGGACGAGGGCTGCCTCGTCGTGATGGGCGATAACCGCAACCGTTCTGCCGACAGCCGCTATGCCTCCATTGGGCAGATCGAGGAATCACAGGTCATCGGCAAGGTGCTGTGCATTCTGTTCCCAGGCTGCGGCGAGAGCAGCTCGCGGGACTTTGGACGGATCGGAGCGCTGGACAATGGATGACCGCATGAATATCCAGTGGTATCCGGGCCACATGACCAAGACCCGGCGGAATATGGAGGCTGACCTCAAGCTCGTGGACGCCGTCTGCGAGATCGTGGACGCACGCATCCCGTTTTCCAGCCGGAACCCGGACATTGACGCCATCTGCGGGCAGAAGCCCCGCATGATGATCCTCAACCGCATCGATCTGGCCGATCCGGTCGCTACGGACGTCTGGCAGAATTACTGGCAGGCGCAGGGCATGACCGTTGTGCGCACGGACTGCAAGAGCCGCCGCGGCATCGACCGCTTCGTGCCCGCCGTCCGCTCCATGCTGGCGGAGAAGCTGCAGCGCTATGCGGACAAGGGTCAGACCGGCCGCGCACTGAAGCTGATGATCGTCGGCATCCCGAACGTGGGAAAATCGACCTTCATCAATCAGATCGCCGGGCGCAAGGGCGCAAAGGCGGAGAACCGCCCCGGCGTCACGCGTGGCAAGCAGTGGGTCACGGTGGACAGCGGCCTTCTGCTGCTCGACACGCCGGGCATCCTCTGGCCGAAATTCGACGATGAGGAGGTCGGCCGCAGGCTGGCCTACACCGGCGCGGTCAAGGATGACGTGCTGGATGTGGAAACGCTGGCCTGCCATCTGGCGGCCATGCTCTGGGCGCGTTACCCCGAGGCCATGCGCGCCCGCTATAAGCTCGACCCGCCGGAGGACGCCTCCGGCTATGATCTGCTGACCGAGGCGGGCCGCCGCCGCGGCTTCCTGCTGGCGCGCGGTGAGATCGACACGGAGCGCATGGCGCGTGTGCTGCTGGAGGAATACCGCAGCTGTAAGATCGGCCGCTTTACGCTGGAGGACCCTCCGGAAAGGACAGAGGCATGCGCTACGAACTGATCCGCGAGATCTTCAATCTCTGCAGCAACAACCAGATGCGCGACGTGTTCGTCAGTGAGGTGGAGACCTCGGACCCGGAGGCCGTCGCGCGGACATACTGCCGCGGTAAGGACGTCACGATGGACCGCACGGACAACGAAGACGGCAGCATCATATTCGACGTGGTGGCAGACGGCCTGCATCAGCGCCTGAGCTTCACACCGGATGATTAAGAAAGAGCAAGACCGCATAATTCTCTTCGGCCTTCGCCGGACATTTTTCGCCGAATGCACTTGCTGAATTGTGCGGTATTGCTTAAGATAAATGAGGAATTGGCATGACGGAACTTTGGAATTACGAAAACCGCTGCTGGGAGGCGGGCTATGAGACGGTCTGCGGCGTAGACGAGGCCGGGCGCGGCCCGCTGGCCGGACCGGTGTGCGCTGCGGCGGTCATCCTGCCGCGCGGGCTGGACATTCCCGGCCTGAACGACTCGAAAAAGCTGACGGCCAAGCGCCGCGAGGCGCTGTATGACATTATCACGGAGCAGGCGCTCGCCTACGGCATCGCGTTTGCCTCCGAGTTGGAGATCGACGAGATCAACATCCTGCAGGCGACGTTCCTTGCCATGCGCCGCGCCATGGACCAGCTCCGGGTGCGGCCGGATATCGCCCTGATCGACGGCAACCGCGAGACGGACTTCGGTCTTCCCGTGCAGACGATCGTCAAGGGCGACAGCCTGAGCGCCAATATCGCGGCTGCGTCCATTCTGGCCAAGGTGACGCGGGACCGCTTTATGCTGGAAATGGATGAAAAATATCCGCAGTACGGCTTTGCCACGCACAAGGGCTACGGTACGCGCGCGCACTATGCCGCGCTGCGCGAATTCGGTCCGTGCCCCATCCATCGCCGCACGTTCCTGAAGAATCTCCATGCGGAATGATCTGACGGGCCGCTGGGGCGAGGAGACCGCCGCGGCCTATCTGCGCCGCCATCCGTTACGGATGCGCCGGCCTTTCTGTGGCGCCCCGCAGAATCTCCATGAAGTCCATGTAAAATACAAAATTGGACATATTTTTTCTTGCAATCCGACAGCGTGTCCTATGTAATGCTAACGTCTTAAACTTCTTAAGCTTCCGTTCATAAATTCCTCATAAACTTCCATTCCGAGGACACGCCTATGCAGGAAAAAACATTGACCGGCGGGCGCAGCTACTATCTGGATATCGCACGGGCCATCGCCATCATCAGCATTTCCCTGAACCATGCGGTGAACCGCATCTATGACAACTACTTCGGCCAGATGGAGGAGTTTCTGGAGTCCTCCTATCTCTCATCGCTGCTGAAGAGCGTGGCAACGGTATTCAGCCATTTGGGTGTGCGGCGCTTTTTTGCGTTCAGCCGCCGTCAAGGTGACGGCATTGTCACCGGGAAAAGCGAAGGAAACCACTTGGCACTGTCCGCCGTTTGTGGTAAAATATCACGGAATATAGATTCCTGCCGCCGGGAAGGTCATCCCCGGCGGAGAGGAGAGCGGGAGGCGTGACATGAAAACGGTGGTATTGGGCAGCGGCGGCTGGGGAACGGCGCTGTCGCTGGTGCTGCACCGGAACGGACATCCGGTGACCCTGTGGTCCCACGTGCCGGAGAAGGCGGCGTATATGGAGCGGGCCAGAGAGAACCCCCGGCTGGAGGGAGTCCCTCTGCCGCCGGAGCTGCGCCTGACGGCGGATATGGTCTGCCTGACGGAAGCGGAGCTGGTGGTGGTGGCGGTGCCGTCCTACGCCGTGCGGGAGACGGCCCATGCCGCTGCCCCGCTGCTGCGCCCCGGTACGCTGCTGGTGACGGCAGCCAAGGGCATCGAGCGGGATACTCACCTGCGGATGAGCCAGATATTGGAGCAGGAGACGGGGGGAGCCTTTCCCATCGCCGCCCTGTCCGGCCCCTCCCACGCCGAGGAGGTGGGCCGTGGGCTCCCCACCGGCTGCGTGGCGGCCAGCGTGTCTCAGGCGGCTGCCCTCACGGTGCAGGACGCCTTTATGAACGACCGCTTCCGGGTGTATACCAGCCCCGATATCGTGGGAGTGGAGCTGTCCGGCGCCCTGAAGAACGTGGTGGCGCTGGCCTGCGGCATCTGCGACGGTATGGGGTATCAGGACAACACCAAAGCCCTGCTGATGACGCGGGCCATGGTGGAGCTGTGCCATCTGGGGGAGCGGCTGGGAGGCGACCGCCAGACCTTCGGCGGCCTTGCGGGTATGGGGGATCTGATCGTCACCTGCACCTCCATGCACTCCCGGAACCGCCGGGCGGGCATCCTGCTGGGACAGGGCAAGTCCATCGGGCAGACGCTGGCGGAGACCGGCGGCGTGGTGGAGGGCTACTATGCCGCCGCCAGTATGCACCAGCTGGCGGAAAAGACCGGCGTGGAGATGCCCATCTGCCGGTGCGTCTATGAGATATTGTACCGGCAGCGGCCGGTGCAGGAGGTGGCCCGTGAGCTCATGAGCCGGGCCAGAAAGGGCGAGATCGAGGACGGCTGGCGCTATCCCGTGGGATAACGCCGGGGAAGGAGGGGCGTATGGAGCGGATCCTGCTGGTGGAGGACGATGCACAGATCACGGCATCGCTGTCGGCATTTTTGCAGAGTGAGGGCTTTTCCGTGGAGACGGCTACCGGGGAAACTCAGGCCAGGCAGCTGGTGGAGCAGACGGCTCCGGGGCTGCTGCTGGTGGATGTGCAGTTGGCGGAGGGCAGCGGCTTCGGCGTGTGCGCCTACGCCCGGAGCCGGGGTCTGCCGGTGATTTTCCTCACCGCCTCCGGCGACGAGAGCAGCGTGGTGCTGGGGCTGGACATGGGGGCCGACGACTACATCGCCAAGCCCTTCCGGCCCAGAGAGCTGGTCTCCCGCATCCGCAGCGTGCTGCGGCGGTACGGCAAGGAGAAGACGCTGGTGCCGCTGGGCGGTGTGATGGTGGATACGGAGAAGGGCCGGGTCACACGGGACGGCCGGGATGTGTATCTCTCGGCGCTGGAATACCGGCTGCTGCTGGTGTTTCTGAGCCACCGGGGGAAGGTCCTCTCCCGGTCGCAGCTGCTGGAGGAGATCTGGGATGCCGCCGGGGATTTCGTCAATGACAACACCCTGACGGTGTATATCAAGCGCCTGCGGGAGAAGATCGAGACCGACCCCGCAGACCCACAGATCATCCGGACGGTGCGTGGCATCGGCTACATGGTGGACGCATGAGCATCTGGAAGAACACGGAGGTGCGGCGGACGGCCCTGTGGCTGCTGCTGGCCACGGCGGTGTGCTCCGTGGCGGCGGCCCTGCTGTATCCCATCTGCGGCCTGCTGACGCTGGGGCTGGGGGCGGTCTGCGGGACCATCTGGTACGGCTCCACCCGGCGGCGCTACCGGGAACTGGAGGGCATGAGTCGGGACATTGACCGCATTCTCCACGGGCAGGAGCAGCAGATGCTGCCCCAGCAGGAGGAGGGAGAACTGGCCATCCTCCGCAGCGAGATCGGGAAGATGACGGTGCGGCTGCGGGAGAACGCCCAGCGTCAGCAGGAGGAACGTGTCCGGCTGGCGGATGCCATGGCGGATATCTCCCACCAACTGCGGACGCCCCTGACGGCCATGCGCCTGACCCTGTCCCTGCTGGAGCAGGAGGAGCTGACACCCCAGCGGCGTCTGGCACTGATGCGGGAGCTGAAGAAGCTGACGGGCCGTATGGAGTGGCTGGTGGAGGCCCTGCTGAAAATGGCCCAGCTGGACGCCGGGACGGTGGTGTTCCACCCGCAGGACACCACGGCGGCGGAGCTGGTGCGCCGTGCGGCGGAGCCGTTGGAGGTCCCCATGGAGGTGCGGAGCATCCGCTTCACCGCTCAGGCGGGGGAGGAGCGGCTTACCTGCGACGTGCCGTGGAGCACGGAGGCACTGGGAAATATTCTGAAAAACTGCATGGAGCACGCCGCCTCATGGGTGCAGGTAACGGCACGGGAGACAGCCATTTTCACAGAGATCACGGTGCAGGATGATGGGCCGGGCTTCGACCCGGAGGAGCTGCCCCGGCTTTTTCAGCGGTTTTACCGGGGCAAAAACGCCGGGGAGAACAACTTCGGCATCGGCCTGAGCCTCTCCCGTCAGGTGCTGGCCCAGCAGAACGGCACGGTGCAGGCGGAAAATGTCCTCACCGGCGGCGCACGGTTTATCCTGCGGTGGTATAAGGGCACGATATAGATGCCCTCATAAGCCCCACCAAGCCGGGGGAAAAGTGCAGGATTAAAGGAAAATTTACCTTCTATTCATAAAAACCGCCGGGAAGTGTGAAATGACCTGCCGCCGCCGGTTGCATTTTGCCGAGGGTTGTAGTATAATTTCACAATATGTAAGTCCGCCCGACCGGGCGCAGACTGAAAAACAACGAAACGGATCAAACCGACTAAGGAGTGCGTATCGATATGCGAAATATACCCTTCAGCCCTCCGGATATCACGGAGCTGGAGATCCAAGAGGTGTGCGAGGCCCTGCGGTCCGGCTGGATCACCACCGGCCCCCGCACCAAGCAGCTGGAAAAGGAGCTGGCAGAGTACTGCCATGTGGCGAAGCTGGTGTGCCTGAACTCCGCTACGGCGGCGGAGGAGATGAACCTGCGGGTGCTGGGCATCGGTGAAGGCGACGAGGTGCTGGTGCCGGCGTACACCTATACCGCCACGGCGGCGGCGGCCATCCATGTGGGGGCCACGGTGAAGTTCATCGACAGCCAGAAGGACTCGCTGGAGATGGACTATGACCAGATGGAGCGGGCCATCACCGAAAAGACCAAGGCGGTGATCCCGGTGGATCTGGGAGGCATCCCCTGCGACTATGACCGCATCTATCAGGCGGTGGAGGGGAAAAAGGCACTGTTCTGTCCCAAGGGCGATGTGCAGGAGGCACTGGGCCGGGTGGCCGTGGTGGCCGACTGCGCCCATGGGCTGGGCGCCTCCCGTCACGGGGTGCCTACCGGCGCTCTGGCAGACTTCACCTCCTTCTCCTTCCACGCCGTGAAGAACTTCACCACCGCCGAGGGCGGTGCATCGGCGTGGCGCACGCTGCCGGGTCTTGACGACGAGGAGCTGTACCACCGCTATCAGCTGCTGAGCCTCCACGGCCAGTCCAAGGACGCTCTGGCCAAGACCAAGCTGGGGGCGTGGGAGTACGACATCGTGGGGCCGTGGTATAAGTGCAACATGACGGACATCATGGCTGCCATAGGCCTGAAGCAGCTGGAGCGCTATCCCGGCCTGCTGGAGCGGCGGCATCAGCTGATCCAGCGCTATGATGAAGCCCTGCACCCGCTGGGCATCCGGACCCTGCCCCACTTTACCCCGGACTATACCAGCTCCGGCCACCTGTACCTGACGTGGACCCCCGGCATCGGGGAGAAGGAGCGCAATGAGATCATCCTGCGGATGGCGGAGCGGGGCGTGGCCTGCAACGTCCACTATAAGCCCCTGCCCATGATGACGGCCTACAAGGCCATGGGCTTCGATATCGCTGACTATCCCAATGCCTACCACCACTATGAAAACCTCATCACACTGCCTCTGCACACCCGCCTCTCCGATGAGGATGCGGCCTATGTGACGGAGCAGTTTGCGGACATCGTGAAGGAGTATCTCCGGTGATGCTGCGGAAGTGGGAGGATCTGCCGCAGGAGATGCGGACGGAGGAAGTCCGCCCGTACTATGACCTGCTGCGAAGGAAGCAGGGGAGCCTGCTTTGCAAGCGGCTGTTCGATATTCTGGCGTCACTGGTGCTGCTGGTGCTGCTGAGCCCGGTGTTTCTGGTGCTGGCCATTGCCATCAAGCTGGACTCCCACGGCCCGGTGTTTTACCGGCAGGTGCGGGTGACCCAGTACGGGCGTGAATTCCGCATTTTCAAGTTCCGCACCATGGTGCAGAACGCTGACCGCATCGGCAGTCAGGTGACGGTCAGCGGCGACAGCCGCATCACACGGGTGGGCAAGGTCATCCGCAGCTGCCGTCTGGACGAGATCGGCCAGCTGCTGAACGTGCTGGGCGGCTCCATGTCCTTTGTGGGGACACGGCCGGAGGTGCCCAAGTACGTGGCCCGCTACACCCCGGAGATGATGGCCACCCTCCTGCTGCCGGCAGGAGTGACCTCCGAGGCCAGCATCCGCTACAAGGACGAGGCGGAGCTGCTGGACAAGGCGGAGGACGTGGACGAGACGTATGTGCAGCAGGTGCTGCCGGGGAAAATGGCATATAATCTGGCGAGCATCCGGCACTTTGGCTTGGGGCAGGAGCTGCTGACCATGCTGCGGACGGTCAAGGCCGTGCTGTAAGAGGGCGGACACAGAGGTTGCAATTCCGGACCGCAGGGAGTATAATACTCCGTTGCGGTGATAACCGAGGAAGAAAAACAGAGAGGACGCCGCCTGCCCCCAGCGGGCCGGTCGGCGGTGAGAGGTCAACTATGGAAGAAAAGAAAGAGGTCACCATACAGGAGATCCAGAGCAAGCTCCTGGAGATCCTGCTGTATTTTCAGAAGTTCTGTCAGGAGAACGGACTGGGCTTCGTGCTGGCCGGCGGCACCTGTCTGGGCGCCGTGCGCCACAAGGGATTCATCCCCTGGGACGACGACGTGGACGTGTTCATGCTGCGGGACGACTATGAAAAGCTCTGCCGTATCTGGGACGAAAAGGCGGACACGGAGCACTACTCCTGCGTCCGCTCCAACGATCAATTCAACATCCGCCACTCCGCCACGGAGATCAAGGACAACAACACCACCTTCATCAACCGCCACAGCGTGGATCTGGACATCCATCAGGGGCTGATGATCGACGTGATCCCGCTGGACGCCGTACCCAAGTCCAAGTGGAAGCAGCTGTGGCAGATGGTGGATTCCATGATGTACTGCTGCTTCAATTTCCAGCGTCTGCCCGCCCACAAGGGCAAGGTCACCTACTATGCCGAAAAGCTGGCGCTGACGCTGGTGCCGTCCTTCAAGGCCCGGTACAAGCTGTGGAAGGGCGCCGAAAAGCGGCTGAGCCGCTACTCACTGGCGGATGCGGAGTACGTCTCCTCCTTCGGAGAGGGCGCCACCATCATGCGCCAGCGGTTCCCCATCCGGTGGTTCCGCCACCCGGCGTATCTGGAGTTCGAGGGCCATCAGATGCCGGTGCCGGAGGACTATGACAAGTGGCTGACCATCTCCTACGGCGACTATATGCAGCTGCCGCCTCCGGAGGAGCGGGTCTACCGCCACGATGCGGTATTCATCGATCTGGAGCACAGCTACAAGCAGTATAAGGGCATCCACTACTGTGTGGATGAAAAGAAAGCGTGAGGGCCATGTCGAAGCTGAGAAATATGTTCTCCACCCGGAAGTGTATGCAGATCGCACCGGAGACGGAGATGATGCACGAGCTGACGCCGGAGGAACTGAAGGCGCTGCAGGCGTGCTTTCTGGAGATCATCAAGGACATCGATCGGGTGTGTCAGGAGCACGGCCTGTGCTATATGGCCGCCGGCGGTACTGCCTTGGGTTCCGTGCGCCACAAGGGCTTTATCCCCTGGGACGACGATGTGGATATCCTCATGCCCCGTGAGGATCTGAATCGCTTTGTGGAGCTGTTCGACGAGTGCATGGGGGACAAGTACGAGCTTACCACCCCCAATTCCGATAAGTACCAGCTGGAGAGCATGATCTCCGCCGTATATAAGAAAAACACCCTGAAAGCGGCGTTTCTGGACTATAACACGCCGTTTCCCAAGGGCGTCCACATCGATATCTTCGCCATTGAGTCCGTCCCCAGAAACCCCATTGTCCGGGGCATCAAGGGCGTAACGGCCATGGGCCTGCAATACATTGCGGTATCCACCCTGTTCTACCACTACCGCAGCCCGGAGAAGAAGAAGTTCTTCAGCCAGTCCTCCGCCGGAAAGTTCAACTATGGCCTGCGGTGCACAGTGGGCTTCCTGTTCTCCTTCCGCCCCTATAAGAAGTGGGGCGACCTGTTTGACCGCTTCGTGCGGTGCAAGAAGGACACGGGATTGTGGGCCGTCCCCACGGATATCGGCCACTATTTCGGACATATTATGCCCAAAGAGGTATATTATCCCCCCATCAAGGGACCTTTTGAGGACTTTTCCATCAACCTGCCCCATGATCCGGACACCTATCTGAAAAATCAGTACGGTGATTACTGGGTCATCCCGCCGGAGGCCGACCGGGAGAAGCACTATTCCGTGGGCTTCTGTCTGGACTGCGCCGCCGAGGAACAGAAAAAGGACGGAGCACAGGACCAATGAGCACGCATCCCATTGACATCGTGATCCCATGGGTGGACGGGTCTGACCCGGTCTGGCAGGCGGATCACGCCAAATACCGGGCCTCTAAAAGCGCCGACAATCACCCCGCCCGCTACCGGGAGTGGGGGCTGTTCCGCTATTGGTTCCGGGGCATCGAGCAGAACGCCCCGTGGGTGCGAAAGGTACACCTGCTGACCTACGGACACCTGCCTGCATGGCTGGAGCCTGACCATCCCAAGCTGCATATCGTCAACCACCGGGACTTCATCCCGGAGGAGTATCTGCCCACCTTCAGCTCCCATACCATCGAGCTGAATATGCACCGCATCCCGGATCTGGCGGAGCACTTCCTCTACTTCAACGACGACGTGTACCTGATGAAGCCCTCCCAGCCGGAGGATTTCTTCCGGGACGACCTGCCCTGTGACACGGCGGTGATGGGCGTCATCAAAAACAACGACACCGCCAACTTCATGCCCTATATCATGCTGAATATGATGGCGCTGGTGAACATGAGCTTCGATAAGCGCAGCGTCATCCGGCAGAATTTTGGCAAGTGGTTCTATCCCGGCTACGGGAAGGGCCTGCTGTATAACCTGTACCTCCTCCCGTGGGGGGACTTCACAGGCTTCCGCAATTACCACTCCTGCGTTTCCTTCTGCAAGAGCACGCTGGAGGAGGTGTGGGACAGGTTCCCGGAGGTGCTGGACGCCACTTGCCGCCACAAGTTCCGGGACCGGGCGGACGTGAACCAGTACCTGTTCCGGTACTGGCAGCTGGCCAGCGGCCGGTTTGCCCCCAAAAAGCCAGACAGCACCTATCTCACCATCGGCAAGCAGAGCGAGTCGGAGGTGGAGCGGCTGCTGCGGGGCGGGAAGTACCGGGTGGTCTGCGTCAACGACGACCCCATGGACTTCGATTTCGATACGGAGCGGCAGCAGCTGGTGGATATCTTCCAGCGGACCTTCCCGCAGACTTCCGCCTTTGAGCGGTCATGAGCCGCTCCCGAAACTGAGAGAACGGACGGATGCTATGAAAAAGCTCTCACGAGCCAAAAATACCATGCGGAATACCCTTTGGGGCGCCATCTACCGGGTGGCCACCCTCATCGGGCCGTTTGCCATCAAGACCATCATCATCAAGGAGCTGGGACAGGAGTATAACGGCCTGTCCACCCTGTTCACCTCTGTGCTGACGGTGCTGAATCTGGCCAATCTGGGCTTTAACAGCTCCTTGGTGTTCACCATGTACAAGGCCATTGCCGAGGATGACAAGCCGGCCCTGTGCGCCATGCTGAAATTCTACCGGAAGGTCTACCGCATTGTGGGCCTGGTGATTCTGGGCATGGGTCTGGCGGTGATGCCGTTTTTGCCATGGCTGGTGAAAAACGACTGTCCGCCGGATGTGAACCTGTACGTCCTCTTCGCCATCTATCTGTCGGAGAGCGTGCTGGATTACCTGATGTTCGCCTATAACAACGCCACGTTTACTGCCTTTCAGCGCAACGACGTGACGCTGAAGATCTCCACCGTGCGCTATGTGGTGCAGTATACCCTGCAGGCGGCGGTGCTGCTGATCTTCTCCAATTACTATGCCTATATCATCCTGCTGCCGCTGATGGTGATCCCCAACAACGTGGCGGTGTATCTGGCGGCCCGGAAGCACTACCCGGACATCGTGTGTCAGGGTGAGTTGGACCCGGTGACCAAAAAGGACATCTATAAGCGGGTGGGGACGCTGTTCGGCCATAAGCTGGGCAACACCTTTCTGGTGAGCATCGACAGCATCATCATCTCCTCCTTTCTGGGACTGACGGCGCTGTCGCTGTATAGCAACTATTACTATATCCTCACCGCCGTCAATGGTCTGGTGGAGATCGTCACCAACGGCAGCCTCTCCGGCATCGGCAATAAACTGCTGACGGACTCCCGTGAGGACAACTACCGGTTCTTCAAAACCATGACCTATGGCTGGGTGGCGCTGGTGGGCGGCGCAGCGGCGTGTATGCTGTGCTTTTACCAGCCCTTCATCGCCGCCGTGTGGCTTGGCCCGGAGTATCTGCTGGATGAGCGGCTGATGATGCTCATCGTGCTGTACTTCTTCTCGTGGATGTTCCGCATCATGCAGCTGACCTACCGGGATGCGGCGGGCCTGTGGACGGAGGATTGGCTCAAGCCCTATGTGGGCATGGCCGTGAATCTGGTGGGCAGCATCTGGATGGTGAAGGCCACCGGCAGCATTGCCGGCGTGCTGGTTCCCACCATTCTGGTGTTCTTCTTCATCTATACCCCGTGGGAAGCGTGGGTGGTGGTGAAATACCAGTTCTACCGCAGCTGGAACGAATACATGGGAAAGCTGCTGGGCTATGTGCTGCTGGCCTTTGCCGCCTGCGCCGCCTGCTACGGTGCGTGCCGGTGGCTGTCGCCGGACAATACCATCCTGTCACTGCTGCTGAGGTGCGTCATCGTGGGCGTTATCTACCCCGGCATCTGGCTGGGCGTCACCGGACGCACGGCGGAGTGGAAGCAGCTGTGGGGCATTCTGCTGCGCTTTTTGCCCAAGGGGAAAAAGGCCGCATAATCTATACAAAGTAGGAGTTATACCATATGCAAAAGAGAGAACTGCGGCGTGCGGTATTCGGGAATGAGAGCTGTATCGGACGGCTTCCGTGGCTGAACACGGCGGTGCTGGTGTATGTAGGCGTGACGGTGGTGAGCTTTGTGCTGCTGCAGATCGCCCCGGTGCTGACGTGGATGGCCAAAACCCCGCTGTACCACATTTCCACCTATTTGGGACTGATAGGCGCTGTGCTGATGGCACTGGATCTGTTCACCAACCGGGGCCTCTGGCGAGGTATCTGGTGCTGGCTGCTGTATGGCGTGGCCTTTATGGATGTCATCGCCTCCCTGCGTACCATGCGCTACGGCGTGAAGGATAACCTTTTTGACCTGTGCTGGGTGGTGATCCAGTTTGCGCTGGTGTACAGTCTGGCCCAGCGGGTGGGCAAGGAACGGATGCGCCGGTTCCTGCGGAACCTGTTCTATGTGGTGCTGGTCATCTGGGGCATTGCCTGCTGCGTGGGCCTGTATCAATATCTGTTCCGCATCGGCTATACATATGTCGCCAATCCCAATACCACCAGCCCGGAGCTGACACGGCAGGGCTATTATCAGAGCCGCCTGTTCGGCCTGTTCATGGGTCTGGACTATGCGGCATATACCAGCATGTTCCTGTTTGCCGGCTGTATGCAGGGGGTCGTGACCCGTGGAAAACACTGGGCGGGCCGTGCGGCACTGGCCGTGGCGGCGCTGGTGCTGGTCACGCACGTGATCCTCAGCGTGTCCCGCAGCGCCCTGATCGCCCTGATTCTGTATGCCTTCTGCTTCACGGTGCTGCTGGTGCGTAACCGCTGCGGCAGTATGAAGCAGCTGAAACGGCTGGGTGTCAGCGTGTTGGCCGGTGTGTGTGCCGTGGTGGTGTGCTGGGGCTGTACGGAGGGTATCTGGGCTGGTATGCAGCATATGGCCGTGGGTACCGTCATCGAGGAGCCGGATGCCATCGAGCGGTCACAGGAGGGCGATGTCTCCAACAACCGCTTCGAGATCTGGAGGGACTATATATCCCTTGCCGGTGAGATCGGCCCTGCGGGACTGTCCCTGTCCAACTACAACGACTATATCGGCGACCAGCATCCGGAGATGTACATCGTGCGCTACTTTACCGATCAGTTCAAGGATACGGTGAAAACGGATCTGGTCTACGAGTCCCATAACAACTATCTGTTTGTGTTTATCAGCACAGGCTTTGTGGGAGCAGGGCTGTTCCTGTGCTTCCTGGTGCTGGTGCTGGTGCGGGTGATTCGCTATATCCTGCGGCATCCGCAGCTGTCCCTGTGGACGATCACGACACTGGCGGTGGTGGCCTTCGGACTGGTGGAGGCGCTGTTCATGAACAGCGTATTCCTGAAGATCAATGATGTGTCCTTTATTTTCTGGCTGGCGCTGGGTGCGCTGATGCTGGAAACGGAAGATAAGGTGCCTGCGGCAGAGCGTACTCTGTGACAGGTACCGGTGAAAGGAGAATATAGTTTTATGGACATCAAAAAGGATCATATCAACTTTGCGGTGGGTCCGGTTCAGATCTCGGAGGAGATCTCCCGGATCGGTGCAGACCCCGTGCCCTACTTCCGCACGCCGGACTTCTCCGCCCTGATGAAGGAGAACGAGGCACTGCTCAAGGAGTTCATGGATGCCCCGGAGGATGCCAGAGCGGTATTCCTCACCGGCTCCGGCACGGCCTCCATGGATGCCGTCACCCAGAACGTGTTCACCAAGGACGACCGGCTGCTGGTGGTGGCCGGCGGCAGCTTCGGCCACCGCTTCTGCGAGATCTGCGAGGTCTACGGCATCCCCCATACGGCCATCGAGCTGCGGCAGGGCCATGCTCTGACCCCCGCCGATCTGGCCCCCTATGCCGGACAGGGCTACACGGGCTTTCTGGTGAATATGCACGAGACGTCCACCGGCGTTTTGTACGATATGGACATGATCTCCGCTTTCTGCCGTGAAAACGGTCTGGTACTGGTGGTGGATGCCATCAGTGCATTTCTGGCCGACGACGTCAGTATGAAGCGTTGGGGCGCCGACGTGGTGTTCACCGGCTCTCAGAAGGCGCTGGCCGTGCCTCCCGGCATCTCCATGATGGTGCTCAGCAGCCGGGCTGTGGAGCGTATCTACGCCAACCGTCCCGCCTGCTACTATCTGGACCTGAAGGCCGCCCTGAAAAACGGGGAGCGGGGCCAGACCCCCTTCACTCCGGCGGTGGGCATCCTTATCCAGATCAATGCCCGCCTGAATCAGATCAAACGGGACGGCTTTGCAAACGTACAGGCCCAGATCCGTGCCATTGCCAAGGATTTCCGCTCCCGCATCGGGAAGTATCCCTTCCACATCGTGTCCGATTCCCTGTCCTATGCGGTGACGCCGCTGTCTCCCAACAATCCGGAGGTGTCCGCCCACCAGCTGTTCCTGACCCTGAAGGACGAGTACGGCATTATCATCTGCCCCAACGGCGGCGAGCTGGCGGATAAGGTGTTCCGGGTGGGCCACATCGGCCACCTGACCGTGGAGGATAACGACGCACTGTTCCGGGCCTTTGACGACCTCATGGCCCGTGGGATTCTGAAGGCTTGATCGATATATTACAAGGAGGAAGAAACATGAAAGTTCTGTTGCTTGCGGCGGGTCGAGGCACCCGCATCAGCCGGTATTTGGCCGGCAACCCCAAGTGTACCGTGGACATCGGCGGTCAGAAGCTGATCCAGTACACCATCGAGCTGTTCCACAAGAAGGGCATCACCGACATTGCCATGGTGCTGGGCTACCGGGCGGAGGTCATTCAGGAGACGCTGAAGGACTACGAGGGCATCCGCTACTTCTATAACCCCTTCTTCGACGTCACCAACAGCATCGCCTCGGCGTGGTTCGCTAAGGACTTCCTGTCCCAGTACGATGACACCCTCATCATGAACGCCGACGTGTATCTGGAGGAGACGCTGCTGGACCGCATTCTGGAGTGCCATAAGTCTCCGGTGATGTTCGCCGACGGCACCCGCAAGGAGGAGGCCGACTACAAGTATAAGTACGAGAACGGCCTGCTGGTGAAGTACGGCAAGGAGCTCACCGGCAGTGATATCACCGGCGAGTACATCGGCATCGGCCGCTTCAGCAAGGATTTCATGCCGGAGTTCATGGAGAAACTGGACGGCATGATCCGCACCCAGCAGCACAGCGTCTGGTGGGAGAATATCCTCTATGAAATGGTGGGCAAGCGCCCGGTATATGTGGAGGAGATGGACGGCCTGTTCTGGGCCGAGGTGGACTATGTGGAGGACTATGAGCGCATCCTCCGCTTCCGTGGCTATAAGGCAGACTTCTCCCTGAACGTGGAGAAGATCTGAGGAAGGACAGGCGGCCCGGCGTCAGCCGGAGCCGCCGGAAGGAAGAACGGATGAAACAAGAAAACGGCAAAAGAGCCATGACCGCCGGACTGCGGCGGACGATGGTGATCTTCGTGCTGGATATGCTGTGCATCGCCGGGTCCTTTTTCCTGGCGCTGTGGATGCGGTTTGAGTTCCGTCTGGGGGCCATCCCTCAGATGTACCTCAACGAGTATTTGAAGATCATCGGGCCGTGGATCGTCATCTGTCTGGTGGTGTTCCAGCTGTTCCGGCTGTATAACAGCATCTGGAGCTTTGTCAGCATCGACGAGCTGTTCCGCATCATTCTGGCCTATGGCGTGCTGCTGGCAGCCGGACTGGCCTATGTGCTGATCCTGAAGATCGATATGCCCCGCTCCTTCTACTTTGCGGGCTTTATCATGAGCTTCATGTCCACCACGGCACTGCGGTTCTCCTACCGATTCATGCGCCAGCTGATGGCGGGGATCAGCACGGAGAAAAGCGAGCGGGACCGCATTCTGATGATCGGTGCCGGTGAGGCCGGACGCCAGCTGATCCGGGAGATCAATTCCAATCCCCGGCTGGGCAGCCGGGTGGTGTGCATCATCGACGACAACCCCAGCAAGCGCCGCCGGTATCTGGACGGTGTAGAGATCGCCGGCGGGCGGCAGGAGATCCCCGATGCGGTGAAGAAGTACCAGGTCAATAAGATCATTTTCGCCATCCCCACCTGCGACGGACAGGACCGCAAGGAGATTCTGGACATCTGCAGCAAGACCGGCTGCCGGGTGCAGGCGGTGCCGGGGATGTTCCAGCTGGTCAGCGGCGAGGTCAGTGTCAGCAAGCTTCGGGACGTGGAGCTGCAGGATCTGCTGGGCCGTGACCCTATTCAGGTGAATCTGGAGGAGATCTGCCGGTATATCTCCGGCAAGGTGGTGATGGTCACCGGCGGCGGTGGTTCCATCGGCAGCGAGCTGTGCCGCCAGATCGCCAAAAGCAACCCCGAACAGCTGATCATCTTCGATATTTATGAGAACAACGCCTACGATATCCAGATGGAGCTGCGCCACACCCATCCGGAGCTGAATCTGGAGCTGCAAGGGCATTGGCTGCCGTTGCGATCCATGTCAGGGACTGTGCCGCGATGGTCATTCCGGTACAAAGCACAAAAAAGCTTCCAATGACAAAATAGAGCCGTTCCTGTGCGTTATCAGCCTGAATGGTCTTTAATACAAATGCCTCCTTTCCTTTTCTGACGATCAATAAAATAACCATGACCAGTGCCGTGATCAGAAGTCCGCCTGAGATCATGCTTGCAATATTGATCTGTCCGAAGATCGTGAACAGACACGCCTTGATCCCGTCTGCTGTTTTTAACAGGGATAATTTTTCCTGTCCGATGTTGACACGGGTATTGCCCACACCTTCCGTCGTACTCCAAACAACGGACTGATATATTTTCGTTCCTTTTTTTATCAGAAGATATCCGCCTGCCGTCAGTATTCCAAAGACAGACAGGGATACCATTTTTTTGCGGTACATAAACCCATACAACGCGATCACTAATACGGCTGCAAAAATATAGGTTGTTGTTCTTGCATGTACCGTCAGCGCATATAACATGAGCAAGACAAAAAAGCCGGTCCACATTGCTCTTTTTTTCGGCTCCTCTGTGAGTACCAGCTTTGCTAATACCAGACATATGCACCAACTGATCAGCATCAGCATATGTTCATTATAAAACACGGTTGTACGGACAACGGTTATATAAGAAATCGTTACCGTCATCAACAGTGCTTTTTTTTCATCTGTAATTCCAAATACTCTCTTGATCAGATAGAAACAGATGACTGCTGCCACACTCTCTAATACTCCGGTACAGACTAACAGGGTACGATAGAGTATGACCGGATCTTTGATCCACTGCATCAGTGGTGTTGCCAGTATACTCATTCCAAAACCATAATATCCTGCTTTTGATACAACGGCATTCCAGTTCTGTGAAGAAAAGAATACCGCACCATTCATAGTAGACAGCTCATCTGAAACTGTTCGCAGCGGAATTGCCTGCAGACTCCAGAAGAGTCTTGGCAAAAATGCGATCAAAAATGCCCAGATATAGCCTGTTTTTTGTCGAATCCCGGTCATTCTGTTATCCATCTGTATCCTCCTTGAGCCTTTAGTCCTTAGTTTTCCTCTTTTTCGGAATCGTAATCCAGTTTACGCACATGGTACTGGATATCCTCTAATAACTTCCGGTTTGATGCGATAATATCGCCCATCAGTCCGAGTACCCATACAAGCACTCCTATGATGATCAGCATTGACGCAAGGATCAGTGACTGGATATGGCCGGCACCGCTTCCTCCAACTGCATAGACGATAAAACGGATTCCCAACGCAACTCCGCCAATGACAGGAATTGTTCCAAGTCCCATAAAGAAGGACAGTGGCTTGTACATTAAAAATGCACGGATGATCGTTAACATGGATCTCTTTACATAACCAAACATACTGCTGAACAGTCTGGATGGACGCAGTTCTGCATTGGTACGGATCGGAACAGAAGTCATTGCCATCTTGGTACGTCCTGCCTGTACGATGGTTTCTAAAGTATAGGTATATTCATTGGTAACATTCAGACGCATTGCCGCATCCCTGCTGTAAGCACGGAATCCACTCGGTGCATCCGGGATGTCTGAGTTCGATGCCTTACGGACTACCCAGCTTCCAAAATGCTGCAGTTTCTTTTTGAGTGGTGAAAAATGCTCTGTCTGATCGATCGGACGTTCGCCGATCACGATGTCTGCTTCTCCATTTAAGATCGGGCGTATGATCTT
>OGWV01000589.1_pt1 | contig 22133 bp, 21 predicted proteins | sample 1576081 | NCBI WGS metagenome assembly OGWV01 (sample SAMEA3541541, study PRJEB24748) | human gut metagenome | biome: human gut; feature: human-associated habitat; material: faeces | place: China | collected 2012 | reverse complement strand
ATATGAAAGTATATCCTTCACCGGTATGATAAGGATTACAATAAGGCAAGCCGCCAGGTTCATCAGAAAAGGAGACATACCGATAGCCAGTGAATCAAATACAATCTTACGCTTCAGACGGAAGATACCCCGGCGGAAGTGCAGCAATTCATTGGCGTTATTGAACTGCTTGAGTTGCCACAGCAAGGCAATGACCTGCGCAGACACCGTAGCAATGGCAGCCCCGCGAATCCCCCAGTCGAACATAAATATAAAAATAGGAGCCAATATCGTATTGATAGCCACCGTAGCAATAGTGGCATACATCGCCTGCTTGGGATGTCCCGAAGCACGCAGCACCGCATTCAGACCCAGATAGAGATGGGTAACAACGTTGCCCAACAAGATTATCTCCATAAACTGCCGCGCATATTCCACCGTCTCATCACTGCCACCAAAGAAATAAAGGATAGGATTAAGAAAAGGAAAGACTATAACGGTAAACGCCAAACCCAACAAAATATTCAGTACAAACACATTGCCCAGCACCCGTTGCGCCGTATCATAATCCTTCTGTCCCAGCTTTACCGAAATCAGTGTAGCAGCACCTACGCCTACCAATGCACCGAAAGCAGCCCCGAGGTTCATCAACGGGAAAGTCAGTGCCAATGCCGACAGAGCCATGGTCCCCACACCGTGACCGATGAAAATACTATCTACCATATTATATAAAGAAGATGCCGTCATGGCAATGATTGCCGGCACGGCATACTGCATCAAGAGTTTTCCGATGCTCTCCGTACCCAACGCTGTGGGTGTCTTTTGTGCTGTCATACTATATACCTATTTCTTTTTACCGGGTGCAAAGGTACGTATTTTCCGTCAAAAGGTTCGCTATCTGAAAAATGTTTCGTACTTTTGTACCCAAATTGAGTGAAATATAGCGAAATGAACGTATTAGAACTAAGTGAACAAGAAATCATTCGTCGCAACAGTATGAATGAACTTCGCGCGATGGGCATTGAGCCTTATCCCGCAGCAGAGTATGTAACAAATGCTTTCTCTACCGATATTAAAGCTGAATTCAACGACGATGCAGAGCCTCGCCAAGTGTCCGTTGCCGGACGTATCATGAGCCGCCGTATCATGGGTAAAGCATCTTTCATCGAATTGCAGGACTCCAAAGGACGCATCCAGGTATATATCACCCGCGATGACATCTGTCCGGACGAGGACAAGGAGATGTACAATACCGTGTTCAAACGTTTGCTCGATTTAGGCGACTTTATCGGCATTGAAGGATTCGTATTCCGTACCCAAATGGGCGAAATCAGCATCCATGCCAAGAAGCTGACCGTACTTGCAAAGAGTATCAAGCCCCTGCCTATCGTGAAATATAAGGACGGCGTGGCTTACGACTCTTTCGAAGACCCCGAACTCCGCTACCGCCAGCGTTATGTAGACCTTATCGTGAACGACGGCGTGAAAGAAAAATTCCTGAAGCGCGCCACCGTCATCAAGACCATGCGTGCTGTGCTGGATGAAGCCGGCTACACGGAAGTGGAGACGCCGATTCTTCAATCCATCCCCGGTGGAGCAAGCGCCCGTCCGTTCATCACCCACCATAACTCTCTGGATATAGACCTCTACCTGCGTATCGCCACCGAGCTTTACTTGAAGCGACTGATTGTGGGCGGATTCGAAGGTGTATATGAAATAGGCAAGAACTTCCGTAACGAGGGTATGGACAAGAACCATAACCCGGAATTCACTTGTATGGAGCTGTACGTGCAGTACAAGGACTACAACTGGATGATGAGTTTTACGGAGAAATTGCTGGAACGCATCTGTATCGCCGTAAACGGCTGCACAGAAACCGAGATAGACGGCAAGACCATTAGCTTCAAAGCTCCCTACCGCCGTCTGCCCATCCTGGAAGCCATCAAGGAAAAGACCGGATACGACCTCGAAGGCAAGAGCGAGGACGAAATCCGCCAGGTGTGCAAGGAACTGAATATGGAAATTGACGACACCATGGGCAAGGGCAAGCTGATTGATGAAATCTTCGGAGAATTCTGCGAAGGTACTTTCATACAGCCCACTTTCATCACCGACTATCCCGTAGAGATGAGCCCGCTGACCAAGATGCACCGCAGCAAGCCGGGACTGACCGAACGCTTCGAGCTGATGGTGAACGGCAAGGAACTTGCCAACGCTTACAGCGAGCTGAACGACCCGATAGACCAGGAAGAACGCTTCAAAGACCAACTCCGCTTGAGCGAAAAGGGAGACGACGAAGCGATGTTCATCGACCAGGACTTCCTGAAAGCATTGCAATACGGTATGCCTCCCACATCGGGCATCGGTATCGGCATCGACCGTCTGACCATGTTAATGACGGGCGAATCCTTTATCCAAGAAGTGCTTTTCTTCCCGCAGATGCGTCCGGAAAAGGTTATCCCCAAAGATGCTCCTGCACGATACACAGAGCTGGGCATCCCCGAAGACTGGGTGGCTGTAATCCAGAAAGCCGGCTACAACCTGGTGAGTGACATGAAAGATGTGAATCCGCAAAAACTCCACATGGACATCTGCGGTATCAACAAGAAATATAAATTGGAACTGGCAAACCCGACCGTAAACGAAGTTGCTGACTGGGTCGGAAGAATTAAGAATTAAAAATTAAAGAATTAAATAGGCAAGATTAAAGATAAGAGGAGGAGGAAGGTACTCCTTTCCCCTCTTTTAATTTTTAATTTTTAATTATTAATTTCGATATGAAACTACCCGGTAAGATAGCCATCATGGGCGGAGGAAGTTGGGCAACTGCCATTGCAAAAATGGTTCTGTCACAAGCGGAGTCTATAAATTGGTACATGCGACGCGATGACCGTATTGCCGACTTCAAACGGCTTGGTCATAACCCTGCCTACCTGACGGGCGTCAAGTTTGATACCAAGCGTATCAACTTCAACTCCAACATCAATGATGTCGTGAAAGAATCTGATACGCTCATCTTCGTTACACCTTCCCCTTATCTGAAGGTTCACTTGAAGAAACTGAAGACTAAGATTAAGGATAAATTCATCATCACTGCCATTAAAGGTATTGTGCCCGATGACAACTTGATTGTCTCGGAATATTTCACTAAGGAATATGGCGTCCCGGCTGAGAATATTGCTGTATTGGCAGGTCCCTGCCATGCGGAAGAAGTGGCTCTGGAACGCCTTTCTTATTTGACCATTGCTTGTCCCGACACCGACAAGGCTTGCACCATTGCCCGCAAACTGGCCAGTTCATTCATCAAGACCTCTGTCAGTAATGACGTTGCCGGCATTGAATACAGTTCGGTGCTGAAGAATGTATATGCCATTGCAGCCGGTATCTGCAGCGGTCTGAAATATGGCGACAACTTTCAGGCTGTGCTCATGTCCAATGCCATACAGGAAATGAACAGATTCCTGCAAACGGTACATCCGCTGAACAGAAACGTAAGTGATTCCGTTTATTTAGGTGACCTGCTGGTGACGGGATATTCCAATTTCAGCCGCAACCGCACATTCGGTACGATGATTGGCAAGGGATACTCCGTGAAAAGCGCGCAGATTGAGATGGAAATGATTGCTGAAGGATATTACGGTACAAAATGTATCAAGGAAATCAACAAGCATTATCATGTCAACATGCCTATTGTAGATGCAGTATACAACATTCTGTATGAGCGTATCTCGCCGACGATTGAAATCAAGCTGCTTACCGATTCATTCCGGTAAGCGCGAAAAAAGATAAAACGAAATACTGAATTTAAAACCTAGAATATTATGATTAGTTTGAACATTGAAAAGACTCTTGGATTCATCTCCAAAGAAAACGTTTTCGCCTATGAAGCCCAAGTAAAGGCTGCACAGGAAGCATTAGAGAATGGTACCGGTAAGGGCAACGACTTCTTAGGCTGGCTGCACCTCCCCTCTTCCATCACTAAAGAGCACCTGGCTGACCTAAAGGCTACCGCACAGACGTTGCGTGACAACTGCGAGGTAGTAGTAGTTGCCGGTATTGGCGGAAGTTACCTCGGTGCACGTGCGGTGATAGAGGCTTTGTCAAACAGCTTCACTTGGTTGCAAGACAAGAAAACGGCTCCGGTCATTCTGTATGCAGGACACAATATCGGTGAAGATTATCTATATGAACTCACCGAATACTTGAAAGACAAGAAATTCGGTGTTATCAACATCTCCAAATCCGGTACTACCACTGAAACGGCCTTGGCGTTCCGTCTGTTGAAAAAGCAATGCGAAGACCAACGCGGCAAGGATATGGCAAAGAAGGTTATCGTTGCCATCACCGATGCCCAAAAGGGCGCTGCCCGCGTAACGGCCGACAACGAAGGCTACAAATCCTTCATCATCCCCGATAACGTGGGCGGACGTTTCTCCGTACTGACTCCGGTAGGCTTGCTGCCCATCGCAATAGCAGGTTTCGACATTGAGAAATTGGTTGCAGGTGCAGTTGCCATGGAAAAGGCTTGTGGAAAAGATGTTCCGTTTGCAGAAAATCCTGCTGCCATCTATGCAGCTACGCGTAACGAGCTCTACAAGAACGGTAAGAAAATTGAAATCCTCGTAAACTACAATCCCAAACTGCACTACGTAAGCGAATGGTGGAAGCAGCTTTATGGTGAATCCGAAGGTAAGGAAAACAAGGGTATCTTCCCTGCTGCCGTAGATTTCTCCACCGACCTGCACTCCATGGGACAATGGATTCAGGAAGGCGAACGTACCATCTACGAAACTGTCATCTCCGTGGAGAAGACACAGCACTCCCTGCAAGTACCTTCGGACGAAGCCAACCTCGACGGACTGAACTTCCTGGCAGGCAAGCACGTGGACGAAGTGAACAAGATGGCTGAATTGGGCACACAGCTTGCCCACGTTGACGGCGGCGTACCCAACATGCGCATCGTTATCCCTGCACTGAATGAAGAAAGCATCGGAGGTCTGCTCTACTTCTTCGAAATAGCTTGCGGTATCAGCGGTTATATTTTGGGAGTCAATCCGTTCAACCAACCGGGTGTGGAAGCATATAAGAAGAATATGTTTGCATTGCTGAACAAGCCCGGCTACGAAGAAGAGTCCAAAGCTATCCAGGCAAGACTTTGATAAATTAAGAATTGAGAGTTGAGAATTGAGAAATGGCTGCACAACAAGTGCGAAGAGAACCGTTCCCCGATTCTCAACTCTCTATTTATCTACCCCGCATTTTTAAATTCTCAATCCCCAATCTACCAAGTGTTCGAAAACTCTATCGCCCGTTATCTGGAAAAGCACGGGCACCCCTACATCCAACTGAAAGCCGTTCTTTTTGACATGGACGGTGTGTTATTCAACTCCATGCCCTACCATGCCGATGCCTGGCATAAAGTAATGGAACGTCATGGCCTGCACTTGAGCCGTGAAGAGGCATACATGCACGAGGGACGTACCGGAGCCTCCACCATCAACATCGTTTATCAACGCCAGTATGGCAAGGATGCCACTCCCGAGATGATAGAAAGCATCTATGCAGAGAAAAGCGCCGAATTCAGTACCCACCCGGAACCGGAACGTATGCCGGGTGCTTGGGAAGTGCTGCAAAAGGTAAAAGCGGCAGGACTTATTCCGGTACTTGTCACCGGTTCGGGCCAACACTCCCTGCTGAACCGCCTTGCCCACAACTTCCCTGGTATGTTTCAGCGCGACCACATGGTGACCGCCTTTGATGTGAAATACGGAAAGCCTCATCCTGAGCCTTATCTAATGGGACTGGAAAAAGCCGGAGTACAAGCCAACGAAGCTATAGTTGTAGAAAATGCACCTATCGGAGTACAAGCCGGAACAGCAGCCGGCATATTCACTGTGGCAGTCAATACCGGTCCGCTGGACAGGCAGGTATTACTGGATGCCGGAGCAGATTTATTGTTTCCGTCCATGCAGGCGCTTTGTGACGACTGGGAAAGGTTGCAAACCGCATTAGATGCCAGTAATAGCCTTCGCCACAAAGATTGACGGCGGCCCAAACAATATAACAGTTGATTGGAGCTTATATAACCAAGTAATACCATTACTTGATATACAGAAGGCATCTATTGTCTTTCTTCTTAAAACGCTCCAATCTACTCATTTTCTCCTTCTCGGTTTCTTTAATAGGGAACGTTATCCTACGAGTATCTTTATCATAATCGTACAATTCTCTGGCAGGAACTACATAAACAGATTCCGGACCGTCACCACACCATCCAAAGCCAAAAACATAAAACAAGTTTTTTATCGGACGGTTCAACAGATTAGAGTTCATATACCTTTCGTACTTTTCAATGTCTTTTATATCGAGATAAAAACCTATCTTACTTCGCCATTTACATTCTACAGCTATAATATCTCCAACTTCATGAATGGTACTCGTAGTGGTAACACACTCCATCAACAAATCCGGAGATGATGAAGACAGAGGTCTATAACCCTCAATGTATTTATCACCTCTCCAATCTAAAAGCCGCCAAAATATTTTCTTGTCACAGAGGTCCGGATAACCTTCTTTACTAATATTAGAGTTCTTCACAACCCATTCCTCAAATCTATCTCCCAAATATTTACTTTTCTTCCTTTCTTTAAAATATTGAAAGGTATCCATAAACCGATATTGGAAAACACCTACAAAATCATCGATAAACTGATTTAATATTTTCATAGCCATAATAGTCTATTGTGTCTTTAAATAATATTCATTGCAAACAAAAATTCATAGGTGAAGAGCCGCAACACCCATTTTCAAAAATAGATTTTTTTTCATTTCCAAAAATAGAGTTTTTTTCCCAATTCTTTCCAGATTTCCTTCCCATCTTTGCAATACAGAAAACAAATAAAGTATTAATTATTAAAAATAGAAAAGTATGAAAAAGTTAGTTATGATGTTGGTTTGTATGTTTGCAGTGCACACAATGGTAATGGCAGATAATGATAAGCCGATAGAGGTGAGCCAGTTGCCGGCGAAGGCGCAGACATTTATCAAGACTTATTTTAAAGACCATAAGGTGGCAATGGCTAAATTGGAGTCGGGAATGTTTTATAAAAGCTATGATGTGGTGTTCACGAATGGGGAGAAGGTAGAATTTGATAAATCGGGAGAATGGAAGGAGGTACGATGCAGACAAAGTGAAGTTCCTGCACAGATTGTACCGGAAGCGATACGTAACTATGTAAAGACCAATTATCCGGATGCAAGAATTCTTCAGATTGAGTACGATGACAATGAGTATGAGATAAAGTTGTCTAATCGTTGGGAAATTACATTTGACTCTAAAATGAGGGTGATTGACATTGACGATTGATGACAAGAAAGATTTAGAATATGTAGATTATAAAGTTAAGTATCAAGAAGCTGAAAACAGTTGCTTGGAGAGGGTTTCTCCAGGCAACTGTTTTTTTATGCACTTCCGTACGGTAGCAGGGCATATGGTGCTGCGCTCATTGTACAACAGTGGTTGTACTACTATTCCAATTGCCCGGAGTCAACGAAGCCCCGGCTGCACTTTTGCAGTTTTTTAATCAGTGTGTCCGGAGAAGGACACTCAACCTTCTCCGGAGCTGAAAATACTGATTTATAAGGAAACGGCGCTTCTCGGCGCTTCCTGCCGGAAGGCGACTCAGGCTATGACGCTTTTAGGATTTTGGCAGACCTCACCATGGTATAGGTAGTCCCCTTAGTACAATGGCGCATATCATTCAGCTTACTGAAAAATAGATTTTTTTTCAGAGAGGTTCGTTCGGCAGAGAAATTCCAACCGCAGAACGGAAGAACAACGTTTTCAGTCCGTCATAAAATCCCGGAAGAGCAACCGTTCCATGCGTCTCTTCCGGGAACTTTTTTGATACCACCCGCAAATGCCGCTTCTCCATACGAGGAACTGCACTCCCTATAAAATCATCTGTCAGGGGAAAGTGGATCAGCTTCCTATCAAGACGCGGCTGAGTGGCAAACGCAACATACAGTTGCTTTCCTGAAAAGTCAACCTTATCTACCTGCCGTTCTACCTGTTTCTGAAAATATCCTTTATCCCACCATAAACTGGGGTCTATGGCGATGTATGTATCAAATGCACTGGGATAATTCAGCAAAACATGCAGCGTGAACAACCCGGCATAAGAATGTCCAGCCAACAAGTGTTGTCCATTCACCGGCAAGTCTTGTTCCACTGCGAGGCGTAGCTCCTCCGTCAGAAAACGGCAAAATTGTCCTGCCCCACCCCCTTCCGGTTTATCGCCCGGACGGACAGTTCCGTCACGCCGGGCAGCGGAACAGGTTGGCGTAAAGTCTCTGGTTCTGTTTGTATTCAGGACAGCCACAACGATACAGGGCGGTAAGGAAGAAACTTTGGAGGTGGAAAACAAGCGAGTAAAACCTACCACCGAATGAAAAAAAGAATCACCGTCCAGCAAATAAAGAACCGGATAACTTTCCTCTTTTTCACCCGGGCGGGTTGCAGGTACATACACCCAATATTCTCTAGCCTCATTCAAGACATGCGAAAACAAAGTGTGGCGAGTCCCGATAGAAATAGCTTCTTGCGCTCTCAGCGGAAAACCGAGCCAAGTGACAACTACCAATATGAACAGAATATGCAGGCTTCTCATTTCAATTCTTTTTTCAGTCTGCAAAGTTCGCAGAAAATAAGTTGACTACCTATCCCTATTTTTAGGTATTCTCACGGTTGAAAGCTTTCCGCAGAAATCAAAGGCTGATTAAGAAAGTTTGATGGGCAACTGAATTTCCGTCATCCATTCATCCACCGTTTCTTTGTTCCAAATGCCGTCAATATGGCAAAACCGGGCACGGTCAATGACCTCGTATCCATTTGTCTCGGCATACGCAAAAAGCTCGGCGAAAGTTTCGGGCATATGCTCATAAGCACCGTAATGGTTGACACAGAGCGCAACCGGCACTTCCGGAAGTTCCTTGAATTTAATCAGTTCCGAATCTTCCTTGCGTTCAGCCACCGCTTCAAAAAACTCGATATCAATATCAACCCCATATTCCTCATTATATTCCACCGTGAAACAATATTCCGGGGCAGGACATTCACAACCCAAATGGTACATTTCAGGCCCGATGATATTCGGACAAAGATTGAACAGCTCCTGATAAGAGTCTATTTTACGGCGATGGGTAGCAAAAATTCTTGAAGGGAGGGATTTCTTAAACACTTTTTCCATAACATTCTCTTGTTTATGGAGTAAATTTTCCAATTTGGCAAGTTCGGTCTGCCGCCATATCAAGTGTTCAATCTCGTTTTTGCAACGTTCTATTTTAACCTTCAACAATTCAGCATCCGGAAATTCCTTGCCATCGGCAAACAACTCGGATATCTCTTCGAGGCTGAACCCTAATTGCTTGAGGTAAACAATACGGCTCATACACCGGAGCTGGCTGATGTCGTAATAGCGATACCCCGTCCACTCATCCACTTCAACGGGTATCATCAATCCTATCTCTTCATAATGACGAAGCGTCTTAACGGTCACCTGGCAAAGTTTGGAAAACTCTCCGATTTTAAACTTCATTTTATTCTTCATAAACTCATGCGCATTTTGTTTATGATGCAAAGATAGGTCCTGCCCTTAGGGACGAGTCAAGAGATTGCTTCAAAAAAAACACATATTTCACTATTCACAACGGCAATAGGTGTTTGCACCGCACGTACAATGGGGTAACAACTGCCCACTCAGTTCATCGCGGTAAAATTCATACAGCCGCCGGTACATGGTTTCATAGAGTGCGGCAATTTGTTGCTCCTGCTCACTTTCATTTTGAAAACGATTTTTAAAGGGGTCTTCAAAATTAAAATGCACCTGCTGCTTGGCATCCAGAGTGATAAATTTCAGTTCTTCTCCGGCTTCTTTACATAGGGTAATCACGTAGTCCCACGACCGGTGCGTATAGGTCCCGACACCAGACGGTTTCTTGCGAGACACGCTGAAACCATTCTGTTCCATCACATTGCACACGGCATCGGGAACGCAGTTCCCCTCCATAATTCCTGCCGTAGAGATATTCATTCCCCTGCCAAATGCATGCAGGAGTTCCTGCGCGATACGGCTGCGGCACGTATCTTCATTACTTATTAACAGTATATCCATTGTCCGTTACTTTTCCAGGTTTAAATACTCGCCATCTCCTTCTTTCTTCATCTTCGCTTTACGTGCCAGGTCGAACAAGGTGGGGTTAATGTGGCAATATCCACCAGGATTTTTGTCCAGATAGTCTTGATGATAATCTTCGGCGAGATAGAAGTTCTTCAAAGGCTCTATCTCTACAACCAACGGACGGGAGTAGTTGGCAGCCAGCCGGTCAACGGTTTCACGAATAACAGGCAGGTCGGCGGTATCCGTATAATAGATACCCGTGCGATACTGTGTACCTCTATCCCCCCCTTGCTTATTGAGGCTGGTAGGGTCAATCGTTTTGAAATAAAGGTCGATAAGGAAAGGTAAGTCCACCTCATCGGGATCATACTGTACTTTTACGGTTTCGGCAAAGTCCGTGGTACCGGTACACACCTGCTGATAGGTAGGATTGGCTATATTTCCATTGGCATATCCCACCTGGGTAGCCTCCACACCTTCTATTTGTTTCAGGAAATGTTCGGTACCCCAAAAACATCCTCCTGCCAGATAAATCTCTTTCATTGGTTTCATGTCTGTTCTCCTTTCTGACCGTCCTTCCGGCTTACCGGCATAGGACAGACAAGTCATTAACATTGCAAAAATAAATATTATTTGTTTCATACCTCTAACTCTATGGAAATTATAACAAGAAAGAGAACCGTATGGTTGACTTTTCTGGATGTATTGTATAAAAAGAAACTCCCTTTGCAAAATATTCATGCAAAGGGAGTTCCTTTCTTTGTGACCCCGGTGCGATTCAAACGCACGACCTTCAGAACCGGAATCTGACGCTCTATTCACTAAGCTACGGAGCCAAATGTGGATGCAAAAGTATAAAAAAATTAGCAGATTCCTAACATTCAAACGCTTTTTATATCAAACCGAGGAATATTTTTATTATTACTTTGAGAAGACTAACCGCAATTACACAAACATTTTGTTCTTTTTTCCCACAAAACAGAAGCAAGTATCAATATTATTCCTATCTTTGCCGAGCAATTTAATAGAAGTTATACTGAATAAATTTATGAGCTACCTGATAACACCTGAAGGTTACAAACCTTTATTGGACCTAAAACAGACTGAATTAGGGATTAAACAAATTAAAGAGTTCTTCCAATTGAACCTCTCTTCCGAACTGCGCCTGCGACGTGTGACAGCTCCACTGTTCGTATTGAAAGGAATGGGTATCAATGACGACCTCAATGGAGTGGAACGTGCCGTAACTTTCCCTATCAAAGATTTGGGCGACGCCAAAGCTGAAGTGGTGCACTCCCTCGCCAAATGGAAACGCCTCACGCTTGCCGAATACCATATCGAACCGGGATATGGCATCTACACAGACATGAATGCCATCCGTGCCGATGAAGAACTGGGCAATCTGCATTCCCTTTATGTAGACCAGTGGGACTGGGAACGCGTCATTACTGCCGAAGACCGCAATGTGGAATTCCTCAAGGAGATAGTAACCCGTATCTATGCAGCTATGGTGCGCACAGAATATATGGTATATGAGATGTATCCGCAAATCAAGCCTTGCCTGCCCCAGAAACTTCACTTTATCCATGCCGAAGAATTGCGCCAACTGTATCCGGACTTGGAACCCAAATGCCGCGAACATGCCATTTGCAAGAAATACGGTGCAGTGTTCATCATCGGTATCGGATGCAAGCTGAGCGACGGCAAGAAGCACGACGGACGCGCCCCGGATTACGACGACTATACCAGCAAAGGGCTGAACGACCTCCCCGGACTGAACGGTGACCTCCTGCTATGGGACCACATCCTGCAACGCAGCATCGAACTTTCCTCCATGGGTATCCGCGTAGACAAGGAAGCCCTGCTTCGCCAGCTCAAAGAGGAAGGCGAAGAGGAACGCCTGGAACTTTACTTCCACAAACGCTTGATGAATGATACACTGCCGCTTTCCATCGGTGGCGGTATAGGGCAGTCCCGCCTCTGTATGTTCTATCTGCGCAAGGCGCATATCGGTGAGATACAAGCCAGTATCTGGCCGGAAGATATGCGCAAAGAGTGCAAGGAACACAATATACACCTGATTTGATATACATTTATCCCGTCATATAATATAAAGTTCACCCCCTCAAAAGGTTGGACTTTATTTTTTATTTTGTACTTTAGCATCCGAAACTACTAACAGATCCAATTATGAATGTTCAAATAGAAGAAAGCTGGAAAGCACATCTGCAACCTGAATTTGAGAAAGATTATTTCCGTACATTGACTGATTTTGTACGGGACGAATATGGGAAATATGCAATATATCCTCCGGGAAAGCTGATATTCAATGCATTCAACCTATGCCCTTTTGACAAAGTAAAAGTCGTGATAATCGGTCAAGACCCCTATCATGGTCCGGGACAAGCACACGGACTTTGTTTCTCCGTAAATGACGGTGTTCCTTTCCCTCCTTCCTTACTTAATATTTTCAAGGAAATAAAAAATGACATTGGCACTGATGCCCCCACTACCGGCAATCTGACACGCTGGGCAGAGCAAGGCATATTGCTGCTCAATGCTACCCTCACCGTACGTGCACACCAAGCCGGTTCTCACCAAAACCGAGGTTGGGAAACATTTACAGATGCGGCTATCCGCATTCTCGCCGAAGAAAAAGAGCATCTTGTATTTATTCTTTGGGGAGCCTACGCCCAACGTAAAGGGGCATTCATCGACCGTAGCCGACATCTGGTACTTACCTCGGCACATCCATCTCCCCTATCCGCTTATAACGGCTTCTTCGGGAACAAGCATTTCAGCAAAACAAACGAGTATTTGCGGGAACATGGAGAGACGGAAATAATTTGGTAAACATCAATACCACTGAATATTACTCTGAGTCTGGCTTCTCTGTTCCCATTTCAAGTCTTGCAGGATACTTGCATTGGCACGGATGGTAAAGTTATAGTATTTCCAGCGTCCGAAAGGTGATATGGCAGCCGTCATGCTGAAACAGTGCAGGTCACGTGTGATGTTGAAAGCGGTCTGCGTTATCTCCTTCGCATTGAAGTCATAACCGGAGTTGAAGCTGATAGCCCATTTGTTGGTAAGCTTGACGTTACCGTTTATATTAAGGGAGTTCAGGCTGAATTTGTACGGATAACGCATGTTCTTACGATTAATGGGCTTACTGGTGTCTTCCGTTATATTGAAACCGGTACTGAAGTTGATGGACCAAGGCATTTTGAATACTTGATAGCCGTCAGCATCGGCAGCAGCCTTTTCCTTCTTCTTCTTCGGAGTGCCGTCCTCGGTGGTTTCGCCCTCCATGTCACTGTCTCCCTCCGTCGAGGCATTCTGGTCTTGGTCCTGCTCCTCGTCATCCTTCTGACCGGTGAAGAAGTTCCTTATTTTCTTCCACGAATCATTGTTCACGGTCCAACTGAACGACGTACCATATCCCGACCAACGACCGAAACGGCCATACGACCATTCCGTACGGTTACCGGGCACCACCCTTCCGTTCTCATCAAACTCGTAAGCATAAGTGGCAAAGGTAGAGCTCATACTCAACGTATAACTCTTGCTCAACTTCAGACGGAGATTAAAGCTCAAGTCACTCCAAGGACGCACCTGGGCAGCCGTGTTGTAACTGATACCCATACTCAAATCGTCAATCAGGCTCACCTTGCGGATAGAGTCATTCTTATCCTTGAACTTCATTTCAAGGTTATTGGAGATATTGAAACTGATAAGCCCCTGCTTTCCTCCACTTGGCGGACTGAACACCTGACCGGCATAATAGGAATACTGCACGGTATCGCGAATGCCGTTCTGGTCTTTTATATAAGAGTCATAATAGCCAAAACGGGACGAAGTGAAATCGGGTGCAGCGCTGAAACTGATGGAGGGAGTGATGACGTGACGTATCTGTATCTCCTTCTTCTTCATAAACAATGGCTTGTACATACCATAAACTTTGGTATTGATACCCAGACTGGCACTGTAGTCGTATACACGGTGAAAACCGTAGGTCGTATCATTCACCTCCTTGCCTTGCTCATCGTCCCAGTCCTTCTTCACCTTGCGGGTGTACCAACGCTCCGTATAGTTTACGGTAGGCGTCACATTGAAGTACTTGAACAAAGTAAACGTGGCACTTACCGGAATCTCATGCTGCATACCGTTCTCCCAATCGCGTATCAGGTTCTTCTTGAACAACAGATTGTCCTTCGTCTTGATACTGTTCTTCACACGGCCAGTATAGCGAACGGAAATCTTCTCATACCACTTTTCATCTCCCACTGCATGTTTGCGCTTGAAAGGGAAAATGGTACTCAAGGAAATGGTCATGTCCGGTAAAGTCACCGCGATAGAGGAGTCGCGCATGGTCTGGGCAATATTACCTGAAGCGGAGATGCTCAGATGCTGGTCGGGAAAGTTACGCGAATAGCTGACACTGGAAGTCTTGGTATTCTGCGACATTGCCTGGGAGTTGTACATATTGCCGATATTGGTACGCTCATAACTACTGGTAGCAAAGTTCACACTGGCAGAAAAAGTAGAATTCGGACTCGCTTTCGGGTCCTGCCGGTGAGACCACACCACCTTGAAGTCTTTGGCAACCGAGTAGTCGGGCAAGCCTTTGTCACCGGTCTTGGTCACCTGATAGCTTGCCTGCAGCAAACCGGAATATTTGTAACGCTTCACATAGTTCGACTCCATATTCAGCGCCCAAGAACCTTTCGTGAAGATATCCGCCCGCAGCTTCAAGTCCATTTGGTCACTGATGGCGAAGTAATATCCACCGTCCGTCAGACCGAAGCCACGATTGGAGTCATCCATATAGGTAGGCATCAGAAAACCGGACTGGTAACTGCTAGAAAACGGGAAAAAGAAAAATGGAACGGCAAGCGGAAGCGGCACATCCTCTACTACCAGATAGGCAGGTCCCGTCACCACGTTCTTTTTCGGACGTACCTTGGCATAAGTCATCTGCATATAAAAATGGGGGTGGTCATGATGGTCACAAGTCGTGTAACGACCGCTCCTCATATAGAGTTCATCATTATTCCCTTTCTTGGCATTATTACCGGTCACGTATCCCTCGCCCTGCTGGCTGACAACATTGCTGATAAGACCTCTTTTACTCTTGAAGTTATAACGGATAGTATCGGTTTCGTAGGAGGTGTCCCCGTCTTTGAAGACCGGTCTTCCCTTGGCTGTTCCTACAGAATCGACCACGCCACGGGCAAAAACCGTACTGTTGTCCATATCCATAGAGATGACATCAGCCTCCAGGTCAGCACCCGGATAACTCACCTTTCCCTGGCCGTAAAGATGGGCAAAGCCACTCTGCGTAAATACAATGGAGTCATTGGCTTCGTAGGCTACGGGAGCATCCAATGCATCCTTCTTGGGAGGCGCAGCCGCTACCGTATCTTGTTGCAACGAATCGGCAGGAAGCCCCTTTCCCCCTTGCAGGAAGTCTCCCATCTGCAAACTATCCCCTACCTGCAACGTGTCTGTCCGCTGAATATTCGGAGGCGCGACCTTCGCTCTACGGCGCTGAGAAGCAGCCCCACCGGAGAGAAGAAGCAAGACGAATAGTAGTATGAATGATATGAATGTATTTGCTTTCAATGGCGTCATTAACTAATAGTTTACGCTTGGAGGGGCAAAAGTACATAATTTATACGGATAATCTCCCTTTTTAAAGAAATTTAGATTGCTACAAGAACTGTTCGCACCAATTATCAAAGCGCCGTACCCCTTCTTCACCATAACGTTCCAAACTTTTTCGGGCTTTTTCTACACTTTTCTCCTTTTCCAAATGAGTTTTTGAATAAAACTTATCGGCAAAACAGATAGCTTGTTCTTCCAAGCTGACCGGAACCATTTCACGATGCGGTACGGGCAAATCCTGCGCAATGATTCCCTCCAATGAAAGTCCGGCACCCGTATGGCGTTCACAAACCAAAGCATGGCGGGGATAGCCTTCGCCGCGTATCAGGTCGGCTCCCAAATAACCGTGACAGATATAAGGCTTGTCGCCAAAACAATGGATACCTGCCGCATCTGTAAGAAAAATGCCTATATCGTGCAGCATGGCAGCCTCGTACAGAAAATCCTTATCCAATGAAAGTTCCGGATGGCGGTCGGCAATCCATAACGACTTGTCGGCTACGGAACGGCTGTGCGTCAACAGTATATGCCGCAACTCATTCTCTTCCGGATAATATTTGTTAATGATATCTATCGGATTCATTTTAAGTTATGAGTTATGAGTTATAAATTATGGGTTATGAATGTCAATCGCCCTAAATTTATACATGCAGATTTCATTACGCATATCACAACTGCGTCTGTCTGTACGGAATATCTTTTCCAGATGATACGTCTGTTCCAGCTCTCCCAACATATTCTCCTCCTCCTTTACGGGAACCAACAAATAGCCCTCCTCGCTGGACGGACGTTCCTTTTCAATGTGCCGCATGCGGTCTTTCAGATAGAAGTTAACACCATAGAAACTCATTTTCGAGTAAGAATAGACCACACCTTCCGGAACATACGTATTGACCCTTTCAGCCAAATGTTTATCTGATTTCACAGCCAGCACCGTGGGCTGATAAACCGAATCCAATGATACGAAAAGGCAGAGCATACATCCTGCTATGCCATATAATAATGACCGGCTATCCGCACGCTTTATCACCATGCGTAATGTGCAGACAGCGGCTACTACGGGAAGCGCTACCAGGAGCCACTTGGGAACAGACAAAGCCACATCCTCCAACGCATGCATAAAGGCTACATTCTCAGCGGCATGGCGTCCGCTTCCAAAAACGCTGTCGGGAACCAGGCCGAGACGAACTACGACAAAAACAAGCGTAAGCAACAAGCCCAAAGAAGCAAAGATGATTGCACAAATCCTGAAAACTCGTGCCCCCTTTTGTACCAAAGCCAACAGATACTCAGCTATCAGCACTGCCATAAACGGATAGATGGGAAGCAGATAAACGCTCCGCTTACTCTTGGGGATGCAGTAGAAGACAAAGATTATCAGAATGACCAGCCACGTGAACAATTGTACCGGAGACTGGTTGCGGAAAGCAGTCCAGCCCTTCTTCAACCGCAACAGCAGGGTCTCCCCTTCCGGCAGACAACGCATGTTTTTCCACTTCAAGCCAAACAAGGAAATTACCAGAACCAACGTCCAGGGAATCCATCCCCAAATCAAAGTCAGGAAATTATACCATATAGGATTTTCGTGGGACTCGTAGGACATTTTGCCCATAAACCGCCCGGTATTCTCCTCCAGAACCAAATCGAGGAACGGTTGTCCACCTTGTCTGTAAGCTACGTATACCCAAGCTAAATAAGGAACAAAAGAAAGCAAGCCGCATTTCCCAGAGTGCGGCAAAAATACCGCCTTCCCGCACATCATGTACAGAAACAACTTCTTTTTCCTGTAAAATGTCCTCTACTGCCGTCATAGAGCCATCATCAAATAAATGCTTTGCCGCCTCAACATAGGACGGTGCGTATCTTTCTTCTAATCGTTTCGCATACTCGGCCGCAAGCATAGCCGCACCTTCTCTGCCGACCGTTCCTGCAACAACTAAATCTAAATCCGCATTCACTACAGCTACCTGCTTTGTGTTTCCCTTACTATCCGCTATGCTCTCCTTGCTTACTACAATGTTCTCCTTATTTCTCGTAATACTTCCCATTGCAGTAACCGATAAAATAAGTGTGCTGACATACGGTGACACCGCTGTATGCCCGGAAAGCACTAAAATATTTTCCTGCATACAAAGGCTGTCGATTTCTTTTATCAATGCCTTTAACTGTTTTTCCTCTGCTTCTTCCGGCATAAGAATACTGAGCGAAATCGCTTTTGGGGCTGCTCCCGCCGCTAACATACTATTTACCGCCCCATAGACAGCTCTTTTTGCAGCAAATGTCCAGCCTTCCACCGGATTTACTGCCATTGCCACACCGTTTTTTCCCGAAAATCCCTGTGTAAACTCTGGCATAAATTCCGGTATAAAAAGAACTCCGGCATCCTCGCCGGATGCCGGAGAGCCTTGTTCACTGTGGTTATGCAACTGTCTTAGTACCGAGCGTTTTAAAATACTCTCTTTTACCTTTCCTATCCGCATAATATACTCCCACAGCGGAAGCAGGCTTATCGCCTACTCCGCCTTATTTGCTCCCTCTTTATTATTTCCTGTTGTGCCTGTGCCACTTTCCGTCTTATCTCCTGCCTTTGCTGTCTCATCTTTCTTCTGCGTCGTTGGCTTTGGCACTTCCTTTTTCTTTGTTCCGACACGGACAACGGATGGAGTGGACATATAAGAACTGGAATTCACCTGCGTTCTCTTCGTCTCTTTTCCATCTATGTATACAACCTTCCACAGTCTTGCTGTGTAACCAGTACGTCCATTGGATTCTACAACTCGCTTGCCCTCTTCCATCGTGTTATCCTTGATTACTTTTTCGGAAGGACCTCTTGTAGAAACAGTCTCGGATACATACTCTACCTTTCGGTTTGAAGCACGATATTCCTTACCGTAAATAGTAAATGTAATGCTGCTTCCTCCAGCTACTCCCTGAATATATACCGGATGATCAAGATTATTGGTAAACTTCAGATCCTTATCTGTTCCGGAAATCGCCGCATCCGCAGATAATGGAACATAATGTACCGTCATTGAATGATTCGATCGCTCTGTTACATTTAACTCTGCTCTTAAAACCGCATTGTAAAGTGTTGTAGATACCTGGCAGATTCCTCCACCATAAGTCTGCACTGTCTGTCCATTCGAATAAGAACCTGCAAGATGGTATCCATTATCCGCTGTAAATGGTGCTACTTTTGAATAAACAGAGAAAGAATCTCCCGGATACAGTAAAGTTCCGTTAATCAGGCTTGCTCCATTCTCTACATTAGCGCATCTTCCAGAAGCAGAGCCTGCATAAGATGTTGTAAATGTTCCAAGCACATCTTTAATTGCTGAAAGCTCCTTCTTCGTATGCTTTGCTTTATCTAACGTATAATCCATCGGAAATACAACAGACTTGTGATTCCAGTCTTTTTTGCTAAAGACTTCTGCAAGCTTGTCTGCATTTGCCTCAAAGTCGATATCTACACCATCTACCTGCTTTGTGATAACAAACTTTCCGTCTTTTCTTGTAATAGTGGCATCCTTTTTCTTTGCAAGAAACTTCTTCGCCTTCTTCTTAACAACCTTCCTCGTCTCTGCCTTATCTACAGAAAAGGTAAGTGGAAAATCCATCCCTTCCTTTTCAAGCTTTCTTACTTCAATGACACGCTTAAAGACATTCCCTGTGGGAAATATGGTACTCTGGATAAATGTGTTCCTGTCTTTCCAAAATCATATGCTTTCTCTACCACATCTATATTTGTACATTTCAGACCAATATCGGAAAGAGCAAATGTACTCTCTTTCTTTTTCACCTGCAATGTAACCGTTTCCTGCGATACCTTATCTATATATTCCTGTACTTTTGCCTTTGCCTCTTCCTGTGTCATTCCGCCGACAGACATCCCCTGAATTGTCATTCCCGGATAGATTGCGTCAATATTAATATACTTGGAATAATAATAATAAAACGCCGCCCCGCCGCCTGCTAAAATAAGAAGAAGCAATACAAGTATGATAATCCCTACTCTTTTTTTCATATTGCACCCTTTTACTTTCTTAAAATTCTATTAAATAAAACATCATTCTACCCTATAGATCATGATTTATTTAATTCATTTCTCTCATTCATATTCAAAAACTCTGATGTGTTTTTGAATCCTACATCATCATTGCTGGAACGACTGTTGTGATAACCATCGCAATAACTACTAATACAACTACAACTGTAGCAATTCTCTGTCTTTTCTTTGTGCCATCTGACTTCATACTAAAACTTCCTTTCTAAAATAAACTATATAAAATGCGTCCGTCTTCGTTTTCTAACTTCATATAGTGATTTCGCATCTTTCAAAGATACAGCACTTCAGAACAGAAATCACTATATCTCTCACTCTGACCTTGCTATGGCGCTTACTTGAAAAATACTTTTATTGTTATAAACATACAGACTTTTTTTGTTCTCCTGAACATTCTTTTTTATTTTAAGTCATTTCTGTCGTACATTCAAGTCTCTATTTTATCAGGATTTACTATCCTATATCATTATCAACAACATCGTAACCTGCTGTTCACTTATTATAATATTTCCCACTCTACAGTTCTAGCCGCCCGATTTAGCGGATTCCTTCTGCTATAATCAAATAAGCAAAACACCTGTTTTTTCTCCACCTGCCCACTCTGCTCAAACTTCTTTATATTAATTTCAAATACTTCGATATGACTTTGGTTGGCTGCCCTCTTTGAATCATAAATTCCTGCCTGCACATCTTCTGGAAAAAGTTTTTCTCCCTGTTCTCTGTATAATGCTTTCCACTCTTTCTTGTATTGTGCGGTGTCTTTTGCCCATGCAGGTCTTCCTTTTACATTTTCTCGAAGATACATATCATATAGCATAATCTCATCTAAAGTATCCCATTCATTTTCGTCTATATGTTCTCTTAAAAACTCCCGAAGAATATTATACTTTTCGAGTCGGTTGTGATTCAGCTTATGATAGCCTTTTCCCCGGTACCATGCTGAAAACATTTCATAGAAGCGGAATGGACTCTCAAAAAATGGAACAGCATATTTTAAAGTTAATGTATACTGACCACTGTTGTAATAGAGTTCTACAAGCTCCTCCACACCTTTTAATAAAATAATCTCGTCATAAGAGAGCCATTTTGTCCCAAGTACTTCGTATGGCGGCTGATTACGATATAGAATGCTGTACTTTTTGACTTCTTCCTCCATCATCGTTCCCTTTAACACTTTAAGGAATCCAAGCTGAAGCTGGTCTGGCTTATGCGCATATAAATCATCAAAGGATACTCCAAATCTCTCATAATTCTCATACGGCAGCCCCGCAATCAAATCCAGATGCTGATGAATATTTATTAAAAAATATTTCATTTAAAGCAAACAAAGGAGAAACTGTAGCTTTTATAGGTTCAACAGGTAGTGGAAAATCAACATTAATTAACTTAGTACCTCGTTTTTATGATGCAACAGAGGGGGAAGTTTTAGTTGATGGAGTTAATGTAAAAGATTATACACAAGAATTTTTACACAATAAAATTGGTTATGTGCCACAAAAAGCTGTAATGTTTAATGGTACTGTTAATTCAAATATAGCATATGGTGATAATGGAAAAGGTGAAATATCTGAAGAAAAAATAAAAAAAGCTATAGAAGTAGCACAAGGAAAAGAGTTTGTTGAAAAAATGGATGAAAAATATGATACTCATATAGCACAAGGTGGAACGAATGTATCCGGTGGTCAAAAACAAAGATTAGCAATTGCAAGAGCAATAGCAAGAAATCCGGAAATTTATATATTTGATGATAGTTTTTCAGCATTAGATTATAAAACAGATTCTTTATTAAGAAAGGCATTAAAAGAATACACAAAAGATGCAACTAGTTTGATTGTAGCACAAAGAATTGGAACAATAATGAATGCAGACAAAATAATAGTATTAGAAGATGGTATTTCTGTAGGAATGGGAACACATAAAGAGCTATTAAAAAACTGTGATGTATATAAAGAAATAGCACTATCACAATTATCAAAGGAGGAATTAGAAAATGCGGAATAGAAAATAATAATGAAAAAACTCCTAGAAGAATGCCAAGAGGACCAATGGGAGGTCCAGGAGCTGGTGCAGGTGAAAAAGCAAAAGATTTTAATAGTGCAATAAAGAGATTGTTTAGTGAATTGCATGGTTTTAAAGCAGTTATATTAGTTGCATTAATTTTAGCAATAGCTGGTTCAATTTTATCAATAAGTGCACCAAATATATTATCAGATTTAACAGATGAAATTTCCACAGGATTAGTAGTT
>OGWV01000576.1_pt1 | contig 22432 bp, 19 predicted proteins | sample 1576081 | NCBI WGS metagenome assembly OGWV01 (sample SAMEA3541541, study PRJEB24748) | human gut metagenome | biome: human gut; feature: human-associated habitat; material: faeces | place: China | collected 2012 | reverse complement strand
TGTTCTGTTTTCTCTTACAAAATCTATAATTTTTCCAGCTTGTTCTTTCATCGTTATAATCCGCCTTTCTGCGAAAGGCACCAACGCGTCATGAAACGTTCGATTGCCTTTCACTATCTATTATAGTTTCCTTCTGATATTATTTACCTATAAGACTGACATACTACAGAACACGTGGAGGTGAGTGGCGGGGCTGTATAGCGGCGACCTCGTATCGTTATATGTTGTCGGTCATCCGTTAAGGCATCAATGAGTGGCGCATTACCGTAGCCCGTAAACTTATCTCTTCCGAAGTCGACTCGATCTCGCCGGATGACCAGTCACTGTCAGTTTTATAACTATAAATTTCAGGAGGTTACTTTTATTGTCATTTAAAATCTTAAAATTTAACTGCTGTGGACTTGACGTCCACAAAACATGGATCTATGCCTGCATCGGTATCACGGACTCCAAGAATCGTACTGAATATAAGCAAGCTCGCTTTTCTTCCTTTACTAAAGGATTAAATGAGCTGTGTGATTGGCTTGCAAAATATAACTGTACGGATGTCTGTATGGAATCTACCGGTAACTACTGGATCCCTGTTTTTAACATTTTAGAGCAACACAATCTATGGGTTACTCTTTCTCATCCCAAATACACAAAACCAATGAAAGGGAACAAGACTGACCGCAAGGATGCGAAATGGATTTGTGACCTTTACATGTGCGGAATGGTGAAACCTTCTTTCATTCCACCAGCTGATATCAGAGAGCTTAGAGATCTTGTAAGATACCGATATAAACTCACCTGTATGATCACTGGTGAGAAGAATCGTGCTCAGAATTGTCTTACCGTATCCAATCTAAAACTTGACGATGTCTTTTCTGATGTATTTGGTAAATCTTCCCGTTCTATTACAGAACAGATTTTGCAACACCCTGGAGAAAAATTTGATGTAGCACCTTTTGTTCACAGGCTCTGTAAGACTCCTATTGAAGAAATACAAGCCGCTGTTGATGGTGCCATTTCAAAAGAACAAGCTATTAAACTTAGACAGTGCCTTGATCACATCGATGAACTGAACAAGCACATTTCAGAAGTAGAACAGGAAATCCTTTGTCTCAGTGATAAATACGAGGCTGCTTTAAATCTAATAAGGACTGTTCCCGGACTCAATAAGAATCCTATGACTGCTATTCAAGTGCTTTCAGAGATCGGCTGTGATATGTCTGTCTTCCCCACAGATAAACACCTGGTCTCCTGGGCAGGATGCTGTCCTAGAAATGATAAAAGCGACCGCAAAATCAAATCCACTCGGATTTCCCGTGCTGGTTCTTATTTTAAACCAGTTTTGGTGCAAGTTGCAAATGCTTTAATCAAATCTAAGAAACATCCTGAATTTATTACACGTTATAAGCGCATTAAAGTACGCCGTGGTCACAAAAAAGCCATCATCGCTATCTGTCGTATGATCCTAACCGCTATCTGGCACATACTCTCAGATTTAAAACCGTATACTCCTGAAGGTTTTCTTGAATCTCGTCCTGTGAAAAAAGAAAAGATTCTTACCACTTCACAGGCACTTAATCTTCTTAAGTTACGAGGATATGTCATAAAAGACGATCCTCTTCCAACTTCCTGATTAGGTGTTGCGTTAATATTTAATTTTTAAAACCAGCTAGTTAGGTGGTTTGTTTGTTATGCTCTTCTTTTTTGGGACACCCTCTACTTTCTTGTTTCAAACTTGTTCCTCCTGATATTAAATTTTTCTGAATGGGATCTCCTTTCCATCATGTGATAAAACAATTTTATTTTGCTTTAATTCATATTCGAATTTATATATTGGTATTATTGAATTACCAGTAAAAGGAGCAAATCCAAAATCTGTTTCCAGTGGATTCAGCCACAATGTTACTGTATTATCATTTAATCCGATGATCCATCCTCTGATCCCTGGATTTGCTGCTTCGGAATCATAAACATCCAAATATGGCTTCTTTTCTGAGGTAATTATAAGGTCGTAACAACTGTTATAATCAAAAACGTCACTGTCCTCATCATCCTTGCGAATCTCTGTTCCATCTTCTCTCAGGTTTATTCCTGTGTAATAGCCTGATATTTCTCCCAGTCTTTTCGCATTTACCAGGATTCCCCCGATACTAAAATAAACAGCTGTAATAACAAGTATCACTATTACTGCCACTGTAATAACTATTTTCTTTTTCTTTGTATACACTGATATCCCCCTTCTGGTAATTGCAATTTCTGGTTTTATTATAATCTCTCTTTTTGTGAATGTACAAACAAATTTTTGTATAAAAAAATGAAATTTTCAGAGAAAAAAAAGAACAAATCCGAAAAACGTTTTTGCTAAATTCTCCAATTCTTTACCATTAACATAATAATTTATAAATCCCTCAGTGCTGTATAGCCACAGATCCCCCTCCATATTCAGCCACTGCGTCAAATCTTCAATGTACACTGATCTTACACTGTCTCCAAAAGCATCACCTCCGCAGATCTTTAAATTTTTAGGAAAATAAGCAGACATGCCACCGGCACATCTTCAATATACCAGGCAAAGAAAAAAGCAGCTACTCTCCCTGTCTGTCGGAATTATAGCCGCTTTCTTATCATTCAAATAAAATTTTATTTTACTTCCACAAGTTCAATCTTGAAGTTCAGTTCTTTTCCTGCCATCTCATGGTTTGCATCGAAAGTAATGGTAGTTTCTTCCTTTGCAGTTACCTTAACCGGGAATGGCTGTCCATACTGATTAGACAGATATACCTGCTGTCCTACTGTAAGATCCTCGGAACCCGGAAGCTGAGCAATCTCAAGTGTAAAGATCGCGTTCGGATCCGGCATGCCATATGCTTCTTCTGGCATCAGATGGATTTCTCTGATCTCTCCGACTTCCATACCAGCTACTGCTGCATCGAAGCCTTTGATCATCTGTCCTGCTCCGCAGATAAATTCAAGCGGTTCTCCACGATCATAAGAAGAATCAAACTGTGTTCCGTCGTTAAAAGTTCCCCTATAATGGGTACGGCAGGTTTTGCCTACGTTCGGGCCTGTAAATGCCGGCTTGTGTGAACCACATCCACCACCGCAGGTTCCTCCGCAGGAATGTCCCTCTTCATGATCGCCACAGGAATGACCTTCCTCATGGTGATGATGGTCACAGGTTGTTCCTGCTGAAACCAGTTCACCCTTAAGGTAAGCCTCTACCACCTCGTCTGTGTTTCCCTGAGCACCTGAGCATAACTGAACCCCGGCCTCTGCAAGTGCATTCTGTGCACCGCCGCCGATTCCGCCACAGATCAGGACATCAATTCCCTGCTCTGCAAGAAGTCCTGCAAGTGCACCGTGTCCTGTCCCATTAGAACCGATCACTTCACTGGAAACAACCTTATTATCCTCTACCTCATAAACCTTGAAATTCTCTGTTTTTCCAAAGTGCTGGAAAACATTGCCATTATCATAAGTTACTGCGATTTTCATGTAAAAAGTCCTCCAATTCATACTATATCTATCAGATTAGTATAGCTTGTTAAGAAGATAAAAGCAAGGGAAGAGTGTTTTTCGGATTTTTCTAAACCACAGGTTCATTGTTTTGCACTGGAAGCTATGCTAATCTTAATGCATCGAAGGAACACATTCCTTCAAAAGAAGTTTTGCGGAAGGCAGACTTCACAGACGTTTTAAAAAAATCTTATATTAAAATCAGGCGCATACAGCAGCGAAACAAATCAGCTTATGAGTTTTCTATTGTTACTCAGGTAATCTTTTATCCATGACACAGATAACTTCTGATCGGAGGTGATCCACGTTGAAGTGGTATAAAGAAAGGTATTTACGCCAAAAAAACAATACATATATCAGATGAAATCTTACATTGCGTCTCGCTCATAATAATATAAGTCAAGCAGCAGGCAGTATCCCGCGAGGGTACTTAAACAGCTACGATCTAATTTATTAAAAAGTCTGGAAGCTTCTGCAAATCATGACCAGACTAATTCACAGAAAGGAGCAGCATATGTCATTTCTTGATAATCTTAAAGAAGAAGCAAGCTTTACAGAAACATTGAACGGAGCAAAAACCCATGCTTCATCCGGCGATGCCTGTCTGGATCTGTTTGCTGTCGCTGGCGGTATGCGTCATCGTTCATACCGTGACCAGATTCACCTCTTTGATCGTGCTTATATCGAAAATCCAGAGCTGGCAATGAAGCTCCTTTTCTATATCCGCGATATCCGGGAGGGCCTTGGTGAGCGTGAGCTTTTCCGCAACCTGATCCGGCATACCGCCAAAACATGGCCGGAATCTGCCAGAAAAAATATTGCTTTAATTTCTGAATACGGACGTTTCGATGACCTCATGTGTCTGATGGGGACTCCGTCTGAGAAAGCTGTTGTCGAGCTGATCCGCACTCAGTTAAACCAGGACTGTGAAGCTCTCAAAGAGCGAAAAGCAGGAAATATCAATGCACATATTTCACTTCTTGCCAAATGGCTTCCTTCCATCAATACCTCAAGTGCCCGTAAAAGAGGACAGGCAAAAGTTCTCGCCTCTGCACTTGGGATGGGTGCCGGTCAGTACCGCAAGCTTCTTTCCACGCTTCGTGCAAATATTGCCCTGACGGAGCGTTACCTCACCAGCCAAAAACCGGACAAAATCAATTATGAAGCGGTCCCGGCAGGAGCAATGCTCAAATATCACAAATCTTTTCATCAGCAGGATGCCGAGCGTTTTTCTAAGTTCCTGTCAGATGTAGATAACGGTCAGAAATCTATCCACTGTGGTACGCTTTATCCATATGAGATCCTGCGTCCATTAATGTCACATGGCCGTATACTTCCACATTGCGAACCTGACGCTGCAAATGCTGCTCTGGAAACTCTCTGGAATCAGCAGACTTCCAAAGTATGTGAACAGAATGCAATTTCTGTGATCGATGTTTCCGGCTCCATGTATTGCCACCGCTACGGAACTCCAAGTCCGGCTCTGATCGCACAGGCATTGGGGCTGTATCATGCAGAACACTGCACTGGTACTTTTCACAATACATTCATTACTTTTTCATCGACACCTGAACTGGTGGAAATTCATGGCCGGACACTTGAGGAGAAGCTTCGCTATATCCAGAGCAGCAAGTGGGAATTTTCAACAAACCTTGAGGCGGTTTTTGATCTGATCCTCCGGACAGCGGTTAATGCTGGCACACCTCAGGAAGAAATGCCTTCCACCTTATTCATCATCTCTGACATGGAATTTAACAGTGCGATGAAAAATCCGGATAAAACCATTTATGACAACGCAAAAGCTGCATTTGAAGCCAACGGCTATCATCTGCCAGCTGTTGTATTTCATAATGTCAACAGCTGGCAGATGCAGACTCCGGTCAGATCTCACACCAGGGGTACTGCTCTCGCGAGTGGTGCCGGAACCAACTCCTTCAACTACAAATTTGATGGAAACATTACCCCGATGGATCACATGCTCCGCGTCTTAACCAGTCCCCGTTATGCAGCTGTGCATGCATAACCAGATACTGTACCACTGATATCTCTCGATATTCACTAATAAAACAAGAAGAGGCCATCTCGGCCTCTTCGTATACCAGCAGGTCTTCCATCTGTACATGGTACAGATGGCTGAGTGCCAGCAGGTTATCGATTGTAGGAAGACACGCTCCGCGTTCCCACTTGTAAACTGCCTGCTCAGATATGCCGCCCATGTATTCACACAAAGCAGTAACTCTGATGCCGTTCTCCTTTCTCATATTTCTTAATCGTTTTCCTGTTTTTTCTATCTGAATCACAGGAAAAGAAATCGTTGTCATACGACATTCCCCCTTTTTCATTCCCTCTGAGTTATCTCCATCATTACATCGATCTGTTCCTGTATGTTTGTCCTCTTTTCTGCAAACTACAATTCTCAGAACCATATTCGCTACTGTTCACTCCGTTCACAGTAACTTGGTCAAAATGCATTCCAAATCACCTTCGGTGATAGCATTTTGCCCCGTATGTCTCGGGATTTTGCCATATTCATGGAAAAACACCTCGCGGGATATTACCTGTGAACAGTAATATAAGAATAAAGAGATAAGGGACGAGGAGAAAGGAGTCTATTTCAAAATGGATAAAAAAATCATTCGTGCTGCCCTTTTGGGCTTTGGTACAGTAGGAACAGGTGTATATAAGGTATTACAGAAGCAGAAAGAAGACATGATTCCGAAGATTGGAAGTCAGATTGAAATCAAGAAGATCCTGGTACGTAATCTGGAAAAAGCTGCTGCAAAGGTTGAAGATCCGGCCGTTCTGACCAACAATTGTGATGAGATCGTAAATGATCCGGAAATTGATATTGTGATCGAGTTGATCGGTGGAATTGAACCGGCAAGAAGCTACATACTGGCAGCAATAAATGCAGGAAAACATGTCGTAACGGCAAATAAAGATCTGATTGCGGTACATGGTAAAGAACTTCTTGATGCAGCAGAAGCACATCATGTGGATTTTTTGTTTGAAGCAGCTGTAGCAGGTGGAATTCCGATCATTCGTCCATTGAAAGAATGTCTTGCCGGTAATCATATGGCAGAAGTTATGGGTATTGTCAATGGTACAACAAACTTTATTCTTACAAAGATGACCCAGGATGGAATGGAATTTAAAGATGCACTGGCACTTGCAACAGAACTTGGCTATGCAGAAGCCGATCCGACAGCAGATATTGAAGGACTGGATGCAGGAAGAAAAGTGGCAATTCTAGCGTCTGTAGCATTTAATTCCAGAGTTGTTTTTGATGACGTTTATATTGAAGGAATTACCAAGATTACAGCAAAAGATATCAAATATGCCAAAGAAATGGGCTGTGACATAAAACTTCTTGGAGTTGCAAAGAATACAGTAGAGGGAATTGAAGCATATGTTTGCCCAATGCTGATTCCAAGCAGTCATCCGCTTGCATCTGTAAATGATTCTTATAATGCTGTATTTGTCAATGGTGATGCAGTAGAAAATGCCATGTTCTATGGTCGTGGCGCAGGTGAGCTTCCGACAGCAAGCGCTGTTGTAGGAGATCTTTTTGATATTGCAAGAAATATTAAGGCAAACTGCTGTGCAAGAATTGGATGTACCTGTTATAAAGAACTTCCGGTAAAGAAGATGGCAGATACTTATAATCGTTATTTTATGAGATTGATCGTAGAAGATCGTTGTGGTGTACTTGCTGAAATGACGGCTGTCTTTGCAAAATATGGAGTCAGCGTAGCACAGATCATTCAGAAAGCTGCCCGTGCAGAAGAAAGTGCCGAAGTTGTTGTCATCACAGCCAAAGTTCGCGAAGGCGATTTCCGTACGGCAATGGAAGAACTGAGTGGAAGAAGCTCAGTACGTAAAGTAAGCAGCATGCTTCGTGTATATGGAGAATAAGATCGTATAGATCAGAGATACCTTAAGTTGCTTTGTGGACGGAGTATAAAATTTCACAAAAGGGGTTGCTTATGGGAAATATTATGGATTACATCAGTTGGAGAGGGGATCTTTCCTTTGAACAGTCGCAGTTTAACGAAGTGGACAATTTGATTCTTGCATGTTTTTCATATGTGAATCTGGATGGAATTCCGGCAGTGACAAAACAGAAGGGAATCGGACTGAAAAAGCTGACGAAAGAATTTATGAAACTTCATACGATGAAAGAACTGGAGGCGGATAAATCTTTTATCCGCCTGGCTCCGTTTATGATGATGGAAATGGCGAAGTCTGTCAGATTTGGAAAATGTGTGGTAAGAAATTATGTGAATGATATTGTAACGGAAGCTGAGCAGCAGTTTGCTGCAATGGAAATTGTTCTGGAGGACGGCACTTCCTATGTCTCTTTTCGCGGAACGGATGATACGATCATAGGATGGAAAGAAGATTTTAATCTCAGCACAGGTGTAGTTCCGGCACAAAAAAGAGCCATAGAGTATTTGCAGAAAATCTCGGAACATACAGATGGAATGCTCAGAGTCGGAGGACATTCCAAAGGTGGAAACCTTGCGATTTATGGCTCGGTGATGTGCAAAAGTGCTCATGAAAAGATACTTGAAATCTATTCTAATGACGGACCCGGATTCTCCAGAGAATTTCAAGAGCTGCCGGAAATGAAAGAAATGATGCCGAAGATTATTCGCATTATTCCGGAGTATTCTATTATAGGGACGCTTCTGGAGCATGAAAAAGAACCAGTTATTGTTGCAAGCTCCAGTAAGGGACTTCTCCAGCATGATGGATTTTCCTGGGAGGTGCAGGGACCAGCGCTGGTACGGCGAGACAGTCTGAACAAAACGGCACTCCGATTTATTGAAATCCTGCACAAATGGATCGATGGTATGGATACGGAACAGAAGAGACTTCTGATTGAAGATCTTTTTGCAACATTACAGGCATCCGGTTACGAGAATCTGAGTGAAGTACAGTCCGGAGGACTGAAAAGTCTGGCTGCGATGGTGAAACGTGTGGAAAAATTTGCTCCGGAATCCCGCGGGATGATGCAGGAACTTCTGACAGCAATCTGCGGAGGCTGGCTCGAACAGCTCCAGGCAGATACGAAAGACAAACTATCCGTACTTCCGTTAAGCTTTTCTGATAAAATCCTTGAAAAATTCTAAATTTTTGGTACTATATAATAGGAAATGATACCAGTAAATACTGCTGTAAAATGCAGAAAAAGTATACAGTAAAAGGAGAACATTATGAGTAAGAAACCAACCGTATTAATGATCCTGGATGGTTATGGTCTGAATGACAAACATGAGGGAAATGCAATCTACGAAGCAAAAACTCCTGTTATGGATAAATTAATGGCAGAATATCCATTTGTAAAAGGAAACGCCAGTGGACTGGCAGTAGGTCTTCCGGATGGACAGATGGGTAACTCCGAGGTAGGGCATATGAATATGGGAGCAGGCCGTATTGTATACCAGGAGCTTACCAGAATCACAAAAGAAATCAACGATGGAGATTTCTTCAAGAATGAAGCACTTCTTGCAGCAATGAAAAATGCAAAAGAAAATGATTCTGCTATTCATTTTATGGGACTTCTTTCTGATGGTGGTGTACACAGCCACAATACACATCTCTATGCACTGCTTGAGATGGCAAAGAGAGAAGGACTTAAGAAAGTTTATGTACACTGCTTCCTTGACGGACGTGATACACCGCCGGCATCAGGAAAAGAATTCATTGAACAGCTGGAAGCCAAGATGAAAGAAATCGGTGTTGGACAGATCGGTGTTGTTTCCGGACGTTACTATGCAATGGACAGAGATAATCGCTGGGATCGTGTAGAACTTGCATACAAAGCCCTGACAGAAGGTGAAGGTGTCAAAGGTACAGACGCAGCAGCAGCAGTTCAGGCTTCCTATGATAATGATAAGACAGATGAATTCGTCCTTCCGACAGTTATTGAGAAAGACGGACAGCCGGTTGCAAAGATCCAGGACAAAGATTCTGTAGTATTCTTTAACTTCCGTCCAGACCGTGCACGTGAGATCACAAGAGCATTCTGTGATGATGAATTCAAAGGCTTCGAAAGAGCTAAGAAACTGGATCTTACTTATGTCTGCTTTACAGATTATGATGAAACAATTCAGAACAAACAGGTTGCGTTCCACAAAGTACTTCTTAAGAATACATTTGGTGAATATCTTGCGGCTCATGATATGACACAGGTTCGTATTGCTGAGACAGAGAAATATGCACATGTTACTTTCTTCTTTAACGGTGGAGTAGAAGAACCAAACAAAGGAGAAGACAGAATCCTCGTTAAATCTCCGAAGGTTGCAACTTATGACCTTCAGCCGGAGATGAGCGCACCGGAAGTTTGTGACAAGCTGGTGGATGCAATCAAATCTGATAAATATGATGTGATCATTATCAATTTTGCAAACCCGGATATGGTAGGTCATACTGGTGTACAGGCAGCAGCTGTCAAAGCAATCGAAACAGTTGATGGATGTGTGGGAAGAGCAGTAGAAGCTCTCAAAGAAGTTGACGGACAGATGTTTATCTGTGCTGACCACGGAAATGCAGAGCAGCTGATTGATTATGAGACAGGAGAGCCATGGACTGCTCATACAACGAATCCGGTTCCGTTCATTCTTGTAAACGCTGATCCGAAATACACTCTGAGAGAGAACGGATGCCTCGCAGATATCATCCCGACTCTGATTCAGCTGATGGGAATGGAACAGCCTGCAGAAATGACGGGAGAAAGTCTTCTGGTTGAGAAATAATCACAATATCTAAAATAAACAGAACTTTGAACAAACCTCTGAGTCTTAAGATTCAGGGGTTTGTTACTATAATGATGAAACTCTCGGAAAAAGAATATAAAAAAGCAATAAATTAAGGTGCAAAAATACAGAAGTATGTTATAATGGAAACGTTACAGGAAAAAACAGGATAAATAGATGGTTGTATTCAATTGTTTATATTCAGGGAGTATATTAAATGAGCAACAAAGAAATGAAGGACGGACTTCAGGAAGACAATTCTGGAGTGTCGGATGAGAATACAGGCATTGAAGAAGAAATCAATGCAACCATGGATAAAATCATAGTTCCACCGGAAACGGACGAAGATGAGATGGATGACCTTGGAGATTATGATGATTCTGCAGAGGAAGAACCAGATCCACAGCCGGTAAGACATCATCGCAAATCTGCCAGACCAGGTCCGGTTGTATATGTTCCGGTAGATGATATGGAAATGCCGGATCAGACAACTTCCAGGAAGAAAAAATCCAAAAAAACAAATACGCAAAAGAACAGATCAGCAAAACCAGAGTATCAGAATCCTAAACCTGTGAAGAAACACAAAGGGGCGCGGATTTTTGGCCTTATTATGTTGATGATCGTAGTTCTTGGCGGGTGTGCTTATGCGGCTGCAAGTTATTATTTTGCGGACAGATTTTTTGAAGGTACGTGGATCAATGGTGTGAACTGTTCTCAGATGACGGCAGCAGAGGTAGAAAATCTTTTCAAACAGAAGTTTGAGAATTATACCATTGAAGTTTCAGCCAGAGATCAGGCACCACAGACGATTTCCGGAGCGGATATCAGCTATCAGTATCTTTCTACAGGAGAGGTTCTGAAGCTTCTGAAACAGCAGAAGCCATATGAATGGATCAAAGGACTCTATGAACAGAAAAGTTATACTGTATCCGAGAATACAGGGTATAACAGAACACAGTTGCAAGAACAGCTTAAGACTCTCAGCTGTGCCCAGGCAGAGAATCAGACAGAACCGGAAAATGCATATGTTGCATATCAGAACGGACAGTTTGTGATCGTACCGGAAACCGTGGGAAGTAAACTGAATATCAAAGAAGCATATAAAGTACTGAATGCTGCTGTAGATGCAGGTCAGACTTCGGTAAATTTCAGTGATACACCGGAAGCATATGTGAATGCAGATGTTACACAGGATGATCCGGCACTGCAGTCTGCACTGGAAGCATGCAACAATTATACAAAAGCAAGTATTACCTATACATTTGGCAGTCAGACAACAACTCTGAATGGTGACACGATCAAAGACTGGCTACAGTTTGATGAGAAAGGTCAGCTGATCTGGGACGATAATTCCTTCCAGCAGCATGTTGCAGATTATGTTGCACAGCTTGCAGCTACTTATGATACGGTCGGTACGGAGCGTGAGTTCCAGACCACAAGTGGCAGAACCGTTTACGTTTCCAGCTCTGTATATGGCTGGAAAATCGATCAGGCTGCCGAGGCTGCTCAGCTGAGTCAGGAAATTCAGTCTGGTACACAGACGACCAGGGAGCCTGTTTATTCACAGACGGCCAATTCTTACGGAGTGAATGATCTGGGTGACACTTATATAGAAGTAGATTTAAGTGAACAGCATATGTATTATTATCAAAATGGTTCCGATATCTTTGAGTCAGATTTTGTATCTGGAAACATGAGTTATGCTGATCGTCAGACACATGCAGGTATCTTTACACTGTACTATAAGAAAAGTCCGGATGTACTGAGAGGAACCATGAAAGCAGACGGAACTTATGAATATGAATCAGAGGTACAGTACTGGATGCCATTTGATGGAGGTATTGGATTCCACGATGCGTCATGGAGAGATGAATTCGGCGGTGATATTTATCTTACAGGCGGATCTCACGGATGTATCAATCTTCCACCGGATAATGCAGCAGTTCTGTATGATATCATACAGTATGGTGTGCCAATCGTATGCTTTTACTAATATATAATTACAGGAGATAAAAAATGGACAGATCATTTGATTTTATCCTTGCGGGAATAGCATTGATCGTTGGAATCATGCTTCTGACAGGACATGGTGATATTTTTCTGAAGGGTGGAAACACAAAACTTCGCAAAGAAAAGTATGATGAGAAAAAAATGACTAAGGGATCCGGAGTGACATTGATTCTGTTTGGTATCGTGACATTTATAGATTCCTACACAACAAGTCTTACTGCAAAGTTTATTTATATTCTTGCAATTCTTGCGATTCTTGTAGGATTTGTGGTATACCTGAAAAAGAAATGCATCAAGAAATAAATACAAAGATAAAACAAGGCATGGGAGATAAAAATCTTCCGTGCCTGTTTTGTTTGAGAGAATTTATAAAGAAATATTGATAAGATCCATTGGTTTGCAGATGCGTGCATCCGGTTTTGGAACTTCTCCGAATCCGTATTCAGCAAAGATAAAGGGAACATTTGCTTTCTGGCATGCCTGGTAATCGCCAAACGTATCACCGACATACACGGGGGATTTCAGATCATATGTGTCTGCAAGTTTACGGATATTGGAGCCTTTGTCCAGACCGGTATCTCCATTACAAAGATGACCTTTGAAATATTTTTCAAGACCTGATGTCTGAAGAAAAACTTCAATATAGCCACTCTGACTGTTACTGACAATATAGAGTGGATATTTCTTATACATGATCTGCAGCATTTTTTCAAGATCCTCATAAAGTGGTGCACATTTTTTTAAGAGAGCTTCATGTTCGGCCTGGCAGCATCCATCAATAAGGCGAAGCTGTTCTGCTTCTGAACAGTCAGGGAAAATCTGGCGTGCGATATCAGACAGAGTCTGCCCAAAAAGTGTCATCAGACGGGCTGATGTCAGGGTAATATCCATATGTTCTTTTTCTCGCAGATATGCGGTCCAGGACTGAGCAACACTTTCTGTTGAATCCCACAGAGTTCCATCAACATCAAAAATAATACTGTCCATAATAGGGTCCTTTCGTATCAAAAATAATATTAATTTTAGTAATGGGAGATAATTATTTACAGGTATAATCCCAAGTAATAACATTCTATCCGGTAAAATAAAAAAAATCAACTGGCATTTGGCTGAAATTATGTTATACTAAAACATACTGAGGGTAAAAGATGAAAAATGATCAGATAAAAGACAGAAGCATGCTGAATGAAATCGTACAACCTCTTACAGACTGGTACAGACAGAATAAACGGATTCTTCCCTGGAGAGATCAGAACAATGCCTACTATACGTGGGTATCGGAGATTATGCTTCAGCAGACAAGGGTTGAGTCCGTGAAGCCTTATTTTCAGCGTTTTATCGGAGAGCTTCCAGATGTCCAGGCTTTGGCAGAATGCCCGGAAGAGAAGCTGATGAAGCTCTGGGAAGGTCTGGGATATTATAATCGCGTCCGTAATATGCAGATGGCAGCCCGGACGGTAGTTTGTGAATACGAGGGAAAACTTCCGGCTTCTTACGAAGAACTGCTGAGTCTGAAGGGAATCGGGAATTACACAGCAGGTGCGATCGCATCCATTGCTTACCAGATTCCGGTACCGGCAGTAGATGGAAATGTTCTTCGTGTGATATCCAGAATTACAGAGGACAGACAGGATATTATGAAACAGTCGGTACGCCGGCAGATTGAAGAAAGCCTTTTGGAGATAATGCCGGAAGATATACCGGGAGATTTTAATCAGGCGCTGATGGAACTTGGGGCAGTGGTTTGTGTGCCGAATGGATCAGCACACTGTGAAGCATGTCCGGTGTCGGAGTACTGTTTTGCGTACAGACACGGGACAGTAGAGGAGCTGCCGGTCAAAGCACCGAAGAAGGAGCGTATTCTGCAAAACAGGACAGTGCTTGTGATTCAGGACGGAGAGAAGACTGCTATACAGAAACGACCGGAAAAAGGTCTTCTTGCCGGATTATATGAGCTTCCGAATCTCCTGGGTCATCTTACGCGGGAGGAAGTGCTGGATAAGGTAAAAAATATGCAGCTGGAACCGCTCTATATTGAGAAACTTCCGGATGCGAAACATATTTTTTCGCATATTGAATGGAGGATGACCGGATATCTGATTCGGGTGGCATCTCTGGACACAGACAGAGAATTGCCGTTTATTTTTGCTGAGAAAAAACAGTCTGAAAAGCAGTACGCGATTCCGTCTGCATTCAGAGCTTATGTAAAATACATGAAGGAGGAATCTGGAAAATGAAATTGTTGAGTATAGCAATTCCGTGTTATAATTCAGAAGCATATATGGAGAAATGTATCGAATCTTTGTTAAAAGGTGGAGAAGAAGTGGAGATCCTTGTGGTCAATGATGGTTCTTCTGACCGAACTGCTGAGATTGCGGATGCTTATGCCGAAAAATATCCGACGATCATAAAAGCTATTCATCAGGAAAATGGTGGTCATGGTGAAGCAGTAAATGCCGGAATCCGTAATGCGACAGGCCTTTATTTCAAAGTTGTTGACAGTGATGACTGGGTAAATGAAGAGGCATATAAACAAATCTTAAAAACACTTGAAGAACTGACAAGAGGACCAAAAACACTGGATATGCTGATCAGCAATTTTGTATATGAAAAACAGGGTGCTTCCAGAAAAAAAGTCATGCAGTACAGACATTGTCTTCCGGTGAATGAAATTTTCGGATGGGACAGTGTGCATATGTCAAAAGGTAAATATCTGTTGATGCATTCTATTATTTATCGTACAAAACTGCTTCACGAATGTGGATTGGAACTGCCGAAGCATACATTCTATGTGGATAACCTGTTTGCATTTGAGCCGCTTCCGTTTGTGAAGAACATGTACTATCTGGATGTCAATTTTTATCGTTATTTTATCGGAAGAGATGATCAGTCTGTCAATGAAAAGGTGATGATTAAGAGAATTGACCAGCAGATCCGTGTCAATAAATTGATGGCGGACGCATTCCATAATTGTCAGTTTGACAGTAAACATCTTAAGAAATATATGCTCAGCTATCTGGATATCATTACGACCGTGTCCTCGATCATGCTGGTACGTGCAGGTACTCAGGAAGCACTGGATAAGAAAAAAGAAATGCTGGAGTATATTCGTGAACAGGATCTCTGGCTGTATCATAAACTGCGTTACAGTATTCTGGGACGTGCAGCCAATCTTCCGGGCAGAGGTGGACGCAAAATGTTTGTAGCTGCTTACAAAGTATGTCAGAAATTCTATGGATTCAACTAAAAAACTTCCCCTTTATGGGGAAGTTTTTTGCGTTACAGAAATTACTTCTATGAGATCATATTGATTTGTTTCGGTTCCATACATACAGAAAAATCATGCAAAAGACCAGCGGATTCTCCGTCTTTATGTACGGCCAGTCTGGCTTCACTGTGGATATCAATTTTTTTACAGCGAAAAATGTGGATACCATTGAAATGTGTATGTTTTCCGAAGAAAGCAGTAGGAAGACAACATATTACTTTGGGTTTGCTCAAACTGTCTACAACGATCACATCCAGATAGCCGTCGGAAGGACTGGCATCGGGACAGAATTTGAATCCACCGCCTTCGTATTTCTGATTCATGATGGCAGTAAAATATACTTTGGAAAACTCTTCTTTTTTATTGTCATCCATGAGCAGTGTCATAGAAGATGGCTTCAGGAAAAGCAACTGTTTCAATGCGACAAAGAGATAGACCAGTTTGCCGAGGCCGATTTTGTTCAGGACTTTTTTCATAGGAGTGACGCCAACTTCATGGCATACCGCTGCGTCAAAACCGATTCCACAGCTGATCGCGAAACGACTGCTGTTGGAACCACAGGAAATATGAGGAACGTCCATCAGATGTGGACGTTTATCGGAAAGAATCAGTTCGAGTGCCTTCATAGGATCCTGTGGAAGTTTCATACTGCGGCAGAAATCGTTTCCGGATCCGGTGGGAATGTAGCCGAAAATGACACGGGAAATATCTTTTACTCCGCTCAGGACTTCCTGTATCGTACCATCACCGCCAACGGCAATCAGCTTGATTTGACTATCTTCCGGAATCGAGGCAGTAATGGAAGCAGAAAGCTTAACAGCATGTCCTTTATATTCTGTAAAAAAAGTTTGGTATTTAATATTCCGTTCACGCAGAATGTTCTCCAGATTCCTCCAGATCAGAGCACCTTTGCCGGAACGGGAGTTGGGATTTATAATAAAATAGTACATGAGTTCCTCCCTTATGTTCTCGTTTATCATAGCATGTTCGACAGAAATTTACAAACATTTAACACTGTGCAGGCCGGAAATTTAACGTTCATTTTTTATACTTTGCAAAAAGATAAAAAAGAACCTGTTTGTGAAGAAACAGACAGGCAGGAGGAAATAAATGATCTATCTTGTAGAAGACGATGAGAGTATTCGTGAACTTGTAGTATATACATTAAAGAGTCAGGGAATGGATGCAAAAGGATTTGAACGACCGTCCCTGTTCTGGAAAGAACTGGAGAAAGAAGTGCCGGCATTGATCCTTCTGGATATCATGCTTCCTGAAGAAGACGGAATATCGATTTTACGAAAACTGCGTACCAGACCGGACACACGCAAGATTCCGGTAATCATGCTGACGGCCAAAGGCACAGAATATGATGTGGTCATGGGACTGGACAGCGGTGCAGATGATTATATCCCGAAGCCGTTTCGTATGATGGAGCTGATCTCACGTATCAAGGCACGGCTTCGTCGGGCAGAGGATAAAGGCGCAGAAGAATATCATCTGGAAAACCTGTATCTGTGTCCGGGAAGACATATAGTGACGGTGGATCAGGAACCTGTTAATCTGACATTGAAGGAGTATGAGATGCTGGTGCTGCTTCTGAAAAACAGCGGAATGGTTTTATCAAGAACACAGCTTCTGAATCAGATATGGGGATATGAATTTGATGGTGAAAGCAGAACTGTGGATGTACATATCCGGACACTCAGGCAGAAGCTGGGAAGCGCCGGAGATTTGATTGAAACAGTGCGTGGCGTAGGATATAAGATTGGAAGGTGACATACCTTCCTTTTTTTGTTGGGATATGATATACTCACATCAAAGCAGATTTAACTGAAAGCTTGCTGGGAAAACAGACAGCAACGGATAATAACCTGAGAAAGAGGCAGAAGTATGAAGTCATTGGTAATAGCAGAGAAGCCATCTGTAGCAAGGGATATTGCAAGAGTACTCCATTGTACCCAGAAGGGTAACGGAATCCTTGAGGGCAAAGAATATGTTGTAACATGGGCCCTGGGACATCTTGTGACACTTGCAGATCCGGAAGAATATGATAAGAAATATATGAAATGGGATATGGAAACTCTGCCGATGATGCCGGATAAAATGAAACTTGTCGTTATCCGACAGACTTCCAAACAATATCAGGCAGTGAAGACACAGTTGTTCCGAAAAGATATCGGTGATATCATCATTGCAACCGATGCCGGAAGAGAGGGAGAACTGGTTGCCCGCTGGATTCTGGATAAGTCCGGATGTCACAAACCAATTCGCCGTCTGTGGATATCTTCAGTAACCGATAAAGCAATTCGTGACGGATTTCACAATCTGAAAGACGGCAGAGATTATGATAATCTTTATCGTGCGGCAGTTGCCAGAGCAGAGGCAGACTGGCTGGTTGGAATCAATGGAACAAGAGCGCTGACCTGTAAACATAATGCACAGCTTTCCTGCGGGCGTGTACAGACACCGACACTTGCAATCATTGCGAGAAGAGAAGAAGAAATACGTAAGTTTAAACCAGAGGATTACTTTGGAGTAACTTTGCAGGCTGGTGGAATACAGTGGACCTGGAAAGATGCGAAGAACGGAAGCTATCGAACTTTTCAGAAAGAGCGTGCGGAGGAGATCCAGAAGAAGATTTCCAATACGGATCTGGAACTTGTATCTGTGGACAGAAAGCCTAAGAAAACAATGGCTCCCGGACTTTATGATCTGACGACTCTGCAGCGGGAAGCAAACCAGAAATATGGATTTTCCGCAAAAGAAACACTCAATATCATGCAGAGATTATATGAGAATCATAAGGTACTTACGTATCCGAGAACGGATTCTCGTTATATCGGCAAGGATGTTGTCCCGACGATCAAAGAGAGACTGAAAGCCTGTGGAACCGGCCCATATCGAAAACTTGCCGGTGCGCTGCTTACTAAACCAATCCATACAAACGGAAGTTTCGTGGATGATAAAAAGGTCAGTGACCATCATGCGATCATTCCGACAGAGCAGTTTGTACAGCTGGATCATATGACAAATGAAGAGCGCAAAATCTATGATATGGTTGTGCGGAGATTTTTGAGTGTTCTTTATTCTCCATTTGAATATGAACAGACTTCCATGGAAGGGAAGGCAGCGGGACAGAGTTTTGTGGCAAGTGGCAAGACGGTTGTGAGTGCTGGCTGGAAAGAAGTTTACGAAGGCGGAAGCACGGACGATGACGAAGAAGAGCAGACACTGAAAGACCAGAAGCTTCCGGTATTGAAACAGGGAGAGAAGCTTCCGATAGACAGTGTTCGTCTGACAACAGGTAAGACCAAGCCGCCGGCACATTTTACTGAGGCAACGCTTCTGGCGGCAATGGAGAATCCGGTGAAATATATGTCCTCAAAAGATACACAAGCAGCAAAGACGCTGGGAGAAACCGGTGGACTTGGCACAGTTGCCACCAGAGCAGATATTATTGAAAAACTTTTCCACACCTTCCTTATGGAAAAGAGAGGCAATGAAATCTATCTGACTTCCAAAGCAAAACAGCTTCTGGACCTTGTACCAGAAGATCTTAAGAAACCGGAACTGACAGCAGACTGGGAAAAGAAACTGTCTGATATATCCAAAGGCAAACTGAAACAGAAAGTCTTTCTTGATGGAATTCGCGAATATACCGAGGAGATCGTTGGTGAGATCAAGACAGGAACGGGAACCTTCCGTCATGATAATCTGACGAATAAGATCTGTCCGAACTGTGGTAAACGAATGCTTGCAGTAAATGGCAAGAACAGTAAGATGCTGGTATGTCAGGATCGCGAATGCGGATACAGAGAGACGATTTCACGTACAACAAATGCACGATGTCCGAAATGTCACAAGCGAATGGAGATGCTGGTCAAAGGCAAAGAAGAAACATTTGTATGTGCATGTGGATATAAAGAGAAACTGTCATCTTTCCAGGCCAGAAGAGCCAAAGAAGGAGCCGGTGTCAACAAAAGAGACGTACAGAAATATCTGAAAAAACAGCAGAAAGAAGCAGCAGAACCAGTAAACAATGCATTTGCGCAGGCACTTGCCGGGATTAAGCTGGATTAAATTTCTGCCGGAAGTTTCACAGATAATAATTGAATAAGGTAAAAATAGAACTGCTGTAAATGGCAGTAATAAAAAGGAGTGTGGGCTTTATGGAGTTACAGAAATATCAGAAATGTTCAAAAGTAACCCGTGGACTGAGAAAAGCAGAATTTGTACTGAAAAATGCCCGTATTGTGAATGTTTTTACCAGAGAGATCCTGGAAGGTGATATTGCGATTCAGGATGGAATGATCGTTGGAATCGGAAACTACCAGGGTGAAGAAGAAACAGATCTGGGCGGCAGGTATGTCTGTCCGGGATTTATAGACAGTCATCTGCATCTGGAATCTACACTTGTGACTCCGGCAGAGCTGGTAACAGTGGCGTCCCGGCATGGAACGACAACGTTTATCGTAGATCCACATGAATCGGCCAATGTGTCCGGATTAAAGGGCATTGATTATATTTTGAATCAGACAGAAGACGTGGATGCCAATGTTTTTGTTATGATGCCATCCTGTGTTCCGGCAACTGCGATTGACGATAATGGATGCACGCTTACTGCACAGGATATGGAACCTTATCTTTCAAAAAAAAGAATTCTCGGACTGGGTGAAGTCATGGACTACATATCAGTTGTAAAGGGTGATGAAGCCATGCACCAGAAACTGGAACTGTTCAGTGATAAAGTCAGGGATGGACATGCACCATTTCTTTCTGATATGGATCTGCAGGCATATGCGATGGCCGGAATTGCTACAGATCATGAATGTTCAGACTTTGCATATGCGATGAGAGAGCGTCGAAATGGCATGGTCGTGCATATTCGTGAAGGCAGTGCTGCAAGAAATCTGAAAGCAATTGTGAATGGAATCGTAGAGAATCAGATGAATGGAGAAGGATTCTGCTTCTGTACAGATGATAAACATATCGAAGATATTGAAAAAGAGGGTCATATCGACCATAATGTACGTAAGGCTATCGGACTTGGATTGAATCCGGTAGATGCAATCTGTATGGCAACCATCAATTCTGCAAAGTGTTATGGATTAACACATCTTGGGGCGATTGCACCTGGATATCAGGCAGATCTGCTTGTTGTGGATGATCTTGAAAAGATGACGATCCAGGATGTTTACTATAAGGGCAGAAAAATTGATCAGGACGGAGAGATCATTGTAAAAGAATGTCCATCAGAACTGAAAAATACAGTTCATGTTGGAAAATTTTCAAAGGAAGACTTGCGGCTGGAATCTCCGGATGGTATATTCAATGTAGTCGGAATGCAGGAAGGTGAAATTACAACTGTCCGTAAAAATGTACAGATACTTCATGAAATGGGAGTATTCACCGCAGATGAACAGTATCAGAAGATTGCGGTGGTTGAAAGGCACAAAGCAACTGGAAAAACAGGTGTCGGTGTTGTGAGTGGATTTGGTATTCAGGGTGGCGCAATTGCGTCAAGTGTATCCCATGATTCTCACAATATCATTGTAATTGGTGACAATGATGAAGATATGTATCTTGCTGTACAGGAACTGATCCGTACGCAGGGCGGTTATACACTGGTTGCAGATCATCATGTATATGATACACTGGAACTTCCGATAATGGGACTGATGAGTGATGCAGGTTTTCAGTACAGTCATAGAAAACTGGAACGAATGATCCGCAAGGCACACGAGATGGGTGTGCCGGATGCTATGGCGCCATTTATCACTCTGTCCTTTATGGCTCTGCCGGTCATTCCAGAGATACGCGTTACTCCACGGGGAATCTATAATGTGTGCAGCGGTGAGTTTTATCAGAATTAAAGACAGATAAGTGATTACAGATTCATGGTAATCATTGCAACAATACAAACAATAAAAGAGGAGTAGCAGTTTATTATGCCAGTATTTGATTTCAGCAACAGCAAAACAGAAAAGAAAGATCCGGAATGTACTTATACGACGTTCCAGTCGAATGAAAAAGTACCGTCACCGGAGAAACCGATCCTGATCATTGATAATAAAAGTCGTCAGTGGAAGCATCATTCCTGTGGTGTCTTTTCCAATCCAAACCAGAAATCTTCTTTTGAATTCAAAGAACAGGACGGTGTTTTCCCGGCAGATATTCTCAAAATTGATGCACGTTTTGTGAGCCTCGTAAAATGGCTGGGCGAAAACCATATTAGTGTACGATTATCTGGACAGAATACAGAAGATGGATATGCAATCTATAAGATTCGTGAAACTGCGTTTGGGGGAGCCGGAAAACTTTCAGCAGAAGATGGATTCCTGCAGTTTATGATCGAACGTCTTCTGGCAAGTAATGCACCGGCAGAGCTTCCGGATGGAGATGAGGAAGATGAAGACGGCGATGATTCGGGAAAGCAGATGGCCTACTTTTTGATTATCGTAAAATGCGAAAGATAGCTTCTGATAGTGGCTGAAAATCTCGTTTCGCATATCGTGCTCAATGTAAGCGCCCATCATATGTCCGTAATAGGTGATAAAATAACGGCTTCCCAGCTGTACCAGGATCAATGCCAGCATTCCTATACCGATTTTCAGGATAATGGTTTTGGCTTCCTGGGCTGGCATTTCTCCCACTGTGCTCATAATATAGCGCACCAGCAGCGGAATGACCAGCGTTACGGCTGCTCCCAGAAATGCAAAGAACAGATCTGCGAAAAACAGTCCCTGATATGGTTTATAATAGCGGGCCAGAAGCTTTAGCTTACCTGGCTCTTTCTTTGGTTGTTTCATGTGTTTCCCCTCCGTCTTTGCTATTTTTTACTATGAAAGTCCCAGACGGCAGCCAAGAATGAGCCATGCTTGCATGA
>OGWV01000570.1_pt1 | contig 22517 bp, 18 predicted proteins | sample 1576081 | NCBI WGS metagenome assembly OGWV01 (sample SAMEA3541541, study PRJEB24748) | human gut metagenome | biome: human gut; feature: human-associated habitat; material: faeces | place: China | collected 2012 | reverse complement strand
AGTGCGGAAAGCGTTTTACAACTTATGAAATTATTGAAAATATAAGGCATATGCCTTAGTATGAGGAATGTTTTACTTCAAAACTTTCCGCAAAATACAAGTAATAATTCCCACCACGCAGAATGGAAAATATGCCGGGTAAAGAGAACCAAATACCAGGATGCCGCCCCGGATACCGGTAAACAGTTCGACATCCGCAGGAATTGCATTTGCCGCAAGGCTGAACAGGTAGGAAAGAATATATACCAGAACAAAATAGGTAAGCCCTCGTCCGGTTCCGTGCCGGATGCCACTTAATGTGAAAAAGAACGTAGACAGCATCCAGATTAGCATAACCCCTCCGACAGCCAGGTATGCAACCAGTGTAAGATCGGGAGTGGAGCTCAGTGTCTTGATATCGCCATAATTAGACATCTGGTTCCAGAACGAGAAAAAGGTAATCGCCAAGATGACGGCGGACATCAGTACCGGTGCCGGGCGAAGGATGAAAGTGGTCAGTTTCTCAGCGGCAGTACTTCCGGTGCGAGCAATATTCCGGATTGGAGCAGCCAGTTCTTCGGAAGAGGAATCGGGACGTCTGCGGGAATTTCTCCGTTCTGTCCGTCTGGCTGGTCTTTGGAGGTCATAATAAGAATCCTCTTCTTCATAATCATCGTCATAATCGGGAGCAAGCCTGTCTGTTTCATCGTAGTAGTCGTCAGTTTCATAATCGTTAAGGTAGTCTGTGTCATCATACCGGTCGTCATAATCATCCTGCCCCACAGGGATCGACGGGAGATCGCCTGTATAAGTTACTTCAAAGTTGTCATCAAAATAGTCGTCTATATTTTTTTTATTATTCATAAAACAAATACACCCTCCTTGTGCATAAGTGTATGGTAACTGTTTTGACAGTCTGTGTCAAATAAATAATGAGATGATTGTGAAATCTGAAAAATTGAAAATGGGTTAATGTAGCAAAGATGGAAAGAGAAAGAGTGGTAGGGGACATCATTCTATGGTAGAATAAATCTGTATGAAAAAATAAATGAGGACAGAAAAATATGGCGATCAATATAGCAACAAAAGCAATCCTGAAAATCCTGTCTTTTGGAGGGATTGATGTAGAAGTATCAAGGCAGCTTGCGGATCTGAAAAGACTGGATCCGATGAAAATTTTTTATAAAAAAATGGATCTGCAGGTATATAACGGCGATTATGAAGTTCCGATCCGGGTATTTTTCCCGGATGAAGCATCGTGTCTGGAAAAAGATCAGATCAAGGGACGAAAGATCATGCTTTTCCTTCACGGAGGAGGATGGGCGACTGAGCATGTGGAAAATTATGAGAGAGTATGTTCCCGGATGGCACAGGCGACGGGGCAGACTGTAGCAGCAGTAGAATACCGCCTGGCGCCGGAGCACAAGTTCCCGACCGGGCTTATGGACTGTTATGCCGTGGCAAGAGCATTGTATACGCATCCGGATACAAAGCCGGAGGATATTACTCTGATTGGAGACAGTGCAGGTGGCAATCTGGCAGCTGCATTGTCCATTATGGCACGGGACCGTGGCGAATTTATGCCAAAGAGACAGATTCTGATCTATCCGGCAGTCAATAATGATTATTCAGAGAAGAGTCTGTTCTCTTCTGTAAGGGAGAACGGGCAGGATTATCTTCTGACGGCAGGCAAATTAAAAGATTATATCAATCTTTATGCAGGTTCGGAAGAGGACAAGTTAAATCCATATTTTGCACCGATTCTGGAGAAAGATCTGTCAGGACAGCCGGATACACTGATCCTGACGTCAGAATTTGATCCGCTCCGGGATGAGGGAGAAGCGTATGGAAGACGTCTTGCAGAGGCAGGTAACCGGGTGGAAGTACACCGGATCAAGGATGCACTTCACGGATATTTTGCACTGGGAATTCGGAGTCTGCATGTACAGGAAAGTTTTGAATATATCAATCATTTTCTGGAGGGGGAATAGAAAATGCCGCAGACAAATGTAAAGCACTGGAGAAGGCTGGACAATGCAGCGAAGCTTTTTCCGGCGGCGAGCAGTAAAAGGGATACCCGTGTATTCCGGTTCTACTGTGAATTGAAAGAGGATATACAGCAGGAGATCCTGCAGAAGGCGGTAGACAGGACACTGGAAAAATATCCGATCTTTTTGTCCGTGCTGCGAAAGGGACTGTTCTGGCATTATCTGGAACAGAGTAATAAAAGACCGGTTGTAAGAGAAGAGTATAAGGTGCCGTGCAGCAGCCTTTATATCCGTGATAAGAGAGATCTGCTTTTTGAAGTGACTTATTACAAAAAGAGAATCAATTTTGAGGTCTTTCATGTGCTGACGGACGGAACCGGTGCCAGTGAATTTGTACGGGAGCTGGTGAAAAATTATCTGTATCTGGCACATCATGAGGATGGACTGGAGGATGTGGTTCTGTCAGAGTATTCGGAGAGCCTTTTCGATCAGGAAGCAGATGGATTTGAAAGATATTATTCCCACCAGGCAGACCGCAAAAAGGAGAAAAAACCGGCAGCGCATCAGCTTCGCGGAAACCGGCGCGAGCTTGGAAGCCTGCAGACGACAGAGGCAGAAATTCCGGTCGAAGAACTGAGGCATCAGGCAAAGACTTATGGTGTATCGATGACGGTATTTCTGACTGCGGTATATCTGTGTGCGATTCACCGGACAATGACAAGACGGCAGGAAAGCAAGCCGGTTGTACTGATGGTTCCGGTAAATCTGCGTAATTTCTTTCCGACCAATACAATGCTCAATTTCTTCAACTGGATCGAACCGGGATATCATTTTCAGGGTGGAAAAGAAGAGTTCACAGATGTTGTGCAAAAAGTAAATGCATGCTTTAAAGAAGAATTGACAGCGGAAAAGATGGAGAAGCGGATGAACGATTACTTCGCCTTGCAGGTGCATCCAATCCTGAAATTTGCGCCGCTGGAACTGAAAAATGTCTGTATCAATATCGGGGCGAGGACGGCAGAAAGTGATGTGACCGCTATTTTTTCCAACATGGGAATCATCCGGATGCCGGAAAGCTATGAGACGTATATCAGGTATTTTGGCGTTTATACAAGTACGCCGAAAGTAGAGCTTTGTATGTGTTCCTTCCGGGATAAGATTTATCTGGGATTTACGTCCAGATATGACTGTGATGCAATCAAAGAGAATTTTTTCCAGATTCTGAAAGAACAGGAAGTGAAAACGGAGATTCTTAAGGTGGAATATCCGGAAAGCGTCATGACAGAAGCGAAGGGGATGCAGATATTCAAAATATTTACATTCCTTTGCATGATCGCTATCGTAACGGCACTTGGCGTGGATTATAGTATTGATAAGACATTTTATTTATCGCTATTCGTTTGTGGAGGTGCATTCAGCATGTGGCTTGCGCTTGCGGTTGGATTTTTTAAACGTTATAATCTGCTGAAAAATGCCATGTGGCAGCTGATCATTGTAACAGTAGGCTGTATCATCTGGGACTGGCTGACCAGGTGGCATGGCTGGTCGATCGATTTTGTTCTTCCGGGAGTAAGTGGTCTGATTATGATTTCGATGCTGATCATATCGAGGGTGTATTATCGCCAGGCGAAGGATTATCTGGTATATTTTGTGATGGCAGCACTTTATGGAATGATCCTACCGTTTTTCTTTCTGGTGACAGGAAAGGTAAAGATTGTATTTCCGTCTGTAATTTCGATTGGGATGGGCGTGCTGATGCTGATCGGACTGGCCCTTTTTAAAGGGAAAGAAATGCGGCAGGAAATGGAAAAGAATTTACATGTATAAATCGGTGGTGCCGCAAAATTATCTGGATTGATGATTTTGCGGCACCATATTTTTTGCATTTAAATATCTGACGAGTGCGGTGATCTGGATCAGAAGTTCTTCCTGATGCTTTGCATCGAGTTCTTTAAATAAAGAAAGAACTTGGAATTCAAAACGAAGCAAAGAAACAGAAGGATCCGGTTCACCAATTTCCAAAGCTTCATCTGCAGAGATGCCATACAGATTGGCAAGGGTTGCGAAAGTGGAGAGATCCGGCTCGGCAACGTTATTCTCATAACCGGACAGAGATTTTCTGTGGATACCGGTCAATTCCATCACTTGTTTCTGGGTATATTCTTTATTCTCACGGGCGTTTTTCAGAATTTTACCAATATCTTTCATGAAAATGTTCCCCCCTTCAAACATAGTATAAGTTCATTATAAATGGTCAGAGCAGGAAAAAGCAATGACAATTTATTTTGATTTTTTATCGAGATAGTCTGCGAGAGATTGAAACTGAATCAAAAGCTCTTCCTGGTGGCTGGTGTCAAATTTTTGGAAAAGAGTAAGCATTTTTCGTTCGCAGCGCGAAAGGGAAAAATGCGAGGGGGGTAGAAGTCTTAATTCCTAATACTTCATCCGCAGAAAGTTGATATAAGCGGAGTAATCTGGCAAATGTGTCAAGATCTGGTTCAGCTACACTGTTCTCATAGCCGGACAGAGTCTTGCGGTTGATACCGGTCAGTTCCATTACTTTCTTCTGAGTATAAAAATTATCTTCACGTGCTGTCCGGAGAATTTCTCCTATATGTTCCATGGGCGATCGTTCTTTCGAAGATTTCATATATAATATAAGTGAAGTGGTATGTACTATTGCTATTATATAAGAAATAGACGTTAAAAAGAGTAGAATTCTTAGAAAAAGTACTAATAAATCAAAAAGTCTTAAAATTAAAGATACACATGTGCTATCATATTCAAACTTTAATCTCTAAACTTTAATTTTTCCGCCTATGATCTCTAACGAAATAGGAATTGTGAGACTTGCGGCGCCATATTTTTTGTATGCAAAAATCTGATAAGTGCGGTGATTTGAATCAGGAGTTCTTCCTGATGTTTGGGGTCAAGTTCTTTAAATAAAGAAAGAACCTGGAATTCACATTGAGGCAGAGAGTCGGAAGAAGCTTTTCCACCAATATCTAATACTTCATCGGCAGAAACACCATAGAGATTGGCAAGAGTCGCAAAGGTTGATAGATCTGGCTCGGCAACGTTGTTCTCGTAACCAGAAAGCGATTTCCTGTGGATGCCGGTTAATTCCATTACTTGTTTTTGTATATATTTTTTATTCTCACGGGCATATTTCAGAATCTTGCCAATATCTTTCATGAAAACGGTTTCCTTTCAAAATTACTACTTTTTCATTATAAAGCACACAGATAAGAAGACGCAATTTTGAAAACTGTGGTTTTTTATCGAATTATGTATCAAGGAATTACCTATTATTAAATATTAAAACCTATTATTAAAAGACTGAAAAATATGGATTATAACATTAAAAATCGCAAAATTAGCGGAACTGTTAATAAAACGATATTTTTTCGGGAGGGGGAAGAAAAGGAAAAACAAAATCTTAAAAAATACGTTAAAAAGATGTAGAAGTCTTAGAAAAGGTAAGAATGATATTGATTTCTTAAAAATTAAGACTTATAATAACCAAGATAGGATACGTATGCAAAAAAGCATATCATTTTTTAAAATCAGAAAGAGAGGAAATTAGAGATGAAAAAGAGAAGAGTACTTCATCAGGCATGTGCGTTCTCTGTCGCAGTAATGCTCGTTGGAGTAAATGCTGTACCAGTTGTTGCAGCTGATAATGCTCCTGCTGCATATACTAATGCAGATGAGACATGGAAGGGAAAAACTTGGGCTATTATTACAGTTGATTCCGAAAAAGGAACTTTTAAAGACTATGGTTCTCAAACTACGGCTGGATATTTGGAAGAGTCTGATTATACAATTACTTTACCGACTGTTATTCCAAAAGAGGGATATACATGGACTGGATGGGAGATTACAGAACCAAATGGTAATGTATATAACTTAAGTGATGAGGTTAAAACATCACTCGGCGTTACTCCTTGTGATGGAGAAGTTAAAGTAGTAGCTACATTTAAAAAGGATGCTCCGGCAGAAAAGGAAACTACTACTTTAGTAACCTTTAATAATAGTTTTGATGGAAATGCAACACTTGCTTCAGGAAATCCAGCAGATCAGTTTACATTTTGGAATAAGGATTCAGCAGTATATGATATTCCTAAATATAATGTAAAAGATGGATATGAAATAACTGGATGGACAGTAACAGGTTCAGAGACAACTACTTGGTCAAAAGATAAGACAACTTTTACATTAAGTGATGTTAATGCAGCATATTCTGATAATGGAGAAAAAGTTGAAGGGTTTGCAACCGTAGTCCCTGTTGTATCTAAAAAAGAGGAATCTAAAAAAGTAGTTGTTAACGCAACGGTCAAAGTTGATCCTAACAAAGGTTACTTTGAAGTGTACGGAGACAAAGAACCTTATGAGACTACAAATGAGAATCTTCAGGATGATGGTTGCAAACTGGGCTATCTTCCAAAAGTAGTAGCAAAAGATGGTTATACATGGACAGGTTGGAAAGTAAAAGATGAAGGAGGTAATGTTGTATACTCTAACATTACAACAGATACTTTTGAACTTATGTTTGATTGTACAAAATCTCAAAATTATACTGTAGAAGCTACTTTTGAAGAGAATAAAGCTGAAGAAAAAACAGTAGAAGTTTATTTCAATATTATTGATTCAGAAAAAGGATCATTCCCGGATTATGCACCATCAACAGTTGTTTCTTTCAAAGGTATTGCTGCAGACACAGACCAGCAGTTTGAAATTCCGGCAGTAAAAGCAAATGATGGATACAAGTTTACTGGATGGAAAGTTGAAGGCGCTGAAACACAGAATTGGGATGCAGATGCTAAAACATTTGGTGTGACAGGACTTGCACATTTCCCAGAAGGATCTAATGTTGGTTATGTAACAATTACACCTGAATTTGAAAAAGTTGAAGAAACACCGGCTGTAGCAGTAGCAAATGCAACAGTTGTAATCGATTCAAACGAAGGATCATTCGAAGGATACGGAGAAGCAACACAGCTTGATAACAAAAATCTTCAGGAAGCAGAATACAACCTTGGATTCCTTCCGACAGTAGTAGCAAAAGATGGATACACATTCAAAGGCTGGAAAGTAACAAACAAAGCCGACGAAGAAATCTACAACCTTGATGCAAATGCAACATCAATTTCATTCCCATACGGAGTAGCTGATGACTACACAGTAACAGCTGTTCTTGAAAAGAATGAAACTCCGGTTGATCCGGATCAGCCATCAGTTGATCCTTCAAAACCAAGTACTCCAGAAGAAAAACCGGGTACTTCAATTGAAGAGAACAAGAAAGATGACAAAACATCTACAACAGTAGCAAAAGATGACAAAAAGACAAACAAGAAGGAATCTGCTAAGAAAGCAAATGAGCAGAAATCTGATACAGTTCAGACTGGTGATCATAGCAACGTATTCGTATACGTAGCAACACTTCTTATTGCAGGTGCTGCAGCAGTTGTAGCATTCTTCAGAAGAAGAAACGCATAATCTGGTCTTAGCAATAAGCACAGATGATGTGAATTTAATCAGGTGGCTGTGAGTTCTCTCACAGCTACCTGAAGTTTATAAAGGATATTTCTATATGAATAAGCATACGAATCCAACTATCGTAAAAAGACCAAAGAAAACTCATCGTGACCGCGGGACACAGATAGGTTCTGTTCTTGTCATACTTCTTGCATGTGTGGTGATTGGTGGAGGTATTTATTTTGTACGGCAAGAATTGAGTGGGGGAAAGAATACCACACAAAAAGTTGGCGATACAATTACCATCACACCACAGAAGTTAGACAAGAAGCAGTTAAAAGCATTAATTGACAACACAGAATCTATTAATACAGAGACCTATACCGATGAATCCGTAAATGAGCTGAAAGCGGCTGTAGAGAAGGGAAATACACTTTTACGTGGGGTTCCCGGACAGGATGCAATCGAAGAAACGTATATGGAAATTGTTAACGCGATCCAGGGGTTGACCAAAAAAGACACGCAGTAATGCGTGTCTTTTTTGGTTCTATATTGAAGTAATGGAAGAACAATTAACCAACTGTTCTGTATTTTTTATCTACTACGTTAAGAAGCTCATATCCGTCTTCTGTTACGAGAACAAGGTCTTCGATACGTACACCGTATTTGCCTTCGATGTAGATTCCCGGTTCGATCGAGAAGATCATACCCGGTTCAGCTACGTTCTTGTTGATCGGGCTTACATCACCGTATTCATGGTCTTCCTGGCCGATGAAATGTCCAAGACGAATCTTCCAGTATTCTCCGTATCCTGCTTCGCCGATGAGATCTCTTGCCTGCGCATCGATATCACAGAAACGTACGCCTGGTTTGATGATGGCTTCTGCTTTCTCAACCGCTGTACGAACAAGGTCATGGATTGTGACCTGTTCTTCGTCTACGCTCTTGCAGTAGAAGGTTCTTGTCATATCTGAGCAATAACCGTTCCAGATGCATCCCATATCGATCAGAACGCATTCTCCGGCTTTCAAAGTTCTTGTCTCGCTTGGTGAGTGATGTTGGTCAGCAGCGTTAGCACCGAAGCATACGATCGTATCAAAGCTGAGTCCTGTTGCGCCTTCTTTGTAGTATTCTGCTTCAATGAAATCAGCAATCTGTTTTTCTGTCATGCCTTCTTTAATGTAGGCAGCAGCTCTTTCCATAACCATGTCATTGATTACAGATGCCTGTCTCATGATCTTGATTTCTTCTTCATTCTTAACAGCACGAACACCGTCTACACAGTCAGATCCCCATATCGTTTTCAGTTCCGGGCAGCGTTCCTGAAGCGGGATCAGGAAACGAGCAGGAAATGCTTTGTCGATACCGATTACGCCCTTGGTATCGATATGTTCTGTCAGAACCCCGATCTGATCATCCATATCACTGAACCATACTTCTTCAAATCCTGTATCAGATACATAATACAGATAGTTCAAGAACATGGTGTGCGTTCCGTTTGTACGAAGCAGCAGAGCGTACAATCTTTCCCCTGGATGTACCATGATGCCCGTTAAAAAGCGGATGCTGAGTGGATCAGATACAAGTAACTGATCGATTCCTTTTTTTTTCATTTTTTGCAATACGCGTTCCATTCTTTCGTTCATTGCTATAATGCTCCTCTCTTAAATACACTACACCAATCATAGCACATTACAGGCAAAATATGAAGAGAAAGCTGCCATCTATTTTTTAAAATATGTCTTACGAACAGTGCAGGATTTTTTTTGCATTTTCCACACGTTCTCTCGAAGGTGGATTGATCCCTTCGAGGGGATAATCAAGTCCCAGCTCTTTCCATTTGTAGGCACCAAGTGTGTGGTAAGGCAGGATTTCCACTCTTTCTACATTATCAAGTGTCTGGATAAAATCATTTAACCGGTTTAAGTATTCATCATAGTCGCTGCGCTCCGGTACGAGCACATGGCGGATCCAGACAGGTTTTTTGATATCGGAGAGAAAGCGGATCATATCCAGAATGTTTTTATTCGTTTTTCCGGTCAGCTCTTTGTGAGACTTTTCATCGATATGCTTGATATCAACAAGAAGAAGATCGGTATACTGCATCAGCTCCTGGAATTTGGAGAAAAATGGTTCTTCTCTGGTAAAAGGACCGCCTGCAGTATCAATCGTTGTGTGAATACCTTTTGCCTTTGCTTTTTTGAAAAGATCCAGCAGAAAATCAATCTGAAGGAGAGGTTCTCCGCCGCTTACGGTGATTCCACCGCCATTTTTCCAGTAAGTGCGGTAACGCAGAGCCTGCGCAAGAAGCTCATCGGCACTGCGCCAGGTGGCGCCGTTTTTATCTGTCATATTCCAGGTGTCAGGGTTATGGCAGAACTGACATCTCAGTGGACATCCCTGAACAAATATAATAAAACGTACCCCAGGCCCGTCAACAGAACCAAAGCTTTCTGTAGAGTGAATAAGTCCTTTGATTTGAGTCATATGAAAATCTCCTTTTTCATTGTGTGATTGGAAAACTGCGGATCAGGCAGAGTCTTTTAAATGCCTTAGTATGCAGGAAAAGCTGCCAGCAGCATTTCTGTATGTGCCGAAAGTCATGCACTTTAAAATGCATGACTTCCAGCATAACGATATGTTTGGCAAAAGAGTGTAAGTTCGGTAATTACATACGATCGTGGCAGGTTCTTGCGATCACATCGAGCTGCTGTTCGCGTGTAAGGTCGATGAACTTAACCGCATATCCTGATACACGGATCGTAAAGTTTGCGTATTCTTCTTTTTCCGGATGTTCCATAGCGTCAAGAAGTTTTTCTGTTCCGAATACGTTGACGTTCAGATGGTGAGCACCCTGTGAGAAGTATCCGTCCATAACATTTACCAGGTTGTTAATGCGCTCCTCCGGAGTATGTCCGATTGCATCCGGGTTGATGGTCTGGGTGTTAGAGATTCCGTCAAGTGCCCATTCGTAAGGCAGCTTGGCAACGGAGTTCAGGGAAGCAAGAAGTCCGTTCTGTTCTGCACCGTAGCTTGGGTTTGCTCCAGGTGAAAGCGGTGCGCCTGCTTTTCTTCCGTCCGGAAGAGCACCGGTAGCTTTTCCATATACAACGTTTGAGGTAATGGTAAGGATAGAAGTTGTCGGTTCGGATTCACGGTAGGTGTGATGCTTTTTCAGTTTCTTCATAAATGTCTGAAGAAGCCATACTGCGATATCATCTGCGCGGTCATCATCATTTCCGTATTTCGGGAAATCACCGGTTGTCTCGAAATCTACAACGAGTCCGTTTTCGTCACGGATTGTTTTCACTTTTGCATATTTGATCGCACTTAAGGAGTCAACTACATGAGAGAATCCTGCGATACCTGTTGCAAATGTACGACGTACATCGGTATCGATCAGTGCCATCTGAGATGCTTCATAGTAGTATTTGTCATGCATGTACTGGATCAGGTTCAGTACGTTTACATACAGTCCGGCGAGCCAGTCCATCATCTTGTCGTATTTAGCCATTACTTCATCATAATCAAGGTATTCAGAAGTGATCGGTGTGTAAGCCGGTCCTACCTGATCTTTTGACTTGCAGTCGACACCACCGTTGATCGCGTAAAGAAGGCATTTTGCAAGGTTTGCTCTTGCTCCGAAAAACTGCATTTCTTTACCTGTCTGTGTTGCAGATACGCAGCAGCAGATAGAATAGTCATCGCCCCATACCGGACGCATTGCATCATCATTTTCATACTGGATAGAACTTGTTTCAATAGAAATATGTGAAGCGTAGTCCTTGAAGTTCTTCGGAAGACGTTCTGTGTAAAGTACAGTCAGGTTCGGTTCCGGAGAAGGTCCCATGTTTTCCAGGGTGTGCAGGAAACGGTAGTCTGTCTTTGTTACCATAGAACGTCCGTCCTGTCCCATTCCGCCGACTTCCAGTGTAGCCCAAACCGGGTCACCAGAGAAGAGCTGGTTGTAAGATGGGATACGTGCGAACTTAACCATACGGAATTTCATTGTCATATGGTCAACTAATTCCTGAGCTTCTTCTTCGGTAAGGATTCCTGCTTCCATATCTCTCTTGATGTAGATATCAAGGAAGGTAGATACACGTCCGACACTCATGGCAGCTCCGTTCTGAGTCTTGATTGCTGCAAGGTATCCGAAGTACAGCCACTGGAATGCTTCTTTTGCGTTCTTAGCCGGTTCGGAGATATCGAATCCATAGGCAGCAGCCATTTCTTTCATGCCTTTGAGGGCGCGGATCTGTTCTGCAAGCTCTTCTCTTTGCCGGATCACGTTGTCACGCATAGAGCCATATCCGCAGTTTGCAAGGTCATCCTGCTTCATGGCGATCAGAAGATCGATTCCGTAGAGGGCAACACGGCGGTAATCGCCGACGATACGTCCTCTTCCGTAAGTATCCGGAAGACCGGTAAGGATTTTTGCGTGACGTGCTTTTTTCATTTCCGGTGTGTAGGCATCAAATACTGCCTGGTTATGTGTTTTATGATAATCTGTAAAGATTTTATGGAATTTCGGGTTTGGTTCATATCCGTAAGTTTTGCATGCTTCCTCAGCCATTTTGATTCCACCGAACGGCATAAATGCACGTTTTAAAGGTTTGTCAGTCTGAAGACCCACAACCTGTTCTTTATCTTTCAGTTCTTCGCAGATATAACCTGGACCGTAAGCGGTAAGAGAAGATACCACTTCTGTTTCCATATCCAGAACGCCGCCTTTTGCACGTTCTTCTTTCTGGAGTTCCTGAAGCTTGCCCCAGAGCTGGTTTGTTGCTTCGGTCGGGTCTGCAAGGAATGAAGAATCTCCCTCGTAAGGTGTGTAGTTGTTCTGGATAAAATCACGAACATTGATTTCTTCTTTCCAGAGTCTTCCTTCAAATCCCTGCCATTGTTCTTTCTGCATCATTTGGTTATTCCTCCTTCTTGTGGGTGAGCCATAGTACCTATGACCTGGTTATTATACATTGTATTGCTGCGGTTTATGCCCGGAAAGTTCTGGCAAATTCCAGACATATGAAAAGGTTCAGCCAGAAGAACCGATGGATGTTTACGCCTTTTATATAGCCCTGATTTATGATAATCTTATAAAAATGCGTAAAAAAAGCCGGCATCTGAGCTGAATCGCCCAGACGGTCGGCTAAATAATCAAATCCTCATATTTCCCTGTGGTTCATTCCACTTCCGTCAGTCATATGAGCAACTTTAATTTAACAAATTGCTATATAAATGTCAATGACAAATTTGTTTTTTTGAAAAAACATAATAATGATGTGAATGTCAATAAGTATAAATACCGAGAAAAGTTTAACATTTATCAAGAAATCTCTCAATCGAATTGAGGCATGTACCTGGAATAGAACATAAAAAATGTTAAAAAAATATCAAGCATCTATTGAATTCTGTTTTTTAGAGGATTATAATAAAAACATCAGGTGATTTACAAAATAAAGGAGGATTTTTATCATGGCAAGAAAAGTTGTTTTAGCAGGAGCATGTCGTACAGCAATCGGTGTAATGGGCGGACAGTTTGCAAATACATCGGCTGTAGAACTTGGAACGATCGTAATCAAAGAAGCTCTCAAAAGAGCGGGCGTTTCTCCGGATCAGGTTGACGAAGTGTATATGGGAAATGTTATCCAGGCAGGCAACGGACAGAACCCGGCACGTCAGGCAGCTGTATATGCAGGAATCCCGAATGAAGTACCGGCAACAACTATCAACGTACTTTGTGGATCCGGTCTTCACTGTGTAAACCTTGCAGCGAAGCTGATCGCAGCTGGAGATGCAGATATCATCGTTGCAGGTGGTATGGAAAATATGACAATGGCTCCGTACATGTTGAGAAACGGACGTTATGGATATCGTATGGGAAATGCGACAATCGAAGATGCTATGATCAAGGATGGTCTGACCGACGCATTCCATAATTATCACATGGGAATCACAGCAGAAAATATCTGCGAACAGTGGGGACTTACAAGAGAAGAACTGGATGAATTTGCAGCATGGTCTCAGAACAAATGTGAAAAAGCAATGGCAGAAGGTAAATTTAAAGACGAGATTGTTCCGGTCGAAGTGAAGAAGAAAAAAGAAACGATTCTTGTAGATACAGATGAAGGTCCTCGTAAAGGAATCACAAAAGAAGGTCTTGCAAAACTTCGTCCTGCATTTAAGAAAGACGGTATGGTTACAGCAGGTAACGCATCCGGAATCAATGATGGTGCAGCTGCACTTATCGTTATGAGCGAAGAAAAAGCAAAAGAGCTTGGCGTAACACCTATGGCAACATGGATCGGCGGAGAACTCGCAGGATGTGATCCGGCGATCATGGGAATCGGACCGGTTTATTCAACACGTAAGGTTATGAAGAAGCTGGGAATGGAGATCGGAGATTTTGATCTGATCGAAGCAAACGAAGCATTTGCAGCACAGTCAGTAGCAGTTGGAAAAGATCTTGGATTTGACCTTAGTAAGCTGAATGTCAATGGTGGAGCAATTGCTCTCGGACATCCGGTTGGCTGCTCAGGTGCAAGAATCCTTGTAAGCTTGTTGTATGAGATGCAGAAAGAAGATGTACATACAGGACTTGCAACACTTTGTGTTGGTGGCGGAATGGGATGCTCTGCTGTAGTTAAAAGAGATTAGGGATAGAAAAAAAGGGTGGATACTTTTTTAGTGTCTGCTCTTTTTTTGAATAATTTAGGTTGTGTTGACAAATTGGGCAAAAGATAATGCGTCCCTCGAAGCTATTGACATTATTAAATAAAAGCGTAGTAACTAAAAAAGTCTGGCGAGGTGTGCCAGACTTTTTTCTACGATGAGATATATGCGTTTTGCATCTTTTAGGACTTTGAAAAAAATTAATATACCAGAGGTTTTTCTTCGCCGTTTAATACACGGAGAGCGCCTTGAGCGAGGGCGAGGAGTTCATCTTCACCCGGGTAGACGGTGATTGGGGCGATGAAGCCGACCTTTTCTTTGATCTCAGATGTAACGTAGTCGCTGTATGCGATACCGCCGGTGAGAAGGATCTGGTCTACTTTGCCGTTAAGTACGGCTGCCATGGCGCCGACTTCTTTGGCAACCTGGTAAGTGAATGCGTGGAATACACCGGCTGCTTCTTCGTCACCCTTTTCAAAGGCACGTTCTGCAACGTCGCGCATGTTGTTGGTTCCAAGGTATCCGTTGAGACCGCCTTTCCCGTTGATCTTTTTATATACTTCAGCCTGTGTGTACTGACCGGAGAAACACATTTTTACGAGTGCGCCTGCCGGTACACCGCCGGAACGTTCCGGTGAGAAAGGTCCGTCTCCGTCAAGCGTGTTGTTGACATCGACAACTTTGCCATTTTTATGAGCACCGACAGATACACCGCCGCCCATGTGTACAACTACAAGATTCAGGGAATCATAAGATACATTCTGTTCTTTGGCGTAGCGTTTGGCAACTGCTTTCTGGTTCAGTGCGTGGAAGATACTGATACGCGGAAGTTCCGGGATTCCGGAATATCTTGCAACAGGTTCCATCTCATCGACAACAACCGGGTCAACAATGTAAGAAGGAACTCCAATCTCATCACCGATTTCGCGGGCAAGGATGCCTCCAAGGTTCGATGCATGCTGTCCTTGCACACCTGCTTTTAAGTCAGCAAGAAGTGCGTCAGATACTGGATAGGTTCCACCTGGGATCGGTTTTAAAAGTCCGCCTCGTCCTACTACAACATTCAGAGATTTGATGTCGAAGCTGTTCTTTGCGAGAATATCTACAATCAGTTCTTTACGGAAATCTTTCTGGTCAACGATGGTTGCATATTTTGCAATCTCTTCGGTGGAATGACGGAGTGTTTCTTCGAATAACAAAGTTTCGTCTTCGTACACACCGATCTTGGTAGAAGTAGATCCCGGGTTGATTACTAAAATTTTATAGCTCATAAAAAGATCCTCCTTAGTCTGTGATTGATCCTGCGATTACGGTCGCAAGTGCAATAGAATTCAGTTTGGTTTCAAAATCGTCCGAACGTGAAGTAAGAACCACCGGAGCGCTTGTTCCGACAAGTACGTTACCGATCTTGACCTTTGCAGTGCGGACAAGAATCTTATATGTGATATTTCCTGCATCGATATTCGGGAAGAGGAGAATATCAGCATGTCCGGCTACTGGATTAGTCACACCTTTGTGAACAGCTGCTTCCGGATCGATCGCAAGATCCATGGAAAGTGGTCCGTAGATCTGGCATCCTTTGAAATCGCCACCCTCGTACATCTTGGTGAGATTATCGGCATCAACTGTTGGCTGCATCTTTGGATTCACTGTCTCAACTGCACACAGAGGAGCAACCTTCGGGCATTCGATGCCACATGCATGTGCGACTTCTACTGCATTGTTGATGATATTGACTTTATCTGCAAGGGTTGGATATGTATTGAAAGCTACGTCTGTGAAGAACAGAAGACGGTTAATGCCTTCAATCTCAAATACACATACATGGGAAAGCATCTTTCCGGTACGAAGTCCGACTTCTTTATTCAATACGCTCTTTAAGAATGTCTTTGTTTCAAGCAATCCTTTTAAAAGGATATCAGCTTTGCCGTTGTGTACAAGCTCAACAGCCTTTAATGCAGCTGCTTCGGTATCAGGCTCATTGATGATTTCGAAATCTGTCAGATCCATATCAATAGAAGCGGCAATCTCGCGGATCTTGGCTTCATCACCGACAAGGATGGCTGTTGCGATATTTTGCTCTTTTGCAGCTTTGACAGCCTGCAGTACCGGCTCATCCTGTGCGTTGGAAACAGAGACTTTCTTTAAGGTTTTTTGATTTGCTTTTGAGATTAATTCTTCAAAACTTTTGCTCATTTTCACACCTTCTCATTCATAATTTAATTATAGTATTCTGGTTGAATAATTTTTAACAATCTTAAGTGTAGCACCATATCTGGGAAAGGTCAATATAAAAGTGGTGTGTTGGAAATGACGAATAATGCAGATGTATTGTAAAAAAATGTTGGTGAAAATGTTAAAAGAAAATTAAATGATAAAAAATGATTGATAAATATTTGACAGAACAGGAAATGGGTAGTATATTAAAAAAAGAGGACAAAAAAGTCCCTTGCGAAAATCTTAAAAACGGAAAGTAAAACAGTATATATTTAATAAGAAGTGATACTTACCATTAAGATGTAAAAGGAGGAAAAAGTGATGGCAAAGAAAATCGTGTTAGCAGGTGCGTGTCGTACAGCAATCGGAAGTATGGGTGGAGCTCTTTCTACAACTCCGGCACCGGAATTAGGATCTATCGTTATCAAAGAAGCTTTAAATAGAGCAGGTGTTGCTCCGGAACAGGTTGATCATGTATATATGGGTTGTGTAATCCAGGCAGGTCTTGGACAGAACGTTGCACGTCAGGCTTCTTTAAAAGCAGGTCTTCCGGTCGAGACACCGGCAGTTACGGTTAACGTTGTTTGCGGATCCGGACTTAACTGTGTGAACATGGCTGCACAGATGATCCAGGCAGGAGATGCTGATATCGTTGTAGCAGGCGGTATGGAAAATATGTCTATGGCTCCATATGCACTGAAAAACGCACGTTATGGATACAGAATGGGTAATGCACCGATGATCGATACAATGGTAAATGACGCACTTTGGGATGCATTCAATGACTATCACATGGGAATCACTGCTGAGAATGTAGCAGAACAGTGGGGACTCACAAGAGAACAGCTTGATGAATTTGCAGCAGCAAGCCAGCAGAAAGCCTGCGCAGCAATCGAAGCAGGAAAATTCAAAGACCGACAGGTTAAGCGCCTCTTCGAGCTTGTATGGTTTAGTGTCATTCATTATTTCACTAAATGTCTTCTGGCAATCATACCATTCACCATAATATTTATCTTTCCCCTCAAATTCCAGATGTTTTGCCTCTATTTCTCTTTTTATCTGGATTTCATCATTCTCGCTCCACGTCACAAACTGGACATCATCAGGAAACCATCCCGCAAAATTTTCAAGCACTTTTCTTATGCCAGGTGCATTCTGTACCATATTTTTCCTGATTCCTGTCAACATTTCAATGTTAGTATCTATAATACCTATATCAGGTTTTACATATGATTTATAGCTGTCAATTACACCCATTGACGCTGCCGGCTCCGGTTCCATTGCGGACGCTGCTGTTCCGGCTGCCTCTGCCAGCTGTTTATCGATATCCGCCGTCTCTGTCGATATCCGGTCAATCTCTTCCTGTAAGATCTGATTCATGTTTGCAACCATAGCTGCTGCCCTGTCATTTTCTAACGGCTTGCCTTCTATGTACTGATCCTGCAGTATATCTTTTGGAGCAACACCTGCATCAAGCTTTGGAATAATGTCTGCAAGACGTCCCATAATTTCTTCTGCTTCCTGCAGCGCACGCGCCTTTGCAGATTCAAGTCTGCGCTGCTTTGCATCTTCTAATGCAACTTCTGCGGCATATTTCGTCTTTTCCCACTCAGCAAGCACTTCTTCAATGCTCATCTGACCTGTGATCTGGTGCTCTAATGCCGTTTTCTCCGGCATATACATCCCAATCTGTCCATCATGTTCTTCTGCAAGCAGCTCTTTGAAATTGATCTTTAACGAATCATCGATCTCGTGATCCGTCTCTATATGTTCCAGCGTATCTTCCTCTTCCTCAGATGGATCATATTCTTCTTTCGGAAGCTGCAGATATGGAATCTCCTCCACAAGCTTTTTGATGTTGTCCATACTGTCTGTAACAGTTTCTTTTTCCGTCGCATGCATGATCTGCTGCATGCTCTTTTGCAGCTCTTCCTGCAGATTCTGTGTATTAAACCGTTCCGGTGAAAGCTTCACATCCGGTATCTGTACGGTTTCATTCACGATCTCACCGGAGTCAAGCTCCTCCTCCGGTCTGACCTCAACAACACCTTCGCGTTTCTGACAAAATCTGCGATACTTTTCTTCCTGCTGTTTATTTAACGGCTGATAGATCATCTTCAGTTCTAAGGCACGCTCTACATATGGACCGTCACCAAACCACAGTACCAGTTCATCACATGCCTCCACACACTTATCTGCCATACCTGCTTTATGATACAGACATGCAAGTTCAAATGCCCATTCTTCGGTATATTCCTGCTCTTTTAACTCCTCTAAAATTCCGATCAGAGTTTCTATATTTGCACCCTGGGCTTTGCAGATCTCGTATTTCAACACATATTTCAAATTATCATGTGGTGCGATCTCCACAAATTCCTGATAATAATCTTTCGCCTCATCAAAATTTTTCATTTTAATGGCAACTTTTGCCAGGCGGTAAATGATCATTCTTCCAATTGGAGACCGGTCATATGCCATAAGCAAAACCTCACGGCTGTCTTCTAAACGACCGGTATTCTCATAAATCTCTCCAACTTTTACAAGTGCATTTACATTTTTTATTTTATTCCAGTTAATCGTATCAGCTATCTCTGCTGCCTTTTCATAATTATGTTCGGCCGTCAGAGATTTCATCTGATCCAGCTTTAATTTATATTCATATTTATCCAAATTATGCCACCTCAGAACGCGCTATTCTTTTGCTGCTTCTTTTGTTCTTAGTTTATCATACGCACATATAGATGTCAAAATTTAATCTTAGAAAAAAAAGCCATGATACAGGCAAAAAAAGAGGGTTTGCAGTCTGCCATACCCTCTTTTTGGTCATTAATCTTTTTCTACTTTTTTACTCTCTTCTACCGGTTCTTTCATGTGCTTTTCATGATGCTTTTTCAGTTCTTTTTTAGACGGATTTTTGTCATAAACCGGCTGGTTATTCTCTTTATCAACCTTTGTCAGATATACGTATGCCGATGTATCTGTCGTAAGTCCGCGTTTTTTTAAGAAATAAGATACTGTTTTCTGTGCCACATAATAAATCACTGCCATAAGCGGCACACCAAGCAGCATTCCCGGGAATCCCCACAAGCCGCCAAAAACCAGGATTGCAAATACAACCCAGAATGCCGATAACCCGGTAGAACTGCCAAGGATCTTTGGTCCAATGATATTTCCATCGATCTGCTGTAATACAACGATAAAGATCAGGAAATATAATCCCTGTATCGGATTCTGCAGCACAATAATGATAAAGGACGGCACCGCACCGATAAATGGTCCGAAAAACGGTATGACGTTTGTGACACCGATGATCACGGCAATCAGCACTGTATCCGGCATTTTCATGATTGCCAGCACGATATAGGCAAGCACTCCGATGATCGCTGAATCTAAAATTTTTCCACTGATAAATCCACTGAAAATCTCATTGCTCTTACGGACAGTATCAACGATAACATTTGCCCGCACCGGTTTAAACATCGCATATACGATCTTTTTCGCCTGTCCTGCAAAATGTTCCTGGTCTGCCATCACATAGACTGAAATGATCAGACCGACGATCACATTTAAAACGAATTTGACACCATAGATCACACCGCTTGTGATCGATGTAAGATAAGTCTGTACCTTTGAAAAAATATCATCTTCAAAAAAGGTCTCAACCGTATCCGTTATTTTGTCCACGCCCTGCTGTATCATGGACGCAAGTTCCGTATCACCGTTTGTCACCTCGTCTACCCATTTCGTCAGATCCTTTGCTTCCTGTGGAAACGATGTGATCATGCTCTGGATACTCGCAGAGATAGATGGAACGATCGCCGCCACTAAAAGCACACAGATTCCCACTAAAAATACCAGTGATCCGGTAATTGCTATTCCCCGTGATGTCTTTTTCGCTTTGCGTTTGCTTTTCATCCGCGGCTCTAAAAACTTAAGCAGGTGTCCCTCTAAAAATTTCATGATTGGATTTAACAGATATGCGATCACTACACCGATAATGATCGGCTGTAAGATCAAAGACAGCTTCTTCCAGAAGTCTGTGAATCCATTGTAACGGTAGATCATAAAGAAAAACAGTATGCAGCAGCAGAAAGTCACAAATACGACCAGTGCGATGATGACATACTGTGGTTTTAATTCCCATTCTGTTTCCTGGGATGTTTTTTTTATCTTTTCCTGTTCGTCCAAATTGCCATCCTCCGTCTTATCTAATATTTTCATTATAACCTTCGCAGACAGGCAACGCAATCAGATTTTGCTGAAATTTTTGTTAATTACTGGATTTTGCAAAAAGGGACACCGGTGCTCATGCGCCGATGCCCCAAAATATCAGTCTGCGGTTTTACCCTCTGTAATAATTGATCAGACAGCCCTTTAAGATGATCTCTCTCTCATCATCAGTCATCGCACCAAGTCCAAGTTTAAACTCTTCTGCCTTTCCATCTTTGATCACATACGCTGTAATCTCGGACTGTTTGTCCTCGACTGCTTTACGGATATTCGGGATGTATAAGTAGTCAAGATTCTTGAACGGCAGTTCGCCCTCCGGGATGATGAACGGAAGCATACCCCAGTTGATGAGGTTCGAGCGGTAACGCTTGGTTGCATACTCATTTGCAATGTTTGCCCAGCCTCCAAGTACTTTCTGGCAGGAAGCAGCCTGCTCACGTGCGGAACCATCGCCCGGTTTTACTGCAAAGATCGTACTTCCAAAACCGATCTCACCATTGGAATGGTTATCCTCAAATTTTGTTTCCGGGAATGCTTTATCGATAATATCCATAACCGGTTTTAATTCTTCCACTGCTTCTAACGGGCAGTTTCCGGCTTCTAAGGCTTTCTGCGCTTTCTGGATCTCTTTTGCCCGGCCCACGTACTGCGGATCTTTTCTGGAAAGTGCAAACTCTGCGAGTCCAAGCGGGTTGGAACGGAAGGAGGATGTCTCTCCGGACGGGATCAGCTCGTCTGTGGTCGTGACCGGATCGTGGATCTCAGATACCACTTTTAATACCATATTTTCCGGTAATGCGCTCATTGCCGGCCAGTCTTTGATGTTTGGTCCAAACTGGATTTCAACGGAAGGATCTGCTACACCCTTGCTGTCAAAGACACGGTTTGCGTAAATATTTTTATCGAAGAAGTACTTCGGTTTGCTAAAGTTTACATCCACATCAGTTGCGGCTGTCAAAAATCCCTTGTTTGCGGCTGTTGCTGCAATAGAACGTGCATCCATCAGCGCAACGGAGGCAACCTGTCCCTTCTGTACCTTGGAGCCTTCACGGTTCGGGAAGTTTCTGGTGGAGTGGCGGATGGAAAATGCGTTGTTTGCCGGTGTATCGCCAGCGCCAAAACACGGTCCGCAGAATGCTGTCTTAACGATCGCACCTGTCTCCATCAGGGATGCAACTGCACCATTCTTTACTAACTCCATATAAATTGGTGTACTTGCCGGATATACGCTTAACGTAAACTCATCCGGTCCGATGCTTGCGCCCTTTAAGATATCCGCAGCATCGCAGATATTCTCAAATCCACCGCCTGCGCAGCCTGCGATGATACCCTGGTCTACATAGAGTTTTCCATCTCTTACTTTGCTCTTTAAGTCAAGTTTGACCGCACCGTCAAAACTTACCTCTGCGCGTTTCTCACAGTCATCTAAGATGTCCATCAGGTTTGCGTTTAACTCTTCGATCGTGTAAGTGTTGCTCGGATGGAACGGCATTGCGATCATCGGTTTGATCTTTGAAAGGTCGATCTCGATCATTCCGTCATAATATGCCACGCTGCCCGGATTCAACTCTTTGTAATCCTGTGGTCTGCCGTGGATCGCATAAAACTCTTTTACTTTGTCATCTGTTTTCCAGATGGAAGAAAGACATGTCGTCTCTGTCGTCATAACGTCCACACCGATTCGGAAATCAACGCTTAAGTTTGCAATGCCCGGTCCGACGAACTCCATGACTTTATTCTTTACATAACCTTTATCAAATACTTCCCCGATAATGGCAAGTGCAATATCCTGCGGTCCGACACCTTTCATCGGTGTGCCTGTCAGATAAACGCCGATCACACCCGGCATATCGATATCATAAGTCTTGTTTAAAAGCTGTTTTACAAGCTCCGGTCCACCCTCGCCGACTGCCATGGTACCAAGTGCGCCATAACGTGTGTGGGAATCAG
>OGWV01000562.1_pt1 | contig 22663 bp, 20 predicted proteins | sample 1576081 | NCBI WGS metagenome assembly OGWV01 (sample SAMEA3541541, study PRJEB24748) | human gut metagenome | biome: human gut; feature: human-associated habitat; material: faeces | place: China | collected 2012 | reverse complement strand
ACCGCGATGATGGCGATGCTCTGTCCGACGGAGATGGTCATGCCCCGGCACATTTGAAGGACCTAATGTGGGAAAGAAGGTAAAGGTTCATTATAAAGGAACTCTTAATGATGGAACACAGTTTGATTCTTCTTACGACAGAGGTGAACCGCTTGAATTTACTTGTGGAGCAGGAATGATGATTCAGGGCTTTGATAAGGCTGTTGCAACAATGAATGTCGGAGACGTTATTGATGTTCATCTTATGCCAGAGGAGGCGTATGGAGAAGCCGATCCAAGAGCTTTCATAACATTGCCTATAAGTGAGCTTCCTGGTGCAGAAGAACTTAAAGTTGATGATAAAGTATATCTTCAGAATATGTATGGACAGCCATTCCCAGCTAGGGTTGCTGCTTTAACTGATACAGAGATTACATTTGACGCTAATCATGAGATGGCAGGAAAAGAACTGAATTTCAGGATTGAGCTTGTAGAAGTATTATAATTGAATAATATTAAGATACCGGCTGGTACAGCTAAATGCAGTATCAGCCGGTTATTTTATTGCCTGAAAACAAGCTCTTTAGTCAGCCGTATCCATTCTTTCAGTTCTTTCCGGTTTTCATCTTCTTTTCTGAAGGCGGCGGAGAATGGTATACGCATGTCTGGGTCGCCAACCTGTAATACAACTGAATCAGGTGAAAGCTTCATTGAAGTAAGATAACTGTTTAGTGTAAATGCAATTCCATATCCCTGTTCAGCAAGTCGGATTCCTGCGTCAATACTGCTTATCTTATAGGTAAGTTCTGGCAGGACATCAGCATAGAAAAGGGCGTCTTCTTCAAGCTGTCTTATACTCTGTTTGCTGTGCTGCAGGATGAATCTTTCTTTTCTTACATGTGCAAGATCGAGCCATGGATAGATGCATGATTCTTTAGACTCTGCAAAAGAGACAGCAGGGTGGCTTTTGGGAAGAATGGCAACAAGACAGTCTTCATATATGGTTTCATAGGAAAGTCTGGTGTTGCTCACACTGTTATATCCAAAGAACATATCAAGGTCACCGGCAAGAAGCTGCTCTTCATGGTCTGAGAGATGTCCGTCAATGGCATATACAACTGACTGTGGATACAGTCTGTTAAATGCAGTCATAACAGATGGAAAGAGAGACTCAACCTGACGGACCATGTAACCAACGCGGAGTTTAACAGCTACATTTTTGCCAATATCAATCATGCGGCGGCCTTTTCTTTCAAAAAGTTGTATGCCAAGTGAAGTTTCAAGCTGTTTAAGATGTATGCTCAAAGCCGGCTGCGACAAGAACAGAGCATTGGCGGCTTTGGTAAGATTTCCGTAATTAGCAATTGTAAGAACATATTGCATGTCTTTTTCAGTAATCATATGAATTCCCTTTCTAAAATAGTGCATGTTTCAATAACAATGTAATAATTATACATAATTAAAATGTATCAATCAATCGAAACTATAAATTAGATTTATACTTTCGATAAAAACATACAATTTTATTTTTAGTATGATTTATATTAAAATGTATAAAAATATAAATTTGTTATGGGAGAAAATTTCATGGAAACAAAAGCAAAGAAAAAATGGAAAACGCCACATACATTTGTAATACTTGTGGTAATTATTCTTATTGCTGCAGCGGCAACATATATTGTGCCGGCAGGTGAATTTACAAGATTTAAAGATGCAGCAACAGGCAAGACTTTAGTTGAAGCTGGAAGTTATCACAGAATAGCATCAAGTCCGCTTAATCCGTTAAAGATTCCTTCAGCAATCTATACCGGAATTGTGAAATCAGCGTCAACAATCACATTTATGCTGATAATCGGCGGAGCTTTTCAGGTAATTACATCAACAGGCGCACTTACAGCGTTATGCAAGAAGTTATCTAAGACATTTTCTAAGCACAAATATGTTGTAATTCCTGTATTTTTGACATTGTTTTCTATATTCGGATTCACAATGGGAATGTCATCAGAGGTTATGATATTCGTTCCTATCGGAATTACACTTGCGTTATTCTTAGGACTTGATAAAGTTACAGGAACAGCGATGATTGCACTCGGTGCAGCGGTTGGATTCACAGCCGGATTACTTAATCCGTTCAATGTCGGAGTTGCGCAGGATATAGCAGAATTGCAGTTGTTCTCAGGAATGGCTTACAGAGTATTTATTCTTGTTGTGCTTCTTGCTGCTACAAGTGCATACATAATCTGCTATGCAAGAAAGGTTGCAGCACATCCTGAAAAAAGCGTAATATATGGAATTCCTGAAGACCAGGAGTACACATTTGACAATGCAACAGACACAATTACGGTAAGACAGATTGCAGTTCTTGTTGTTATGGCACTTGGTTTTGGAATACTTATATATGGCCTTTCAAAGAAGGGCTGGTACTTTGAAGAAATGTCAGGTCTGTTCATATTTATGGGTGTAATATGCGGATTTATCAGCGGTTACGGTCCTAGCAGAATTGCAAGGGAATTCGGAGAAGGTGCAAAGGGCATTATCGTAGGATGTCTTATAATCGGAATTGCCCGTACAGTTGAGGTAATCTTAAGTGATGCAAATATTCTTGATACTATCGTGTACGGAATTGTTAATATTGTAAATGTTATGCCAGATTCAATTAAAGCAGTCGGCATGTTCTTATGCCAGTCACTTATTAACTGCGTAATTGTGTCAGGAACAGGTCAGGCAGCAGTTACAATGCCACTTATGGTGCCGGTTTCAGACCTTGTAGGAATATCAAGACAGACATCAGTACTTGCGTTCCAGTTAGGAGACGGATTCTCTAACTCAGTACTTCCAATGTCATCATCACTTATGGGATATCTTGCTGTATCAAAGATTCCTTATAGCAAATGGCTTAAGTTCATGATGCCACTGTTCCTTATATGGACAGCACTTGGATGCCTGTTTATGCTAGGTGCATTAATGATTGGATATTAGAATTGATTAGGAGCAGATATTATGTCAGACGATATTAAGAAGCAGCTTGGAGCGGTTATCGACAGCTATAAAGAAGATTTATGCCAGATGGCAGATGAGATATTCGACCTTGCGGAGATAAGCGGGGAAGAGTACAAGACATCTGATATATTGTGCAGTTATCTTGAAAAAGAAGGATTTGTGGTAGAGCGTGGAACAGGACTTGAAACAGCATTCAGGGCAACATGGGATAATGGAAGTGACGGCCCGGTGATTGGAATTCTTGTTGAATATGACGCTCTTGAAAAAATCGGCCATGCGTGTGGACATCATCTTCAGGGACCTTCCGGGATAGGGGCAGCAATCGCAGTAAAGAACTGCCTTCAGGATTATCCATGCAGACTTGTTGTGTATGGAACCCCGGCAGAGGAAACTCTTGGCGGCAAGATAATTATGCTAGATAAAGGTTATATGAAAGAGCTTGACCTTGCATTTATGTCGCATGGTTCGCCTAATACATCAGTAGATGAAAAATGTATGGCACTCGAGAATTTCGTGGTAACATTCCACGGAGTAAAAAGTCATGCTGCAATAAGTCCAGAAGAAGGACGCAGCGCACTTGATGCAGCATTATTATCATTCCATGCAATTGAGATGTTAAGAGAGCATGTTAAAGATGACACAAGAATGCATTACACAATCCGTAATGCAGGTGGTCCTCCAAATGTAGTTCCGGACCTTACTGTTGCAGAATATACACTCCGTTCATACAGCACGAAATACCTTGATGAAGTTGTAGAGAGATTCTACAACATTTTAAAAGGAGCTGCGCTTATGACTGGAACAACATATGAAGTTCAGAGAGACCTTCCATTCAAGAGCAAGGTTGTGTGCCATAAGGTCAATGATCTGCTTATGGCAAATGCAGCATATGAGAATGCCCCATCAATCGCACCACCACGCGAAAGGACTGGCTCAACAGATTTCGGCAATGTGTTATATGAAGTTCCAGGCTCATGTATAAGAATTGCATTCACAGACAAGGATGCAAAGCCACATTCAGAAGCTTACCTTAAAGCAGGAAAGAGTGATGCAGCGCATAATGCTATAGTATACGCAGCGAAGATAATGGCTGATTCAATATGTGATGTTCTTGTTAATCCTGAGCTTCTTGCACAGATAAAGCAGGAGTTTGACGTGGCAAGAGAAAAAGGCTGATTAGTGGGTTTAGCGATAAAATTGAATTGAATTAATAGAGTTGTAATCAGGCGGCGGAGAAATCCAAAGCCTGATTTTTTATAATTTGTAAGCATAAAAAATTGTATAGACACAATATGTCTGACTTGAATGCTATTCTTAATATACAAACAACCTGTATTTACAGTCGATTTATGTACAGATGAAAGGAGACATTTATTATGGGATTTTTCTGGGCTAATGTGAAAGCTAATATTGAAGGAGCAGTTGCAAATGCAAAAATGCATTACTATGAGGATAAGCTGAGAAGCGACGACTATGATGAAGACGAAGAAGAAGATTATAATGAGGTGCAGGAGGAATATAACGCGGACAGCATAGAAGATAGTCCCGTTGCTAATATCCAAAATAACTGGAAATCAATATTATTAGTTCTTCAGACAGAATATAATATTCAGGATATACAGATGAGTACATGGATTAAGCCACTCAGGGTAGAAAATGTGGAAGATAATATTTTGAATTTATCTTTTAGAAATGCTGATGATAACGAACAAGAACATAATATGAATGTAAAATATGTACAGAAAAGATTTGCAGATTTATTATCAGATGCAATTGCTGAATATATGGATACTCAATATGTAGTGAAGATTAAATAAATGGATGATACTTAGTTATAATTAAAAATTGATCAAAGACTTTATCGTCTGGCAAAAATATAAGTCATATTATTGAATGATATATCAGGTGGAGGAGAAATCCAAAGCCTGATTTTTTATAAAATAAAACAATATGACAATAAATGTCTGACCTAACTGATATTATTTTAGAAGAAACAAGCCGGAGACTATTAAGAAGGTAGCCGGTGGACAATATCAGAATACATATACAGGATGGAATAATTATGCAGAACGAATTAGAAGGATTATATAACATGCTTGTAAGTCAGACAGATATAATGAAAAATGTGGATGAATTAGTAGAAAAACAGATTGAACATGAGCTGATGCAGTTCAAAGAACTGGCAACATGGAGCGATTATGAATGTGAACGTGATAAATACATGGCAGTTGCCGAAGTTGCGAAAAAAGAAAGCTTCATGGCAGGGTTTAACTATGCAGTGAGATTACTTGAGCGCACGCACAACCCTTAAAACACGTTCCTTTTCTTTATCAGAAAGAGACTGAATCTCTTTCATGATTTCCCTGTCGATTGAAGAATAATCTCCAGTATATTCACCTGATAACACATAATCCACAGTTACACCTAGTGCATTACATATATAGATAAGTGTAGGCAGGGAAACTTTCACACGGTTATTTTCAATATTGCTTATATGAGAAGTATTGACCTCAGCGGCACTGGCAACAGCGTCCTGTGGTAACCCTTTTGATAAGCGTATTTCTTTTAACTTCTTTCCAATACTTTCAAAATCAATATCCTTCATGAAATCCCCCACAACAAAGATTATAAACTTAATACATATAATTGTAATATTGAATTGTTAATGTTATAATTATCTACAACTAAAACAAGATTAGTCATGGGCAATATAAAACATTTATAAAATAAAAAGACAAAATATGACACTAAGACATATAATGTCCAACCTGTCTGATATCATTTAAACATAACAAGAAGTCAATGCCTCTGCGTTTGAGAGCAGCTGCATTTTCTTCGTAAAACAAGGAGACATGTGATAAATAATAATGTTGAAAATGATAATGATGATTATGTATATCTGAAAAGACCATATTTATTTAATATCAGGTACAATTCAAGACAGGTGTGGAACAAGCTGCCAGATGAGGAAAAAGCTCCGTATGTTAATTATGAAGAATATTATGAGGAATGCCGGCTTATAAAGTTGAGAAGCATAGGATATCCGATACTGGCAATTGTTTATCTGTTTTTATTCGTGGTTATGTTGCTGTATATTATATATGTGTTTACAGGATTTAATATATTTTCACTTATTGTATAGCGAATTAATATTAGAACTTATATTTGTGAAAATGTTGCATAAAAATTCACAAAAACTGATTTTATATTAGCATTTTCTACAACAAAGTGCTAAAATATTAACAGTTTAAATCGTGAAATATTGCATTGCATTATCTTACTGAAATGAGGAGAATGACCTATGGAGAATGACTACAACGATAAAGTAAGCCGTGTACTAAGCTTGTATCAACGTTTTATGGAAGGAGAAGTAGTTGACAAAGAAGTTGAAGCTGCCAGATATGGTGTATCTGAGCGATCCATTCAGCGTGATATAAGTGCAATTAATAATTTCTTTGAACAGGAAGCTGGAAAGAGCGGAGTAATCAACACAATCGAATATGACAAGAAGAAAGGCGGACATTATCTCAATCAGATATACAAAACAAAGTTGACAAACAGCGAGATACTTGCAATATGCAAGATACTGCTGGACAGCAGGGCGTTTATCAAGAAAGAGATGACAAGCATACTTGACCGGATGATTGATTGTTGTGTACCAAAGGATAGTCAGAAACTTGTAGAAGACCTGATAAGTAATGAAGAATTCCATTATGTTGAGCTTACGCATAAGTCAGAATTTCTTGATAAAATGTGGGATATCGGGCAGGCAATACATGAGAGCCGTTATCTTGAGATGGATTACAAACGTACCAAAGACGGTGAGATTGTAAAAAGAAAAGTAAAACCAGTCGCAATAATGTTTTCAGAGTATTATTTTTACCTGACGGCATTCATTGATGATGAAGAGGTTAAAGCTGATTTTGATGTGATTAATGACGCATTTCCAACAATATACAGAATTGACAGGATTAGCAATTATAAGGTGCTTGACGAGCAATTCAAGATTCCTTATGGCAACCGTTTTAAAGAAGGTGAGTTCAGAAAGCGAATCCAGTTCATGTATGGAGGCAAACTCCAGAAGGTCAGGTTCAAGTATAAAGGGACAAGCGTGGAAGCAGTTCTTGACAGGCTGCCAACCGCAAAGATTCTGGAAGAAAAAGATGGCATATACACCATATCCGCAGAGGTGTTCGGCAAGGGCATCGATATGTGGCTGAGGAGTCAGGGCGATATGGTGGAAGTGATATAAGGCTAAGGAGGAGAAAAAATGAAAGTGTTTTTAAAAATCAACAAATTTATACAAGATAATATATTAAAATGGTATTATTTTGTATTTATTTATCTAGTAATAAGTTTAATGAATTTTGGATTTATAAGTTTAATTATCCCTGCATGGGGTTGTTATATTATAGAAATATTATTAACAGGATTTTTATTATATTATATAGCAGTTGTATATAGCTTCATTCGTGATAAGTATAAAAAATATATGATTTCGCGAATGGATCATATTGATGAGCAAATGTTGAAAATGCACCAATATATAAATGAGTTGGATGATAACAATAGAAATTTATTCAATGAAAGAATGGATTCTTTGATTGAAAATTTATCTGAAAATTCTAATCAATTGACAGAATTAATTAATGATGTTCAGAAAACAGTTGTAAATACAGTTGAGTCTAATACAAATAAATTACAGGATAGTATAATTGATCAGATTAATGAAGAAACACAGTTAACTATAAGTATAATAGAAAAGTGTAATCGCAAACAATTAGATAAAATTGATGAAGATATGAAATTGAATATGAAGCATTATGAAAAGGTTGTTTCAGATATTTCATGTTTAAATAAGATCTTAAATAATCAGGCATTGGAAATATTAGAAAAGATAAAGAAAAATAAGGAATTAATTGAAGAAAAGACACGATTATTAGATAATAATCTTACTAGTATTTATAATTCCATTGTAGAAAATGTTGTAAACTCTTCTAGTGAAATTAAGAATATAATGGTTGATAATTCAAATGTTATTAATGAAAAAATATTAGAACTTAATTCAGATATGAATAGAAGCAACGAAGAGTTTAAGGCTTTATATAAAGAAAAGACGCAATTATTAGATGATAATGTTACAAATGTTTATAATTCTATTATAGAAAATGTTACAAACTCGTCGGATGAAATTAAGAATATAATGGCTGATGACAGAACAATAATTATTGATAATTCAAATATTATTAATGAAAAAATATTTGAACTTAATTCAGATATGAATAGAAATGATGAAGAGTTTAAAGCTTTATATAAAGAAAAGACACATTTATTAGAGGATAATCTGACAAATATTCATAATTCTATTATAGAAAATGTTACAAGTTCATCTGATGAAATCAAGAATACAATGGCTGAAGATAGAACAATGATTATTGATACTCTGAATCAAGATATTGAAAGAGTTGAGAAGACTGTTGTTAATAATTCAGAGACTATCAATAATAATATATCAGAAGTTAATGCTAGTATAAGCAATAACAGTTCAGAGATAATTGATAGTTATTGTATACAGTCAAAGTCATTAGAAGATAATATTCAAGAATTCAGAACAATGGTTTCTAACAATATGACAGATTCCTTTGGTGAAGTAAAGAATATAATGGCTAATTATAATGATGGAATAACAGAAACTTTAGAAAAAGAGTTTAATAAAGTGGAAGATTCTTTTGCGGATAAAACAGATAAAATAAAAAATAATATTTCAGATTTGAGTAATCAGATGATAGATTCAAATATTGAAATTATGGATATTTATAAAGATAATTCTACATTATTAAATAATAATATATCAAATACTCAGGCTGCTGTTATTGAAAGTATAGTTAATTCTTCGAAAGAAATTGATAATATATTATTTAATTATAAGAATGAAACAATAGAATTAGTTGAGGTATTGAAAAAAGCTGTAAATGACAATAATGAAATAATAAAGAATAATTTTGATGAATATTCAACGAAAGAAGTTACAAAATCTGAACAATTAAATAAATATGTTGATAATATTATTGGATTAATAAATCAAAATAAACAGATTAATGATAATAAATTCAATAAAATAATAAATCAGAATGAAAATAATAATACAAGAACATTGCAGCAAATTGATGATTTAAAAGAAAAAGTTCAAAATACTCATAATGATATTATTAGTAAGTCAGGTGATTTAGAAAAGGCTATAATTGACTACAATAAATCTGTTGTAGATAATAACTTGAAATTATCGACTAAATTTGATAATGAATCTAAAACAATAACTGAAAATATAAAAGCTGGCAGTAAAACAATTGATGATAATCTCATTAATATAAAGAATTACATACAAAAAAATAATAAAGATATTCTTAATAATATGTCTGATATTAAGAGTCAGTTGAATCAGAGTGAGTTAAGAACTGATGAGAAAATACAAAGTTTATCTTCAAGTTTATCAGATATAGAAAAGAGATTACTCAAAAAGTTTGTAGAATTGAATGATTATCAATCTGAAAAATTTGATGATAATAAAAAACTGTATGACAGATTATTTAATCAGATAATAAATTTATCAAGAGAATCAAAACAGCAGATAAAGAGTCTTTCAAATGAAATCATCAAACAGAATGATGAAGTTATAAAGACTAATGCAGATTTAAAACAATTAAATACAGATTATTTGAATAATTCTCATGAAATTACTAAGAAGTTAGATGACTATAGTAAAGATACAGACTATTACTTTAGAAATTATCAATCTGATATTAATGCTAGATTGGAAAATATAAAGAATAGTATTAGTGGTATTGATTCTTTGATGATATTTATTAAAAAATATATTGAAAAGAATCAGACAGATTCAAATATTCAAACAGAAGAAAAAAAGCCTGACAGAATAGAAAAAATTGAGGATAAAGATACAAAATCTGTATTCGAAATGCACTATAAAAATAACAAACTTACTAAAACAGAACGTTATGTTGAAGGGAAAAAAGTCTTTGATGTAGAGTATTCAAGCGATGGAATGGAAGAGAGCAGTAGAGATTATGATACTAAAGGACAGATTATAAGAGAAATCTATTATCATCCAAATGGACAGGTTAAGAAAAGAATAGAAAGATTTAATCGCAATGGCTCTATAAAAGAGGAGATTACCAATTATGATAAAAAAGGTAACAAAATAAATTAATGGAGGATAAATATATGTTTTTAGGAATGTTAAATGAAAAAGAAGGAAAAAACTTTTTGGAACTTGCTAATATTGCAATGATGGCTAATGGCGATGAGGTCAAAGAAGCGGAGAAAGCCGTGCTACAAGCCTTTAAATTAGAATTGGAAATGCAGGATTACGTTATTAAGAATAAGAAACAAGAAGAATTAATAACTGCTTTTCAGGCAAGTACTAAAAAAATAAAAAAGGCAGTAATTATAGAACTTGCGGGAGTTTTAGATGCTGATGAAGGGATTGATGATATAGAAGACAGTTGGATTAGAAAATTAGGAGAAGATTTGGGATTCAGAGATTCAGAAATAAAAAAAATGGTTAGATGGACACAGGATTTCAATGATCTTTTAGATGAAGCATATGAGTATATTAATAAACGATAATAGGAGGAGTAATCATGGGAATTTTTGGAGGATTTATTCGTAAAATTGGTAGTGCAGCAAAGAAAGTAGGTACTGCAGTCGTAAGCGGAGTGAAGAAAGTAGGTACTGCAGTCACAAATGGAGTAAAAAATGTTGCCGCCCGAGTTTCAGGTAAAGATAAGTATGAAGAAGCTCAAAGATTATATGATGAGATATCCAAGCGGTACAATGAAAAACGGGAACATTTTCAAAAAGAAATAGAAAGGATTACTGCACTTATTGAAGAGCATGTAAAATCAATAAATGACAGTAAAAGAATGATTAAAATGGAACTACTTCCTGCTATGGTTAATAAAATAAGTAAAATAAAGGATATACGGATTTCTGATGAGTATAGTGTAGAAGAGTATATTGAATCAGTATTAAATGTAGATTCTATTAGAAGTAGAGAACAACTTTTTACAATAGATTTTAATGCTCATAAAGTAAAAACTACATTTCAGGCAATATTTACATTAGGATTTTATACTAGGAAAAAAGCTAAAGAAACATTATGTAATGTGAAAGAAGAAGAAAGCAAAATTAATTCAGAAATTAGTAGAATGGATAGCGAATTAAATAAGATAAACATTATAGAAAAGTCAATTAAGCAGGTTGCTGATATGTTTACTTCAGTTATTGAAATGTATAATAACATGTTAATTAGGTTAGATAGTTCTATTAATTATTTATTAGTTAGAAGTTTAGCATTTGCACATCAGATAGTCGGAAAGCAGATGAGTGTAAAAGTTTTACCAATGATGCAGCAAAAAGAGGTTGAAGCTATATATACTGCAAGTAAAATTCTAAAGGTAATGGCAGAGACTCAGCTTTTGAATGTTGAAAAACAGAAAGATGTTCAGGAATATGATAGAAAAATAAGTGATAATAAAAAAGAATTTGAATCAAAATATAAGGCTGCATAGGAGTGTTAAGTATGGATGAAGAGAGAAAAAAAGCAATAGAAGAATTAGAATATGCGTCACCATTAGAAATTAGCAGATTATTACAGGAGATGGAATTATATGATGAGAAGACATCTCAGGAAGTGTTAGATGAGGTTCATGAAAAATTTGATTCGGCAGAACACTTGGAGGATGAAGTGCTGAAACCTGTGTTTATGTCAGTTATAGATGGACTTCTTGAAGCTACATCTGGTGGAAGAGCAGCGAGAAAAAAGGGACTTACAGCATCTAGAGTTGTTGAAGAATGTACTAGTTTTTCATATGATGATTTGGAGGATAATCACACCAATGTAAATGGATATACGGAATATAAAAACATTAATCATGATGAAATCGAGTATCAGGTTCAATTAGAGAAATGGAAAAAAGATGGGAAAAATGGTGACCGACCACAATATAATGGTTCAGTTAATTCAAATTCAACCCAGGAATATGTAAGGTCTAATTTAGAAGATTCATCTGCTATGAATGATTACAAGGAAAAACAGCGTCATGGTGAGAAAAAAATTAAAGATGAATACACGGGAAAAGATAATTTATATGTTAGCCAGAATAATATGCCTGATAATTATAATGATGAGACACATAGGAAACAGGCTCAACCAGATCATATTGTTCCATTAAAACAATTACATGAACAATATAAACATAATTATGCTCTGGATGATTCAGATTTAAAGAGAATAGCCAATAGTGAGTCTAATCTTGCAATAACTTCTGCTGAAATAAATCAGGTAAAAAGAGATATGACCAATAAGCAGTATATAGAATGGATGGACGAGCATGGAAAGCCATTAGATGAAAATACTAAAAAAATCATGCTGCAAAAACAAAAAGAAGCTACCAAATCTATTGAGTCTGATGTTAATAAAACGGTTGCTAAAAATCTTGTTGGAAAAGGTCAAGTAGATGAAAAGGCAATGAAAAATGCCGTAAATGAATTTAAAGAAAATAATGGACAGGCACCAACAGAAGAACAAAGAAATCAAATAGAACAGAATTTAATAAAGAAAAAGACAAATGAAATAAGAGGAACAGCGGTAAAAAATGCTGCCGGTCAGGCTAAAGATTACGCTGTGGGTAATCTTATATTGTTTATTGTAAAACCTATTTATTATGAAATATCTGACATATTTAAAAATGGTTTAAAGGAAGGCGTTGGGGCAGATTCAGGAAGTCAGGCGCTGGGAATTCGTTTTACAAGAGTAAAAAAATATGTAATGACTCATGCAAAAGCATTTTTTGGTGATAGTATATTGGATTTTGTTAAAGGCTTTGTATCTTCATTAATAGAAGGAATAATTAGTTTATTTGTGGGAATGTTGAAGCAAGTTCTGAAGATTCTAAAAGAAGGAGTAAAGATACTAGTTGGTTCTGTGCAAATTCTATTTGGTAAAAATGCAAAAGCAATGTCACCAGCACAGAAAGGTGATGCAATTATTAAGTTAATAGGAGGCAGTGTAATTGCTATATCAGGAGTTGCATTAGAATCTTTATTAAACAAAATCGGAATAGGTGATCCTTGGTCAGTTGTTTTATCAACGATGTTGTCAGGAATTGCATCAGCATTATTTATGTACATATTAAATAAAGCAGATTTATTTAGTACAAAAGCAGAAAGAAGATATGAAAGAGTAAAAGAGATATTCGATGAACGAATAAAAGACGTTCAAGAAGCAACTGAATTATTCGACAGAGTCGCATTAGAGACAATGAAAGAGCAGAGGTTACAATTTGAATCTATTCAGGAAGAAATAAATACAGGTTTGGAATCAAATGATATAGATTCAATTAATACAGGTTTATATAAACTTGCTGATTTTATGAAAGTTGATTTACCATATTCTAATACTAAGGAATTTTGTGATTATATGGATTCAGAAGAAGTATTAGTATTATAAAATAGTTGATGTAAAAAAGATTTCTTTTTGTTTTATATTGTTGAAGCAAAAAGAAATCTTTTTTTTCACATATTTTTACTCTGCCACATCCTGTCACCCTCCGGCGGTACACTTTAGACATCAAATAAAGTGAACAACCAAAGGAGGATATGACTATGGGATTTATGGACAAGTTAAAGGAAACAGCAGGAAAGGCTGCAGAGAAAGCTGGTGCGATGAAGGATTCAGCAATGGATACTTATGGCAAGATGAAAGAGGCTAATGAGCAGAAGAAAGCTGAGAAGCAGGCTTATACAGCAGCTATGGAACAGGAAGTGAATGAATACTCAGCGAAGCTGATTGAGAGCATTACGGCGGCGTATGCTGACGGTGGTGCAAAGTTCTGGGGAGAAGGCGACAGGGCTGCGATTGACAAGTTTACTAAGGATTATTATGAAATGCTTGTGCTTCCTGGCAGCAGACCTAACATTTCATGCCTTACAATGTCACCATACATTGATGAAAAAGCGATGAAGAAGTTTGCTGATAAGGGTGGTGTCGATTTGCAGGGCGCAGTTCCACACATTTTTGTTAAAGATGGCAATGATGCCGGTATAGTTATCACCGAGGATTTCATTGCATTTAAGTTCAGATATGAGAAGGACAGCAGTTTCTGGGTTAAGGGCAAGATTCCGACAGCCAGTATCAATACATTTGTAATGGAGATTAATGATTCTGCTGCAAATGTGATGGTTAACGGAGTTAAGCTGACTAGAATCAGCATTAAAGGCTCTTACAGACAGGATTTTATGTCACTTAATTATTATTTTGAGTGCCTTGGAAAGCAGGATTTCACGATTGACAGGCAGGAGGTCAATGACCAGATAAGAGCCAAGATTGGTGATAAGATATATGCGCAGGTTAAGAAGTACTTTATTGACGATGATGAGCAGCTTCTTTTCTATGCAGGAGGCGTAGACTCGCTTACAGCGGTGGATTATGTTGCGTGTACTGATAATCAGCTGATATTTGTGAACAGGGAAATGCTTGGAGCAACGGCTAATGTTAAGCAGTTTTATTTTGAAGATGTGACAAGCATGTCAACGATTCAGAATTCTACATCAAGTGATTTTCTGACGGCAGTTATTGATACTGCACTTACAGCTGCATTTAAGCTATGCGATTTGGAGGTTTCAGTTGCTGGTTCTAAAGAGGTTATCAATACCCTGTATCTTGCCGAGGCAACACGAATTATTGCAATCTATCATGAGATGAGAAAAAATGCTAAGAAAGCAGCAGCACAGCCTATTCAGGTTCAGGCAGCTCCAGCACAGCCTGACGCATTGGAGCAGTTGCAGAAGCTTGCACAGTTAAAGGATGCAGGAATTATTTCTGAAGAGGAATTCGCTGCGAAGAAAGCAGATTTGTTAAGTAAAATCTGATGTGGATAATAACTGAATATTAATAATAATCTCCCCATAAGCGTTGACTGCTTATGGGGAGTTGTTATTTAAATATTTTCTTAATAAAGCAACTGCATTTTTTCTATCTCATATTTCATTTCCTTAACAAATTCATCAGGTGCAATTACTTTTACCCACGAACCCTGACTTAACAGGAACATTTTGATTCCGTTGCCGTAGACTTCCGCCTCAATGAGATATTTGTTGTCGTAGCGGTCAATTACTTTAGCAGTTGGCAGACGGTCAAGAATAGCCTGGAGTGATGGTCCGGTGAATTCAAATCTGATTTTTCTGAGTGGCCCCGGCCACATGAACTGGCTTCGTTTGCGGAGCAGTCCCTCATCAAATTCAACATTTTTAGGAAGTTCAAGCTTTTCCCTGTGGACAGTCATATCACAGATTCTGTTGATTCTGAAATATGTAGGTGTATCAGATAATGTGTCTTCACATTTGTATGCAATCAGATAGAAGTAGTATTCACTAAACATTATTGATACTGGTATGATTCTGTGCTTGACCCTGTCACGGTTCATTTTGTAATAGCTGATTGTGATTGCACGCTGTTCCTGAATGTAGTTGGAGAGCTTCCATACATTATCAATTACGCTGTCGCAGTCTGAGCCGACTTCCTCATAGTTAAACATTTCTTTGGCAATAAGCTGTTCAAGGCGTTTTTTGTCTGAATAGCTTGTGTGTGTTTTAAGTTTTCCTATTATTGTGAGCAGTTCTTCATGGCTGAACGCCCTGCTTCCGATAAGCACTTTAGCTATGGCAAAAAGCTCTTTATTAGAAAACAGATTGTCCATCTCTAATGTGTAGCAGTGGTCTGAAGCAGAGTATTTTAACTCGGCATTGCCAAGGATATCGCGATAGTCGGCAAGGAATGCTTTCAAATCATTGATATCTCTTGTTATGCTTCTTGTTGACACATTACTTTCGTCGGCGAGTGCGGCTACCGAGAGGGACTCGCCCTTTAAAGCCCGAAACAGCAGTTTAAGGACTCTGTCAGCTTTGTAATTCTTATACTCATTATCCATATTCGATGCCTCCTGATATTGATTATACTATATTTTATAGACAATATGTTATATCAGATTAGTGACAAAGCCTGTCATACTAAATTAATTTATGAATATTTTGCTGTGACACAGCCTGTCAGTCCGGATTAATACAATGATTATATAAAAATTGAGGAGGAATGATGGATACGGAGCGAAAAATGGGTTATATCAATGAACGTAAAAGGCAGCAGCACAGGGAACATAAGTTAAGAAAATTTACAACCATATTTCTCATATACTGGGTTGGGTTTAGCCTGACTATTATGATCTTTTTTAAATACAAGATTAATGAATTGTACGAGCTTAACAGGAAGACACAATTACAGATTGAGCTACTTAAAGAGCAACTTAATAATTACAATGAGAAGGACATCAGGAAAAGCAACGGTGGAAAGTATAATACTTGGATTGATGAGGTGTGTGATAATAAATAGAATATGCGGATTTATTAGATGGCGTGGGCAAAGGTCTGCGTCATTTTTTATTACAAAAATTTAGAGACTGACATATCGTGTCCAACCTAAATGTTACCATATATGTGTAATCATAAGAACTTAAACATATATGAAGGAGGACAAAGCTATGTTTTGTAAAAAATGTGGAAAGGAACTGGAAGATAATGTCCGTTTCTGTAATTATTGCGGGGCGGAAGTAGAGAGCAAGGTTGTTGATTTTAATGAGACGGTTGGCAATAATAAACCAGATAACAGTTATGCCAATGCAGGTGGACAGAAATATAATTATGAATACGTTATGCCACAGCAGCCGGTTCAGGCAGCAGCCGGACAGCCTGTAGAAGAAGATGTATCAATTAATATTGCAGGACATAAGATTAAGGGCAGACTTATAATGAAGATTGCTGCAATAGTGGCTGCGGCATGCTTCTTTTTTCCTATGTTTACAGTGTCATGTGCAGGGGTTAATGTTGGAAGTGTAAGTATGGCTGATTTAACATTTGAAACGGAAGATACAACCCAGGACAGCTATTATGATTATTATGACTCAGATGAAGAAGAAAATGGCACTGTAGGAATGATTGTATTCCTGCTTGCACCTATTTCAGCATTTTGCATATGCATGGTAAAGAATGAAGGAAAAGGTTGGGGAAAGGAGGCAGTTGCTGCATTTGGCTCATCTGCACTTGCGTTGATAAGTCTGTATTTTGTTATTACTAATACAATGAATGACGAATATGGTGGCTATGTTCAGGCAAAACCGATGTTTTCATATTATTTGTACATAATTGCTTGCGTTATAGGTGCGGTTGTGGGAATCATGATTATTAAGGAACATCAGAAAAAGATTACTGCAAATGTTGGAACTGTACAGCATGTGGAGAAGCCTAATGTATGGGTAAAGACCGCATTATATACAGTTGGAGAAACATTTGCAATATATGTATTGTTCTTCCTGCTTAGTGCGACTTTTTAAAATGTGATATTATCCCTATGGAATTTTCAATCACATAGTAATATAATATGTAAGCCACCAGTCCTGGGAGGGGTGCTGCGAAAGCGGTACTATCGGAGTCTAGGTTCAATCACTTTATTTTTCCCGTAGAACTCGCGATAGCTGGTGGCTTTTTTATTATTATGGAGTACAGATTTAACATGGAATTACTTGATATCGTTGATGAGAATGGAAAGCCGACAGGTGAGACTGTTGAGCGAAAGACTGCACATAGTGAGGGAATCAGGCATAGAACGGCACATGTGTGGATTGTAAGAAAGTCTGACGAGGGAGCAGAGGTACTGTTGCAGAAAAGGGCTATGAATAAGGACTCATTTCCTGGAAGATATGATACTTCTTCGGCGGGACATATTCAGGCCGGTGACGAACCGGAGGAATCTGCTATAAGAGAACTGCATGAGGAACTTGGAATTAAGGCTTCTGTTGATGATTTGCAGTTTGTTGATACATTTGTAATCCAATATGAAAAAGAATTTTATGGCAAGATGTTTAAGGACAGTGAGATTGCATTTGTCTATGTATACACAAAGCCAGTCAATATAGATGAACTTACATTGCAGAAGGAAGAATTGGACGGCGTTGAGTGGTTCAACCTAGAATATGTCTATGAAGAGTGCAGAAAGCATAATCAGAAATTCTGTGCACCGGTTGGCGGCTTGGAGATTGTAAGAAGGTTTGTAAGAGGTGCAGATTGTCTGCGAATCGTTTTTCTATTGATACACGCTGTGTTTCTTCGATCAGCTTGTCTGCCAGAAATACGATGGCTGCTTCGTCAAGCTTCGTCTCCTTTAATTCATGATGCTGTGAGATAATCTGAGCGATCTCTGGATAGCCCAATTGTAAAAGAAGATCACCGCCTGTCCTGGTATGATGTTTCTGAAGTCTGGCAATATCATGAAGAAGTGCACCGGAGCGGATGAGCTTCTGATCAAAATGATGTCCATGAGCCTCTAATTCATCACATAGATGGCAGGCCAGTTCAGTGACTGCATCACTGTGAACCTGCACATGAGGCGGGAGAGAGACAGCATCACGAAGCGTATAACATAGTCTATCACTCAATACAGGATGAGGCAATATGTAACCCGGCTCAAATAAGGCAGCATTTCCTTTCTCATCTGCTCTCAGATGATAATACGAACCACATGGAAGGCGGAAGTGCTGTCTGGCATCTGTTTCTGGATGAAGCATATATAGATAAGAAGAAATCACATCCGTATGAGCGATGATCGCAATATCGCCTTCAGATGAACATAGGATTTCCTGAACTGCCTGTGAAAAGCGTGTACCGGATGCAAAAGGAGTTTCTGCTCCGGGAATCGGATGGTCAGGATCATTTCCCCGGGCTTCATAAATATCCGGCCATTTGCTGTGTATAGTATCAAAAGAAAGTCCATCCCATTCTCCGAGATTTCTTTCTGCTAAATCAGAAACAGGCAGATGTGGGAGTCCGGCTGCTATATGCCCGGCTGTTTCGGCAGCTCTTGCCAAAGTACTGTAGTATACCCGGGATATTCTGTCGGACAGTTCTTCGTGAAGAAGGACAGCCTGCAAATGTCCAAGCATGGATAGGGCAAGATCAGTCCGTCCGATACAGTAGGACTGCTCATCTGGGTATTGTGGTTTTCCATGTCGTATCAGATAAAGGTCACGCATTAAAAAATCCTCTGAAACAGTTTTCAAATATTTTTTCTGAATAGTTACGAGTTTCTTCTGAAAAACGAGCATATCGTTTCAGAAATTCTTCACCGTACGGAGTCAGTTCGCTGTGACTTCCGTTTACACCGCCCTGGCTTCTGCTGACCAGTGGTTTATGGAGCTGTGATTCCAAGGTACGGATCAGGTTCCAGCTGGTGGAGTAGGAAATATGCATGTGTTCACAGGCATCACGTACAGATCCTGTTTCCCGGATCAGTGTGAGAAGCGAATAAAGCTGCTCATCAAAGAATACTTTTTCCCGTGCCAGTTGAATGTGGATTTCTGAACGGATCAGACTCTCGTTGTGGGCACGAAGAAGTTCAGCATAATCTTCCGGTGTATCTGCATCATGAATGATTCCAGGATCATCTACATTCAGAAAGTACATGGGTGTGCCACAGTTTTCTACAGCACCTTCAAGGCCTGATCGGCCGTCATCACTTAAAATGGAATCAATAAGTGTGGAACGGATCAGAAGCGGATGGCCGGGACTGCCGTCACAGACCGGGGTTACAAGGGGATATTCCAGCGAGAGCATCTGCGTGACTGTCCGGGCTGTGAACAGTGGAACATCTACAGGCGTGAAGAGTACAGTATCAACCTTGTCTTTCAGATATTCCAGTCCGATCCGGACAGAATCAAACATGTGAGTTGTTGCATAGTTCTCGTTTCGGAGAAAGATCACATTGTTGGAAGCAAGGTGGCGCTCCAGAACGTCTGCCTTATATCCTGTCACTACAACTACTTTGGAGATCCCGGCCTGTCGAAAATTGTTGATCACGCGCTGCGCAATGGAAATAGATCCAAGTTGAAGCATGGGTTTAAAGTCTCCCATTCGTGAGGATTTTCCCGCAGCAACGATGAGAGCACCTGTCTGCATGACTGCCACCTCCTTAAAGAATATTGTGTAAAATTGATATTATTATATCATAAAATAAAGAAAAAAGTGTGAAAATGTCCAACTTTTAATTATTTGTAATTTGCATAATTGTGCAAAATTATGATAGTATGAATATATACAAAATGACGTAAACAGGAGAACTTTTCTATGGATAAGATTTTTGAAATTACCGCAAAGGAAGTTACCATACAGGTAAGAGATGAACGCACGGGAGTGGAATACAGCCGGACGCTTCCAATTGATTATTATGAAAATGCAAATGTCTTAAGACTCAGCGGTGAGAATCTGGACGGGAGCAGTTCTTCTATTGTTTTCTATTCCGCCAGAGGAATGGAACGACTCAAAGATCTGACAGGCAAAGGTGCGGATCATGATCCATGCGGAACACATAAGCCTAAAGATCAATAACATTGAAGCTTATATTTTCTATAGGAGGGATGCAGCATGATTAAAAAGACATTGAAGATCAATGGTGTTGAGAGGATCCTTATTCTTGATAAGGACGAGACACTGGCACAGGTTCTCCGTAATCATCTTCTTCTTACAGGATGTAAGATCGGCTGTGGTGAAGGCCATTGCGGAGCCTGTAATGTTATTATGAACGGAAAAGTTACAAGATCCTGTATCTACAAGATGAGCCGTGTTCCGGACAATGCAGAGATCACAACTATCGAGGGTGTGGGAACAATTTCTGACATGCATCCGATCCAGGTTGCATGGATGGCATATGGATGTGCACAGTGTGGTTTCTGTTCACCAGGTTTCATTATTTCAGCAAAAGTTCTTCTCGATAATAATCCGAGCCCTACCCGTGAAGAAGTGAGGGACTGGTTTAACAAGCAGCGTAATCTCTGCCGTTGTACAGGTTACAAGCCGCTCATTGATGCAACTATGGCGGCAGCAGCAGTTATGCGCGGCGAAATGACAAAAGAAGATCTCGTATTCAAACAGACAGGTGATTCTATTGTTGGTACAAACTATATCCGTCCATCAGCAGCACAGAAGGTAACAGGTACCTGGGATTTCGGTGCAGATGACGCATTAAAGATGCCGGAGGGAACACTTCGCCTTGCACTTACACAGGCCAGGGTTTCTCACGCAAATATCCTCAGTATTGACACAACAGAAGCAGAGAGCATGCCGGGTGTTGTTCGTGTTATCACAGCCAAAGACATTAAGGCAGCAGGAGGAACCAACAAGATCAATGGTCTTGTAATGCTTCCGAAACACAATAAGACAGACGGATTTGAGCGTCCTGTACTCTGTGACGAAAAGATATTCCAGTTTGGTGATGCGATCGCGATCGTAGCTGCTGATACAGAAGAGCATGCGCGGGCAGCAGCAGATGCAGTTAAGGTGGAGATCGAAGAACTTCCGGCATATATGAACGCAATGGATGCGATCGCACCGGATGCAGCTGAGATCCATCCGGGTACTCCAAATGCATTCTTTGAGACAAACTGTATCAAGGGTCCTGATTTTGACTGGGACAGCATTCCGGATTCACAGCAGGTTGAGATCGAATCCTACTGTTCACGTCAGCCACATCTCCATCTTGAACCGGACTGTGGTTATGGCTACATTGATGAAGACGGCATGATAACTGTTCATTCCAAATCCATCGGTATCCATCTCCATATGCCGATGATCGCTGATGGTATCGGTGTTCCGCTGGAGAACCTGAGACTTGTTCAGAACCATGCCGGAGGAACCTTTGGTTACAAGTTCTCTCCTACAAATGAAGCCTTGATCGGTGCAGCTGTCAAGATCCTTGAACGTCCTGTATCGCTGGTATTCAATCAGTTCCAGAACATTACTTATACAGGAAAGAGATCTCCTGCATTTATGAATATCAAACTTGCAGCAGACGAAAACGGCAAACTCCTCGCACTCTGGGGTAACAACTATGTGGATCATGGTCCATACTCAGAATTTGGTGACCTGCTTACAATGAGACTTTCTCAGTTCACAGGCGCTGGTTACGGAATCAATTCCATCCGCAATAAATCAACAACAGTATTTACCAACCATGCATGGGGTTCAGCTTTCCGTGCATACGGTTCTCCTCAGTCTTACATGGGATCTGAGATTGCAATCGACGTTCTGGCAGCCAAAATGGGAATCGATCCTTTCGATATGCGTGAGATGAACTGCTACAAAGAATCAGAAGGAACTACGATCCCGACAGGTTATCCGCCGGAAGTATACTGTGAGGAAGATCTGTTCAAGACAGCTCGTCCGCTGTATGAAGCAGCCAAGAAACGTGTCGCTGAGAAGAATGCAGTTTCTGATGGCAAGATCAAATATGGTATCGGTGTATCTCTTGGTGTATACGGCTGCGGTCTTGATGGTGTTGATACATCAAATGCATTTGCAGAACTGAATCCGGATGGAACAGTTACAATGTATGCTGCATGGGAAGATCATGGACAGGGTGCCGACATGGGTGTTCTTGTATCATCTCATGAAACACTTCGTCAGGCCGGAATCAGACCGGAACAGATCAAACTTGTTATGAATGATACCAAGACCTGTCCGAATGCAGGTCCCGCAGGCGGATCACGTTCACAGGTTATGTCAGGCA
>OGWV01000544.1_pt1 | contig 23018 bp, 18 predicted proteins | sample 1576081 | NCBI WGS metagenome assembly OGWV01 (sample SAMEA3541541, study PRJEB24748) | human gut metagenome | biome: human gut; feature: human-associated habitat; material: faeces | place: China | collected 2012 | reverse complement strand
CACTCGGCGCAAGGGTAGATGGTTGCCAAAGCAACCGCGCCTCGGCGCGAGAATGTGCCAAGGCACATTCTTTTTTTATGTGGTTTAGGGCTGTATTCCTGCCGTAGAAAGCAGCTTCTGAAAATCCTCCGGCAGCGGACAAGTGATGCCGCCTGTCGGTAAAATGCCAGAGGCAGCGTCCTTCTGGCGGATCTGCCATGCATGCAACAGCTGTCTGCCGATTCCGTAGGTTTGCTTCAGGGTTCGATTGACTGCTTCGTTTCCGTATTTCGGGTCGCCCAGCAAAGGATGCCCTGCCCATGCAAAATGTGCGCGGATCTGGTGCGTCTTGCCGGTAAACAACTCTGCCTGTGCATAAGTGACCGTCCCGATGCCGGGAAGCTCCAGGCAGGCGAGGGGTTCGATCCCTGTTTTGATTTCGTCCGCGCCCTCCGCTGGCTTTGTTAAAATTTTAACCTGATTTTTTTTCGTATCCTTCCACAGATAACCGGTCAAAATCTGTTTTTCCTTTACTTCCCCGAGCAAAAAGAGCCGATAATACTTATGAATCTGCCGGTTCCGGATCAGCCCTGTGAGTTTCTGCGTTCCCAAAAGGCTTTTGCCGCATAACAGCAGTCCGCTCGTGTTTCGATCCAGACGGTTGCACACCGACGGATGAAAGGTCGCCAGCGCTTCGGCGGTCAATTTTTTTTGAGACAACAAATATCCGATCAACCATTCGTTTGCAGAAAAATCCGCCACAGACGCCTTCTGGGAAAGCACGCCAGCCGGTTTATCCAACGCCAGAATATCTTCGTCCTCATATAAAATGCGAATATTTTTCAGTTTCTCAAATGCCAGAAGATATTCTTTTGTTTCCGCCCCTGCCGCCTTTTTTTGCGCGCTGTAGTCTGCAGGAGGTGCCCCGAACTTTTCCAGCGTTTCCTCTGCCAGAAACAGCTTTACCTCATCACCGATTAAAAGAATTTCCTTTCCGGTACATTTTTTCCCGTTCAGAACAATATTTTTTTTGCGCATCATCTTGTAAAAAAAGCTGACTCCGGCTTCCTTCATATATTTATTTAAAAATTTGTCCAGCCGTTGTCCGGCTTCATTTTGCCCGATCGTTACTGCACGCATCCGCTTTTCTCCTTATAGACTGATCGCAAATAAAAGTGCTTTGATCCGCGCTGTCCGCTCCGTTTCTTCTTCCGTGTTATCGCCCGCAGCGGATGCCTTTTCCAGCTCGTCCAGCCGATTTAAATACTTCGGCAGCTCTTTAAAAATCCGGATATGTACCTCCGAAAGCTGATTACGCATAAACATACCCTCCAGATGCTTCTCACAGCCCTTTATGTCTGCGAATGGATCCGCCATATAGCCGATCAGCTCCACCCCGGATAATGCCATATGCTGTACCTGATAAGTACGTTCGTAGCTGGTAAATTCCAGATCGGTAAGGCTTTCCGCTGTCCTGATTTTTGCAGAGATTTTGCGGTAATCCGATTCGGAAATTTCATGACAGCGAAGCAGGGCGATCAGGTTTGCCGCGCTCCGGCACGCCGGAAGACAGCCAAGCACCGCAACGATCGTCAAAAGGTTCTGGTTGGAACCGGTCGACCAGATGCCCATTGCGTACACTGCAAAAGAAATGGCAAACAGCACAAGCGTTTTGCAGATGGACATTTTTTTGTTCCAGGCAAGGTATCCCTTCTGCCCTTTATTCTGATTCTTTTTCTTCTTCAATGACTTCGGTTCCTTTCTCTCTCATTTTCTGTACCAGACAGATGACCGGATCCTGCGGCAGCAGCCGTGTCATCGCCCAGAATGCCTGAATCGGCAGACTGCAGACGGACATCGGACGGTTTTTGCTGCTGGCGCGCAGCGCATCCTTGACCACCCGATCTGCCTCCACCATCGTATACTGTTTCATCGCAAGCGTGGATGCATAGTGCTCCGCCACTTCGAAAAATTCTGTTTTAACCGGTCCAGGGCAAACCGCCGTCACATAAATCTGACGTTCCTTCAGCTCTGCCCGAAGCGCCTTGGAAAAGCTCAAAACGAACGATTTTGTCGCCGCGTAGACGGAAAATCCCGGCTGGGGCAAAAATGCCGCACTGCTCGCCAGCTGAATGATCCGGCTCTTGGCCCGCATATAGGGCAGACATCCATAGGTTACTTCCAGAAGCGCCCGACAGTTTAAATCTACTTCGCCGGTCTGTTCTTTGATCGGAACCGCCGTAAAATCTCCCATCATGCCGTATCCGGCGCAGTTGATGAGCATGCGCACAACCGGCTTTTCTTCCGCAAGGCTCTCTGTCAGCACTGTCATATCCGCTTCGTTTGTCAAATCAAGCGGCAAAATCTTTACGGTATGCTGCATGCCGGAAGCGATTTCCTTTAACCGGTTTCCGCGTCTTGCGATCAGCCAGAACTCGTCCACGGAATGCAGTCCCCGATCCAGCTGCATGGCAAATTCCCGTCCCATTCCGCTGGAAGCACCTGTAATCACCACAATATTCATAGTTTCCCTCATTTCTGCGCACGTTTTTTTGCGCATGTCGAATTTGTCTCTTTTCCGTCTGTTTACACGCCCAGCTGCGCTTTTTCTTCTTCCGTCAGCGCGCGCCAGCTTCCTTTTGAAAGCGTCTCATCCAGGACGAGGGCACCCATCGACAGACGTTTTAAATACACGACTTCGTTGCCAACTGCCTGCAGCATCCGCTTGACCTGATGGAACCGTCCTTCTGTGATCGTCAGAAGCAGTCCACAGTCGGTATCCGAAAGCAGTTTTGTCTTTGCAGGCGCAGTCGGCGTTTCGTCCCCGATCTCAACGCCTGCTTCCAGCTTTTCGCACATCTGGCTCGTCACCGGCTTCTTCGTATGCACGAGATAAGTCTTTGGCACATGCTTTACAGGGGAAAGCAGCCTATGCGCAAGCGCCCCGTCGTTTGTAATCAGCAAAAGCCCCTCGGTGTCCTTGTCCAGCCGTCCAACCGGGGAAAGATCTTTTCCCGGAGCGTCCACAAGCAGGTCAAGCACCGTCTGATCGTGATGATCCCGCACCGCGGTCACAACGCCTGCCGGCTTATGCAGCATATAATAAAAATATTTCTGATAGGAAAAGCTGTGTCCATCCAGCGTAACCGTATCCTTTGTTTCGTCCACCTTCTGTTCCGGTGATTTTGCGGTTTCCCCGTTTACGGTTACCCGTCCTTTTTTGATAAATGCCTTCACCTCGCTTCGGGTTCCGGCTTCCATTTCACATAAATATTTGTCCAGTCTGATCAAAATGTTCCTCCCGGTCTAATTTTTCTGTTGTCCACATACTGTTAAGTATACTATACTCTGAAAGTCTTTGGTAGAATCAATGCGCAGAAAGCTGTTTCTCTTTTTCTTTTTCGGAACCCTTTCTATCCTGTGTCTGCTTCTGCTGCGCTTTCCTGCGCAGGCCGGAGCGCTCGCCGCCAACGGTCTGACACTCTGGTTCTCCAAAATGATTCCTGCTCTGTTTCCGTTCATGATTCTGTCCGGTTTCTTTCTTTCCACCGGCTTTTCCAACCTGCTCGCACGCCTGGCAGCGCCCGTTTTGCAGCCCGTTTTCCAGACAACTGACGCTTGCCTGTTCTGCATCCTGACCGGATTTTTCTGCGGATTTCCGATGGGTGCGCGAGTCTGTGCACAAAGCCTTCAGCAAAAGAAAATTTCCCGCCGGGAAGCTTCCTGGCTGCTCGCCTTTATAAACAATATCGGACCGGTCTATTTTTCCGGCTATGTCCTGACGCTATTTCCGGTGCGTACTCCGCTGACGGTCTGGCTTGGTATGTATCTGCTGCCGTTTCTGTACGGAATTGTGCTGCGGTACACGCTCTACCGCGATCTGCCAACGCAAAGTGTCAGGCGCGTCTTTGTCCCGACTTCTGTCCGCTGCCAGGCAAACACTCCAGCTAGCCCTACAGGTACGTCCCTTTCATCCGCCCGCCTGCTGTCCGCCCTGCATGAATCGATTCTGTCCGCGATGAACGGCATCGCCCAACTTGGCGGATATATGGTCTTTTTCAACCTCTTAAATCTGTTCCCGACAGTCTTTTTGGCAGCTTATCCGGCATTTATACGCACGCTGTCCCCACTGCTCGAGATCACCAACGGGCTGTCTATGCTTCTGCCATCGGAGCGGCTCTGGGCGTATATCGTGCTGCCCTTTGGCGGGCTGTGCTGCATCGCGCAGACTGCAAGCTGCATTCACAAAACCGGGCTGTCGCTGAAATCGTACATCTTTCATAAACTGATCCTGACGTTATTGACAGCAGCGTGGTATCTGGTGCTTCCGGTGTAGACGGTGCACATGACAAGCGTGTCACAGACTGCTCCTTTATCATATGGAAACGAAGTTTCCCATACGATAAAAAAAAGACTCCGGCGCACGCCGAAGTCTTTTTTCCAGTTCTCTTGATAACAGAATTTTTACGCAGCGCGCATTCTGTTGTTTCCATATGATATTTGATGGGATTGGATTACATGACATTCAGGTCATCGCCCACGTTTCCTGCTGCATCCATCTCTTCTGTGCCGAGCTCTTCATTCTGCGCATGGAACTCTGCACGGTTTGTCTGTACCACGTCATTGATCCGGTTTAAGTCGCTGACCAGGTTGCTGTAATGGGTCTGGGAGACTTCTACCGCATGCGCAATGATATCCTCCACCTCGGCGAGCTTCTGGTCGGTATACTGCATGATAGAATCCTTGATCGCATTGGCTTCCAGCGTTGCATTGTCCACGATCTCCTGTGCCTGGCGGGTTGCAAGCTGTACAACCTCATTTGCCTGCGCATAAGCCTGCTGCATGATCTCATGCTCATTGATCAGCTCGGTCGTATGCTCGGTCGCCTCGTTGATCAACGCCTGCGCCTTTTCGCGCGCATCGTTTAAGATCGCTTCCTTATTGCTGATAATTTTCTGATACCGCTTAATCTCTTCCGGCGTCTTCTGGCGCAGCTCGCGTAAAAGATCGTCGATCTCGTCCTTGTTTACGATGATCTTCGAATTGGAAAGCGGCTGGTACTTACAATTATCAATATACTCTTCAATTTCATCAATCAGCTGTTCGATTCTGCTGCTCATCTTTTCCTCATTTCCGCATATGCTCAGTTTTCTCTGGCATGTCCGAACTTCTCATAGACAAGCCGTGCGACAAAAGGCGGCACGCACTGTGAAATATCTCCGTTGAAGCTGGCGATTTCCTTGACACTGGAAGAGCTGAGATAAGCGTATTCCAGACTGGTCGTAAGAAACATCGTATCCAGCTTGTCTCCTGAAAGCTTCCGGTTGGTCTGAGCATTCTGCAATTCATACTCGAAATCCGTAATCGCGCGCAGACCGCGCACAACAACCGTCACGTCCTTACTGGCGGCATAGTCAACCAGCAGACCGCTGAAAGATTCCACCTTGACGTTCGGCAGATCTTTTGTCGCTTCTTTTAATATTTTAACACGTTCCTCAACAGAAAACAATGGAGTCTTTACTTTATTATTCAGCACGCTGACCGTCAATTCGTCAAAAACGGACGCGGCGCGGCGGATAATATCCAAATGTCCATAGGTTACGGGGTCAAAGCTGCCCGGATAAATTGCTGCTTTCATTTTTTTTCTTCCTTTGCCAGAAATACATGCTTATTTGTCTTATAGCATTTTTCTTTTTTGATTGAAAATCCGTATTCTTCGGCGAATGAAAAGTCGCGGTCAAGTGTCGCTTCGATCACGATCAATGTCTCATCCGTCACATACGGCATTCTGGAAAGCGCCGCCAGCACGGGCTCTTCTAACCCGGACTGATACGGCGGATCCATGAAAATCACGTCCGCTTCCTTTTCGTGAATCGAGGACAGTGCACTGACAACGTCCTGTTTTAACAGGGTCGCACGGTCTTCGAACTTTGTAAAATGAAGATTTTCCGCGATACATTTGGCAGGCTCCCTGCCGTTTTCCACAAAATAGGCATGCCTTGCACCCCTGCTGATCGCTTCGATTCCGATGCCGCCGCTGCCGCTGCACAGATCGATAAATACGCTGCAGGGCAGATAAGGCTGGAGCATATTAAACAGAGTTTCCTTGATCCGATCCGTCGTCGGCCGCGTATCTAAACCCTGAGGGGTTTTCAAAGGAAGACTTCTGGCTTCTCCCGCAATTACTCTCATAAATTTCCAATTCCTCCAAAATCAGGTCAAAAAATGTTACTGTTCACACGCGCCATTCGCAAAAGCGCATCTTCGATGCTTTCCGCTGCTTCGCAGCTCTTTTTGCTCATAAAATGGCGCTCCCTTCGTAGCCTTAGTTCAGATTTTCGTGCAAGCACGGAATCTGAACTCAGAAGGGTACGAGTGAACTGTAACTGTAAAATAAAAAACCTTCTGTATCATAGCAGAAAATAAAATGGATGAAAATAGGGAAAACAGCTCATTTTTTACAGAAGAATGTCTTTTATGCTGTTAGAAAAACTACAGATGTGGTAAGATGAAAAAGATACTACTGTGGCACCCTTCCAGGAAAGAGTGCCGGCAGAAATTGGATGAAAAATCCGGAGACATGAGGGCTGGGAGATGAATGAGAAAGTACAACAGACAGAAACCGGAAATGCGCTGCAGCGTTTCCTGAAACGGAAAAACATTATTTTTTCGGCAAAACGTTATGGAATCGACGCGTTGGGCGCGATGGCGCAGGGATTGTTTGCGTCGCTTTTGATCGGCACAATTATCGGAACGCTGGGAGAGCAGATCGGAAGTCAGGTGCTGGTGGACGCCGGAGGCTTTGCAAAAAGCGTGGCCGGACCGGCGATGGCAATTTCGATCGGCTATGCACTGCAGGCACCGCAGCTGGTATTATTTTCCCTGCTTGCAGTCGGGGCGGCAGCCAATTCGCTGGGCGGGGCGGGCGGACCGCTTGCAGTTTTGATCGTTGCGATTGTGGCGGCGGAATGCGGCAAGGCAGTTTCCAAGGAAACGAAGATTGATATTTTAGTCACGCCTCTGGTGACAATCCTTTCCGGAGTGCTGCTGTCGATGTGGTGTGCGCCGACAATCGGAGCTGCTGCGAGCGCAGTCGGAAGCCTGATCATGTGGGCGACGGAGCTGCAGCCGTTCTTTATGGGTATTTTGGTATCGGTTATTGTAGGTGTTGCGCTGACGCTGCCAATCAGCTCTGCAGCAATCTGCGCGGCGCTGAACTTAACCGGGCTTGCCGGGGGCGCGGCAGTTGCGGGCTGCTGTGCGCAGATGATTGGCTTTGCGGCGATGAGTTTCAAGGAAAACAAGTGGAGCGGACTGATTTCCCAGGGATTGGGTACGAGTATGCTGCAGATGGGCAATATCGTAAAAAATCCGCGCATCTGGATTCCGCCGACGCTGGCGGCCGCCATTACCGGACCCATCGCAACCTGCCTGTTCCGCCTGCAGATGAACGGACCTGCAGTTTCTTCCGGAATGGGAACCTGCGGCCTGGTGGGACAGATCGGCGTTTATACCGGCTGGCTGGAAGAAATTGCAGCGGGCAGTCGGAGTCAGATTACAGCGTTTGACTGGATCGGCATGATCTTGATCTGCTTCGTGCTTCCGGCGGTGCTGAGCCTGGTGTTTGGACAGATTTTAAGAAAAATCGGCTGGATCAAAGAAGATGACCTGAAACTGTAAAGCATTTGGACAAGAAGGCAGCATTCAGATAAAAGCGTTATCAGAGGAAAAGACTGCTGCATTTGCGGCAGAAGGGGAGGGCATATGATTTCAGAAAAAAAGAGTGGCGCGCCGTACCTAAACGTCTGGTTTGGTAATTTCTACCGACCGGCATATGACGATGAGGCATTTGTCGCAGAGGGGATGGAGCTGTTAAAAAAGTTTGGATTCAACAGTGTTTTGCTGGATTCCAAGGACTGGGAGGATTTTCGGGAGCGTTACGCAGGAAAGCCTGCAAGTCAGTTTGTCGGCATGCAGGAGTTTATGATGGAGCAGATCAAAAAGCAGGGACTGAGCCATACATTTCTGGCGATTTATCTGAATGCGGATAATCTGTACCCGAATATTCGTTTCAGCCCGCCGGTGTTCGGGGAATCTGTTGTGACGGCAAAAGGCAAGGACGGCCGCTGGTATCGTTATTGGTCGGAGAAAGCTCAGGAGACGATGACGGAGCACGTTTCGCAGCTTTTAGAGATGTACGGCGAAAATATGACCCGGATCGAAGTGGACGGGAAAGAAAAGAAACCGCTGTGCAGCATGTGGGACCCGGTCGTTGCACCGAGCTTCGATGAGGATGGGAAAAATCGCTATCGCAGCTGGCTTGAAAAACGTTACAACGGAGACATTGAAACCTTTAACCGTTTCTATAAAACGGAAGCAAACAGCTTTGAAACGATCGAACCCGAGCAATACTGGTTTGAACTGCGTTATCCTGGGAAAAATGGTTTTTCGGAAAAAGAGCTGAAAGACCGGGACGAAAAATGCCGCGTATGGATGGACAACCAGCGCTGGAAAAGCGACGAGCTGGTGCTTTATTTTGAAGCGATGCAGAAAAGGCTCCATGCACTTGATCCGCAGCTGTATCTGTGCCCGGATTTGAGCCAGTGGGGATATTTTCTGAACGTGGATGGAAGCTTTTTAACCGGTGCAGGGCTTTCTGATCTGTGGGATACGGCGGTGCGAGGCGCTGATTTTTACCGGATTGCCCCGTATGTGGATGCGGCGCATTTTATTTCTGTGCCGGTGCTTCCAAACGGCGACCCGGACTGCTATGTGACAGCATGTCAACACAGCATGATGCGGAATATGAATCGCGGCAGATCCTTTGTCGGCGGCATTTACTGGGGAAGATTTGTCTATAATGACTTGTATGCGTGGATTTCTCCGTGTGAGGCGGTCGCCTCGATGGCGGCGTCCGGCGCTTCCGGATATGCGTCTTACGGCATGTGCGGGTTAGACGACGGAGGCGTGTTGCATCGGATGCCGGAAGTGTTCTGCAGGTCTTTGGAAGAAGGCAACCGCTGGTGGAAAGAGGTTGTCTCGAGGCTCGGAGGGAGAAAAGCTGCAAAGGCAGCAGTGCTGTTCCCGTCTGCGATGGCGCTTGCAGAGACGTTTGATACGGAGCACAATCATGACAGGCGGCTGGATCTTCTGGGCTGGTATAAGGCTCTGGAGGACTGGCAGATCGACGTTGACGTTGTAGATGGCAGCATTTTCAAGGATCAGACAGCAGATCAGTACGAGGTGCTCGTGCTTGCGGCAAACGACTGCTATGCGCTTGACCCGGATTCTGAACTGGAGCAGGGTATTGCAGCATGGGTAAAAAATGGCGGAATGCTGCTGCACGGACCGATGGATTTGCTTGCACAGGCGAGCGTTGGCAGCCGCTGTCTTTCCCATGAAAAGGATGCGTTTGAGTGCAGCGGCGAAAAGGGAATGCTGACCGGAACGCAGTTTGGCAGCTTCGAGGAGGAAAACGCCGACGTGCTCGCAGTCTGGGAAACGGACGAAAACCCTGCAATTGTCAAGCGCACATTTGGGAAGGGAACAGTTTGCGAAATCGGATTTTTCTACGGCTTTGAATACACCGGCAGAATCGCACCGCACGTTCCGCTGACGCGGCGCAATAACGAGCTGTACCCTTTGACCATGCTGAAAAAAGATCCGGTAGGGATGCTTCTGGAAGAAAAATTCGGCACGACACTGACCCGGAAAAAGGGCGTTGAGCGCGCAGAATTTGAAAACGGTACGGTCATCGTCAACCACAGCTCCTATCCGTGCAGAATCGATGAACCCGGAACACGCTATTTCCAGAATCCCGAGCTGTACCAGGATTTGGACAGCAAAATCCTGCTCCCGCATATGGGAGTTTTTATCGAGAGGAAAGTTTGAAAAATTTTTTAAACTTTTCAGAGTGTGCTGCCGCGCGTTGACTTCTCGATGGAAGATCGTTATAATAAAGATCACGGCTTTTGCTGTGGTCTTTCTTATCGTACAGAAAACTTCGTTTCCATACGATAAGAAACGCGCTGCGAGGATGCGCACTCCTATAAAAATAGAAAGTTGAGAAATTGATGATAAATAAAAAAACAAAATTTTGTAAAGCTGCAGCGCTTCTGGGCGCGGCTGTTATGATGATTTCTGCGCTGGCAGGCTGCGGGAAAAATACGAAGGTCGTTCTGACGGCGGGTCTGAAAAAGAACGAGGTATTCCGGATTTCGAGTGCGTCTTGTGTGCTGCCGGAGGTGATGGTATATCTGACGAACATGCAGAATCAGTATGAATCCGTCTATGGAAGCCAGATCTGGAACGCTTCCGACGGACAGCTTTCGCTGGAGCAGGAGGAACGGGAACAGGTGTTGACACAGCTGGCGAGAATCAAGGTGATGAATCTGCTCGCCCAGAAAAAAGAAGTGACGCTGGATGATAAGGAAAAGGAGCGTGCGGCAGCGGCGGGCAGGGAATATTTTACTTCCTTGAACAGCGCGGAGGTGACGGCACTCAACGTGACGCAGGATCTGATTACGAAGATGTATGAAGAGTATGCGCTTGCAGAAAAGGTTTATCAGACGATTGTAGAAAATGTCAATCCGGAGGTCAGTGACGATGAAGCGCGCACCATCACGGTAGATATGATCAGGGTCAGCGATTCTGCCAAAGCTTCCCAGGTGCTTGGCAAGGCAAAGGAAGAGGGCGTGGATTTTGAGACGCTTGCGCAGGCGGAGAGCGAGGACCAAACGGTGATGCAGTCGTTTGGAAAAGGCGAGGTTTCGGAAGAACTGGAAAAGGCGGCGTTTAACCTCGGCAAGGACGAGATCAGCGACGTGGTGGAATCAGACGGAAGTTACTATATTTTAAAATGTATCAGCACCTTCGACGAGGCACAGACCAAAGCAAATAAGGAAAAAATAGTAAAACAGCGCCAGAGCGAGGCATTCGATACGGAATATACGGCGTTTGAGCAGACATTGGTACGTCAGCTCAACGAGGAACTCTGGGATTCCGTCACGATGATTCATCAGGACGATGTCAAAACTTCCAGCTTTTTTGAAGTATACCAGATGTATTTCCAGCATCAGGAGTGAGCAGGAATAGCCAGGCATTCCGGCAGGACGTCGCGCTTCCGGCTTATGAAAACTGCCCTGTCGGACGCTGCGTTTCAGCTTATGAAAACTGCCCGACAGTGCGTTGCTCCCCTGTTTATGAAAAATTTAGAATTGCCAAAAACGCGGCAACCATACGGGTTTTCAAAGAATTATTAGCACTCAACTAAAATGAGTGCTAATTTTTTGTTGACTTTTTGAAACGACAGGACTACACTATGGGTAAAGCCTGGAGGAAAGCTTCTCCGGGCATCTGAAAACGAACTGAGAAAGAAAGGATCGTGATATTTCATGGCTGAAAAGCACGGAGCATTATCAATTAACAGCGACAATATTTTTCCGATTATTAAAAAGTGGTTATATTCGGATCATGACATTTTTTACAGAGAGCTGATTTCCAACGGCTGCGATGCCATTACGAAGTTAAAGAAGCTGGATATGATGGGAGAATACGAGCTTCCGGAGGGCTACAAGCCCAGAGTGGATGTTATCGTTGATCCGGATGCAAAGACCATCCAGTTTATCGATAACGGTGTCGGCATGACTGCGGATGAGGTGGAGGAATACATCAACCAGATCGCATTTTCCGGCGCGACAGATTTTATCGCAAAATATAAAGATAAGACAAACGACGACCAGATTATCGGTCATTTCGGCCTGGGCTTCTATTCCGCATTTATGGTAGCAGATGAGGTGCATATCGATACCTTTTCCTGGCAGAAGGATGCAAAACCGGTTCACTGGGAATGCGATGGCGGCACAGAATACGATATGCAGGACGGTACCCGCACAGAAGTCGGTACCTGCATTACCCTGTTCTTAAACGAGGACTGCCTGCAGTTCTGCAACGAGTACAAAGCAACCGAAGTAATCAAGAAATATTGTTCCTTCATGCCTGTGGAAATTTACGTTTCCAGAGCCAATACACCTGAGACACAGACGATTCTTGCGAGTGAGAAGCTCGACAGCGATCATGTGATCGAAGAAGTGAAGAAAGAAAAGGAAGAAGATCCGGATAAGCTCAAAATTACAAAGCGTCCGGAACTGATCAACGATACTCACCCGCTCTGGACGAAGAACCCCAGTGAATGCACAAAGGAAGAGTACATTGATTTCTACCGCAAGGTATTTATGGATTACAAGGAGCCTCTGTTCTGGATTCATCTGAACATGGATTATCCGTTCAACTTAAAGGGTATCCTTTACTTCCCGAAGATCAACATGGAATACGAATCCATCGAAGGTGTCATCAAGCTGTACAACAATCAGGTATTTATTGCCGATAATATTAAAGAAGTAATCCCGGAATTTTTACTGCTGTTAAAGGGCGTCATTGATTGTCCTGATCTGCCGCTGAACGTGTCCAGAAGCGCGCTGCAGAACGATGGCTTTGTAAAGAAAATTTCCGATTATATTACCAAAAAGGTTGCGGATAAGCTGTCCGGCATGTGCAAGACCCAGAAGGATGAATACGAGAAATACTGGGATGATATCGCTCCGTTCATCAAATTCGGCTGCTTAAAGGACGAAAAATTCTGCGAGAAGATGACGGATTACATCCTCTTCAAGAACCTGGACGGCAAATATATGACCCTGCCCGAGTGCCTGGAAGTCAATAAGACTGACCCGGATGAGACCCAGGAGGGTGCTGTGGATGAGAACGGCGAAAAGGTAGAAGCAGAAGTCGTAGAGGACAAGAACGAAGATTCCGCTGAGGAAGAGAAGAAAGACAAGACCATCTACTATGTAACAGATGAAAAACAGCAGAGCCAGTATATCAACATGTTCAAGGCTGCCAAAATGGACGCCGTTATGCTGACCGACCGGATCGACCAGCCCTTTATCTCTCAGCTGGAAGCAAAGAATGAGGGGATTCATTTTGCAAGAATCGATGCTGATTTAACCGATGCGTTTAAGGCAAAGACCAGCAAGAAGACGCAGGAAGAATTAAACGCGCAGGCGGAAAAGGTTGAAAAGCTGGTTCAGAAAGCACTGAAAAACGACAAGATCAAGGTAAAGATCGAAAAGCTCAAGAATAAAAAGGTATCCTCTGTTCTGACGGTTTCCGAAGAGAGCAGAAGAATGCAGGATATGATGAAGATGTATGGCGGCGGCATGGATATGAGCATGTTCGGTGCAGAGGGCGAGACGCTGGTATTGAATGCAAACCATCCGCTCGTAACCTACATTACGGAGCACGAAGACGATGCAAACACCGAGATGATCTGCGAACAGCTCTATGATCTGGCGAAGCTCCAGAACGCACCGCTTTCTCCGGAAGCGATGACCAAGTTTGTAGCGCGCTCCAATGACATTATGCTGCTGCTTGCAAAACAATAGAATGCACGCTCTGCGAGCATTCTATTGTCATGAATAAAATGCGCAGGCTGTGAAAATGGCGCTGCTGCAGATCAATAGTAAATGCGAAGACCGCATGCAGGATGAAAATATAATTCCTGCCTGCGGTCTTTTTATCGTATAGGAAACTTCGTTTCCATACGATAAAAACGCTCCGCGAGAATCGTCATGCCGCCATTACGTCCCCGGCTCTGCGATACGGCTGACTGCCACATAAATGTTTGAAATCTGATACCAGGTCGGATAATCCACAATTCCGGTTGCCGGGAGGTTGAAGATACGCTGAAAAGCCCGCACCTGGGCGGCGGTCTGGGGACCGAAGATACCGTCGGCAGAGGTTTTCGGGATAGCAGGGTAGTTTTGTGCGATGCGGTTTAACTGCTCCTGTATCTGTCGAACCTTTGGACCGGATGCACCGATGGTCAGGTCATAGCCAGGCCAGGAGGACGGGACGCCGCTGATGGCCTGGGCTGCGTTGATATACATGTCGTTGCCGTAATAGTAGCGGATGATCTCAATCGCGCTGTAGCCCTGATCACCGAGATATTTGGAACCCCACTGGGAGAGACCCTGACAGCTGACGCGATTTCCGTCGCAATAGCTGGTAAAGATCGGCTGCCGCACGCCGGGGCGGGAGAGATAATTTGCAAAAATAGAGTCCACGAGGCGGTCGATATTGCTGTAGATATTTCTGCCGTAGATGAATTTCTGGTCGTAGGCGGTGGAAGAGGTGATGGTAAAGGAATAGCCCTTTGCACGATACCATTCCGTGTATACACGATTCAGAGTAAAGGACTGAATGACGAGAATGTTTGCGTAGATGGTGCTCTCCGGCCAGGTTGCATAGATTTCGGAAGAAACGACGTTTTTGATATAGTCTTTATAGCGGACATAGTAGTTTGGAGCGCTGGAATCGTCTGGAAGACCGTCGTGGACGATGATATATTCCGGAATGACGACACGGCTTAAGACGATTTCTCCGGTTTCGGCTTCGGTTTTAATCTCTGCCTCCGGGATTTTGGCAGGATATTCGCCGTAAAGGGTGTGATCCGGAATGAAAATTTCCTGCTCTTTAGGAGAGTCGGAAACTGCGGCGGGTGTCATGGAAACCGGAAGAATGCTGAATGCATCCGGCAGAATTTCAGCGCCGTTGATACGGACAGGCTCGTAACCGTCCGCCTGTACTTCGATGATATAATCGGCGTATGGGCGCGGATTGGAAGGACTCTGGGAATAGGCGGGATCGGGCGCGGGCAGCAGGACGGACGTTGTCTGTCCGGATTCATCGGTAGTAAGAGTTTCAAGAATCTGTTCCGGGGAAGCGCTGTCGGAGATCGTAACAGCAGCGCCCACAACCGGGAAAAAACCGACAGAAGAAGTTACGCAGATCATCAGGGAGCCGGGATAACCGGTTTCTTCTGCTGCAGCACAGGAAAGCTGTGGCATAAAAGTACCTCTCATATCCAGAATATGTGATAATAAGATATGCCGGAGACAGGAAAAATGATACTGCTGTCTGAGCTGCCCGCTGCATCATGCGAGCCGCGACAGTCAGACGCAACTAAAAAAATCGTGCCGCAGCGGAAATCGTCAGACGTCAGGCACCTTTCAAAATCTCCGCCGCAGCGCGGTATGTCTTAATCAAGATTCAGACAACGTTTCATTACATAGTTGCAGATCCAGAAAGCAGGAACGCATAGAATCAGATTTGCGAACAGGGAAATCAGCATAATCGACCAGTAAATGGAGGCAAAATCAGCCATCGGATTCGCAGAAGTCGATTGAATGATGAACACGCCTGCGGTCGTAGGCGCGGTCAGAAGCATCATAGCGGTCGAAAGGATGGTGCTCAGCCCGAGATAACACAGGATGGATGCGAGCACCTTGTGGCTGGAAAACAGCTGTCCCAAAGAGATCGAGGCATAGATGGTAAGCAGGGAAAAGACAGAGCCGATGATCATCACGGGAATTGCCAGAAAGAGTATGGAGGGAACGGTGAAAATCGTGTGGTACGACTGGAACATCGTCCGAAGCTCCAACAGATCTTCCGGAGAAAAATATGCCATTGTGGGCAGGGCAATCAAGGTGATCAAGGTAATTGCGCCAACCAACAACAAATCGATCAGGTAAAACCAGATGGTTCCGATGGTCAGCTTGGAGACAATCAGCATCCAGGGCTTGACAGGGAGCGTGTGCATCAGATAGCCCTCGTCGGTATAGAGATTTTTATAAAAACGGATAGCAAAATAGATCGTCAGGATCATGGAAAGACCGCTGAGAATCAGGATGTATGCGATGTAAAGTACAAAGTTTCGCACATTGAGATCTATGTCGGCGGTAGCTTGGTCAGCAACGGAGAAGTATACGAGGCTGGCGGCGGAAAGCAGCACCGTGATAGTGAGCAAAAGGACAGGAACTTTAAACGTATCTTTCCATTCATGGGAAATCAGTTTTGTGAGCATGAGAATACCTCCCGGAAATAAGAGTCTACGGACTGATGGCGGGTGTCCCGGATCTCTTCCACGCTGGAAGAGAGAATGATCTGTCCGTCTTTCAGGAAAATAACGTCGTCCAGAAGCTGCTCGACGTCCGCAATCAGGTGTGTGGAGAGCAGAATCGACGCATCCTCGTTGTAATCCTGGATAATGGTCTTTAAAATATAATCACGCGCGGCGGGATCGACGCCGGCGATCGGCTCGTCCAGAATATAGACCCTGGCGCGGCGGCTCATGACCATGATCAGCTGCACCTTTTCACGGGTTCCCTTCGAGAGCGTCTTTAAGGGGCTGGACGGATCGATGTCGAGCTTTTGCAACATTTCCTCCGCCTTTGCAGCGTCAAAGTCTGTATAAAAATCCCTGAAAAAAGAGAGCAGTCCCTTTACCCGGACAGTATCGGGCAGATAGGTGCGCTCCGGCAGATACGAAACGATCGCCTTGGTTTCGGGACCGGGAGCCTGGCCGCAGATGAAAATTTGTCCGGACGAGGGTACCAAAAGTCCGTTGATGAGTTTGATCAGTGTGGATTTGCCGCTGCCGTTGGAGCCTAAAAGCCCGACCATCCTGCCGGGAGCGATTTCGAGGCTGATATGGTCAAGCGCTGTTTTTTTGCCGAAGCGCTTGCTGACGTCCTGCAGGCGGAGCAGGGTATCGGATGTCTGTGTCATGAAATTTCCTCCTTTTTGGCCAAAAGCAGCCGGATACTATCGTCTTTCTGATAGCCGAGATGCTGCATCCGCGTCAGAAACTGACTGATCTGAAGCTCTGCCAGCTCACTGCGCACCTGTTCAATCAAAGCAGTATCTTCGGTGACCGTCCGCCCGCTGGTGCGACGCGTGACAATCAGACCGGTACGCTCCAGCTCGGTGAAGGCTTTCTGCATGGTGTTCGGATTGACGCTTGCCTGTGCAGCGAGGTCGCGGACACTGGGAAGCCGGGAGCCGGGCGGATAGAATCCGGATACGATTTCATGCTTGAGCCGGTCAACAATCTGGGCGTAAATAGGTCTGTCTGAATCAAGTTCCCATGGCATGTGAACACCTCCTTACTTGTATGATTGATTTAATACAATAATACTTAAGCGGAACGCATTTGTCAATCCCTTGCGCGATATTCGGAAATAGGGTAATATAAAAGGTAAGACTATTGGAAATCACCGCCTGATCGGGAGCGTCCCGGCAGGCAAAAATGTGCAGAAAGGGGAACGCAAGTGAGAAGATTGGAAGAGCAGATTCTGACAGAAAAATACCGCAGAACAGAAGGAAAGCTGACGTTTTCTGTCCGGCTGGCAGAGCTGTCTGTTGCACCGGGGGAAGCTGCAGAGGGCGCGTTTACCATTTTTGCATCACAGGAAGAAATCCCGGCACAGGGCTATGTCCTGACAAAGGATGAGCGGATGGAGTGTAAAACGGAGTGGTTCAACGGCGTGCAGGAGAAAATCGTGTACCGATTTTGTGCAGACGGGCTGCAGGAGGGCGACAGCCTGCAGGGACAGTTCCTGATCATATCGGACTACGGGGAATACACGTTGCCGTGGAAGGTGACAGTGCGCAGAGAGGCGGCAGCAGGAATTGCAGGAAAAGTCTCGACGCTTGCCGGATTTACAGAGCTTGCGCGCACGGACTGGAAAACGGCGGTACAGTTTTTTTACAGCAAACCGTTTGCAGAAATCTGTAAAAAAGAAGGCGAAAAGACCTGGCTTTTGTACCGGGGGCTGTCCGCCGGATACTATAACAGCTCCAACGTCGAGACATTTCTGGAGGAAAACGGCTGCAAGCAGGCACTGACCTTTACTGCTGCCAAACCGGAAATTCAGGTCAAAGACGTACAGGAAACGGTACGGGAAGAGCTGCAGATTTTAAAAAATGGCTGGGGACCGGTCAGCCTGAAGGTACAGACAGAGGACGATTTTTTGTTTCTGGAAAAAAACAGAATCGGGGAGGATGACTTTTTAGGCAATCTCTGTCGCCTGTCGGTTTATATATCGGAAGAAAAGCTCCATGACGGGAAAAATTTCGGGACGGTGACGGTTTCGTGGAGTTGGGGCAGCTTTTTGGTCGGTGTCACAGCGACCCGCCGGAAAACGGGACTGTCTGCGGAAACCGAAAAAAAAAGCCGCCAGAAAAAATATACGATCCGTCTGACAGAGCTTTATTTAAAGCTGCGCGCAAAGCAGATCGACCTGGCAGACTGGCAGGAAAAGGTGCGGGAATGTGTGGAAGAGCTGGCTGTCCTGGATCGGAAAAGTATCGTGCCAAAGCTTTTTTCCGCACAGTTGTTATTGACGGAAAACAAAACAGAAGAGGCCGGCTGGATGTTAAAACAGCTGCGCCCGATGCTGGAGGGAGAAAGCCCGGCGGTCGTCAGCTATTATCTGTATCTGACGACACTGTACGATAAGCGCGAGGAGTATGTGAAGCGTGCCGCCGCGCGGGTGGAGGAAATTTATACCCGTTACCCGGAAGAATGGCGGATTGCGTGGCTGATGCTGTTTTTATCCCGTGAGATCAACCGGAGCACCTACCGGAAGTGGCAGTTTTTGCAGGAACAGTTCCAGAAAGGCTGCGTAAGCCCGCTGTTGTATCAGGAAGCGGTGCTTTTGCTGAACGCAGATCCGGCGCTTTTGACGGGGCTAGACCCGATTGTGCGCAGGGTTTTAGTTTATGGCGCACGGAAAGGGCTTTTGAATGAAAATCTCTGCGGACAGGCTGCAGAGCTTGCCTGCCGGGAAAAATATTTCGAACCGGTTTTGTTTGAAATTCTGGAGCGCAGCTGGGAAAAAAAGCAGTCCCCAGCCATTTTGCAGGCGATCTGTTCGTTATTGATCAAAGGAAACAAATGCGAGCAAAAGTGGCATGTCTGGTATGAAAGAGGTGTGGAAAACAAGCTGCGTGTCACGCGTCTGTATGAATATTATCTGTTGAGCACCGATCTGTCGCGGGATGTTGAACCGCCCAAAAGCGTGCTGCTGTATTTTGCCTACCAGTGCAACCTGGACTGGGAATATGCGGCGTGGCTGTATTCGTGCGTGGAGCGATGCAAGACAAAGGATCCGGAGCTTTACATCACCTACAAGCCGGAGCTGGATCATTTTTTGCTGGACTGCCTGAATAAGGGAAGAATCAACCGGCATCTGTCCTGGCTGTACCGGGAAAATTTGCCGGCGTTGGCGCTTGACAAAACGCAGGGGGAGACGATTACTTCACTGCTCGGAAGCACTGAGGTTGTATTGAACCGCAAGGAGTGCCGCAAGCTGATCGTCGTTCATCGCAGACTGAAAGGCGAAGAGACTTACTGGCTGCAGGATGGAAAAGCCTGCGTGTCCGTTTACGATCCGGAGGATTTGCTTTTTACAGAAGACGAAGAGCAGAACCGCCGTCTGGTGACTGTTGACAGGAAAGAGCTGCTTTCGTTTCAGGATGCAGTTTCTGCCTGGGGAATGGAAGCACTGCGGGAATGGGGCACAGAGAGCATTGCGTTTTTATTGGAAGCGGAAAAAAGAAAGCTTTCTAAACTCGATCAGATCGCCGTCTGGACGAAGCTTTGTACAAACAGACAGCTGGAGGGTGTTTACGGGCAGGAGCTTCGCTGCCGGTTGGCGGTGCGGCTGTCCGAACAGGAGAAAAATAAGGAGCTGAACGCCTTTTTGCGGACACTGTCCAAAGAGCAGATTGCGGAAAAGGACAGGCTATGCATGGCGCGACTGATGATTCTGCACGGTTTTTATGACAAAGCATATGAGTGGCTTGCCGGTCAGTGCTTTTGCAAACTTGAGCCGGCGGAGCTGATGCGCCTTTGCAGCAGACTTCTGGCAAAAGAAAGCTATCTCGAAGAAAAGCGCCTGATGCTTCTGTGTGCCCAGGCTGCGCTGAACGGAAAATATGACGATCGGATTTTACAGTATCTGGCGGATGCTTACGAGGGAAGCTGCAGCGAGCTGGAAGTGCTATTGCAGGCGGCGAAAAATTTTGAAATCGACATCTGGAAAATCAACAGAAAGCTCCTGATTCAGCTGTTGTTTACCGGTCAGGACGTGACGGAGCGGATGGATCTTTTGCGGGATTATATCAGTGCGGGCGGCAGTCCGGAGCTGGAAGAGGCATTTTTGTACCGCTGCGCCTATGCAAATGTGATTTTAAAGCAACCGATCCACCGATATATGGTGCAGATGATTTTGCGGCTCTGCAGATGGGGTGCAAAGGTAAGCAGGCTGTGCAAAATTGCGGCGCTGCAGTATTACGCCAAAAACAAAGGCATGTTAGAGGAAAAAAACCGCGGTCAGGTGGCTAAAATTATCAGGGAGTTATTTGAAGAAAACTGCCTGCTTCCGGTGCTGCAGCAGTTTGCAGACCTTGTGCCGGAGGTTTGGGAGATTCTGGACAAAACCTTTGTCGTATATGAGGGAGAACCCGAAAAACAGCTGGTTTTGAACTATCGAAGAGTAGAAGGGGAACGGGCGGAAGCGCAGTATCATGAAATGGAGCTTCCATGCGTTTGCGACGGCATTTATGCGGCGGGGTTTATTCTGTTTCCGGGAGAGCGGCTGCAGTATTATATCACAGTATCTGAAAAGCCGGAGATAATTTTGGAAAATGGCATGTTGCTTGCACAGGAGGAAGCTACAGAGGCAATGCAGGGCAGGTACCCATGGCTTTATGAAATGGCGCAGGCACAGCTTTTGCAGGAGGATTTATCAGCGCAGAAGGAGCGGATGCAAAACTATCTGTATACCGGGTTTTGTGCAAAACGACTGTTTGGAATGCTGGAATAGGGAGAAGGAACTATGTTTTTAGAACACAGGGAAAAAGAAGAAAACAAACGGCAGGCAACGGCTGGCTATGATCTGACGGATGCATATGCGCAAATCAGCTATTGTCTGCCGGGAGAACCCTGTCCAAAGACCATCAGCCTGCAGGCGGATCAGGAGCAGTATCTGATTCCGGCACTGCTGGGACGGTATACCGATCAGGATCTTTGGGTGTATGGACCGAAAGCGCAGGCAGCGGCAGCGACTGGAGAGGTTTTTCTCGCTGACGGACTGCTGACGAAGGCAGCACACCAGGAAATGGTGGAGGTAGGCGGACAGAACTATAGCTCGGTTGCACTGCTTTCCCTTTTTTTAAAACGGACGATGTCGCTGCTTGCGCCGATCGTACGCCCGGAACGCCTGCAGGCGCTCGTCTTTTCTGTGCCGGAAGTGTCTGTACCCATATTGTCGGCGGTGACGGATGCGGTCGGCATGCTCGGTCTGAAAAATGCGAGTCTGTTTCTGATCGGACGCGCGGAGAGTTTTTTCTATTACAATATCTGCCAACCCGAAGAACTCTGGAAACAGGACGTGCTTCTGTGTGATTTTTCCGGCACGTTTCTGCATACGCTTCTGTTTACGGCAAACCGGAAAACATCTCCGGTCGCCTGCTTTGTGGAGGAAGCGGACTGGAAGGAAGTGGCGGCAGGCAGAGAAGATCTGGATCAGTGCTTTTTAGAGACGATGAAAGCGCTGATTGGCGATCGAAATGTTAGTTGTGTCTATCTGATTGGCGAAGGCTTTTTGGGAGAATGGTATCAGGAATCGCTGCGGTTTCTGTGCCAGGAACGCCGGGTATTTCTGGGCAACAACCTTTACAGCAAGGGAGCTTGTTATGCGGCCCGTCAGCGTATGACACCCGGCAGCGTTTCCGAAGGGTATGTGTTCCTCGGAAAAGATATGTTAAAGGCGAACATCAGTCTGTATGCGGAAAAGCGTGGGCAGGATAGCTGCCAGCCGCTTCTGGATGCCGGGACGAACTGGTACGATGCAAAGGCGGAGATCGACTTCTTACTGGAAGAGGAGAATCGCTTTTCGCTGCGGATTACACCGCTAAACGGCGGCGAGATCCGGGATGTGGAGATCGCGCTGACCGGACTTCCACAGCGTCCGGCGCGCACAACGCGCATCCATCTGCAGATCGACATGGCGGATCTGACGACGCTGCGCCTGAACATGGAAGATTTCGGCTTCGGAGAGTTCTTCCCGGCGACGCACCAGTTCTGGGAGAAGACGATTTCGATCGGGGAGAAGGATACTGCGGCAGGCAGCAGCACTGCAGCCCAGGCGTCAGCAGGTGCCGATACGACAGACACTGCAACTGTGGCGTCAGAACAGAGTGCAGCAGGCGCTGATGCAAAATCCGCTGCACCGCCGGTTTTGGCAGAATCATAGACGAATTTTAGAGGAAAATCATGGGACGTGTATATCTGTGTCTGGGGCAGAACGCAGAATTGCCCTACTATTTTGAAAAAGCAAAAGTACATATCTGGAATATCGAAGAACTGTGCTATTTTATTCGGGAAAACGCATGGATAATGGAGCCGGAGCTGCTGACAAAAGAGCTGATCGACTGGGTTGCGCAGCAGTGCGGTTTGCCAAAGCTTGCGGTGCTGTTAAATGACAGCCTGAAAGAAGAGGACTGTGTGACGGCGTTTGCGGCATGTCTGTTTTCGTATACCGGATACTGTCCGCAGGAGCAGGCGCTGCAGGTGCAGAAAATCCTGCAGACGAATGCGGGAAACAACGAAACCGACCGGGCGAAGGCACGGGGGGATTATTTCCTCGAATCCGGAAAATATTTCCGCGCGCTGCAGGAATATGAGCCGCTGATGAAACAGCTGACCGGCGCAAAGCCGGAGATCGTCGGGAGTGTGTATCATAATGCGGGCTGCGCTTATGCAGGACTGTTTTTGTTCGATCGGGCGGCTGCCGCGTATGAAAAAGCGTGGAAGCTGCTGCGGGATAAAAGAAGCGCGGCCGGATTTCTGGCGGCAAAACGGATGGGACTGTCTGAGCAGGAATATGTGGATTTTCTGGCGAAAAATCCAGAGCTGTACCAGATTTCGCTTCTGGTGGAGGAACAGCTAAAGGACTGCAGGCAGAAATGGCAGGGTACGCCAGGACAGGCCTTTTGTGCGTCCATGGAGGGGGCTTTGCAAAATGGTTCCGGAGATATTTGCCAAAAGCAGCTGGCAGATAAAATCAAAGAGCTGGAAAAAGAATACCGGGAAGCGGTTTCGTGAGGGTATATTTGCCGGATCAACACCTTTT
>OGWV01000536.1_pt1 | contig 23155 bp, 23 predicted proteins | sample 1576081 | NCBI WGS metagenome assembly OGWV01 (sample SAMEA3541541, study PRJEB24748) | human gut metagenome | biome: human gut; feature: human-associated habitat; material: faeces | place: China | collected 2012 | reverse complement strand
CAAGCCTTGCTTGCAACAATAGGTTCCAACTCCGACCCAGTGATGCCAGCATATTCCGACGGATCCACAACCCATTCGGCAGCGCCTGCCTCCGCCAATTCTTGATAGGCTCTTTCAATTATGGTCGGATCATCAAATCCCAGTGCCGTCTGCTCCTCGTTATAGAATTCATAGCCCGCACCGCGAATCGTATTGCGCAGTGTTTCCGCATAGGTGATTTGCCAACAATAGCTTGTTTTGATTCCAGTGGCTTCATATACTTTTTGTCCAATTTCTTTGAATTCTTCCCAAGTGGGTTCCATGCTAATCGTCAGGCCCAATTCTTGCAGCAAACTGGCATCATAGAACATGCAGCGGGCATTATTGCCCATACTCAAGGCATACAAACTTCCATCCACCGTTCCCGCTGCGATGGTATTTGCGTCACACTTGGAAAGATCAATAATTCCGGCCTCTACATACTCATCCAGGGGAATGAGAAGGCCTTTATCAGCGTAACGGGGGACAGCGTCATAGTCTACCTGAATCAGATCGGGCAGGTCTCCCCCGGCTGCACGCGTCGTAATCAAATCATTATAAGAACCGCCATCACAATACTCCAACGCAAACGTGACCTCGGGGTGCAACGCTGTATACATTTCTGTCACAGCCGTTGTACGTTCAGCGCGTACCTGATTGCCCCACCAAGTATATCCCAGCGTAACTGCCTGTCCCTGTGTTGATGTGGATGCAGCTTCTTGAGACGACGCGCCCGAGGCCGAGCCTGTACTGGCGGACGATGTCCCCCCGCACGCCGCCAAAAGCAACACCAAAAAGATGGCTGCCAAAATCAGGCTGATTGTATTTTTTAATACATGTTTCATCTTTATCTCCTTACTTTCTTCTGCCGCCCATTTTCAAACGGTTATTCGGCACCTTTTCATCCGCTCTTTTAGATGTACTTACAATCTGTAATTTTACAATTATCAATTGGACAAAATACATAGTTTATTACAACATAGCGCGCTTGTTTATACACATAATATTGCTTCTTGCCATAAAAGGCAATTTCTATAGTTGCGCTCAAACATTTCAAAAATTGCTTCTTTACTCGTTTTCTATTTTTTATATGCTGCAAATTTATTATTATTATTATGAGAAATCTTATACACAAAAACGTTATAGGAGAAATGAGGCGCATATCATTATGTATGGTCCAAATCCGTTTTTCAATTTACCTGACGATTCTTATAACGACATTCAGTCCTTCCAAAAAATTGGGATTGCTTCTAACGCATCCTGTTACAAACAACTGTTTTACCAGGATGCAATGTGGAATATTGATCATTTTCTTGATGAAAATGCTCAAAATTTCCCGCTGCATCTTCATGACCATCTAGAAGTGATTCTTTTTTTGCATGGCAATATTGACTATCTTGTTGAAAGCAAACTTTATCGCATCAATCCAGCGGACATCGTCCTCATCCCGAAAGGATATTTCCATCGTCCGCATATTCTGAATTCTCAATTGGCCTATGAACGAATTGTCGTTTGGATGACAAATGAAGCACTTAAAGAGCTTAGTACGCCAGAAATTGACCTGATGTACTGCATCCGATATATTTCTGAAAAACAATATACTTCGGAAAAAATAGATGGTCCATGGAAAAAGCAGCTGATAGAAGGCTTTTATCATGACGGCTCTTTATTATTTGATGAGGATGGCAGAAACTATATTGTATATGGAAATGATGAAATCTGGATTACAGAATTGAATGAAGATTTGACTGCACCAAAGAAGGACGGATTACATCGTCTTTTAGTCAGTGATCATAAGAACCCGGAGCTAGGCTATGAGGGTTCTCATATTCAAAAAATAAACGGCTATTATTATATTTTTCTGGTTCATTCCCTGAGAGACCGCTGGATGCGGACGGAAGCATGCTTTTACAGTGATTCTCTGGAAGGAGAATTCACGGGTGGAGATGTACTTTGTGATGATCGTGGATATTGTGGACAGGGCGTGGCACAGGGAGGAATAGTGGATACGCCGGATGGAAAGTGGTATGCAATGCTGTTTCAGGATTCCGGAGCAGTTGGACGGATTCCTATTCTGCTTCCGGTTACCTGGAAGGATCATTTTCCGTTTTTTGGACAGAACGGACATGTGCCGGAAGAAATAGAGGTTCACAGTACCAGACCAGGATATATTTATCAGCCATTAGTGGGAAGTGATGATTTCTGTAATGGGCTGCTTCCGCGCTGGCAGTTTAATCATGATCCAGATCCACGGTATTATCATCTGGATGCATCGCAGGGAACCTATACAATTACAACACGGGAAGTTTGTACAGAGCTTACACAGGCAGTAAATACGCTTACGCAAAGGATGAGTTATCCGTCCTGCGCAGCTGAGGTTACTGTTGATGCTTCTGCATTGAAAGAGGGCGATGTCGCAGGTTTGTGTGCGTTGCAGAGCTGTTATGCTGCAGTTGGCATTACAAAACATCATGGAAAATATGAAGTCCTTATGCTGGATAAAAAAGAAGATGGTATATTGGATATGACGGAAGGAACTGTTGTTGAATCACACCAGATGGATTTTCGTCTTGAAGCAGATTTCTGTAACATGAAGGATGAAGCACGCTGCTATTACCGGGTAAATAAGGGAGACTGGCTACCCATCGGAACCGTGCATAAGCTGTACTTCAAACTGGATCATTTTACTGGTTGCCGGTTTGGTCTGTTCTGCTATGCGGCAGAGGAAACAGGAGGAAGTGCCTGCTTCCGGGATTTTAAGTATTATGATGTTGATGAAATCTCATAAAGATAGAACTGCATAAAATAAGTGTCGAAATTTACTCAAATAGGTCAGAGCTATTATGATTCCCTGATAGAGATGTATGCTTCCCGGGGTGTTGATTTTATTAAGTGTGATGATATCTGTGACAGCTTTATATATCGGAATGACAGCTTTTCCGGATGGCATGAAAGCGAAATGTTATACAAGGCTATTCAGAAATCAAACAGGGAAATTGTACTCAGCCTTTCCCCTGGTCCTGCACATATTGACCGTGCGTGGCAGTATTGCGATATGCTGCCACTCGGCAAGGTCGGTAAAGGCTTTGAGACAGGAGAGAGACTGTCTGTTTACCAGGGAAGAGCAGAAGACCATGATGACACTATGGTGCATGTTCCGTTCTCCGCTGATGATTGGTGCCGAGCTTACCAAAATGGATGATTTTACATTGAGTCTTCTCACTAATAAAGAACTGTTGGTGTTACTTTCCGAGGACTTCAGGGGAGAACAGCTGCGAAGATCAGATGGGGAGGCTGATTGGAAAAATACAAGCACAAAAACCGGCATGATTACGGCAGCACTGTTTAATCTCAGTGATACTGATCGGGAGATCTGTTCGAATATGGAAGAGCTGTCGGGACGGGAACCGGATAAGGATTCCTATGAATTTACCGAGCTGTGGAGTGGTGAGGTTTTACATAGCGGAAAGGAAGCATTAACCGTCGTAGTACCTGCACACGGGACGAAAGTGTTTTCTGTTCGATAGATAATAAAAATTTTATTCAGACCGGTATTGCTGCGGAGTAATACCGGTTATTTTTTTGTCATCACATAATTGTGTCTTATCTATAGGTTTTAAAACATAGCTGGCACAATGAAGCTTTAACGCCTTCTGGGCATAATCAAAGCGTTGATGGCCGGACAAAATCATGCATATTATGGGATGTAAAAATTACTCTACTCCTATTTTTTTATTAGAAATTTTCACAGCAGGTCAGATTTTATCTCCAAGTTTATCTTTTTCGATCAACATGAATAATTCGCCGAATATTTTACTTAGATTGCCACGATTAATTTCATCAATGATAAAGAAATAATCATTTTCATCATCTTCCTCGGCCAATTTACAGAATTTGTAAAAAGAGCTTTTCTTAATTGTAAATCCGTTTTCTGTTGGGCGGTATCCTTCAATAAAATCCTCATAAGAATAACTTTGGTGAAACTGGATCATTTGTACACGTTCAGGATTTTTTGAGCCAATAATGGAATAAGCAAGTCGTTTGGCTGTAAATGTTTTACCAACTCCAGGTGCACCTTGTAAAATAATAATTTTCTTCATTTTTAATACATCTACCAAGGTATCATAATCATGTCTGGTCATGTATACATCAGAAAGAAAGTTTGTAGAAGAATAAGCAGGATAGTTTATTTCAGGAAGAGTATCAATATCATCTAGTTCATCTGGAGCAAAGATAGCAGTAAGTTTTTCGATATAATCAGTATATGGAGTAATATCGGTTAAGCGTTTTGCAAAAATTGCATCATTGACGGATAGGGTGTTTGCGAAATTCCATGCCCAAAACCATGACACCTTTTTCCTGACACTCGAGCCAACTGTTATCATCAAAGACTGTATACATCCAATAGTGGGTTTTCCGTTTTTTATCGGAAAGCGTATTTGTATCAGAGGTATCAACAGTGTTTGCGTCATTAGCGTACTTTCCCCAAATATGATCGAAAACAATTCCAGGAATATTGCATTTTTTAATAAAGAGTGCAATTTGTCCCATACGAATAAATGGAATGCTACTAGGATTTTGTTTGAGAAAATGCAAAACTTTCAGTTGGATATCCTGTCCGTAAAAAGGTGCTAATAAAGTTGGAAATAATAAGTGATAATATTTCATTCGCCATACAGTATTGATACCAGGGATGTTTTCCAATTGTTTATAAAGTTCTTCATAATCAGTTTCAGAATTTAAAGTATCAAAAGATGATATAATTTCAGCACCTATAACTAAATTATCACGTATTTCTTCAGCTTTTTCTATTGCTTCTTCAGTAAGGTGTATAGGCTTTAATTGTATGGATTTTAATCGCAAAACACTTGAAAGTATTATATAATAATTTTTATATAAGTTCTTAAGTAAATAACATGGAAGTGTTATGTGTGAGTTTTATATAACGATTTTAAGGAGATAACTAAATGAACAACACAATCAATTATTATAATCAAAACGCAGAAAGCTTCATAGCGAATACGCAGAATGCGGACATGCATCCAACGCAGGAAAGATTTCTTCGATTGCTAGATGCGAATACATCAATTCTTGATTTTGGTTGTGGTTCTGGTCGTGATGCAAAATATTTCCTAGAGAAAGGATATCAAGTGACAGCGATAGATGGATCGGCAGAGCTGTGCAGATTAGCTAGCGAATTTACAGGCATAGAGGTTAAAGATTGATATAGAAATCAAACTAAGCAGAATATATAAAGATACGAGGAAAATGAAATGAACATACAGATTTTTGGAACTAAGAAATGCAATGACACCAAGAAAGCAGAACGGTTTTTCAAAGAACGTGGAATCAAATTCCAGTTCATTGATATGAAAGAAAAAGGTATGAGTAAGGGGGAATTCAATTCAGTTGCTCAGGTGAATGGTGGATTAGAAAATATGATCAACTGGGAAGGAAAAGACAAAGATCTTCTTGCTCTCATTAAGTATATTGCAGATGAAGATAAGCTGGAAAAGGTACTTAAAAATCCGCAGGTGATTAAAACTCCGGTTGTCAGAAATGGAAAGCAATCAACATTAGGGTATCAGCCGGATGCCTGGAAAGCGTGGAAATAGGAAAAGTAAAGGATAAATTATTATGATTTATACAGTAAAGAGAATCGATGAAGATTTAGATTTTGGTTGCGAAGAACGAGCCAAAGACGCTCCGGTTATGGCAGTGGTTACACTTGTAGATTCATCCGGAGAAGAATTGAGGGTGAAAGCAGAGGATGCCCTGCTTTATAAAAACAATATCAATGAAGGAGACAAGGTTTGTTGCGATAAAAATGATCCGGATTTTGTTATTAGTCATATATAGATGGAAAGTGTGGAAATGATGATGTAAATATTTGTTGATGCAGACGCCTGTCCAGTGGTTAGCATAGTTAAAAAATGCAAAAAAGCAGTTGCAGATCTGGGGCGTATTCTTTTAGTGCATAAGCATCAAAATAGTGTTATAATCACAAAAGCGCCTGGGAAAAATGGACGCAGAAAATTATATTTATCACAAGGAGGCAATCACGATGGATTTCTATAAGAGAGCACTTGAATTAAAAGACGAAACAGTAGCAGACAGAAGATACATTCATCAGAATGCAGAGACAGGACTTGAGCTTCCGAAGACGAAAGCTTATGTGATGGATAAGTTGAAAGAGTATGGTCTGGATCCGGTTGAATGCGGAGAGGGAGTTACGGCAACGCTTGGAAATGGCGGTAGGGTTCTTCTCCTGCGTGCAGATATGGATGGACTTCCGATGCCGGAGGAAAGTGGTGAAGCATTTGCCTGTCCAACAGGAAAAACAGCACATACTTGTGGACATGATTTTCATGCAGCAATGCTTTTGAGTGCGGCAAGAATCTTAAAAGAACAGGAAAGCAAGTTGAAAGGAACTGTGAAATTCATGTTCCAGCCGGCGGAAGAGACATTTCAGGGAAGTAAGAATATGATTGAGCATGGGATTCTTGAGAATCCGAAGGTAGATGCAGCACTTGCGTATCATGTATCTCCGGGAAAGATGCCGGTCGGACTTTTTATGTATAATGATAAAGGTACAATGATGTATTCTGTTGATGGATTTAAAATCACGGTCAAAGGGAAAGGTTCTCACGGAGCCTATCCTCATGCGGGTGTGGATCCGATTAATATCGGAGTACACATTCATCTCGCATTGCAGGAGTTGATAGCAAGAGAGACTGATCCGGCGCACGCATGCGTTTTGACAATTGGACAGTTTAAGGCCGGCGAGGCGGCAAATATCATCCCGGAGACAGCAGTTCTTCAGGGAACAATTCGTACCAATAATACAAAAGAGCGAGAACTTCTTGTTCATCGAATGAAAGAAGTGGCAGAGAAGACTGCAGCTGTGTATAATGGCAGTGTGGAAATCAAGATGATCTCTGAGGTTCCACCGCTGATCTGCAATCCGGCATTGACGGACGAAATGATTGGATATATGAAAGAGATGGATATTCCGGGTCTTACTCCGGTTACGGATGTGAGTGCAAGTGCATCAGAAGATTTTGCAGTGATCGCAGAGAAAGTTCCGAGTACATTTATGTATCTCTCAGCAGGTTATACAGATGAGCGGGGAACTTATCCGGCACACAATCCGAAGGTACAGTTTAATGAAGATGTCTGCCCGATCGGTGTGGCATGTCTGGCACAGTGTGCGGTGAAATGGCTGGAGAATCATCAGGAATAAGAAATAAAATACGATTGGAGAGCGATATGAGCATATTAAATGTAGAACACCTGACACATGGATTTGGAGACCGTGCAATCTTCAATGATGTGTCATTCCGACTTTTGAAAGGAGAGCACATTGGTCTTGTAGGAGCCAACGGAGAAGGAAAATCCACCTTTATGAGCATCGTTACAGGGAAAATGTTACCGGATGAAGGTAAAGTTGAGTGGTCAAAGAATGTGCATGCCGGTTATCTGGATCAGCACGCAGTTTTAGAGAAAGGAATGACGATCCGTCAGGCTCTGAAATCCGCATTTGATCCACTTCTTCAGAAGGAGCAGAGAATGAATGAAATCTGTGATATGCTTGGAACAGCAGATGAGGAAGAAATGAATGCGTTGATGGAAGAACTTGGTACGATCCAGGATGAACTGACGCTGCATGATTTCTATACAATTGATGCAAAGGTAGAAGAGGTTGCGCGTGCACTTGGATTACTTGATCTTGGATTGGATAGAGATGTGACAGACTTAAGTGGTGGACAGAGAACAAAAGTTCTTCTTGCAAAACTTCTTCTTGAGAAACCGGATATCCTGCTTCTTGACGAGCCGACAAACTATCTGGATGAGGAGCATATTGCATGGCTGAAGCGTTATCTTCTAGACTACGAGAATGCATTTATCCTTATTTCACATGATATTCCGTTCTTAAATGAAGTCGTGAATATTATTTACCATATGGAAAATCAGGAATTGAACCGTTATGTGGGCGATTATAATCATTTCCAGGAAGTTTATGCAGTGAAGAAAGCACAGTTGGAAGCGGCTTACCGTCGTCAGCAGCAGGAAATCAGCGAGCTGAAGGATTTCGTTGCAAGAAATAAAGCTCGTGTGTCTACAAGAAATATGGCGATGTCCCGTCAGAAAAAGCTGGATAAGATGGATGTGATCGAGCTTGCGGCAGAAAGACCAAAGCCGGAATTCCATTTCAAATATGGAAGAACTCCTGGTAAGATGCTTTTTGAGACGAAGGATCTTGTGACAGGATATGATGAACCATTATCTAAACCGTTGAATTTCTCTATGGAACGTGGACAGAAAATCGCACTTGTTGGAACAAATGGAATTGGAAAAACTACATTGCTAAAGAGTATTCTTGGATTGATTCCTTCTTTATCAGGAAGTGTTGAACTTGGTGATAACCTTGAACTTGGTTATTTTGAGCAGGAAGTAAAAGGAGAAAATCGTAATAGTTGTATTGAGGAACTGTGGCAGGAATTTCCTTCTTATACACAGTATCAGGTGCGTTCCGCGCTTGCAAAATGCGGACTTACAACGAAGCATATCGAAAGTCAGGTGCGTGTACTCAGCGGTGGAGAGCAGGCAAAGGTGCGTCTCTGTAAGTTGTTAAACAGAGATACGAATTTCCTTCTCCTTGACGAGCCGACGAATCATCTTGATGTGGATGCAAAGGACTCTCTCAAGCAGGCATTACAGGAGTACAAGGGAAGTATCCTTCTGATCTGCCACGAACCTGAATTTTATCAGGATGTGGTTGATGAAGTGTGGGATATGAGCCAGTGGACAACAAAAGTATTCTAAAAATTGCACAAATAGAGCTGCATGTGAATTATGCAATAATCACGAAAATGTTTGAAAATTTAAAAATCTCTTAAAATAATACTGAAAAAATGTTATACTACACATGTAGAGTCTGTTATAAAAAGGGCAGTACATTGTGGACAACAACAGTGTAAATAAAAAGAACAGGAGGTTTTGAAAATGCTCAGCAGAGGAGACGCAGTTGTATATAAGTGCAGAGGAGTGTACAAGGTAGAAGAAGTAGGAAAACTGGATTTTTCATTTGTGGATGGCAAGAAAGATTATTATACATTACAATCCATAGACAATCAGAGAGATAAGGCGTATGTTCCGATTGATGACGATAAGAACATCCGTCGTCCGGTAAGTGAGCAGAAAGCGAAGGAACTGCTGGATCATCTTGCAGAGGTTGGTATACTGAATGTAAAGAATGAAAAGTACAGAGAACAGGAATATAAGGATTGTATTTCAAGCTTCTGTCCTGAGAACTGGGTCAAAGTGCTGAAGACATTGTATAGCCGAACAAAACGAAGAGGCAGCATGACAAGCATGGATAAGAAATATCAGATGCTTTTGGAACATGCGCTTTCGAGTGAAATGAATTATGTTCTTGGAATTCCGGCAGGCGAGATGACAGAACTGATCAAAAAGAGTGAATAGTTACTAGAATTTAATAGAAAGAGGTCTGAAGCTACGGAAAATCAGGATTTTTCATTCAATAGCTGTCGGGCCTGGACTTGCGAAAAAAGCATGTGCATGATATACTTCTCCTGAATCTATTATTTTAGGAGAAGTTTTTCGTTTTTTTCTAGTAGATTGTCAAGAAAGCGAACGTACCGAAAGGAGAACAACAATGAAGATGCTGTCGATTGAGCAGGAACTTAAGAGTAACTCTTATCCAGGAAGAGGAATTATTATTGGTAAAAGCCCGGATGGAAAGAAGGCTGTCACTGCCTATTTTATTATGGGACGCAGTGAGAACAGTAGAAACCGTGTGTTTGTAGAGGACGGAGAGGGAATCCGTACACAGGCATTTGATCCATCGAAGCTTACAGACCCAAGTCTGATTATTTACGCACCGGTCAGAGTATTGGGGAATAAGACGATCGTAACAAACGGAGATCAGACAGATACGATTTATGAAGGAATGGATAAGCAGCTTACTTTTGAGCAGTCTCTTCGTTCTAGAGAATTCGAGCCGGATGGTCCGAACTACACACCACGTATTTCTGGTGTGATGCATATTGAGAATGGCAATTTCAATTATGCAATGTCAATCCTGAAGAGCAATAACGGAAATCCGGACAGTTGCAACAGATATACTTTTGCATACGAGAATCCGGCAGCCGGTGAAGCTCATTTTATTCACACTTATATGCATGATGGCAACCCGCTTCCAAGCTTTGAGGGAGAACCGAAGCTGGTAGAGGTGCTGGACAACATGGAAGAGTTTGCAGACCTTCTGTGGAACAGCCTGAATGAGGAAAATAAAGTGTCATTATTTGTCCGTTACATTGATATCGAGACAGGTAACTATGAGACAAAGATCGTGAATAAGAACAAATAAGGAGCGTAAAGACAGATGAAAGAATTAGAATTGAAATACGGATGTAACCCGAACCAGAAACCTTCAAGAATTTACATGAATGACGACAGAGAGCTTCCAATCAAGGTACTCAGCGGGCGTCCTGGATATATTAACTTCCTGGATGCGTTCAATGGATGGCAGTTGGTATCAGAACTGAAGAAAGCAACAGGACTTCCAGCCGCAACTTCATTCAAGCATGTATCACCAGCCGGAGCAGCTGTTGGTCTTCCACTGTCAGAGACACTGGCGAAGATTTACTGGGTAGATGATCTTGGAGAGCTCTCTCCACTTGCATGTGCTTATGCAAGAGCGCGTGGCGCAGACCGTATGTCTTCTTTCGGTGACTTTATTTCTCTGTCTGACGTCTGTGACGTTGATACAGCGCGCCTGATCAAGAGAGAGGTATCTGATGGAGTGATCGCACCGGGATATGAGCCGGAAGCACTTGAACTTCTGAAACAGAAGAAAAAAGGAAATTACAATATTATTCAGATCAATCCGGATTATGTGCCTGCACCGTTAGAGCACAAGGAAGTATTCGGAATTACATTTGAGCAGGGAAGAAATGAACTGAATATCGATAAAGATTTCTTCTCAAATGTTGTGACAGATGTGAAAGAGATCCCGGATGCAGCGAAGATCGACCTTGCTATTTCAATGATTACACTGAAATATACACAGTCTAACTCTGTATGTTATGTAAAAGATGGACAGGCAATCGGAATCGGTGCCGGACAGCAGTCAAGAATCCACTGTACACGTCTTGCCGGACAGAAGGCAGATAACTGGTGGTTACGTCAGAATCCGAAGGTACTTGGACTACAGTTCAAGGATGGAATCGGACGTGCAGACAGAGATAATGCGATCGATCTTTACATCGGAGAGGAATATATGGATGTTCTCGCAGATGGTGTCTGGGAGAATACATTTAATGTAAAACCGGAAGTATTTACAAGAGAAGAGAAGAGAGCATGGCTGGACCAGCTGACAGGTGTTGCGCTTGGCTCTGATGCATTCTTCCCATTCGGTGATAATATTGAGCGTGCACATAAGAGTGGTGTAACTTATATTGCACAGCCAGGTGGATCTGTGCGTGATGATAATGTAATTGCTACATGTAACAAATACGGCATGGCAATGGCATTTACAGGAATCCGTCTGTTCCATCATTAGAAACTTAAGATAAGATGATAAAAGAACCGGGACTTTTGGTGAAGAACCGGCGGTATAGAAAGGCTGAAATATTATGGTAATAGAGACAAGAAGCCCGGAAGAGACATTTGCAGTCGGTAAAAGTCTTGGTGAAAAAGCATTCCCAGGTCAGGTGTTAACCCTGACCGGGGATCTTGGAGTTGGGAAAACGGTCTTTACTCAGGGACTTGCAGAAGGACTTGGGATTGAAGAACCGGTGAATAGTCCGACATTTACCATCGTTCAGATTTATGAAGAAGGGCGTCTGCCCTTCTATCATTTTGATGTCTACAGAATCGGTGACATTGAAGAGATGGACGAGGTGGGATTTGAAGAATACGTGATGGGAGAAGGTGTCTCACTGATCGAGTGGGCGAATCTGATAGAAGAGATTCTTCCGGAACATCGGACAAATATTCTGATCGAGAAGGATCTGACACAGGGATTTGATTATCGTCGGATCACAATCGAGGAACAATAACGATAAAAAATTAGAAGAATGGAACAAAGAGAAGGCTGTTGATACAGAGAACATTTTTACAGCAGCTGACAGAGGAAGGAAGCAAGACCATGAGAGTATTGGCGATAGACAGCTCAGGACTGACAGCAACGGTTGCAGTCGTTGAGGATGAACAGACAATTGCGGAGTATACCGTGAATTATAAGAAGACACATTCGCAGACACTTCTGCCGATGATTGATGAGGTAAAGAAGATGATCGATCTGGATCTGTCCAGCATTGATGCCATTGCTGTGTCAGGAGGACCGGGCTCTTTTACCGGGCTTAGAATCGGATCTGCTACTGCGAAAGGGCTGGGACTTGCTCTTGGAAAACCTCTGATCCATGTTCCGACAGTGGATGCACTGGCCTATAATGTTTATGGATGTGGCGACTTGATCTGCCCGATCATGGATGCCAGAAGAAAACAGGTTTATACAGGATTGTATTCATTTTCACATGAAGTGAAAGATGGAACACATCTGACAGAGGCTGCATTTCATGTGGAAGAACAGCAGATGGCGATTGCAGTAGAAGAGTTGATCGGTAAGCTGAATGCGTATAAACGTCCGGTTGTATTTTTGGGAGACGGAGTACCAGTGTATCGTCAGATGATTGAAGAGGGACTTGAAGTCCCGTATTCATTTGCCCCATCATACATGAACCGTCAGAGAGCGGCTGTAGTAGGAGCACTTGGTATTGCGTATTATTATGCAGGAAAATATGAGACAGCAGAGGCGCATAAGCCGGATTATCTGCGTGTGTCTCAGGCAGAGCGCGAACGTGCTCAGCGTGAAAAAGAAGCAAAGACAGAAGTGCGTGAGATGACGATTGAAGACGGTGCTGTAGTTGCTGAGATTGAGCACCAGTCATTTTCTGATGCCTGGAGCGAGAAGGCGATTCTAGAGACGCTGGAACAGAACAATAGTGTCTGCTTTGTTGCGGAAAAAGCAGGGAAAAGAGTAGGATATCTGCTTGGCTATACTGCAGTTGATGAAGTGGAGATTGCAAGAATCGCAGTGATTGATGAGATGAAACGTCAGAGGGTTGGTCATGCATTAATGCTAGCTTTGAAGGCGTGGAGTAAAGAACATCAGATTGCAAAGGTTCTGCTGGATGTAAGAGAAAGTAATCAGGCAGCAGGAGCATTTTATGCGAGAGAAGGATTCGTAAACGATGGAGTCCGCAAAGCATTCTATCAGGATCCGAAGGAAGATGCAGTACTGATGAGTCTGGAAATAGATAAATAACCAGCAGTTTCCAGTGGAAATTGCGAAAACTGTTTTGTATAATTGAGGCGTAACAAAGGAAGAAAACAGGAATATTCCGTTTTTGTAAATTACAATGATGAGTAACAACATAATTGCTGCTCACAGGAGGAAAACGTATGCGCCAGTATCAGTTGAAAGAAACAAAAGAAATTACGAAAATTATTTGTAACCGGTGTGGAAAAGAAACAAAAGTTGTGAGTGGGATTCCGAAAAGAGAGATGCTTCATGTAGAGCATACCTGGGGCTATTTTTCTGGAAAAGATGGAGAAAGCTGCAGTTTTGATCTGTGCGAGGAGTGTTTTGATGAAATTACAAAGGGGTTCCTCATTCCAACCGAATGTAAAGATGAATGAAAGAGTCTGGTTTGCAGTTTCGGGCAAACCGTAATGGACCAGAAGATAGAGGAATATTATGTTAGATGTATGTTTGCTTGGAAGTGGTGGGATGATGCCGCTTCCTTATCGTTTCCTTACTTCCTTAATGACAAGGTTTAACGGAAGCAGTCTGATGATTGACTGCGGAGAAGGAACACAGGTAGCTGTAAAAGAGAAGGGCTGGAGTTTTAAACCAATCGATGTGATCTGTTTTACTCATTATCATGGGGATCATATCAGTGGACTTCCGGGTCTTCTACTTACAATGGGAAATGCAGACCGTAGGGAACCGTTGACACTGATCGGACCGAAAGGTCTTGAAAGGGTTGTCAGTTGCCTGCGCGTAATTGCGCCGGAACTGCCATTTCCAATCATTTATCAGGAGATTCAGGGATCGGAGCAGACATTTGAGTTAAATGGATACCGGTTGAAAGCATTTCGTGTGAACCATAATGTACTTTGCTATGGTTATACGATTGAAATTGACCGCGCCGGTAAGTTTGATGTGGAGCGTGCCCGTGCAAATGAGATTCCGCAGAAATACTGGAGTCGTTTACAGAACGGAGAAACTGTAGAAAGTGAAATGGGAATTTTGACACCGGATATGGTACTCGGACCACAGAGAAAAGGTATTAAGCTGACTTATACAACGGATACAAGGCCGACAGATTCGATTCGTGAGAATGCGAAAGATTCTGATCTTTTCATCTGCGAAGGCATGTATGGAGAGAAAGAGAAGGCAGCGAAGGCAGTAGAGTATAAGCATATGACATTTTATGAAGCGGCGGAACTGGCGAAAGAAGCGAATGTTGGCGAGATGTGGCTGACACATTATAGCCCGTCACTTACAAAGCCGGAACATTATATGAATGATGTGAAAAAGATATTCCCTCGGGCGAAAGCTGGAAAGGATGGAATGTCTGTTGATCTGATGTTTGAAGATTGAGAGGGATAGAAAATGAGTGAAAGCAAAGAGATTAATATACTGGCAATCGAAAGTTCCTGTGATGAGACAGCGGCAGCAGTAGTACGAAACGGGCGAGAAGTGCGCTCAAATATCATTTCTTCTCAGATTGATCTGCACAAATTATACGGTGGTGTTGTGCCGGAAATTGCATCAAGAAAGCATATTGAGAAGATTAATCAGGTGATTGAAGAGGCGCTTAGTGAAGCAGGGACAACATTAGATGAGATTGACGCAATCGGTGTAACTTATGGACCTGGGCTTGTAGGAGCCCTGCTTGTTGGCGTGGCTGAAGCAAAAGCAATCGCATGGGCGAAAGATATTCCACTGGTTGGAGTGCATCATATTGAGGGACATATTTCTGCAAATTATATCGAACATCCGGATCTTGAGCCACCGTTTGTGTGTCTTGTTGCATCCGGCGGACATACGCATCTTGTATGTGTGAAAGAATATGGAAAATATGAGATCCTCGGAAGAACCAGAGATGATGCAGCGGGTGAAGCTTATGATAAAGTGGCTCGTGCAATCGGGCTCGGTTATCCGGGCGGTCCAAAGATTGACCGTATTGCCAAAGAGGGGAATCCGGATGCAATCCAGTTCCCAAAGGCAAAGGTAAATGATGCAGAGTATGATTTTAGTTTCAGTGGACTGAAATCAGCGGTATTGAATTATATTAATGGCTGTAAGATGAAAGGTGAGACATTTGATCCTGCCGATCTTGCAGCATCTTTCCAGAAGGCAGTAGTAGAAGTTCTTGTGGGTAATTCAATGCGTGCAGTAGAAAAACTCGGCATGAAGAAATTTGCGATTGCGGGAGGAGTTGCGTCTAATTCAGCGCTTCGTGAAGCGATGGAAGAAGCTTGTGAGAAACGTGGAATGAAATTCTACCGTCCGTCACCGATTTACTGTACAGATAATGCGGCAATGATCGGAGCGGCGGCTTATTATGAATACCTTGCCGGAACTCGTTCGGGATGGGATTTGAATGCTGTGCCGAACCTGAAATTGGGTGAACGTTAAGATAGTTGATTTACGTGTCAGTTATTTGAATAACAAAGAGATATGAATAGGATTTTGTGATGAGTTGTGAATAACTTTGCAAAATCCTGTATTTAATGTGAATAACAGGAGAGAAAAATGGAGAAGAAATATTGTACAGCGGTTGTTCTTGCTGGCGGAAGTGGAAAAAGAATGGGGACAAAAGTTCATAAACAGTACTTGATGCTGAAAGGTTATCCTGTACTTTATTATTCTCTGAAAGCATTTCAGGATTCTGCGTGGATTGATGAGATCGTTCTTGTCAGTGGCGCAGGGGAAGAAGAATACTGCCAAAAGGAAATTGTAGAGAAATACAGTTTTTCTAAAGTGCATAAAATTGTAGCCGGAGGTGCAGAACGTTATAATTCTGTCTGGAATGGTCTGCAGCAGATCACAGAAAAAGACGGGTTCGTATATATTCATGACGGGGCAAGACCGTTTGTGGATGATGCTATGATTGAGCGCGCCTATTCTTGCGTGGAAGAAACGAATGCATGTGTTGCCGGCATGCCTGTAAAGGATACAATCAAAGTCGTGGACGAAAAGAATTATGTGAAAGGCACACCGGAGCGAAAAACACTCTGGCTTGTTCAGACACCACAGGTTTTTAATATTCAGCTGATCAAAGAAGCTTATCAGAAATTAATCAACGAGAAAATCGAAAATGCGACAGATGATGCGATGGTAGTCGAGCAGATGATGGGACATACTGTTAAATTATATCCCGGAGCATATGAAAATATAAAAATCACAACACCGGAAGATCTTCTTGTGGCGGAAGCGTTTCTGTAGGAATATACAAGGGAACTGTCTTATGTTTATTCCTTAATTTCAAAAAATGTAAAAGCTATAGTAATAGCTTGTAATACAGCAACGGCAAGAGCATTAAAAGAAGCAAATGAAAAGTATGATTTGCCGATAATTGGAGTTATAGAAGCAGGTGCAAAGACTGCAGCATATACTACTAAGAATAAAATAGTGGGAGTTATAGGAACTGATGGGACTATAAGGTCAAAAGCATATAATATAGAAATTGCTAAAATAGATCCAGAGATAAAAATAGTAGATAAAGCATGTCCTTTATTTGTTCCTATAGTAGAAGAAGGATGGGCAAATACTGATATAGCATCATTAACTGCAAGAAGATACTTAGAAGAGTTAATGGATAAAGGTATAGATTCTTTAGTATTAGGATGTACACATTATCCACTGCTAAAGAGAACAATCGGAGAAATTGTTGGAGAAAATGTTAAGTTAGTAAATCCTGCAAGAGAAACCGCAAAAGATTTAAAGAGAATACTAGAAAATGATAATATACTTAGAGAAGAAACTGAAGAAGATCCTAAGTATGAGTATTATGTATCAGATATACCAGAAAAATTTGCTTCTATTGCAGAAGAATTTTTAAAGAAAGAAATAGATGACATAAAAAGCGTAAAAATATAACAATATTACTCTCCAGCGGTTTTCAGCCCGAGGTGGCGGCTTTCGATGACGCACCCCGGCAGATGGGGCAGATACCCCACCACCGGCAGACCGGTCTCGGCTTCCAGCATCGGGCGCAGCGTTTTGTATAAGGACTCAGAGCAATCATTGAGCAGAATGCCCACGATATGGCTGGGCGTGCGGAACTGCAAAAGCCCCCGCAGCTCGGCAGCAAGGGTGATGCTTGCCCCTTTTGGCTGCACTACCAGCAGCACCGGCAGCGCCAGCGTATCGGCCAGCTCCCAAGCGCTTGCACGGGTTGTCAGTCCCTGCCCGTCGTAAAAGCCCATGGCACCCTCGCATACGGCAGCGCCGTGCCCGGCGGCATACCGGGCGTAAAGCGTGCGCACCGTATCCGGGGCGGAGAGGTAGAGGTCTAAGTTGTGGCTTTCCACCCCCAGCGCACTGCGGTGAAACATAGGGTCGATGTAGTCCGGCCCGCATTTGAAGGCGCAAGGGTCAGTCCCGCGCCGCTGCAATGCGGTAAGCACTGCACAGGTAACGGTGGTCTTGCCGCTGCCGGAGCGCGGCGCGGCGATGAGAAACTGCATCATGTCCGTGCCCCCATAATGAGGAACACCGGGTTGTTAGCCATCAGCAAATGCAGACTGCCCGCCGTTTTTGTGCGGCTGACGGCGATCTGTGTCACCTCCGCAGAAAGGCCGTGGGCGGTCAGGGCAGCTACGGCGGCACTGAGCGTTTCCAGCGCAATGGCGGCAACACACAGCCGGGCAACTGAATTTTTGTGCAGTACAGCGTCTATAACAGCGTCCATATTGCCCTTTGTACCGCCGATGAATACAGCATCCGGGGCGGGCAGCGTGTCCAAAGCTTCAGGGGCTTTGCCCTCAATCAAGGTCAGATTGTAAGCAGCAAATTTCTCCCGGTTTTGCTGGATCAGTGCACAGGCTTCCGGGTCACATTCTACGGCATATACCTGTCCGGCAGGGGCGGCAAGCGCCAGCTCCACGCTCACGCTGCCGGTGCCCGCGCCCACGTCCCATAGGGTGTCCGTGGGGGTGACCGCCAGCTTTGCCAGTGCGGCGGCGCGCACCTCCTGCTTGGTCATGGGCACAGCGCCCCGGATAAAAGCATCGTCCGGCAGGCCGGGGGTGCGGCGGGACGGCAAAGCCTCCCGTTCGATGAGCAATACGCTCAGCGGTGCAAAGCTTTGCTCTGCCAGTTCCCGGGCAAGGCCAAAGCGGATGGCTTCTGCAGGGGTGCCAAGGTTTTCGCCCACAAGGGCGTGAGCAGCGCCCAGCCCGGCGGCGGTCAGTTTGGCGCAAAGGGTGGCAGGGGTGTCCCCGCCGCCGGTGAGGAAAAACACCTGTGGATGCGCCAAAACCTCGGCTACCGGGTCGCAGGCACGGCCATGGGCCGATACCAGTTTCCAGTCCTGCCAAGGGCGTCCCACTGCTGCGGCTAAAAGCTGCACGCTGGAAAGCCCGGGCAGCACCCGGACGGAGTATCCCATGACCCGCAGCAGGGGCAGCAGCTTTGCCGCGCCGGAGTAAAACCCGGTGTCGCCGCTGTACAAAACAGCGGTGTCTGTATCCGGCTGTGCGGCAAGACACGCAAGGATTTCCTCCGGTTTATACACGGCTTTGCAGTTGTCAGTGCACCCCGCCGGTAAATGCTCCAACAGGCGATTTGCCCCAAGGATGAGCCCTGCTCCTTGCAGTGCAGCCAGTCCTTGCGCGGTCAGGCTTTCCGGGCAGCCGGAGCCCATTCCGATCAGAGAGATCATACCAGAACCTCCTTGCAGCGTGCCAGAATTTGTGCAGCAGTTTGTCCGTTTTCGGCCGGGCGGCGCACCACGATCAGCTGTGCACCGGTATCCTGTGCGGCCTGTGCTTTTTCGGCAAAGCCGCCCACGGCACCGCCGTCCTTGGTGACCAGATACCGGATGGAGAATTGTTTTATCAGGGCGCAGTTCAGCGCATAGCTGAATGGCCCCTGCATGGCAATGATGTTCTTATGTGGGATACCGGCGGCCTCGCAGGCGGCAATGCCCTCCCGCGTGGGCAGCACCCGGGGGAACAGCCGCTCCGGGCTGAGCGCCGCAAAGGCGGCAAGCTCTTTCGCGCCGGTAGCCAGCAGCACATTGCCGCTGCACCCGGCCAGAAATGCAGCCGCGTGGGCGGCGGTGGCAAACACCATGCTCCCGGCAGGCAAGGGGCTTTCTTCCCGCAGCAGTCGGTGATACTCCACCCCGGCCACGGCACATGCAGCCCGGATGTTTTTTGTGGCGTCCACCGCGTAGGGGTGGGTGGCGTCTATGCACAGGGCAGCGCCCTGTAAAAGAGCGGTCATTTCCTCGGGGGTCAGCCGCCCGCAGTGCACGGTGATGCCGTCTGCTTTGCCCTGTTCCTCTGCACCCAGCGGGGTGGCAACACTGACCAGAACCTCTGCTCCCAGCGCCGCCAGCTGCCGGGAGAACACCCGCCCCTCGGTAGTGCCGCTAAAAACCACTGCCTTCATCTGCGGTACCCCCGTGGGGTGACCATTCTGCCGCCCAGCTGCTTTGTGGCGGCGTTGCCGATGTACACGGTGGTAAACATATCCACCGCAGTGTCTTTCAGCTGGGCAAGGGTCAGGATTCGGGCGGTCTGACCCTCCCGGCCGATGTTGCGCACGATGCCGCAGACGGTATCGGCACTTTTGCCGTTTTCCAGCAGGATGCACACCGCCTTTGCCAGATAGTCCGGCCTGCCCTTGGAGGAGGGATTGTACAACGCAACGCAGAAATCTCCCATAGCGGCGCAAGCCAGCCGCTTCTCGATGACCTCCCACGGGGTCAGCCGGTCGGAAAGGGAAATGACGCAAAAATCGTGCGCCAGCGGTGCGCCCAGCACTGCCCCGCCGCTGAGGGCAGCGGTCAGCCCGGGCACGACTTCCACGGCAACATCCGGGTAGTCCGGGGTAAGTTCCAGCAGGGGACTTGCCATGCCGTACACCCCGGCATCGCCGGAGCAGACCAGCGCCACCCGCTTGCCGGTGCGTGCCTTTTCCAGCGCCCAGCGGCAGCGGTCAAGCTCCTGCGTCATGCCGGTGGCATAGTATTCCTCGCAGGGGAATTCATCGCGGATGAGGTCAAGATAGACCTTATATCCACAAATCGCGTCAACGCTTTCCAGCGTATTCGCGGCCTGCTGGGTCATATAAAAAGGCTCGCCGGGGCCAAGCCCCACGACATAGACTATCTTCTCGGGACGGTCAATATCGATTTCCATCACGTCAAGCATTCTGCCACCTCCAGTCCGGGGCAAAGGGCCTGCACGCCAGCGCAAGGGTCACGCCGCTGCAGGCAAATTTCGGGTAAAACAGGCTGCCGTCTGCGTCCAGCACAGCCGCCCGCTCACAAACATTATCCACTCCGGTCACGCGTTGTACAAAAGGGGAGGGAGTGAACTGCCCGGGCAAGCTGCGCAGCTGTGCGGCAGAGTAAAACCGCACCGGCCAGCCACGCGCCTGACAGAAGGCCAGCAAGCCCGGTTCATTCTGCTTCAGGTCGATGCTTGCGGCGGCGGTAACTGCCTGCGCAGCAAGGCTGTGTCGGGTGCAGAAGGCGGCAAAGGCAGCTTCCAGCGTGTCGGCGCTTGTGCCCCGCTTGCAGCCGATGCCCAGCACTCCGATGCGCGGCACAAGATGCAGTGCCTGCCCGGTGGGGCAAAGGGTGAGTGCAAAGTCGGCTTTTTCCGGGGGATCAGCGGGGAATAACCCTGCGGGCACGGTGCCTGTTACCGGGAAATCAGCCCGGTAATATACCGGCTGCCCGGCCAGTAATTTGCCGCTGACCAGCTTGATGCGCTCCGGCTCCAGCACCATGCAGTTCTGGTGCTTTGCCCACTCGTCCACCGCAAAAATGCCGTGGGCATCGGTGGCGGTGGTGATCACCGGCACCGCACCGCATACGGTGGCAATGGCCCGCGCCAGATCATTCGCACCGCCCAGATGTCCGGACAGAATGGGCACGGCAAACCGCCCGCATTCGTCCACCACTACCACAGCCGGGTCGGTAGTCTTGCTCTTGCAGTGGGGCGCGATGGCCCGCACCGCAATACCCGCAGCCCCTACAAATATCAGTGCATCCGACTGCACAAACTGTGCGCTTGACCATTCTGCAAGAGAAACACCATCCCGCCCGCACCGGGCAACACTGCCGGGCAAGGCGACGGCCAGACGCTTTGCTAGCGCAAGGCCGGTATCCGTAAAGGCAAGGTAAGCGCGGGTCATACCGGTTCTCCTTTGCGGAATTCGGTGGTAAAGGCGGGGTCGTACAGCTTGCTGCGCTCGTACTGCGTGCCGAGAAAATCTCCCACTACGATAAGTGCCGTCTTGGTAATGCCCGCTGCACGGGTGCTCTCAGCCAAAGAACCAACTGTGCACCGCACGATTTTTTCTTCCGGCCAGCTGGCCTTGTACACCACGGCGGCGGGGGTGTCCGGTGTATACGCGCCCTGCAAAAGCGCCGTCTGCACCTTGTCAATCAGCCCGATGGACAGGAAGATCACCATGGTCGCGCCGTGGGCGGCAAGGCTTGCCAGCCTTTCCCGCTCTGGTACGGGGGTGCGCCCCTCCATGCGGGTGATGATGACCGTCTGGCTGACCATGGGCAGGGTATACTCGGCGTTCAGCGCAGCGGCAGCGCCGCAAAAGCTGGAAACACCGGGGGTATCATCGTAACAAATGCCGTCTGCGTCCAGTGCATCCATCTGCTCCCGGATGGCACCGTACAGGCAGGGGTCGCCAGTGTGTAACCGCACAGTGCTTTTACCGGCAGCTTCCATCCGGCGCATCACGTCCAGCACCTGCTCCAGCGTCATTTCGGCGCTGTTATAGATGGCACAGCCCGGCTTTGCCAGCCCCAGCAGTGCCGGGTTGACCAGACTGCCTGCGTAAATAATGCAGTCTGCGGCCTGTAAAAATGCTGCGCCGCGCTGGGTGATCAGATCCGGTGCGCCGGGCCCGGCACCTACAAAATGTACCATGTGCGTTACTCCTTCCATTCGTTCAGCAGACGGGCGGCAGTTTCGGTCTGTCCCAGCGGGCCATGCTGGTTTGAAAACAGCACGGCGCCCACCCGGAACGCCCCGCCCGCGCGGCGGTCGAGATGCAGCTGGATGGCGGCAAGCAGGCTTTGCAGCACCGGTTTCCGCAGCCCGGCAGTGTCCAGAATCTCCAGACAGGCATCCGTGGTGGCTGCATTGTACAGCGCAGTGCACACCTTCCGGTCAGCACCGCACAGGGCAGCATGGGTGCAGAACAGTTCCGTGCGGCAGTCTGCCGTGTGGGAATGGGTGTTCATAATGCCGCCCGCCAGCTTGCACAGCTTGCCGATGTGTCCCACCAGCAGCACCTGTTCAAAGTGCGCCGCCGCTGCCATATCCAGCGTATCTCCGATAAAGTTGGACGTTTTGACCACCGGGATGGTGGCAAACTGCGGATATGTTTCGTGCAGGTAGTCCAGCCCGTAATTGCCCGGGGCAAGGATGAGCCGCCGGTGGTCCTTTGCCCGCAGCGCCGCCTGATTCATCTCCAGCTGGATGGTGTCCAGAATGGCCTGCTGGCTCATGGGTTCTACAATGCCGCTGGTGCCCAGCACCGACAGCCCGCCCTCCACCCCGATATGGGGGTTAAAGGTGCGCCGGGCTACCTCCTCGCCGCCGGGGATGGAGATAGTCACGGCAAAGCCGCCGGGGTAACAGGCGGCTTCCGCCTCCCGGCGCAGCGCCTCGGTGATCATCTGCCGGGGCACATGGTTGATGGCGGCCTGCCCAACCGGCTGGTCTAGCCCGGGCTTCGTCACCCGGCCCACTCCCGCGCCGCCGGTAATACATATCTCGGGCGTGCCGGGCAGCAGCGTCACCGTGGCGGTCACCGGCAGACCGGTGGTCA
>OGWV01000519.1_pt1 | contig 23410 bp, 25 predicted proteins | sample 1576081 | NCBI WGS metagenome assembly OGWV01 (sample SAMEA3541541, study PRJEB24748) | human gut metagenome | biome: human gut; feature: human-associated habitat; material: faeces | place: China | collected 2012 | reverse complement strand
GCTGAATATGAAAGAACAAAGGGGTCTAATGTAATAGACCTCTTTATTTGTAAGAAAGGACTTGATAAAATGGAACGAACTATTGCGGCAATTTCCACTCCGCAGGGTAACGGCGGTATAGCCGTTATAAGAATAAGCGGTAATGACGCTGTTAAAGTTGCGGACAAGGTTTTTTTCGGAAGTAAAAAACTTGCCGATTGCGATACACATACCGTTCATTACGGTTTTATAAAAAACGAAAAGGGCGAAAAGGTTGTACTTGTTCGTCTTGAAACATCACCTGAAGATATTACAGGTATGAAGGCTTCACAGGGTATCCTCACAGTTCGTGGCGGTATGACATCTCACGCAGCAGTAGTTGCTCGTGGTATGGGTACTTGCTGTGTATCAGGCTGCGGCGACATCAATATGGATGAAGAAAACAAGAAGTTTACTCTCGCAGGTAAGGAATACCACGAAGGTGACTATATTTCAATTGACGGTTCAACAGGTAACATCTATGACGGCGTAATTCCTACAAAGGATGCTACTATTGCCGGCGAATTCGGCAGAATTATGGGCTGGGCTGACAAGTTCAGAAAGCTCAAGGTTCGTACAAATGCTGATACACCTGCTGACGCAAAGAAAGCTCGTGAACTCGGTGCTGAAGGTATCGGCCTTTGCCGTACAGAGCATATGTTCTTTGAAGAAGACAGAATCGCTGCATTCAGAGAAATGATTTGTTCAGATACAGCTGAAGAAAGAGAAGCTGCTCTTGAAAAGATTCTTCCTTATCAGCAGGGCGACTTTGAAAAGCTTTATGAAGCACTTGAAGGCTGCCCGGTAACAATCCGTTTCCTTGACCCACCTCTTCACGAATTCGTTCCTACTGAAGAAGAAGATATTAAGAAGCTTGCTGATGCACAGGGCAAGAGCGTTGAGCAGATTAAGGCTATCATCGCTTCTCTTCACGAATTCAACCCAATGATGGGCCACCGTGGTCTTCGTCTTGCAGTTACATATCCTGAAATTGCAAAGATGCAGACTAAGGCAGTTATTCGTGCTGCTATCAATGTTCAGAAGGCTCATCCTGATTGGAATGTTGCTCCTGAAATTATGATTCCTCTTTCATGTGACGCTAAGGAACTTAAGTATGTTAAGGATATCGTTGTTGCAACTGCTGATGCTGAAATTGCTGCTGCCGGCAGTGATATGAAGTATGAAGTTGGTACTATGATTGAAATTCCTCGTGCTGCTCTTACAGCAGGCGATATTGCTAAGGAAGCTGAATTCTTCTGCTTCGGTACAAATGACCTTACTCAGATGACTTATGGCTTCAGCCGTGATGATGCAGGTAAGTTCCTTAATGCATACTATGATGCAAAGATTTTTGAAAGCGATCCATTCGCTAAGCTTGACCAAACAGGTGTTGGCCAACTTATGGAAATGGCAGTTAAGAACGGTAAGGCTACTCGCCCTGAACTTCACTGCGGTATCTGCGGTGAACACGGCGGTGACCCATCTTCAGTAGAATTCTGCCATAAGATTGGTCTTGATTATGTATCATGCTCACCATTTAGAGTTCCTATCGCAAGACTTGCTGCTGCTCAGGCTGCAATCGCAGAAATGTAATCAAATTACATTGTTTAGGAAATAAGAAATTAGAGGACTGCTTCGGCAGTCCTCTTTTTGCAGCCATTCGCAGTGGCAAGCACCCAAGATGCTACAAAACAAAAACGGGTTGGAGTAAAACTCCAACCCGTTTTTGTTTTATTTTATTCGATTTCGATATATTTTGTTGTATCAATTTCTTTCTTTGGCTGTTCTTTTGGAATAGTCAATTTAAGAATACCGTGCTTAAATTCACCTTTAATGTCAGCCTCGTTTATGTCGCCTACATAAAAGCTTCTCTCACAAGTGCCGGCATAACGCTCTCTGCGGATGTATTTAGAAGATTTCTCTTCTTTTTGTTCCTCATCAAGACCTTTTTCGGCTCTGATGGTGAGGTAACCATCTTTAAGCGAAACTTTTACATCATCCTTTGAGAATCCCGGCAAATCCATTTCCATTAAATAGCTGTCGTCGCTTTCCTGTACATCGGTCTTCATAAGGTTTTTACCTCTGTGGCCATACAGTTTCTTTTGCATTTTCTCCATATCTCCGTCATCATAAAACGGAAAATCAAAGAAATCATCGAACAAATCTTTACCAAATACACTAGGCATCAACATAAGTCATCGCTCCTTTCATAAAAAACACCATATTGAAACCTGTTTTTTATGAACTCGGGATGGGAAACAAAGCGGAGTTACCTAAGGCTTTCGCCTCTCTTGCTTCTCCTTGACTTCCTTTCCTTTTGTTCTGTCTATACTATATCACTGCTGATTAGCACTGTCAATGGTAGAGTGCTAATGTTAACAAATAATTAAACTTTTTATCCGATAGGTACAAAAACAGCAAAATTTATATATTTTATGCCGGCTGTTAAAACTCTGCGTACAAAAGTAAAGCGGACTTTGTATATATTTGCGATAATTTTATTGCAAAAGTGCGGTGGAAATTATAAAATAAATATATCAATATTTATCAGGTGTTTATATGATTGAAAAAAGATTTGAAGAATTAAATGAACGCGCTTACGAAAGGGGATATAATACCTTTTCCGATTTTTTGAATATGGAGGAGCAAAGCGTACTTAAATCGACTTTTATTCCGTGCGTGCTTTTTGGGGGATATTCAATGGCGGAGCGTGTGGTGGCAGGCTTTGGCGAGGATTTGAACGATGAAAAATTCCCGATTGTGTGCGTTTGTGCAAAACCGCTTATTCAAAAATTTGCCGATGAACTGACGCACCGTGATTTTCTCGGTGCGCTGATGAATTTGGGAATAAAAAGGGAACTTGTGGGTGATATAATTGTTGAAGATAACTGCGGATATATCCTTTGCCTTGAACATATTGCAGATTATATTTGCGAAAATTTAAACCGTGTTCGCCACACAAGTGTAAAAACGCAAATAAGCGCACTTCCTGAAAATTTGAATAAAGAGATTGAATCAAGCGAAGTATTTGCGGTATCAAAAAGAATTGATGTGGTGATAAGCGCAGTTTATAATCTGTCAAGAAATGAAACTTCAAAGCTTGTTAAAAATGAGAGAGTGTTTGTAAATTCCCGTATGGTGTCATCTGTATCAAGTCTGCTTAACGGCGGTGATGTTGTATCCGTCAGGGGATTTGGCAGATTTGTATTTGTAAAAGAGATAAAGGAAACTAAAAAGGGCAGGCTTGTACTTGAAATTAAAAAATATTGACAGTCCAAAAAAATGAACCAATGCCCCAATATAATATGTATATGTGATATAATACGCTCGGAGGGATAAATATGAATACTGTGTTATCATTTATAATAATCGCGCTTCTTGTTATTTGCCTGATTATGCTTATTATGATTTATTCTAAAAAAGGTACATCGTCAGGCGAACTTATTAAGCAGCAAATTGAACTTTCATCAAAAGCTACCGATGATAAAATATCAAAATTGAGCAGCCAAATGGGTGCGCTTACCGATAAAAATTACGAGCAGCAAATTAAACTTATTGAAACGCTGAATGTAAATTCGCAAAAGCAAATGCAAATAACAGCCGAGTCGCTTGAGCGTATGCAATCAAGTAATGAAAAAAAGCTTGAACAAATGCGAAAAACCGTTGATGAAAAGCTTGATGAAACTTTAACTCAAAGGCTTAATTCTTCTTTTGAAACAGTGTCAAAGCAACTTACAAATGTATATAAAAGCCTCGGTGAAATGAAAGAGTTAAGCTCAAATGTTACAGACAGTGTCGGTTCGCTCAACCGAGTTTTAACCAATGTTAAGGCGCGCGGTACTTGGGCGGAAGTTCAGCTTCAAAATATACTTGACCAAACTATTGCAAATATGTACGAAACCAATGTGCAAACAAATCCGAGCTATAACGGCAGAGTTGAATTTGCGGTTAAAATACCAAACGGTGATACCGATGAAATTACATATCTTCCGATAGATTCAAAATTTCCTATGGAAGATTATGCCCGTCTTACCGCCGCAAGTGATGAGGGCGATATTGAAGCACTTGCAAATGCTAAAAAAGCACTTGAAACAAGGGTTAAGGATGAAGCAAAGCTTATCAAGCAATATGTTTGCCCGCCGTATACCACACCTTTTGCAATTATGTACCTTGCAACAGAGGGTTTGTATGCTGAAATTATATCTTCCAAAACAGGAATTGCCGAAAGCTTGCAGGCACAGGGAATTATGATTGCAGGCCCGTCAACAGTTACCGCACTTCTTAATTCACTTGCAATGGGTTTCAAAACCGTTGCTATTAACAAAAAGGCAAATGAAGTGTGGAAAGTTCTCGGTGCGGCAAAAACACAATATGAAAAATTCGGTGTTGTGCTGGCAAAGGCACGCAAAAAAGTGGAAGAAGCCGGCAAAACTTTGGAAGACGCAGAAAACCGAAACAGAATTATCCAAAAAAATCTAAAAAGCGTTGAATCTCTTTCTGCCGATAAGGCAGAGCAAATTCTTGGATTGGAATTTGAAAACAAAGAATGATTTACTGAACTCTAACAGGGCAATTTGCCCTGTTTTTTTATACCTCTTGACAAATGGTATAAAATATTTTTTAATAAAATCAGAAATTTTTGTCACAAAATCGATTTATTTAGGGATATTGTATAATGATAGGACTTTTTTTAAATCTGCTTGATACTCAAAGTGAAAAAGACAAATTCGCAAATCTGTATGATAAATATAAAAATTTGCTTTATTGGATTTCGTATGGAAAAACGAAAAGCAGTCAGGATGCCGAGGAGTGCGTTCAGGAAACATTTTTCTATGTTGCAAAGCATTTTGAAAAAATCGGTGATGTCAATTCAAGTAAAACCAAGGGTTATCTTGCAACAATTGTCACGGGATTTTCGATTGATATTTATAATAAATCAACGGAATTTAATCACATTGATATTGATGATAACAATATGACTCAAAATTTATCATATTTTGATAATATCGAAACTTTTGAGCTTTCTTGCGCAATTGAAAATGTTCTTAGCGAGGAAGAAAAAATTTATGTCTATCTCAAATATGTTTACGGATATAAGAGCACCGAAATTGCGGAAATTTATAATGTTACGGATATATCGGTGCGCAAAAAAATTGAAAGAGCCAAAGCAAAATTAAAAAAATATTTTGAGGAGGAAACAAATGACTAATTTTGAAGAAGCTTGCAAAATGTCGGCTGAAAAATGGGCTGATTCTTTGCCCTCCGAGATTGAAGTGCATAATTTTAGCAAAAAGCATATTGATGCCATAAATGAAATTATATATCCCAAGCAGAGCGTTAAGGTTAAAAAGCTTTCAAAGAAAACAATTAGGTTTATCATTATTGCCGCTGTTTTGCTTGTGCTTGCAACTACTGCCATTGCTTCCCCTGCCTTTAGGCAATTTACTTTAAATAATTTCTCAAACCATAGTGAATATAGAGTTGGTGATACTAAAAATGTTCTTGCACTTACTGATTTAAAAGTGAATTATATTCCAAAAGGCTTTAAAAAAACTTATAGTTATAAAAACTACTCGTATGGTTATACAAATTTAAATAAATATGTTTATGTAGATAAGATGAGCTTAGATACTGAAATAGCTTTTGATACCGAAACAAGCAGAAGCGAAAATATTACAATAAAAGGAGCAAAGGCGATTTATTATATTACTGATAATAATGTTGGAACAATAATATATAATGATGGTAATTATATTTATGATATTCATGGTAATATAAGCAAGGAAGAACTTGTTAAAATTGCACAAAACGCAGAATAATGAATTAGGCAAAATGCCGAATTCTCGATTTTTTAAATTTTTTTGTCACAAAGTGGTCTTTTTTAGGGATTGTGTATAATGAAAGCTGAAATCGGAAAGGAGGTGCAGATATGCCTACACAAAGTACAAGGATAAAACAGATTTTTGCAATTGTATTTTCTGTTTTGTTAATGTTTTCAAGCTGTATAGTTGCAAATGCCGACATAAATGACAGTATCAGTATATGTTATGCTGAAATAAACAGCAGAGATGTTAATTTAACTATATCGGGGATAAAGGCAACTTGCAAAGCAAGTTTATTTGCTAAAAAATCGACGACCTTGAAAATAAAATTGGAGTTGCAAAAGAAAAAGTCAGACGGATATGAAACTGTTGAAACTTGGACGAAAAGCGGAAATGGCTTGAAGCTCGACTTGCTGGAAACAAGAAACATTAATCGGCTTTGCAAATATAGAATAAAAGCTACATTTACTGCTGGCTCGGAAAAAGAAATAGTTTATCAGTATTGATAAGGAGAAAGTTATGAAAAAAATCATAAAAAGAATATTTGTTGTTATATTATCAGTTATTTTTGTTTGTTCTTTTAGTACATATGCATATGCTAGCGAAAAAGTGCAACCAACAATTTCATTTTGTGCGACATTAAAAATTGTGTCTTGTCCAAATGCATCAAATAGCTCGAAGGCTAGTTCCGGTATTTTAGGACATTCGTTTTTAATAGTTGAAAATATAGGCGTTTCAACTTTCAAAATCGGACATATGACAGTGCCTGTTGGCGAGAGTATCACAATCGGTACTTATTCAAATAGAAAAAATCACAATGGAATTTGGTATAACATTGAAGGATACACCGGAATGAATGGCACATGTTATAGCCTGACGACAGGTTTGACAGGTAGTCAAGTAGCAACATTGAGAGATACGATAAATGCTCATGATTCTTGGAGTTTGACGAAAAATTGCAGCTATTTCGCAAAAACTGTTTGGAATTCGGTTAATACAGGTTGTAAACTTTCTGGAAGTAACCCCAAAGCGTTGGCTGACAGTATAAAAAAAGTTAATGGATATAGCACAAAGGTTACAATTCCTAAAAAAAGTATAAATAATATTGCAAGACATACCAAAGACGGAATAGTATATGATAAAACAGGTGCAAAAGCAAGTGGTGATTAATTATGATTTTTATTAAAGCTTTTATAAAATGTTATCCCTATCTTGTAGGTATAGCGATTATTTGCTTTGTATGCTATGCAGTGTGGATTTCAAAAATTTATTATGATATACTTACCGCTGTTCCTTTATGGATGCTGATTGTGTATGGTGCAATATTAAGCGTGGCAGTAATCGCTGTTTTGACTGTTATATACATAATTTTGCTCAAGTGCGTTAATAAATAATTGCAAATGGGAATAAAAAAGACCGTCGGGTGACGGTCTTTTGCTTTTGTATCATTTTTTAGTATAGCAGATATGGGAAAAATGAACTCCTTTATCATAATAGCTTGCAAGAAGTTCTTTTTCGTATTCATCTTTATTAAATGCAGGGAAAAATACCTGCGCGTCGTCACATTCAGCTTCAATTTCGGTTAAATACAGCTTGTCTGCCATTGGCAAAAACTGCTTGTAAATGTCACCGCCGCCGATTATAAATGCATTGTCGCTGTCAACTTCCTTTAATGCATTTTCAATGGAGTTAACCACCGTCGCACCCTCGGCTTCATAATCTTTTCTTGTGGTGATAACTATGTTTTTTCGCCTTGGCAAAGCTTTCGGCAGTGATTCAAATGTTTTTCTGCCCATAATTACACTGCTGCCCATTGTGGTTTCTTTAAAGAATGCCATATCGTCTTTAAAATGCCAAATCAGGTCGTTTCCTTTGCCGAGTTCAAGATTTTTGCCTACTGCGGCTATTATACAAATTGCCATAATTTTCTCCTGCTTACTGTGAAATAGGGAATGAAATTTTGCCTAAATGTTTATAATCAATAAGTTTAACATCTTTGCAGTCTCTTGATGAATCAAATTTAAAGAAATCATCAACTTCCGGATTAAGCCAAAGCTTCGGCGCAGGCAAATCGCCCTGCTCGTCAAACCTCTTTAACTGCTCTTTAATTCCGTCAATTTGGTTTACATAGATGTGTGCGTCCTTAATGCTCCAATCAATTGTACCCGGCTTTAAACCGCAAACCTGTGCAAGCATACAAAGAAGTGTTGCATATTGCGTAACATTAAATGGTAAACCAAGCGGAACATCACAAGAACGCTGATGCACCCAGCAGTTAAGCTTTCCGTTGGTAACATCCCATTCGCTTGACCATACACAGCTCGGAAGCACCGCTGTATCAAGGTAATCGTTTTGCCATAAAGTCATTACCATTCGCCTGTCTTCCGGGTGATTTTTTATTTTGTCAATAAGATTTTGAGTCATTTGGAATTTATTTACAATGTAACCGTAAGCTGTGCCGATTGTGTGCGCCCACTCTTTGCCGAAGAATTTGTGAACTTCTGTTTTAACAAGTTTTCCGTTTTCATCCGGCAGCATTTGGGTGGCGTTCCAATATCCTTTTTCGTCAATTTCCCATTCATTCCAAATTTTAACATCGCGCTCCTGTAACCAGCGAACATCGTTTGACTGCGCCTGATATATCCACATCATTTCAAGCACTGCCTGGCGGATAAATAATTGCTTTGTGGTAAGAATAGGGAATTCCTGTGATAAATCAAAATGAAAATGATGTGACGGTACTTTGATTGTGTTAGTTCCCGTTCTGTTAACAACTTCAGTTCCCTCTTCAAGTATTTTTCGGCATAAGCCCAAATAATCTTTATCCCATTGTGACATAATTATATCCCTTTCAAAATAAACTAACGGTATTTTAACATAAAGCGACATTCATTTCAACTATAAAACTGATTGAAAAGGTGAACTGCCCCTGATGTGCAGAAAGTACGAAAAGGGATGAATAAATGCCGTTAAACCGAAAAACACATTTTTGATTACGAACTTGAAAGTACAATTTCCTTGCATATGAATTGATGATAAGCAGTCAGTCGCATTATAAACACATCAAGTATTTATTAAATTTTTGTAAAGTCTATTTACACTTTCTTAATTTGTGATATACTCTTTATGTTACTAATTTATGAACCGAGGTGCTCCTATGGGAAAGGTTAAATCTTTTTTGAACAGCAAAATTGTTAAAAAAGATGTAGGCGAGCCGACATATCTTACCTGGAAGGAAGCTTTGTCTTATGCAATGGGCCGTGGTGCTCAGGGTATGAGTACAAGTATGACAGCTTCAAAATATGTCAATTTCTTTATTACCGATGTGCTTCATATCAAAGCAAGGCACGCAAGTAATATCAGGCTTTATTGCGGTATTTTTGATGCGATTAACGACCCGATAATGGGTGTTATTGTTGATAAAACCCGTTCACGCTGGGGCAAAATGAGGGGCTATATTAAATTTGCACCTTATCTTGTGTCACTGTTTATGATTTTATTCTTCGTCGGTAATGACAACCTGTCATATGGAATGAAGATGGCATTGACTGTTTTTGCTTTTGTCGGCCTTGATGTTACATATACCGCATTTGATGTTCCTATGGGCGCGCTTGCGTTTTCAATGACCCCCAACGGTACTGAACGAACGAAGCTTTACGGTATTGCGTCTATCGGGCGTATGATAATCGGTGCTATTCCGGCAGCTTTGGTTGCTTTTGCCGCTTGGTTACCGTATTTTAATTCAAATCTTGATAAAGCTTATTTGGTTGCGGCTGTTTTTTCGGCAGTGTTTATTATTGTGTTTACCCGCTTTACATTTGCAAACTGCCATGAAAGAATGGAGCATAGCGAGGAAACGCCGTCACTTAATGAATGTATCCACTTGCTTTTAACAAACAGGCCGCTTTTAATGCTTTTCCTTTGTAACATCTTTTTTGTAATTATTAAGGTATCCGAGCAATGCTCATTCTATTTTGCATACGATTCACTTTTCAATGCTAAATATAACGGACTTCTCGATATTATGAAAGCACCGGGTTCTGTTTTGGCAGGTTTGCTTGTTCCTATTATTGTTGAACGCTTGGGTGCTAAAAGCGATAGTAAAAAATTCTATCAGGTGTGCTGTGTTTTAGGTATAGTTTTAAACGGACTTTTTGCCCTTTTTACATACAACGGAATTATGAACAAGCCTGCAAATCAGCCTGTTTCAACCTTAACCGGTGTAATTGTACTTGCATTTTCAATGCTTGTTACATTCCCGCTTGAATTTAAAAACCTTATGCAAAAGGAAATGGAAGCCGAAACAGTTGATTATGTTGAATGGAAATCAGGCAAGCGTGTTGAGGGTACAATGCTTTCAATTATGTCATTTACAGGTAAGCTTGAAGGTACACTTTCATCTTTCATCTGCCTTCAGGTACTTGCAAGAACAGGTTATGTTGAGCATACAACCGATGTTTCCACTGTTCAAAATCATTCAACTCTTTTAGGTCTTTTCCTTATGACCACCGTATTTCCTATTGTGGGTTACCTGCTTATGCTTATTCCTATGCATTTTTATAACATTACAGGTGATGGCCACAGAATGATGATTAAAGAAATTATGGCTCGCCGTGAAAAAGAAAAAGCAGAAAAGGAAAGCGCATAATTTAATATTGACAGTCTAAAACAGCCCTTATTTTAGGGCTGTTTTCGTTAAAATAGATATATATCAATGTTTCGGAGGTATAGAAATGAAAAAAACATTTTCGATATTTTTAAGCTTGCTTCTTGCAATCAGCTGCTTATCGGTAGGTTCAATAAACGCATTTGCAAATACTAAAAAGACTGCGCAGGAAATCTATTTGAATTCAAGCGCTGCAGTTTGGGGCGACTTGGGAAATAAAGCATATGTTGAATTTACTCCGTCTTATACCGGCTCATTTGAATTTTATTGCTTTAATCAAAGCTATGGCGGTAATATTATGGCGTCGATAGAAGATTTCAGCGGTGAAACATATAACACCGTGCTTAATGATAATAACCCAAATCTTATTTGTGCCGCTACACTTGAAGCCGGTAAAACATATTACTATGTGCTTGAATCGGCATCTGTGTCTTTTTCAAATGTAGTAAGTGTAAGAAATCATAATCACGATTTCAGCTTATATAATTCATATCCTGCTCATTATGACCAATACGACAGCGCACAAAATTATGACGGTTATGTTGAAAGCATATGCGCATATTGTCCGGAATACATAAGAACCGCCAGCTTTCCTGCTGTATCAAGCGTAAAAGCCAAGACCAAATCTTTCACATATAATAAGAAAAAGAAAACTACTTCAGTTAAGGTTTATGACAGAATGGGAAATGTTGTTTCTCCGTCAAATTACACCGTAAGTTATAAAAACAATACCAAGCCGGGATATGCAACTCTTACAGTTAAATTTAAAGGCAATTACTCCGGTACTGCGACAATCAGACTCACCATTAAGCCGAAAAAGGAAAAACTTTCTTCGCTTAAAAGCACAAAGAAAAAGAAAATAACTGTTAAATGGAAAAAGGATAAAACCGTAACAGGCTATCAAATCCAATATTCAAAATCAAAAAAATATGCTAAAAAATCAACTAAAACAGTAACAATAAGTAAGAAAAGCACTACTAAAAAAACTATTTCCAAGCTTAAATCAAAGAAAAAGTATTATGTAAGAATTCGCGCATATAAAAAATCTGCCGGAAAGAAGATATACGGTGCTTGGTCTAAAACAAAAACTGTTAAAGTTAAATAAAAATTGAGCGTTTAAAAAATATAATTATTATAAATATCCGCTTGAATCGTCTATTATATTATGATAGAATCAAAGTGCTATATGATTTTAAATAAAGGAGGTAAAAATATGCAAATGACTTTTCGCTGGTTCGGTAAGGACCTTGATACCGTATCACTTGAGCAAATCAAGCAAATTCCGGGTGTAGTCGGCGTTGTTCCTGCTCTTCATTATCTTCCTGCCGGGGAAGCTTGGGAAATGGAAGATGTGCAGAAAATGTATGATGAAATCACATCTGCCGGGCTTACAATGGAATGTATCGAAAGCGTAAATGTTCACGAGGATATAAAGCTTGGTTTACCTACAAGGGACAAGCTTATTGAAAATTATAAAACATCAATCAGAAATCTTGCAAAGGTTGGGGTTAAAGTAATTTGCTATAACTTTATGCCTGTTTTTGACTGGACAAGAACAGACCTTTATATGCCTTTGCCTGATGGTTCAACCTGCCTTAGCTATGACGGTAAGCAGGTAGAGGGCAAATCACCCGAAGATATGTTTAAAGAGATTGATGATAACTCAAACGGATATGCTATGCCGGGTTGGGAAACTGAAAGAATGGGTGAAATTAAAGAACTTTTTGAAAAGTATAAGAATGTAACTGCCGATGATTTATGGGCAAATCTTAAATATTTTCTTGAAGCTATTATGCCTACTTGTGAGGAATGTGATGTCAAAATGGCAATACATCCGGATGACCCGCCTTGGGGTATTTTTGGCCTTCCTCGTATTATCACAAGCAAAGAAGCTATTGAAAAGCTTCTTGATATGGTTCCGAGCAAGTACAACGGTTTAACTCTTTGCACAGGCTCACTCGGCGCAAGCCCTAAAAATGATATGGTTGAAATTATTAAAGCCGCAGGGGATAGAATTTATTTTGCTCATCTTCGCAATGTTTCAATCAATGACAGGTGGTTTAACGAAACTGCACACGAAAGTGACTATGGTTCACTTGATATGTATGAAATAGTTAAAGCTCTTCAAGAGGTTGGGTTTGACGGATATATTCGCCCTGACCACGGCAGAATGATTTGGGGTGAAGTTGCACGCCCGGGTTACGGACTTTATGACAGAGCATTGGGCGTAAGCTATCTCAACGGACTTTGGGAAGCTGTTGAAAAAAGCAGAAAGGAAAAATAAACATTATGTTTAAACACGAGAATTTAAAAGGTAAAGTTGCTGTTGTTACAGGCGGCGGCGGTGTTCTTTGTGCCGCATTCGCAAAAACCCTTGCTAAACAGGGTTGCAAAGTTGCAGTGCTTGACCTTAATGAAGAAGCAGCAAAAAAATGTGCTGATGAAATCAATGCAGACGGCGGTGAAGCTATTGCAGTCGGCTGTAATGTTCTTGAACTTGAATCAATGGAAAACGCAAGAAAAGTCATCAATGAAAAATTAGGCTCTTGCGATATTCTTTTAAACGGTGCAGGCGGAAACAACCCGAAGGGAACTACTACAAAAGATACTCTTGAAAAAATCGACCTTGTTCAAAAGGATGAAAATGTAAAAACTTTCTTTGACCTTGACCCTAACGGTATCAGCTTTGTATTTAACCTTAATTTCCTCGGTACACTTATTCCTACTCAGGTATTTGCCAAGGATATGGCTGAAAAGCAAAAGGGTACTATCATTATGATTACCTCTATGAATGCGTTTAGGCCGCTTACCCGTATTCCTGCTTACAGTGCCGCTAAAGCCGCTGTTAAGAACTTTACCGAATGGATGGCAGTTCACTTTGCTCCGCTCGGAATCAGAGTTAATGCGATTGCACCGGGCTTTTTCTCAACAAAGCAGAATGCAACTCTTCTTTGGAATGAGGACGGAACACCTACTGAAAGAACAGGCAAAATTCTTGCCGCTACACCAATGGATAGATTCGGCGAACCTGATGAACTTTCAGGTACACTTCTTTTCCTTTGCGATGATACTTATTCAGGCTTTATTACAGGTGTTAATATTCCTGTTGACGGCGGTTTCAACGCTTATTCGGGTGTATAAAAAATAAGAATATTATTATGGGCGAGTTGATTTGCAATTCGCCCTTTTTTAAAATCGGGTGATGAAAAATGGATAAAAGCAAAAAGAAAAAAACTTTGCTCATTGTAATATCGGCTTTGATTGTTGCAATTATAGCGGCGGTGCTTTATATAATTTTCGGTGTTATCGGAATTGACGGAAAAGTTGAATACAGGCAAAGCGAAAAAGTAAATGCCAATGTCAGCGGAAGTAATGTCACCGTGCTTGATAATAATGTGAATTACCAAACTATAAACGGATTTGGTGCGTCTGCTTGCTGGTGGAGCCAGGATGTAGGCTCGTGGGATAATGCAAGTGATATTATGCAGGCACTTTATGATGATGGCAAGGGAATAGGACTTAATATTTACCGCTACAATCTCGGCGCAGGTTCAAAGGGTGATAGTCACATATTGACTAAAAACCGCCAAACCGAATGTTTTTTAAATGCTGACGGAACATATAATTTTAATAATGATAAAAACGCACAGCAGTGCCTGGAACTTGCAAAAAAATATGCCGGCAAGGATATGCGCTTAACTCTGTTTTGCAACAGCGCTCCCGTGTATTTAACTAAAAACGGTGCGGCATACTGTACCCCATATAAAAGTGATGATGAACAGTGGATTTCAAATCTTGATAAATCAAATTACAAGGCATTTGCCGATTTTTGCTATAACAGTGCCGATTACTTTGTGAAAAAGGGTTACCGTGTTACAAGCGTTTCGCCTATAAACGAGCCGCAGTATAATTGGGCGGCTTGGTATAATGATGATAATACTTATTCCGTTAATCAAGAGGGCTGTTATTATTCCAAATATGAAGCAAGAGATTTGCTTAAAACTTTTGTTAAAAAATTTAAAGGCAGTGAGCTTGATAAAAGCGGAGTAAAAGTGTCAATGTTTGAATCCGGTGCTATGGAAGGGCAAGGCAGTACAGCAATGGCATATATGGATTGCATTTTGGGCAAAGGGCCAAAATATGTTTTCAAAAATGCCGGTCTTCGCAAATATTTTGACGAAGTGAGTATGCATTCTTACTGGTCAGATACAGATACTAAAAAAGCCACGGCAGATTATATTTCTGAAAAATATTCAAAATATAATGTTGCGTCTACTGAATATTGCCAAATGACTACCGATGAAAACACAGGTGTGTTTGACCTTATTTCCAAAGCGAAAAAAGGTACTAACGGTACTACAATTAAGTACGGTGTTGCAATGGCAAATAAAATTGTGGATGATTTAACTCTTTTAAACGCTACCGAATGGGATTGGTGGACTGCCTGTTCCTACGGTGTGTATACCGACGGTCTTATTTACCTTGATGAAGATAATCACGAAAATCTCGATTTTTCAAAAAGATATTACTGTCTCGGCAATTTTTCAAAATTTATTAAAGAGGGCGCAATCAGAATTGCTTGTTCATCAGGTGTTGAAAATGTAAAAAGCGTTGCTTTTGTTAATGAAGACGGTTCGACAGTTGTAGTATATGTAAATAACAACGATAAAAAGGTTAAAACAACTCTTGACTGCACAGGTGATTACAGCGTTTATACAACCGATAAGGATAACGATATTGCCAAAACAGATTTTGGCACAGCAAAAAAACTTGATGTTTCGCTTCCTGCTTCAAGCGTAGTTACCGTAGTTTACGATTAAAATTTAATATGTATAACTTAACACCCCAAGGGCAATAATACCCTTGAGGTGTTTTTTATGGCTACAAAAGATAAACCAAATAATAAAAATTTAAGAGCTTTATTTTCAGTGATTTGCCTTTGCATTGTTGCACTTGGCTTGATTGTTTATTTTTCAACCCAGTCTTCGCATACAACAGATGTAAACGAAGCTACTACCGTGGTTGAAAAAGCTAAAGAAAAAAAGGTTACCACCACAAATAATACGCAGTTAACCACCGCAAGCCAAACCGAAAAGCAAACAACTAAAAAGCAAAATTCAAAAAAGCCGACTACCGTAACATCAACCGAAGTATCTACTATGACATCAAGCGATACTAATATTCCTTATAAATCGTTTTACAAATATCCTTGCGATGAAGCGGTGCTTTTGGGTTACAGTGAAGAACTTGTTGAAAATAAAACCATGAAAGATTACAGGGCACATACGGCGGTTGATTTTAAAGCTAATAAGGGCAGTAAAGTGCGTTCGATTAACGATGGGCTTGTATTAAGCGTAAGCAAAGACGCTATGCTCGGCACCGTGATTGAAATTGACCACGGCGGCAAACTTGTTGCAAGGTATTGCGGTATGGATACCGTAAATATATCAGAGGGCGATTATGTAACTATCGGCGAAACTCTCGGTACGCTCGGTACAACTCCGTTTGAAGAAAAGAGCGAATCACACCTTCATTTTGAAACGCTTTTAGATAATAAGTATGTCAATCCGCTTGATGTAATGGGAAAAACAGAATAGCTTTTGAAAAAATAAACAAAAAATAGGCGAGCAGTGAAACCCCGATGATTTTTAGGGGCAATACTGCTCGCCTTTGCTTTTATAGATTATTCGTTTGTATCTGCATTTTGATTTTCCGGCTCGCTTGAAACCGTTTCATCATTTACAGGCTCTGCCTTTTCCTGCTCGTTATTTGCATATGACGGGTATGAACCGCTTTGTGTAGGTTCATTTTCACTCGGCACATTTGCAGGAGTATAAAATGGTGATGTATTTTGCTCGCCTGCATTTTCATTTGCAGCGGTTTGTGCTGCTCCGGTATCAGATGTGTGCTGCTGTGGGTTGTAGTAATAAGCGTTTGCACTGTCGTTTTGATTAGCTGTGTACTGCTCATTGGTATTTTGTGCAGGGTTATAATAATTTCCCGCACCGGCAAAAGCATATTTGTTTGCCTTTTCCTCTTGTGAAAGGAAGTCGTCTTCCGTAATTCTGCCCTCTTGCAAAGCTCTTATTTTGAAGTTTTCATAATAGAGTGCTTGGGTAGTTAAATAATAAGGAATTGCATATATGCTCGCAATGCCGAAGGAGATACCGCAGAGTATCCACCAGCCGATAAAGCTTAAGTCAAGTGCAAAAAGCTCACCCCTGTTGCCGGCAACCATCTTTTTAGATAGCTTGAGAGCCTCCATAGGCTTCAAATTCGGGTTTTCACACATAATCTGGAATGAGAAGTATGAACTGTAATTATACACGATACCCGGGATTATGAAGAGGAAACACCAAAGCGTTATAAACAAGGTTCTTAAAATTGAAACAACAAGCTTTTTACCGTATGTTGCGTCAAACGATACTTTGAATATGTTTTTGATTTCTTCACCGAGTGAAAATTGCTCACTCGGGTCACGCTTAACGAGGATTACATAAAAACCTAAAAGTGAAACAAGAAGCGGAGAAAGCACGATTGAAAGAACGGTAAGCCCTCTAATTCCTGTATCAGAAAAATAACCTATGCTTGAAGTGTTAACGGATGTGTTAGTAATGCCGGTGTCACCGCCGTTATAGCTTTGGCCGAAGCTTTCAATAGGATTGTCGCTTGAGCTGTCACCGTCATCGTAGCTGTCATCATCATCGTAGCTGTCATCGTCATCACTTTGCTCGCCGTTAAAGTATTTGAAAAAATCTTCAGGTGTGTTTTGGTTAGAATTATCGCTGTAACCGTTGCTGTTTTTCGGGCCGAAGAGGTTTTCAATATCATCACTGTCAGTGTAAACATTTACACCTATGGTTAAACCCTGGGTTAAAAAAATTACAATTGCACTTAAAACAAACAGGGCGAATATTTTGTCTTTAATGATTTGCTTAGCTTGTGATTTTACCAAGCTTCTGTTGATGTTATTCATAATTTTATCCTCCTTTGAAAGATAAATTAAAACTCAACCTTTTCCTCGATGAATTTTACAAGTTCGTCAATCGGAAGTCTAACCTGCTCCATAGTATCACGGTCACGAACGGTTACGCAGTTATCTTCAACCGAATCAAAGTCGTATGTGATGCAATACGGAGTACCGATTTCATCTTGGCGGCGGTATCTTTTGCCGATAGAGCCTGCGTCATCATAATCAATGTTAAATTTCTTTGAAAGCATAGCAAAAACTTCTGTTGCCTGCTCGTTAAGCTTCTTTGAAAGCGGAAGAACCGCTGCTTTAAACGGAGCAATTGCAGGGTGGAAGTGCATTACTATTCTCTTGTCATTCTTTTCTTCATCAAGCATTTCTTCATCATAAGCTTCTGTAAGAAGTGCAAGGAATAAACGCTCAACACCAAGTGAAGGCTCAATAACATAAGGTACATATTTTTCGCCTGTTGCTTGGTCAAAATATTCAAGGTTTTTGCCGCTTGTTTTGATATGCTGTGTGAGGTCGTAGTCTGTTCTGTCAGCCACACCCCAAAGTTCGCCCCAGCCAAATGGGAATTTGTATTCAAAGTCGGTTGTAGCTTTGGAATAGAAGCAAAGTTCTTCAGGGTCGTGGTCACGAAGTCTGAGGTTATCCTTGTTGATGTTAAGAGGTCGAAGGAGGACTTTTGAGTGCGGAAGTGACCTTCCGCACCGCAGCAGCAGAGGAGTCCATCCGCCGGATGACGGAGGCTTTTCCACAGATGCTGGTGGGAGCCGGCACGGTGCTTACGAAGGAGCAGGTCGATGCGGCTGCAGTAGCCGGTGCAAAGTTTATCGTAAGTCCGGGATTTGATCCGGAGATCGTAGATTACTGTCTGGAAAAGAAGATTCCGGTTCTGCCGGGCTGCATTTCTCCTTCAGAAGTCGCACAGGCGGTCAAAAGAGGTCTTACCATTGTGAAATTCTTCCCGGCAGAGCAGGCTGGCGGAATTGCCATGATCAAAGCGATGGCAGCACCGTATGTGGGGCTTAAGTTTATGCCGACCGGCGGAATTAACGCAGAAAATTTAACGGAGTATCTTTCCTGTGACAAGATCCTCTGCTGCGGTGGAAGCTGGATGGTGAAAGGGGATCTTGTAAAAGCCGGAAATTTCGGCAAAATCAGGGGACTGTCCGCAGAGACCAGAAAACTGGTGGATACTATCCGGAAATAGTTGGTATTTGATACTGTCTGACCGCATCAGCACCACCAGGCAGGAAGAGAATAAGGAGAATAGCGACGATCCATGGGAACAGTGTGGTAAAAATGTTATACAGGTCTCCCAGTGGATCCTCGTTGTAATCCCAGAAAGGTCTGGCAGGATCATGGATCCAGTAGACATTTATGATTGTCCGCAGATGGGATCTGGTACTGCTTAGCGGAGAACAGGAGAATTTTCTGCAGTACTCCTTTCCGGCTACCGTGTAAGTATACCTTGCCGCCCAGTAATTGTAGTCGGAATTTGACCGGTTGACCGTGATTCTTTTTGCATCTTTTTTTATAATCATTCCCTTTGTGACATGTCCGCGTTCTTTTGCAATTTCAATTTTTCTGCTCAGCCCAACTTTTCTTTTGGCTAAAAACTTCAGATCAATGATGTACAGTGGTATCAGCGATATAACGGCTACAGTTACCTGCCATGGATACTGGCGGATTGCGTTGATGATTTCTTTAAATCCCATGATTTCCCCCTTTTTTGCTTCCTATAAGGAAGCGGTTTTGAACACTTTCCCGGTACTGCCGTCTCTCATGAGGTCAGACCATGGAAAGGAATATGGTCTTTGCATCCTTTATTATAGGAAAAAAGGGATTATTTGGCAATAAAAAACAACTGTAAACGTTTTCATATATTAGGCATATCTATCTGCAAATTTCATGAAAACATAAAGACAATTCAGAATAAAATTCCCGGATTATTTGTCCTTAAATTCTATAAAGTAAAGCATTTTTGAAAAAATTAAATTCATATCAATCATGTATGAATATAGGAAAATAAACCGCAAAGGGTGAAAACGATTTCACATTTTGCCTTTGTCATTTCCATACTGCCACGTATATAATGCAGGCAACAACAACACAGGGAGGTGTGGAAATGGAAACATCAAATATTATAGAAGTCACACATTTAAACAAACAGTTTCTGGTGGATAAACAGCCGATGGAGGTGCTGCACGACATCAGCCTGCAGGTGAAACAGGGAGAATTCATTACCATCGTGGGGCACAGTGGATGCGGAAAAAGCACACTGTTGAAAATTATCTGCGGACTTGTTGATTATGAGGATGGACAGGTGGAGCGCAATGGACACCCGGTTACGGGGTCAGGACCAAAATGTGGAATGGTGTTTCAGGATCACCGGCTGCTTCCGTGGTTGAAGATAAAAGATAATGTAGGATTCGGGCTTGGAGATCTGCCAAAGCAGGAACGGGAGGAAAAAGTAAGAAAACATCTCGAGCTTGTAGGGCTGGCAGGATTCGAAAACAGTTATCCGAGTCAGCTGTCCGGCGGTATGTCACAGCGTGCCGCAATTGCCAGAGGACTGGCGAACAATCCGACGATCCTGCTTCTGGATGAACCGTTTGGTGCGCTGGATGCCTTGACAAGAATCCAGATGCAAAAAGAGATTCTCAGGATTCAGGAAAAAGAGGGCACGACGATGGTCATGGTAACACATGACATTGACGAGGCAATCTACCTGGGAGACCGAATCGTGGTAATGTCTGCAAGACCGGGGGAGATCAAGGATATCATAGAAGTTGACCGGGCAGCGGCGGGAAAGCGCAGCGGAGCAGAGTTTGCTGCATATAAAAAGAAAATTTATGATTATTTCTTTGAAGACAGTGATGAGAAATATGAAGTTGAGTATGTGATTTAAGGGGGAGGAAAATGCGAGTAAAAAAATTGGTATTAGGATTTGTAATTCCAATAGTAATTCTTGTTTTGTGGTATACGGCAACGACATTTATGAATGTCCCGACAACAATTTTACCAAAGATAAGAAATGTTATTGTGACAGCTGTTGATATGTCGAAGACAGGACAACTTCCGGTAGATTTAGGAATCAGTATTGGGCGTGTGGTTAAAGGATTTTTGGTATCAGCAATTGTAGGAGTGGTATTGGGATCTGCGATGGGAATGTCAGAGACTGCCAAAGAACTGTTACTTCCGACAATTACTACCATTCGGCAGATTCCAATGATAGCATGGATTCCACTTATTATTTTGTGGGCAGGAATTGGGGAAGCATCTAAAGTTATTATTATTGTAATTGCAGCAGTTTTTCCAATTCTTGTAAATACGATGAGTGGAATTACTGGAACTCCAAAAGGATATGTAGAAGTGGCCAAACTTTACAAGTTGGGAAGATGGCAAACGTTTACAAAAGTATTTTTGCCGCATGCGTTACCACAGATGCTTGTAGGGCTTAAGTTGGGATTGGGGGTTTCTTGGATGGCCGTTGTTGCTTCAGAGCTGATTGCAGCAACTTCTGGTATTGGATATCGAATGAACGAAGCACGCAGCCTCATGCGATCAGATAAAGTTATCGTTTGCATGATTGTTATTGGAATTGTTGGAATTCTGATGGATAAGGTAATCAGTGTTATTTTTGAAAAAATAACACCTTGGATACAAATTAATGAAAAGAAGGCATAGGAGGATATGAATATGAAAAAGAAAAGTATGATTTTAAGTGCAATATTAGTGACAGTTCTGGCGTTCACAGGATGCGGAAATACGCAGACAAACACAAGTAATACAACAAGTGATACAGATGGTTCACAGCAGAGCAATGAAAAAGTTATTAGAATCGGATCGCCGACTACAGATGGCACACAACTTGTCGAGAATGCAGGGCTTGCATACAAGTTGGGGTATTTGGATGAAGAATTAGAAAAAGTTGGATATAAAGCAGAGTATGTTGGGTTTGCACAGGGCGGAACAGCAATTAATGAGGCATTTGCATCGGGACAGTTAGATGTGGCTTTTGTTGGAGATGTGCCAGAAATAATTGCAAAAAGCAATGGGCTTGAAGTCGAGTTATTTGCAAATTTAAATTCAGAAGCTGAGATGGGAATTGTGGCAGGAAAAAATTCCGGAATTAAAAAGCCAACAGATTTGAAAGGGAAAAAAGTAGTAGCTGCTTATGGAACGGTGACACATGTATATTTGAACAATCTTTTACAGGCAAATGGTTTATCACTGGATGATGTAGAAGTAATCAATGATATTGCAAATGGTGGAACTTTAGTTGCATCTGGAAATGCAGATGCGGTTGTTTCTACAGGTACAGGTGTATGGCAGATGAGTAATTCAGGAGTAGGAGACATATTGACAACATCGCAGGGGGATGCAGAGTTATCTTCTCAGTTTTTTGCAATGGGAAGAATAAGTTATTTGAAGGATAATCCAGATGCAGCAGAGGCGATTATTAGAGCATTGCGGAAGTCAAAAGAATATATTGAACAAAATCCTGAAAAAGCATACGAAGCACTTGCAACATCGGATAACCCAAAAGAGTTGTATGAAAAGATATATCCAAAGGAAGCTGGCTTTGACAATTTGGATCCTAAAATTAAGGAGGAACAGGCAGACCGTCTGAATTCGATTGCAAAATTTCTACTGGGAAATGGGATCATTTCAAAGGATGTTGATGCAAAAAGTGCAATAAATAATGATTATTATGAAGCAGCAAGTAAAACGTTTACAAAATAACAGGAGGACATATAAATGGCAGAATTTAATGGAACAATCGGAATCACAAAAGAAGATTCCATCAGTAGTTATAAACAGAAAAAATCTTTAAGTAACAGAGAGACCGTTTCAAGTTTTGTGTAAACGTTTAAAACTGATATAAGATTTGTGAATAGTTACAAATGGGCAGAGCCGATTTTCCGGATTCTGCCCATATCTGCATTATACAGGAGTTTTTGGGTATGTCAATAAAACCTGCCTAAAACAAGCTGTTTTTACAGGTTGCGTCCGATTAGACGTTCTTCAAAATAGATTTCCAGCTGGGAATGGATCTGCCCCCAGTCCTGCCTGTGTCCGGTCCATTTTTTCGTGATATCCATAGTTGCCAGATACAGCATTTTTAAAAGGCTGTCATCTGACGGAAAAACGGTCTTGCTTTTGGTCACTTTCCGAAGCTGACGGTTGAATCCTTCAATGGCATTTGTGGTATAAATCAAACTATTTGATCAAAGGATGTAAAATAGCATTGCGAAATAACGAAAGCAAATTGATTGAAGTGGTAAAGGGGGAAGAACATGCTCTTTGAGAAAATGCTTGCGGTAAATGATGAAATCAATGCGGCAGTATTAAAAGAACGACCAGGATATACCATTGCTTTGGTGGGAAATCCAAACGTAGGAAAAAGTACAGTATTTAATGCATTGACAGGAATGCATCAACATACAGGCAATTGGCCAGGGAAAACCGTAGAACTGGCACAGGGAAGCTTTAATGATCAGAATATGGTGCATCAGCTGATAGATCTGCCAGGAACATATTCCTTACTGGCGCATTCCAGTGAGGAAGAAGTGACAAGAGATTATATTTGTTTTGAAAAATGTGACATCTGTCTGGTGATCTGTGATGCGACATGTTTACAACGCAATATGCACCTTGTACTACAGACAATGGAAATCACACCCAATGTCATTATGGTAGTGAACCTGATGGATGAGGCGAAAAAGAAAAAAATCACCATCGATTTAGATAAGCTGCATGATCTGTTAGATATTGAAGTAGTGTCGATGAGTGCTAGAAGTGAGGAAGGTTTTGATGATTTAAAAAAAGCAATCAAGAAAGTTGGAGAAAGCCATTTACAAAACAAGTTTCCTTTATGCCATATGCAGAGATTATTTTCATTTCTGCACTGACCGGGCAGCG
>OGWV01000510.1_pt1 | contig 23577 bp, 22 predicted proteins | sample 1576081 | NCBI WGS metagenome assembly OGWV01 (sample SAMEA3541541, study PRJEB24748) | human gut metagenome | biome: human gut; feature: human-associated habitat; material: faeces | place: China | collected 2012 | reverse complement strand
CTGCAGCGGATATGAGAAAGTGGAAATCTTAAAACAGCTGACTGGCCTGATTGATATTTATCTTACGGATTTTAAGTATATGTCGCCGGAAAGTGCCCTGCGATATTCGCATGCCAAAGATTATCCAAAGGCTGCAAAGGCGGCACTTGCCGAGATGATGCGTCAGCAGCCGCAGACGATATACGATGAACATGGCATGATGAAGCGTGGTGTGCTGGTCCGCCATCTGCTTTTGCCGTCGCACCGTAAGGAAGCAGAACAGGTGGTAAAATATGTATACGATACGCAGCATCCCTGCGCATCCGCAATTTGTCCAGTGTGTCCGTAGACGATATGGCTGCATCGGACACGATGATCGAATATCTGTACAAAAAGGGGCACCGCCGCATCGGAATCATCGGCGGCAAGCCCAATCTTTCCCGTCCAAGTCTCGCCCGTCTGGCCGGCTGTCAGGGTGCTATGCTGCGCCTTGGTCTGCCGTTTGACATGGAAAAGCAGTATGCGTATGCGCGGTTCTCGCTTTCCAGCGGGTATGAGGCAATGGAGTATCTCTTAAAGCACAGTCCCGACATTACGGCAGTGTTTGCCATGTCCGACCTGATGGCGCTCGGCGCAATTCGTGCGCTGCGGGATCACGGGCTGTGTGTGCCGCAGGATATTTCCGTCACAGGTTTTGACGGCATTGCGCTGGGACAGTACAGTGTGCCCCGGCTGACGACCATCCGGCAGAATATGGGGCAATTGGCGCAGCGTTCGGCGCGGATCCTGCTCCACAACATCCAAAAACCCGGAAATGCCGTGCACGAGATCGTCTCCTTCGATCTGACCGAAGGAGAAAGCGTGCGCGAACTGTGAACGAAAGACATCCCGGCTGCTTACTATCAAAAGAAAGAGGGGTTCTCTGATGAGAGCAAGCGGCATTCTAATGCCCATTTCAAGTCTGCCCTCGCCTTACGGTATTGGTACCATGGGTGCAGCCGCGCGCAGCTTTGTGGACTTTTTGGTCAAGTCCGGGCAGGCATACTGGCAGATTCTGCCCGTCTGCCCCACAAGCTACGGCGACAGTCCCTATCAGTCGTTCTCGACCTTTGCGGGCAACCCGTATTTTATCGATCTGGACGATCTGGCAAAGCAGGGACTGCTGCTGCCGGAGGAATATGCGTCCATCGACTGGGAATGCACCGCCGACTGCATCAACTACGGCGTCATGTACGAAAAGCGCTACGCAGTGCTGCGCTGTGCTGCCAAACGTCTGCTGGCAAAGCCCGGTGCCGACTACCACCGCTTTGTGAAGGAAAACGACTTCTGGCTGCCCGACTACGCGCTGTTCATGGCGCTGAAGGACGCCCACAACGGAGTCTGCTGGCTGGAATGGGAAGAACCGTTGCGGCGCCGTGAGCCCGCTGCCCTGGCAGCAGCCCGGCAGCAGTACGCCGACGATGTGGCGTTCTGGCAGGCTGTACAGTTTATGTTCTACAGTCAGTGGCAGGCGCTGAAGCACTACGCCAACCAGCAGAAAATCCGCATCATCGGCGACCTTCCCATCTATGTGGCGCTGGACAGCGTCGATGTGTGGAGCTGCCCGCAGGAGTTTCAGCTCGACGAGAACCTGCTGCCCACCGAGGTGGCAGGTTGCCCGCCGGACGGTTTCTCCGCCACAGGCCAGCTGTGGGGCAACCCGCTGTTCGACTGGGACTCCATGGCCAAGACCGGCTACGCATGGTGGGTGCGGCGCATCAAACACATGTGCAGCATCTATGATGTGGTTCGCATTGACCACTTCCGCGGATTTGCGGGCTATTATGCTATCCCCTACGGAGAAGCAACCGCCCGGAACGGCCGTTGGCGCGAAGGTCCCGGCTATGCGCTGTTTGCTGCCATAAAGAAAAAGCTGGGCAGCCCGCGCATCATCGCCGAGGATTTGGGATTCCTGACGGAAGATGTCACTGCCCTGCTGAAGCAATGCGGCTATCCCGGCATGAAAGTGCTGGAGTTTGCCTTTGACAGCCGTGACGGCGGCGATTACCGCCCCCACAGCTACCCCAAGAACTGTATTGCCTATGTAGGCACCCACGACAACGAGCCTGTGAACGGCTGGATGGAAACCGCCGCCCCTGAGGACGTGGCGTGCGCCGTGCGTTACCTGAATCTGACGAAGAAAGAGGGCTATCACTGGGGCATGATGCGCGGCATCTGGTCCAGTGCTGCCGATCTGGCTGTCGTGCAGGCACAGGATCTGCTGGGCCTTGGGCATGAATCCCGCATGAACACGCCGTCCACTCTGGGCGGCAACTGGTGCTGGCGTGCCGAACCCGGTGTCTTTAACACACGGCTGGCCAAAAAGCTGCACAGTGAAATGGAACTGTACGGACGTTTGCCGGAATGAAAACAGCCTTCGTGCTATGGTGTCGGCTCGTCCTCAGTGCGGGATCCGCTGCCTAAACACATCAAGGCTGCATTCAAATTATTCAACCGTTGTATCACACGATACAACGGTATTTTTATTGACAAAAAGTTCCTGCCGCTTAGCGCTGCTTTACCTTCTTCCGATAGGTTCATTTCCCATCTTGCTTTCTGCCTACAATCAAAATGCTGCAACTGCTGTCCCTGCGGCAAGGAGGGCGGCGGAGATTTTTTGCACGAAGGCGAGGGCTTTGGGGCCGTCGCCGTGGACGCAGACGGAATCGGCCTGCAGGGTTACGGTGCTGCCGTCGTCGGCCTGTACGGTACCCTGCGCCGCCATCTGCAAGACCCGCGCAATGGCGGTATCCTCATCCTCGATCATTGCGCCGGGAGCGCCGCGTGGCACAAGGCTGCCGTCGGCCTGGTAGCCGCGGTCTGCGAATACCTCGCTGGCAACGGGCAGTCCGATGGCGTTTGCGGCCTTGACCATCTCGCTGCCGGAGAGTGCCAGCAGCACAGCACCGGGAGCTGCAGCCTGCACAGCGCGGCAGATGGCCGCCGCCAGCACCGGATCCCTGGCGGCCATGTTGTACAGCGCGCCGTGAGGTTTGACGTGGTGCAGCGGTACGCCCGCCGCGTCGCAGAATGCCTTCAGCGCACCGATCTGGTACATCACGTCGGCCTCGGCTTCGGCGGGGGAAATTGCCATTCTGCGGCGGCCAAAGCCCTGCAAATCCGGCAGTCCCGGGTGTGCACCCACCTGTACGCCGTACTTTTTGCACAGCAGAACGCTCTTTTGCATTACGGACGGATCGCCCGCGTGGAACCCGCAGGCAATGTTCGCGCTGGTCACATAGGGCAAAATTTCGGCATCCATGCCGATGGTGTACGCGCCGAAGCTCTCGCCCAGGTCGCAGTTTAAATCAATGGACGGCATTGCAACATCCCCCTTAGTATTTCAGCAGTGTGTTTTTTACGTCGGTCACAAACATATACCCCGGCGCATGCGTGATGCAGAACTCCGGCTTCGAGTGCATGACCACGGCCTGTGGCGTGACCCCGCAGGGCCAGAAAACCGGTGTTTCGCCCGGACGAATCGTCACGGCATCGCCGTAATCAGGGTGGGCCAGATCAGTGATGCCGATGGCCTCCGGCGTGCCGATCTGCACCGGCGCACCGTGCACGCGGGGCATGCCCGCCGTGATGGCCACCGCCGCAGGCACCTGCGCGTGGGGAATCGGACGCATACTGACGACCATATTTCCGCTGAACACCCCCGCGGGCGTGCAGGGAATGTTGGTGTTGTACATCGGCACATTGACGCCTTCCTCGATCTGGCGCACCGGGATGTTCGCGTCCAGCAGCGCCGACTCAAAGGAGAAGCTACACCCGATGAGGAAGCTGACCAAATCGGACCGTTCATCAAAATAGCGCACCACATCGGTGGTTTCTTCGGTCAATTCGCCGTTTCGGTAGATGCGGTAGCGCGGGATGTCCTGCGCAATATCGCTGCCCGGGGCAAATTGGGAGAAGCTGCGCTCCCCGGCATCGGCCACTTCCAGCAGCGGGCAGGCCTTGGGGTTGCGCTGGCAGAACAGCAGGAAATCCCACGCCAGTGCCTTTGGCAGGACCACCAGATTGCCCTGGGCGTAGCCGTCGCAGCAGCCTGTGGTCGGGGCATCCAGCTTGCCCGCGCGGATCAGCGCCCGAATCTCAGCCGGGGAAAATGCGGAATAGTTCATAACGTGCACCTTCTTTTACAAGCGATCTCTTACCCGCTGCCACAGGGCCGCCTGCTGCCGGGCAGCCTGCACGGCCCGGGACGGCGTCACAAAGGTAAAGCATACCCGCTGCCCGGGGCGGAGCTGCGCCAGCGCGGGCAAGTCGGCAGAAATCACCGTGGCAATTTTGGCATAGCCGCCCGTGGTCTGGTGGTCGGCCAGCATGACAATGGGCTGCCCGTCGGCGGAGACCTGCACCGACCCGGGCACAATACCGTCGGAGAGAATATCCGCGCCGCGGCGCATTTGCAGCGGCGTGCCCGCCAGCTTGCAGGCCATACGGTCACAGTCCGGCGTCAGGGTATAGATACCGTGGATAAAATCCTGCCGGCCCTGCACGGTAAAGGCGGCGTCCTGCGGGCCGGGCACGGCGCGCAGCAGCGGCAGCATCTGCGTCCCCTGCACGCGCATGGGGTGCAGCCCGCCGCACACAGTCTTGTCCCGCAAGGGACGGTCCAGCCGTTTGGCAGTGATGGCCTGCCACAGCGCGGGGGTATCACATGAGCCTATGGGCAGGGTATCGCCCGCGGCCAGCTTGCGGCCCTCCAAGCCGCCGATGCCGCATTTTACATCGGTGGCACGGCTGCCCAGCACGGGCGGGGTGGCAATGCCGCCGCCCACGGCCAGATAGCTGCGCAGTCCTGTTTTTGCCGCCCCCATCTGCAGCACACTGCCTGCTTTGGCAAGCAGCGGCGCGTAATAGGGTACGGGCGTACTGTCCAGCGCAGCAGGGCTTTCGGCCCCCGTCAGAGCAAAGACGGTGTCCGTTTCAAACCGCAGGGCCGCGCCGCGCAGGGTGCATTCCAACACGGTTGCACCCGGGTCGTTGCCGACCAGCACATTGCCCAGACGGTAGGCGTATCCATCCGCTGCGCCGCAGCTGCGGTAGCCCTGGGCAGCATAGCCCACGCGGCCCGCATCCTGCACAGTTGTAAGCGGGCCGGGGTCCAGTACGGTGATGCTCATGCCGTGCCCTCCTTTGCCGCCAGAGCTGCAAATTCCGCCGCGGTGATGGGTTCAAATTTTATGCGGTCCCCCGCCGTGTAGGGCAGTGCGCCCGATTCCGGGTCAAACAGTTTGCGCGGCGTGCGGCCGATGAGCTGCCAGCCGCCCGGGCTGGCAATGGGGTAAATGCCGGTCTGTTCGCCGCCGATGCCCACCGCCCCGGCCGGGATGGCCGTGCGCGGTGTGTTCAGCCGCGGGGTAAACAATCGTTCGTCCAGCCCGCCCAGGTACGGGAACCCCGGCAGGAATCCCAGCATATAAATGCGGTATTCCCGCCCGGTGTGCAGCGCGATGACTTCTGCTTCGGTCAGCCCCGCGTGCTTTGCCACAAAGGGCAGGTCGGGGCCGAAATCGCCGCCGTAGCATACAGGGATCGTGACCAGCCTCCCCTCCCCCGCCGCGGTGTCCGCGCCGTCAGCGTCACGCAGCCCTTGCAGGGCTGCCGCCAGCGTGTCATAGTCGGTCACAAGCGGATCATACACCACCAGCAGCGACGCAAAAGCGGGCACTGTCTCGGTCACGCCGGGCAGCTTGGCCGCCAAAACACGGCTGTTCAGTGCCGCCACCGCCGCGCCGATCTCCGGTGCAATGCGCTGGGTGAATCCCGCCAGCAGGGCGCAGTCCCCAACCGGGTGTACCATAAACGGCAGCATGACCGCTGCCCCCTTCCTTCTATAATAGTCAGTCAAAGAAGTGCTTTGCCAACACAGGGCCGAACCAGTGATCCGACTTGTGGGAGTACCGTACCGCGTAGGCCGTGCACTGGCGCATCAGACTGACGATGCTGACGTTCATGCGCGTGCTGAATCCGTCAATGCCCGGCAGCAGTGAGCCCGTCATATCAATAAACCCATTGCGTGCCGCCACCCGCATGACCTCGGACTCCATGTCCTCGTGGTGCAGGATCTCCATATCTTTTTTGAGATACGCCAGCGCGGCCATCAAGCCGTAGCAGCCCCAGTCGGAGCAGGTGGCCGTGATAATGTTGTCAGTTCTGGTGGCGCTTAATATGCCCCCGCCGCAGCCGCATTGGCACTCGTCCCTGTCGGTGAACGGCACATATTTTTTGATGTGGTCGGCAATCGTGCCCATGCCGATCTCATTGCCCAGGTCACCGATGGCGATATTCGGCACACCGTCGGCGCGCAGCTTTTCCCACAGCACATCACTGCGGGCCTGCAAGGCGGTCACGTCCAGCCCGACGGCATTGTGACAGACCCCCAGGGCGTTCGCGCCGCAGGCTTCGACAGAGACGACTGCCGCGGGCTTGCGGGCAGCCAGCTCGGCAGCCTGGGCCGGGGCGTCGGCCAGGCTTTTGGTAAAGGCCGCGACCCCCATGCTTAAAGGCAGCGTCTGCACGATGTCGAGGTCTTCATAGATATGCAGACCAACGACGGCGGCGCACTTTTCAATGGCCTGGACGCTGTCGGCGGGGCATACGATGACCGGCTTTGCACCGAACGCCATCACCAACGCGCGCGCCAGCAGCATGGAACTGACCGTGCCGTCCATCTCGGGCACTTTATGCGGCAGCAGGACGAATCCGGTAATAATGTACACCAGATCGTTCTCTTTTACTGCATCGCACAGCACCTGCGCCGCGTGCATCGTCAGAGGTTCACCGGTATAGGCGCGGCTGCCCGCGTACAAAATACGGCAGACACCGTAGCCGCGGGGGTCAAGATTCATCAAAGCATCGAGATTTTCGCCTACGTTGCGCTTTTCCAGTTCGTCACGGGTCATCCTTCCCACCCCCGTTTCAGTCCACAACGGTTGTTTTGCCGGTGTAGGCGTAGTATTCGCGCAGGACCTCGTTCTGAATCGCTTTCAGCGTGGCGGGGTCTTTGCCGCCCGCGGGCTTGCCGTCCACTTCGCAGGCGTGCAGGCAGAAGTTGGAGGACGACGTCACGATGATCTCATCGGCGTTGCGCAGGTCATCCAGCGTAAAGCATTTTTCCATGACTGTAATGCCCAGGCGATAGCACGCTTGGATCATGTGGGTCTTGGCGATGCCACGCAAGATAAATTCATCGTTGGGATGCGAATAAAATACACCATCTTTCAGAATCGACACGTTGGAGTGGGCGCACTCGGTCACGATGTCACCACGGTGGAACACCGTCTCCTGCACGCCGATGCGCTTTGCGTGCTGCGCCGCTGCAACGCTGGGCAGCAAGTTCAGCGTCTTGATGTTGCAGTGATAAAAGCGCGTGTCTTCCTCGGTGTTGAGCTTGATGGGCACATCCGGGTCGTTCAAATGGTTCTGGCGGATGGACACCCACAGCTTGCCGGGCAGATCCTCGGCGTAGACGTGGTTGCGGGTCTCGACGCCGCGGGTGACCTGCCAGTAAACAAAATGCGTTGTACCGTTTACTTTGGCCAGCAGGTCGGTCAGCAGTCTGCCAAGCTCGTCTTTCGGCATCGGGATGTGGATATCCAATGCCCTGGCGCTGGTGTAAAAGCGGTCAAGGTGGTCCTGCATCAGGTAGACCTTGCCGTTTGCGCCGACAGTGGCGTCGTATACACCGTCACCGAAGAAATGCACACGATCATTGAAGGGAACTGTCAGTTCCTCCGGTGTGCCGATTTTTCCGTCATAATAGGCCAGTGCTTCCATAAGTCTTTCCTCCCCTGTTGCTTTTTACCGCGGGCACTTTGCCCCAAATTTCAGTTCAATAACTTTCTTGATGACCTCCACACAGTTATCCAGCCCAACCGCGGCGCTGTCCAGGCAGAGGTCGTAATTTTCCACACGCTTCCACTGGCGGCCCGTATGATACTTATAGTAACTTTCCCGATAGTGGTCGAGCTTATCAATGTAGTGGATAGCCTGGCTGCGTCCGATGCCCTGGCGCTTCATCTCCCGCTCAATGCGGTCCTCGTAGGGCGCGTCGATGTAGACGGTCAGCACGTTGGGTTTGTCTTTCAGCACAAAATCCGCCGCGCGGCCCACGCAGATGTAGCTTTCCTCGTTCAGCAGCTCCCGCAGGACCTTGGCCTGATAGTTGAAAAGGTTCTGGTCACTGATGAAATTGCCGCTCTCCGGCGGGATGACGCTGCCGTCGTAGATATGCCGCGAAACACGGTATAGCAGCGTTTTTTTGGTGTTTTCATCGGCAGCGGCAAAGATCTTTTCATTGATGCCGCTGTCCTCGGCTGCCAGGCGCAGCAGTTTGCGGTCATACAGATCAATATCAAAGTCCTGCGCCAGCTTTTTGCCGATGTAACTGCCGCCGCCCGACCCGCAGGTGCGGGTAATGGCCACGGCAAAGTAGGGATAGTTCGGATACATAGCACTTCCTCCTTACTGCCCCAAATAGGCTTTTTTGACGCGAGCGTCGTTCAGTAGCTCCTGCGCATCGCCGGAAAGCGTGATGGTGCCGGTTTCCAGCACGTAGGCACGGTCAGAGATGGCCAGCGCCATCTTGGCGTTCTGCTCCACCAGCAGAATCGTAATGCCCTGCTTGTTCACCTCCCGGATGATGGCAAAAATTTCCTTTACCAACAGCGGGGACAGACCCATGGACGGCTCATCCATCAAAATCATCTTCGGCTTTCCCATCAGGGCGCGGCCCACGGCCAGCATCTGCTGCTCGCCGCCGGAGAGCGTGCCAGCCAGCTGGCGCTTGCGCTCTTTTAAGCGGGGAAAACGCTCGTAGACATCGGCCATCGTTCTGGCCATGTCGGCTTGGTCGGTAAAAGCCCCCATCTCGAGGTTTTCTTCCACCGTCATCTGGGGGAAGATGTGCCGCCCTTCAGGCACATGGGCCAGTTTCAGCGTGATGATTTTGCTGGGTTCGATCTTGCGCAAGTCGTGCCCGTCGAAGGTGATGGAGCCGCTTGCCGCCTTTTCCAGACCGGTTATCGTGCGCAGGGTCGTTGTTTTTCCCGCGCCGTTTGCCCCAATCAGCGAGACGATCTCGCCATCCTTCACGGTCATGGATACGCCGTTCAGCGCGTGGACGGCACCGTAGTTGACGTACAGGTCTTTGATCTCAAGCATTGGCGGCCTCCCCCGGTTCATCCTTGCCCAGATATGCCTCGATGACATGCGGGTCGTTGGCAATCTGCTCCGGCGTGCCGGAAGCAATCGTGGTGCCGAAATCCAGCACCTGAATGCGCTCGCAGATCTTCATGACAAGGCTCATATCATGCTCGATGAGCAGGACGGACACTTTAAATTCCTTGCGGATATAGTTGATGATTTCCAGCAGCTCCTCGGTCTCGGTGGGATTCATGCCCGCAGCCGGCTCGTCAAGCAGCAGCAGCTTCATATCGGTGGCCAGAGCACGGGCGATCTCCAGGCGGCGCTGCTCGCCGTAAGGCAGATTGTCGGCCTCCAGATCCTCCTTGCCGGAGAGGTGCACGACGGACAGCAGCTCCTTGGCGCGGGCGGTGATTTCCGCCTCCTGCTGCCAGTACTTTTTGGTACGGAAGATGGCGTCCGCCATGCCGTAGGTCGTGTGGCCCTGCATGGCCGTCTTGACGTTCTCGATGACAGTCATCTTTTTGAACAGGCGGATGTTCTGGAACGTGCGGGCAATGCCCGCATGGACGATCTGATGCGTTTTTTTGCCGTTCATCCGCTCACCGCAGAGGTAGAACGAACCCTCGGTGGGTTTGTAGACGCCGGTAATGAGGTTGAAAACCGTCGTCTTGCCCGCGCCGTTGGGGCCGATGAGCCCGACCAGCTCGGACTCGCCAATTTCCATGTTGAAGTCATCCACGGCTTTCAGGCCGCCGAACTGGATGCCGAGATGCTGTGCTTTCAATACGGGTGCTGCCATAACGGGTTCACGCTCCTTTCGCGGCTTTTGCCTTGGGGTGCCGAATGCCGTCCAACAGGCGGGTCAGGCTGAACTCCCAGCGTCCGAAGATACCGCCCGGGCGGAACAGCATGACCAGCACCAGCACGACAGAGTAGGCCAGCATACGGTAGGTGGAGAAATCACGCATCAGCTCCGGCAGGCTGGACAAGAATGCCGCACCGATGATGGAACCGGTCAGCGAGCCCGTGCCGCCGATGATGACTTCAGAGAGCAGCTCTGCCGAATAGTTGAAGTTGAAGTTTGTGGGGATCATCGCGGTCATGTAGTGGGCGTAGACGCTGCCGCCGACGCCCGCAAAGAACGCCGAGACCGCAAAGGTCAGTACCTTGTAGTAGGTCACGTTGATGCCCGAGGCCGACGCCGCAATGTAATCCTCGCGGATGGCCTGCACCGTGCGGCCAAAGCGGCTGCGCACAAACAGAAACATAACCGTCACGCAGACGACCATGATCCAGAATGCGCGGTCAAACGTGGAAAGCTTGAGAATACCGCTCATCGTCTTGCCGCCGCCCGTAATGGAAAAGTTGCAGAAACAGACGCGGATAATCTCGGCAAAAGCCATCGTAACGATAGCCAGATAGTCGCCCCGCAGCCGCAGTGCCGGGATGCCGACTGCAATGCCCATAAGGCCCGCGGCCAGGCCGCCCGCCAGAATCGCAACGAGCAGCAGCGCCAGATCCGAAAGCCCGTGCCCGGCCAGCGCGCCGGACACGATGGCGGACACATACGCCCCCACCGAGACAAAGCCCGCATGACCCATCGAGAACTCACCCATAAAGCCCACGACGAGGTTGAGCGACGTGACCATGATGATCGTGTAGCAGGCAGTCGTGCAGATGCCCTGGATGTAAGTCGTGCTTTTGCCGAAGGCGTTGAAGGTAAAAGCCAGCGTGATGGCCGCGTACAGCAGCGCGACACCAACCAGATTCAGGCCGTAGGAGGCCAGCCGTCGTTTCGTCATTTTGTTCACGCTCCCTTACACTTTTTCACCGACATTCTTGCCCAGAATACCGGAAGGCTTCACCAGCAGAATCACGATCAGCGTACCGTAGGTCACGGCCTCGTACCAGCCGGGGGCAAACAGCTTGACAAAAATTTCAATCAGGCCAATCAGGATACCTCCCAGCATCGCGCCGGGGATGATTCCGATGCCGCCCAGCACGGCGGCGATAAACGCCTTCATGCCCATCATGCTGCCCATATCGTTCGTGACGCGGGGATAGGTGGCGCAGTACATCAGCGCCGCCACCGCCGCCAGGCCCGAGCCGATGGCAAATGTCGTTGTGATGATTCTGTTGACGTTGATGCCGACGAGGGTGGACGCATCCTTATCCTGCGGCACGGCACGCATCGCCTTGCCGAGCTTCGTCTTTTTTACGAAAAGCTGCAAGGCGATCATAATGCCCAGGCCAATGGCAATCGTCAGCAGCACGTTCAGCGGCAGGGCCACGCTGCCCACGGTGATGGTGGGCAGGCTGAAGATGGCCTGCACGTTGTGGGGCTTGGCACCAAACAGTACCATGGCCAGATTCTCCAAAAAGATGCTCATAGCCAGCGCCGTGATCAGTGCGGACATCGGCCCTGCCTTGCGCACGGGGCGGTAGGCAAAGGTTTCGACCAGTACGCCCACCAACGCGCATACCGCAATAGCAACGATAACCGAAAGCCATGCGGGCATCCCGGCGTTGACCATCAGCGGGATGGTGTAGAACAGAGTGTATGCGCCGATCATAATAAAGTCACCGTGGGCGAAGTTGATCATGCGGATAATGCCGTAGACCATTGTGTAGCCCAAGGCAATCAGCGCATAAATTGCGCCCTGGTTTAAGCCGTTTATCAGGCTTTGAAAAAACAGTGAGAAAGTCATCTGGTCCATTCCCCTTTCCTAAACGCAAAGGGCGGGGCCTTTTCCCCCGCCCCAATGCGATTGTATCTTACTCTGCCTTGGAAACGACCGTGCCGTCGGACCCCAGTGTCTCGGTCCACTTGACTTCGCCGTCAATGTAGGTATTGATTGCAATGCTCTTGATTGCGTCGCCCTTCTCGTCCAGCGTAATGTCGCCGCCAACGCCGGTAAAGCTCATGCCGGTCATACCCTTGACAAGGCTTGCCGTGTCGGTACCGCCTGCGTTCTCGGCGGCCTGCACCAGCATATACATAGCGTCGTAATACAGGGCTGCGCAGGCGTTCAGGCTTTCGGTGCCGTACTTTTCTGTGTACTTGGCAACAAAGTTCTGGACAGCCGGGGCGGTATCCTCGCTGGAATAGTGGTTCGTGAAGTAGCAGTCATCGAACTGTTCGGCAAGGCCGGTGGTATCGGAGCCGTCCCAGCCGTCACCGCCCATGATTGCACCGGTAAATCCGGCATTGCGGGCTGCACCAACAAGAAGCGGAACGGTGTCGAGGAAGCAGGGATAATACAGCAGATCTGCGCCGCTTGCAACGGCCTGTGCCGCCTGCGAAGAGTAGTCTGTATCGGTGGTCATGCACTCGCCGACGTAGGCGACCTCAATGCCGTTAGCCTCGCAGTTTTCAACAAAGGCGTCCTTCAGACCGTTGGAGTAGTCATCATCTTTTGCATAGATGACGGCCACCTTGGCAAAGCCCTTGTCTTTTGCGAACAATGCCGCCATCTTGCCCTGGTACGGGTCAATGAAGCAGTTGCGGAAAATCGAATCGCCTTTTAAAGTTACATCGGCGTTTGTCGCACCTGTTGCCAGCAGCAGCATGCCGTCTTTGGAGGCCTGTTCTGCCATGGGCAGTGTGACCGACGAGAAGAAGCTGCCCACGATGGCCTCCGGCGAGTCGGCCATGACCTTGTTGTAGGCGTTCATGGCCTGCTTGGCGTCCTTAGCATCGTCTGCGACCTTGCCGCCGTTGACGATTTCTATTTTGTAGCCGGAATCACCCGCGTTGATCTCCTCGACTGCCATGTCGACGGCGTTCTGTGCGCCCTCGCCATAGATAGCGGATCCGCCGGTCATGGAACAGACAACACCGACGCGAATGATGTTATCCTCACCGCCGTCCGACACAGATGCGGCGGTGTCGGTGGAAGCAGCTTCACTTGATGCGGCCCCGCCCTGCTGTGCGCTGGAGCCGCAGCCTGCCAGCAGACTGGCGGACATTGCAGCTGCTACGGTAAGTGCCAGAACTCGATTACGCTTTTTCATTGTGTGACCCCTCTTTCTGATATTCATACAAAACAAAAGGCGCACAGCACGGTGATGTGCTGCACGCCTTTGTGCGTAACGGAAAGGGGCCGCTGTACTTTTACAAGTACGCGACCCCTTTGTCCCGTTCGTGTTCTGTGATGCTGTTATTATAGCAGACTGTACAAAAAGTGCAAGGCTCTTTTGGCGATTCCTGCAAAATCGTTGTTCATCACGCTTTTTTACCGAAGATTGTAAAGCTGCTTTGCCGTTCGGCAGATGATTATTAATTCTTCCATTCGGCCAATGCCGATTGAGGATACAGTACCACACCTGTTTATACTGCCTCAACGGCCTTCGGAATTTGGCACATAAGGCCGAAGGCCATTACCTATAAACCGATAAAAAGCGCTGCATCGGTTGTTTTGGCTGACGCGGCGCTTCGCTTTGCATTCCGGCAGGATTGCTGGTATAATAAATATATCCCATCGGGCCGCCTGTGCGGCCAGGAAAGGTCCCCGCTATGGAAACACCTCATCAGGGCACAGCCCTGTTTCATCTGCCTGGTCTGTTTGAATTTTATGACCTGTATGCGGCGTTTTTGCCGCTTTATCGTGCGCATCGGGAGTATTTTTACGACTGGTGCGCCATCGGCTCGATCTACGGCGCACCGTCTGACTGCTTATGGGCGGGCGGACGGGTCGAGTACAGTGACCGCACCCCACATGAGGTACTGGCGCTGACGCGTGAATACGGCATCTCGGCGCGGCTGACACTCAGCAATTCATTACTGTGCCCGGAGCATCTCACAGACCCGGACTGCAATGCGCTCTGCCGACTGTTTCAGGAACAAAATGACCCGCAAAACGGCGCTATCGTTCATGCTGAGCTGCTGACGCAGTACCTGAAAAAGAACTATCCATCGCTATATCTTGTATCCTCAACCACAAAAGTGCTGACAGACTTCAACGATTTGCAGCGGGAGCTGGCACGGCCCGAGTTTCGCTATGTCGTGCCGGATTTCCGGCTGAACCGAGCATTTGACCGACTTGCAGCGCTGCCCCAGTCCCAGAAGGACAAGGTGGAATTCCTCTGCAATGAGTGCTGCTGGTTCGGATGCACGGAACGCAGAGCCTGCTATGAGGCCGTCAGCCGCAAAAATCTGGGTCTGCCCGGCCCGGAGCATTACTGCAGCGCCCCCGGCGCAGCGGATGGGTATCGCTTCTCCCGAGCGATGGCGAACCCCGGCTTTATCGGCATCAAGGCCATCCGGGATACTTACCTGCCGAGGGGCTTCACCCAATTCAAGATCGAGGGGCGCGGCCTTGGCAGTGCGCTGATCCTTGAATTTTTGCTTCACTACCTGACCAAGCCGGAATATCAGCTGGCTGTCCGCGAGGAGTTGTATCTGGATACCATGCTGGACCTTTTCTGACCGACTTTGTGTCGGGCCGGGTGAAGCTGTTTGCATTTCTGCGTTGTAAGGCTCCTGTTACCCCAGCGCCACATCCAGCAACATCATCACACTGAAGCCGACAGCAAAGAATACTGTGCCAAGGTTAGAGTGCCGTCCCTGTGACATTTCGGGAATCAGCTCTTCCACCACGACATAGAGCATCGCGCCCGCAGCAAAGCTCAAAAGGTAAGGCAATGCCGGTATCACAAGCTGCGCGGCCAAAATCGTCACCACTGCGCCGATTGGCTCAACCACGCCCGAAAGCACACCGCCTGCAAAGGCCCTGCCTTTGCTCTCCCCTTCGGCGCGCAGGGGCATCGAGATGATGGCGCCCTCCGGGAAATTCTGGATGGCTATGCCGAGGGACAGGGCCAGCGCGCTCGCCGCGGTGATCTGTGCGCTGCCTGCGAGAAAGCCGGCGTACATCACACCGACTGCCATGCCCTCCGGGATGTTGTGCAGGGTCACTGCCAGCACCATCATCGTAGTGCGGCCCAGCCTGCTTTTTGGCCCCTCAGCCTCCTCACTGCCGACATGCAGGTGGGGTATCAGATGATCCAGGGCAAGCAAAAACAGTACGCCGAACCAAAATCCGGCAAACGCCGGGAAAAAGGCGAACCGCCCCAACTTCTCCGACTGTTCGATTGCCGGGATCAGCAGGCTCCAGACCGATGCCGCCACCATCACACCGGCGGCAAAGCCTGCAAGTGAGCGCTGCACCAGATCTCCCAGAGCGCGCCGCATAAAAAATACGCATGCTGCGCCCAGCGATGTACCCAAAAAGGGGATCAGAATCCCCCAAAAAGTTTCTGTCAATGAAGTCGCCTCCTTTTATGGTATATACACAAAAACACAGGTACTTTATACCCCCTGTTCAATGATGCTTTTGACAAGCTGTGCCCATTTGTAAGGGTAACAGGCCAGCAGCTCCTCATGCTGTAGATCCTGCTCATGAATTACGGGGTGCGCAAAATGCTGCTGATAACGCGCGCGATACTTCGCTCCCATTTTCAGCGCGTAGAAAATATGAATCTCCGTACCGGGAACATCAATTCCCTCCGGCAAGGGCGTGATGAGGTCGGAATAAAATTGGTTTTTACAGCTTTGCATCGTCACATAGGGGCGTGCAGCACCGAACATCGCCATAAAAGCGCGGACATAGTCCCCCTTCTCCGCGGAGCACTTTTCTAATCGCTTCTGCAGAAAGCAACTTTTGAACTGCCCGTCCCGAATCAGCGGATAAATCAGCGGCAGAAGAAGATTCGTTTGTAATTTGGCCGCGAGCTTGGAGCATTGGTCAAGGTCGGAGCTGCCCAGAATACCGTAGTCCATATGTATGCTTTTCCGTGCTGCCAGCAGTCCCACGAAAGAGCCGCCCAGAGAGCAGCCGTAGGCGGCCCGTAATATGCCCGCCGCAGTTTTTCAGGATGTAGGCTTCGATTTTTTCGGTTTCTGCAAGCATTGTCGGAAATTCGGTACTTTCTGTTTCGTCAAAGCCATCATAGCTGACGCAAAGTACGCGAAAATCCCGCTGCAACAGAGGGATCACTTGGCCAAAGTTGCTTTTCCAGTGGCAGCAGGTGCCGGGCAGCAGCAAAATGACCGGAGCGGTATCCGCCCCAAATTCATAAACCCTCATTCTCCTGCCTCCCGCAGCCACAGTCACTTCGCTTTACGGCGGTCAAACACAGCCAGCCTGTTTTGCTTTTGTGTACCGCAATGTCACAAAAGCCCGCTTGCTCAAGATATGCTTTCAGCTCAGTATCCTTGTAGATGGTCATGCCATCAATGATTTCTGTCCATTTTTTGTCTTTGTCCGTGTCGCCGTTGACTTCATTGCAGATGAGGAAGGTGCCGCCCGGCTTCAAAACCCGCCAAACCTCCCGGAAGCATTTTGCAAGGTCCGGCCAGAAATAGACGGTTTCAAACGCTGTGACTGCATCGAACCAATCGCTGGCAAAAATGATGCGCTGCACGCTGCCCTGCCAGATGACACAGCGATCCCTTTGAACCGCCTCTGCATTGAGACGGCGGGATTTTTCGACGCTGACAGCAGAGTAATCCACGCCCTTTACGATGCCGCGCGGACACCTTTTCAGCAGCCGTTTGATATTCGCTCCGCCGCCGCAGCCGCAGTCCAGCACCTTTGCGTCCGGCGCAAGATGCAGAAAGTGAAGCCCCCACAGCGCCACGGGGGTGTGGGCAAGGTTCATCATGGTGACCATCAGCCTGCCGCCGAAGCCTTTGGGGTCTCTCGTATTTTCAAAAAATGACATCGTTTATCTCCTTTCAACTTTTTTACACTCTGCGTAGGTAAGTGGAATGGAATTCTGCAAAACAACACTTTTGCAAACGGTCCAGCCGTTTTGCTGCAAAAATGTCAGATACGCAGCACTCGTCCATCTGCTGTGCAGCGGAAAGCCTGCAATTTTCAGCGCAAGGGCCTGAAGATTTCCCCAAGGGGAATTCTCTGCATGGGTAAAGGTAGGAGCAATCAGCGTGCCATCGTTTTTAAGCACACGGCGAAACTCGATAAGGGCTTTCTCAGGGTGCGGCACAATGTGCAGTGCATTGCAGACAATGACAACATCAAAGGACTGGTCAGCATAAGGCAGATGGAACATATCCTGCACGGAAAAATGCAGCTTGGAGGAAAAATTACCCCGCTTTGCCTGTGCAATCATCGCTGCGGAGGCGTCGGTAGCCTCAATGTGGTCGGCAGAACACAGGAGATGTTTTGCCACCTGCCCTGTGCCGGTGGCTACCTCCAAAACGGTTTTGTGCCACACAGCAGGGCGAAGCAGCGCATATAATTGATCATAGGCTATTGCATTCTTACGCATAAAGCGGTCATACCTTGCTGCATTTCTGTCCCAAAAATTCTTTTTCGTAATGCTCAGCTCCCTGGTTTACATCAACTAACTGCTGCTTATTTGAAAAGCTGCCCGGCGGCAGCATGGCAGCTTGTATATGCGCGTTAGAATAATCTAACCGCTGGATCGTAAAAAAGTTGCCTGCAGCCAAAACGGCGCACCAGCAACGATTCTACGATATTTCGGTCATATAATAGCAGTCTGGCACCCAAATGTCAATAGGGTGCTAAAGGTGCTTTTGTGCGTTTGAATTTCAACAAAAAATCAATAGCGGGCAGTGCGCTTTACACTGCCCGCTATTGAGAAAAGCTTACTTTAGCCGTTTTCGTCCTTGGGAATGGCCAGATTCAAGAGGATGGCAACGAGTGCGGCGGGCACAATGCCGGAGCCGCCGAATACCAGAGAGAGCATCTGCGGTGCGTGTGCAAGGATGCCGTTGTTGGCACCGATGCCATAGCCGAGACCGAGCGCTACAGAGACGATGCTCAGGCTGCGCGGGGTCAGCGGCTCGCGGGTGATGAGCTGAATACCGCTCACCACGATGGAAGAGAACATCATGACCGCTGCGCCGCCCAGCACCGACTGCGGCATGATCGAGACGAGCGCGCCCAGCTTGGGCACCAGACCGCAGAGAATCAGGAAGATGCCGCCGGTGGCCAGCGCAAAGCGGTTGACGACCTTGGTCATGCTGACAAGGCCGACATTCTGGCTGAAGGAGGTGTTGGGCAGCACGCCGAACAGTGCGGCGAAGCTGGAGCCGATACCATCGCAGATGACGCCGCCGGACAGCTCGGTGTCGGTGGCCTCGCGGTCCATGCCGCCCATGATAACGCCGGAAATATCGCCCACGGTTTCGACCGCCGTGACGATGAACATAATCATGACCGGTGCGATCGCGCGCATATCAAACACCGGCTTGACCGGCATCAGCTCGGGCAATGCAAACCATTTGGCCTCGGCCACCTTATTCCAGTTCAGCACCCATGCCTTGGTGTAGGCAACGCCCTCGGCGTTCAGCGCCGTGGTGGGCAGAACAAGGCCCATGAGAAACGCTGCAATGTAGCCGCAGATGATGCCCACCAAAATCGAGGAGGAATTCAAAAAGGTGCTGCCGGAGTGCTTGCAGATCAGGATGACGACCAGCACAAAGATGGCGAGCAGCAGGTTTTCGACCGAGCCGAAATCCTGCGCGGTGTTGCCGCCGCCGAAGGAGTTTACGCCGACCGAAATCAAGCTCAGACCGATGGAAAGCACCACCGTGCCGGTAACGACAGAGGGCAGCAGCTTGCGCAGCGGCTTCAGAAAAAAGCCGAGCACGGTCTCAAACAGGCCGCCGATCAGGGACGCGCCCATGATCGCGCCGTAGGCCAGCACGCCGCCGCCCATCGAGGCTGCGACCGAGCTGAATACCCCGATGAAGCCGGAGGAGGTGCCCATGATGATAGGCACCTTGCCGCCGATGGGGCCGATGGAATACAGCTGAACCAGTGTGACGATGCCCGCCACAAGCATGGCATTCTGCAGCAGCGTGACGCGCAGGTCGGCAAATTCGCCGCCGGCCAGGCCGCAGGCGCCCGTGATGATAAGCAGCGGCGTAAGGTTGCCGACAAACATCGCCAACACATGCTGCATGCCCAGCGGCAGTGCCTGCTTCAGGGACATCTTGCCTTCAAAACGGAAGGCTTCAGGGGAAAGATCGTTTTTCTTCATTCCACAACTCCTCAGATAAAACCTATTACAATATAACATATACCGCCAAAGCGGAAGGGCATACCGCCCTATTTACACATTATACCATCCCCTGCCCTGTGATTGCAATTCCATCAGCCTCCGCAGCAAAAATTTTGTGTGTTTTTGAAGAAGGCTGAACGGTCAAAAAACCTTGATCGCCTGCTGCTGTCCGTGCAAAGTGTAGTGTACGGTCAGGCCGTCGTCTGCATCTACAGTACAATTTTCAGCGTGGTCGGTCAATTCCCGCAGGGCATTGTATTGACGGCGCATCTCATCCGTATAGCGACTTGGCATGTCGGAGGTGAGCAGGATGCCGCTGAACAGCGCATTGACCCGGGCCAGGGTCTGCTTTTGCTGTAGGGTCAGCTTGCAGTTTTCCTCGCGCAGGAAGAATACATCGGGGTCGCTGCCGTAGGCGCGCCCGTTGAGCTGGCGGCGGAAAATCGTGTTGCCGATGGACTGCCTTGTGGAGACCCGCTCGCGATGGAAAAGCCGCATATACCACACATCGTCCCAGTCCAGCCCTACATCACACCCAATGCGGCAGTAGTCAACGATGCCAAAGGCAGGCATGACCGGCACACCGCAGCCGAGGATCAGCTTGTCGCCGCACCATGAGCGCAGCAGTGCCATGGCGCGCTGCATCCGTCCTGCGCGAGATTCCCGGGCGTTGCCGAACGGTGCTGCGCCGTAGAGAAAGTCCAGCTTGACAAGGTCAAAGCCCCAATCCTGCAGGACGCGGTCAAAGACCTGCTTGAGGTAGGCCTGTACCTCCGGGTGGTCGATGTCCAGCGCATAAAAGCTGCTCCAGTTGCAGCCGCAGCACCAGGGCTGACCGTCCGCCTGCAGCAGCCAGTCCGGGTGATCTTTGCAGAGCAGGGATTCCTTTTCGCAGACGAACGGTGCCAGCCACAGTCCTGCCAGAAAGCCGCTTTCATGGGCTGCATCTGCCAGCGAGCGCAGCCCGTTGGGGAATTTGGCAGGGTCAGGCTCCAGCCAGTCTCCTACCTTGCGCTCCCATCCATCGTCGATCTGAAAGAGATCCCCTGCGCGGAAAAGCGTTTTGCAGCCGTTGAGGTCTTCCTGGATCGAGGCCTCGTCAATGTTCTGGTAGCGGTTATACCAGCTGGAATACCCGGCCAGCCTGCGCGTGGTGCGGGGGCGGCAGCCCAGCGCCGCAAACCATGCGTCAAATACCTCGTCCTCGGTGCCCTCGGCAAAAAAGAGGGAGAACGCAGGAAAGCTGCCGCCGGTATGCTGTACCCCGGCGCAGTCGCGTTCAATGCGCAGCTGTGCGGCGCGGCTGTCATAGGAAAAAATCGTATAGCCCGGTGCCTCGTCCAGGCTGGCCAAAAGGCGGTAGGTCTTTCCGCGCCGGAAATAGCAGTAGGAGAAGCCGTGGCTCTGTCCCCTCTTGCCGCTGTAGGGAACAAAATGATAATCGCCGTAACGGTCAAAGCTGTATTTCTCCAAAAGAAATTTCGGGACACGCTCAACACCGTGCTGCCGGTCCCATTTGCCCAGCTCCGGGCAGGCGGTCCAGGTTTGGTAGCCGTTCATGAAGATCTTTTCTTCGCGCGCCATCGTCCACGGAAGCGCAGCAACCGCATTTTGCAGCACTCCGGCGGGCAGCTCTGCCCTCAGGCAGACGACACCGCTGCGCGGGGTGATGGCTGCCGTGCCGTCAAACCGGCCGCTGTCTGTTGCGGCATACCACTGCATCTCAGCCATTTTGAGTTTCCTCCCTGTGAAGCGCAGCGCTGATTTCGGCTGCGCGGTCATCCGTCAGGGTGAACCTTCGGCGGAACAGTACAAGCGCCGCCGCAAGGACGGCCATGGGCAGAACGGTCATCATGAGCCGCAGCCCGAGCAGTGTACCGGCGCTCTGGGCAGCAACGGGGCCTGTCTCCTCGGCATTGCCGGACAGCCCGATCAGATCCAGGCCGATGCCGGTCAGAAAAACCGCCACGCCGGACGCAGCCTTTACAACAAAGGTCTGCATCGAGAAGATAACGCTTTCCTCACGGCGCCCGGTCTTGAGCTGGCCGTAGTCCACACTGTTGGAGAGGAAAAGGGTCGTCAGTACGCTGAGCATGCCGTTGCAGGCAAACACCACCACGCCCGGTACGCAGAGCAGTGCCAGACTGCCGGAAAAGCCCGTCAGGCAGAGCAGGAGCAGCACAGCATAGCCGCCCAGCGCCAACCCCAGGCTTACCGTAAATACGGCAGTGTTGCTGAGCTTTTTGCGCAGCACCGGATAGAGGACCATCATGCCGAGGATCTGCGCCGCGCCGCCGATGGTTGAGAACAGCGTGTAGCTGGCCTTCCAGCCTGTGCCGCCGAAATCGTACTTGAAGAAATAGATGATAAAGTTGGAGGTCAGATACAGCGCCGAGTTGATCAAAACGATGCTGCCTACGACCACAAGCGCCTGATCGTTTGAGAACAGCGCCTTGAACATCTCGCCGACGGTGGCGGTCTTTATCTCGGCGCTGCCGGTCTCCTTGACGCTGGCGCAGCAGATCGCCTCGGTAACCACAAAGATGACAGCCACGAGCAGTGCTACCCAGCGGAAGCCGGTGCGCTCGCTGTCGCCGCCCAAAGCACCAACCAGCAGCATGGTAAACATCGCAATGAGCGCCGAGCCGACGCCCGCACAGGTGCGGCCCACGACTGACAGGTTTTCTCGGTCAGCAGGGGTGCGGGTCACGGCGGGGATCATCGACCAGTAAGGAATGTCCATCATCGTGTAGGTGACGCCCCACAGGATGTAGATGACGCTGAAGTAGACCATCATGTCGGCACCCTCCAGCACCGGCGCGGCAAACAGCGCGTAGAGAACCACCGCATTCAGAACGGTGCCGCTGAGGATCCACGGACGGAACCGTCCCCAGCGGGTGCGGGTCTTGGCCACCAGCACCCCCATAAAGGGATCGTTGAAGGCGTCAAACACACGCGCGATCATCAGGATCAGGCCGACAAAGGTGGCAGGCAGGCCCAGCACATCCTGATAATAGTACATGACATAGGAGGCAGACAGCGCGTAGACCATATCCTTGCCCACTGCGCCGATGCCGAAGGCGGCTTTTTGCTTTGTTGTCAGTTCCATACTGCACACTCCTTCTTTGTGACGGTAAATTCTACGGTGACAGGCGCACACTGCGGGGCCGAGACGGTCAGCGCGGCTGTACCTGTCTGCCCGACTGTGCGCAGATAAGTCCCGCCCATGCCGCCCTCGGCGGTTGCCGCCGCAGGGCCGACCAGCGCGGCGGCACCGGTCACGGCAAAGGTCAGCGGCAGCTGTGCATAGACGGCAGGGCTGCCGTTTTCATCAAGGATCCGCACCCGAACTCCGGCCATATCGTAGGTGTCACCCTCCTGCAGGACGGTGGCGGAGGGCGTTACCTCAAGATGCAGCCGGTGGCTGGGGCAGAGCGTGACGCTCTTTACCACGGCATCCCCGTTTTTGGCATCGAACCGCCAACGCGTAGCCGCGCCGCCCCAGTTGCCGACATACTTGCCGTACAGCGCCACACCGTCCGCAAAGCTCATCTTATAGCGCACCATGCACCACGCCAGCTTCAGCTTGTAGCGCAGCGGCAGCCCGGCCAAGCCGTAGCGCCCGGCTGCAAGCAGACAGTCGCGCAGCGTATCGGCCTTGGCCTTGTCAAAATGCTCCTGCGTTTCAAGCAGGACACCGATTGTGTCATCCACGGCCAGCGGCGGGTGCGGCAGCGCCGTCCAGCCGCTTTTGTGCAGGGTCGTCACAAACACATCGTTTTTGTAAAGATCCACCCGCTCGGCGTTGGTAAACACATAGACCGTGCCGATTTGCCCGGCAGGATAGTCACCGATGTCCATCGCGGAGCTGACCGTCAGCACCGGCTCCTCCCCGCCCTGCGATGCGTAGACGGACGCCGCCAGCTTGGGATTGCGGAAGCTGTCCAGCACGCCGTGATAGCAGATGCGGTCCCCGGAGCCGAAATCCTTGTGGGTGGCATAATCAAACATACACCAGCCAAAGCAGCCCGCATGCTCTCCATCTGCGTAGGCGGCGTCCAACACCCGCGCATGGCGCAGGGCATGCTCCTGCCGGTGCGGGGCATCGTCACAGGGCTTGGTGGGGTACATGTGCCCGTTGCATTCGGAAATCAGCAGAGCCTTGCTCAAATCAGGCGTTACATCCTTTTTCCGCTTGGCCCCGGCGTTTGAGCCGTTGTGGGAGAAATCGTTGTAGGCGTAAACATCTTCCAAGAGATGGCTCTTTTCCAGATACCGCACGCCTGAGGTCGCCCGGCTCGGATCCAGTGCGTGGGCGATTTTATTGGTGCGCGTATAGAATTCGTC